>Ga0181536_10005829_pt1 | contig 12516 bp, 11 predicted proteins | sample PEATcosm2014_Bin_41_FD_121105 | JGI IMG/M metagenome (GOLD analysis project Ga0181536, IMG submission 121105) | Peatland microbial communities from MTU Mesocosm Facility, Houghton, MI, USA - PEATcosm2014_Bin17_60_metaG | ecosystem: Environmental > Terrestrial > Soil > Wetlands > Peat | place...
ACGCCGTAAACGTTCGTAAGATCCAGCAGCAGGTGGCTGCTCACGCCGATGAACGCGATCGAGTACGCTCCCAGCCAATGCACCGGCTTTCGGGAAACCAAGCGCACCAACAGAACGCAAAGCAGCGGCAATATAGGCAGGGCCACCAGCGAATGCGTCAGATGGCGGTGATAGTGCAAGTAATTCAGCGACCCTCCAAACGCGCTGACTATGTCGATATCCGGCGCGTTAGCTGCCAGCAACAGGATCCACGTGGCGCGTGGCGTGAAGCGATCCAGGCCCGCTCGCGCCAGGAACACTCCGGTTAGCGAATGTGTCAGGGGATCCACGCGTCACTCAGTCGGGCAGCTTGTCGTGCCGCACATGCGCGATGTTCGGATAACCGTTCATCGCCAGCCGGCACGACGGGCCTTTTCCGTGGTAGCGGGGAGCATGGAACGTGAACGGCGGCACGTACACAATGTCGCCCTCGTCGGCGATGATCACGCCTTGGCCCTCGATGGGATAGCGAATCTGGCCCAACATGATCAGCCACGATTCCGATGACTCCGGGTGGTAGTGGCCGGGATTCTTAGGATCGAGCGGCGGAAGTTCGCTCTCGTACCCGTAAATGATATTGGCAAACAGGCGGCCATCGGTAACAAAGGCGCGCTCGCGGACCTTCGGGTCCTTGGTCAGTTCGAACAGGTTGACGTGCGGCAGGTTCCCGTCGCCATATAAAGCCGGTTTTCGGTTGAGCTTCGTTTGAATCCATTGGAAGCCGGGCATCTCCGGCGGCTTCACCTCGATGGGATAAAACGTCTTGGCGTGGGGGACGTTGACTTCGTAGCGAAGCGCCGGCGTATCGCCGATGGTTTCGATCGAGTAGATCGTCTGTGGCGGAACCTGCACCAGCGATCCATGCGTCGCGACAATTGGCCGTTGCCCTTCGATGGTGAAACGGAGTTGGCCCTCCACCACCGCCCAGAACTCCCGCGTATCGGGATGGAAGCGGCGTGAAACCGTTGTGCCCGGCGCGGATTGGATGTATTCACCATGCAGCGTCGAGTCATCGACGATCACTTCGCTCCAGTCCAATTGCCCACTGTGCTTTTTTTTCAGATCCGCCAGACGCGTGACCGGTTTGTGCGGCGGGACATATTTCGGGAGTTCGACCGGTTTTGGCGCCCACGAAGGCTCCTCCGGCGGGTTGCCAGGCACCAAGGTAGCGCCCGCTAGCAGGATGGCAGCGAATCGCATTGTGGCTGAGGATTGTATCACGCTCGCCGGCGGTAGCCGTCTATTTGGCCGTTACTTCCTGGATTCGGATATTCCGGAACATAGCCACGGCTTTGTGATCGTGCAACTGCAATCCGATAGGACCCGTCTTTGACCGCTTGGGATCGCCTGTCGATTCCGCCACCAGCTGGCCGTTGAGCTTGACGCGGATGCGGTCGTTGCGTGACTCGATATCCAACGTGTTCCAGTCGAAGTCGTGCTGCACACCGGTCTTGGCTTTTGAGAACAGGTACACGCTGCCGGTTCCGTATTCATCGCCGTCGTTGGCGATCTGAATTTCGTAACCGATGTGGGAAGGCGTGCGCTTCGGATCCCACTTTGCGCCCTGCGCGAACTGAGCGCGCGACGTGTCGCGGATGGACACGCCGCTGTTGCCACCCCAGCGCAGCCAGTATTCGACATGCAGGTCGTACTCGCCAAATTCTTTCTTGGTGTAGAGCCAGCATTGACGGTCGGTGGCTTCGGCCGGGTCGCGCTGCCCCACCAGCGTTCCGTCGCTCATCACGTTCCAGAACCCTTCGCCAACAACCTCCCAACCCTCGATGTTTTTTCCATTCAACAGATTCACCCAGGCGCCGGGAGAAAGCTGTGCGGAGGCGATGGCGAAGGAGGCAGCAAGAAAAAATCTGGAGGCACAAAACATTTTTCTATTGTAGGCAAGTGGAACCCCGCCCGGCCTCCTGCCCCCCACCCGTCCGGCCGATCGGTGGCCATCGGGGGTGGGGGCTGAAGGTGACAGCCGGACGTCACGCGGTTTTGAGGAGCGGCGGCGAGACGGACGGCTTCGGCATCTCGATTACGCAGGGTGCCTGGGGAGACGGACCCTTGCGAACCGTTCCGCCAAAGTATTCATCCAGCGGATAGAGACTGTACGGTTTGAGGTCGCGAAACACGCGGCCCAGTTTCTGCTGGATTCGATAGACGGTGTGAAAGAAGGTTCCGCGATCGATCTTCATCTGCCGGCAGCAGAGCCGCCAGTCTGCTCCGAGCAGGAAGTGAAAGCGAAACACCTTGTATTCAAAATCATCCAGAGTGCGGCGGCTGACCAGGCAGAAGTCTGCTACGTAGTCCTCGTCCTTTCGGACCCACGTCAGCCGGCGATCCTTGCCCGCGCACAGCGTCAGAGTTACTTTGCTCATGTACTTTTCTTTGGTGACGCAACAGCGAAACCGGGCATAGCAAGCGCGAAAGATGGCCCGCAATACGCAGTTGCAGGCGCTAGGTTTACTACCTCGACCAGAACGCAATCCGTCTCCGTGGCAGTGCGTACAGGAAGTTTTTGCAAGCGCGATAGTCTCTGATCTGTCCCAATCCATATGCAAAGAATGTTCCTTCCGGGTTTCCCCGTCTATTGAGCTGCGGGGACAACCACAAAATGCTGTTGTCCAATGTAAAGCGAATTGAACTTCCGTCAATATTCAAACCGTATTTTTTCGGAAATTTATCAAGGAATGCAGGGCTTGATGAATTGTAAGCTACTGGATCAAAGATGGAATTATCCCAGTTTGTGGCATCGTCATATTCTTATTTAAATTGCTGATATTTTCTGCTACCATCTACTTCGGGTTGCTCCCTATTTCAAGGGGGAATCATTCTGTGGTTGGCCTTATGTATTTCGAGTCGCTACTGCTTCGACTGATCGAGCACGTACAGGAACGCGTGCAGCGCGGGGAATTGACCGAACGCGGTCTGGCCCGGCGCACCGGTATTTCTCAACCTCATCTGCACAATGTACTGAAAGGCGCTCGCGTGCTTTCGCCCCAAATGGGGGATTTGCTCTTGCGTCACCTGCACATTACTCTACTCGACTTGCTGCGCGCCGACGAGTTCGCATTGTCGCACTCAGCCGGAGCATCGGGCGACACTCGCTTTCGGGCTGCGAACAGCTTACGCTAAAGAAGCACCGCCATGCCAATAGGGAAGGCCGGCGGGTGGGAGCTGTCCTGTTTTGTCCAGAGACCGACTGAAGAAGCTGGCGGAAGCGATCGAAGCTCTCGCGGCGAAGGATAGCGCACTGGTTGAGAAGACACTGGCTATCGCGGCAATGCGGCGCCAGGCGGCCGTTGAACTGCACGCCATCTGCGGCAGCTTCGTCAATGAGCTCAATCAACATCTTTCGAGCCCTCAAGTTGACTTCGACCCCGTCGAATATCTGCCGGAATCATTTCAAGAAATCGGAGTCAATCTACTGCAGGTTAACGTGCGCGGCAGGATTTTACAGATCGAATTTGCAGCCACACCTGAAACTGTCTCCACCGAGAACTTTCGCGTGCCGCACATCATCGAAGGCTCCGTCCGCAGCTTTAACCAGGAAATTCTTGAGCGGGAGGTTGTCGAAGAGCAGTTCATTTTCTACTGCTTGGAGAAGAAGCGGAACCTCTGGCGATTCTTCGATGCACGCACCTACCGCTCAGGGCCATTCGATCAGGAGTACCTGATCTCATTGATGGAGCAGGTGGTTTAGGGGCCTCATTTCCGGGCCACCTCCCGGTATATTTCTATTACTTCGCGCGCTGTTCGCTCCCAACTGAAGCGCGCTGCCTGTTCCCTGCCCTTGGACACCAGACTACGGCGCAAATCCTCATTGAGAAGTACTTCGCGAATGCCGCGCGCGATGTCGAATACGTTTTCCGGGTTCACTAACATCGCTGCGTCATTCACGGCTTCCGGCAGGGAACTGATGTTCGAGGTAACCACCGGCGTACCCGACGCCATGGCTTCCAGGGGCGGCAAACCGAAGCCTTCGTAAAGGGATGGAAACACAAACGCGGTGGCACACTCGTAAAAGATCCGCAACGTATCAAAAGGCACGAAGCCGAGGAACCGCGCGCAATTCTCCACCCGGCTGTGGATCACGGCGTGCCGGACCGCCGGGTTGCGCGCGATTTGATCCCCGATGATGATGAGCCGCAGATCCGAATACACCGGATGATTCGCGAGTTCGTTCCGCACGACCGCAAACGCTTCGACCAGGCGGGGTATGTTCTTTTGCGGGCGAATGTTACCGGCGTAGAGCAGAAACGGGTAGTTGATCTGATACCGTTCGAGAATCCGGCGGCGCTCCTGTTCGTCGGCGTCGGGCCCTGCTGTCCCAGCATCGGCTGTATGGCGGCGCTGGAAGAATTCGGGGGCGGGAGCGCTGTAAACCAGCCTCACGCGCTCGGCCGGAACGCCCAGCGTCTGCACGACATCGCGACGGGTGGCGGCGGAAACGGCCAAGACCTTTCCCGCTCTGAGCAGTCCGCGCCGGAAACGATATCGCCGGATGTTCATGCGGAATCCAGACTCCTGACTGAACAGAAGGCTGGCCATATCATGCACGGTCACGACGTACGGCTTGGGCATGAAGAATGGAACGCGGTTGAGGGGGATGTGAAATACATTGGCCGAGAAACGGCGCAGAAAGAGCGGGAAGGCGATGTGTTCGGTGGGACGCATGTCGTCCGCCTCGAAGATCGCCGTTTCGAAATGCGGTGGAAGCCCGGCCAGTAGCGGCGCTTGAGCGGAGGAAACCACCACCGCATATTGGTTCTCCTGGTCGGCGCGGGTTAGCGCATGCACCAGATTGCGGATATACGTGCCGATGCCGAAGTCCCGTATGCGGCGCGCATCGATGACGATCTTCAGCATACGCGCCCCGCGCCGCGCGGGCTACCGGACCGCCGGAGCCTGTTCGAGCTTCCAACTGTACAGCGGAAAGCGATCGGTCAGCTTCTGGACTTTGCGGCGAACGTCCGCGATCGCGTCTTCGGAAGTGATGTGGCTCAGCACTTCAGCAATGAGCGCGGCCGTCTCGCGCATTTCCGGTTCACGAAAACCGCGCGTGGTTACTGCCGGGCTGCCCAGGCGGATGCCACTTGGGTTGAGAGGCGGATTTACGTCGAATGGAATGGTGTTCTTGTTGACGGTGATGCGCGCTCGGTCCAGAGCGGCTTCGGCTTCCTTGCCACGGACACCCTTGGAGAACACGTCGACCAGCATGACGTGCGTGTCCGTGCCTCCGGAGACGACGCGATAGCCCTCGTCGATCATGCCCTCCGCCAGCGCCTTGGCATTGGCCACCACCTGTTTCTGATACGCCACAAACTCCGGCTGCATAGCTTCCAGGAAACAGACTGCCTTCGCTGCGATGACGTGCTCCAGAGGCCCACCCTGGATGCCTGGAAAAACAGTTTTGTCGATCGCGGGACCATACTGGGCTCGAGCCAGGATCAGTCCCGATCGCGGACCACGCAGAGTTTTGTGCGTAGTGGACGTGACAATGTCGGCCCACTGGCAAGGATTGGGATGCACTCCCGCCGCGACCAGTCCGGAGAAGTGCGCCATATCGACCAGCAGAATCGCACCCACCGAGTCCGCGATTTGGCGGAACCGGGGAAAATCGAGTGTACGCGGATAAGCACTGCCACCGGCAATGATCAGCTTCGGTTTGTTTTCCGCGGCTAGGCGGGCAAGCTCATCGTAGTCGATGCGTTCGTCGTCTTTGCTGACGCCGTAGGGAATTACTTTGTATGTCTTACCGGAGAAGTTCAGGTGATGCCCGTGGGTGAGGTGGCCGCCGTGGGAAAGATTCAGACCCAGGATCGTATCGCCCGGCTGGAGCACGGCGGTATACGCGGACTGATTTGCCTGAGAGCCCGAGTGCGGCTGTACGTTGACGTACTCGGCACCGAACAGCTTCTTGGCACGCTCACGCGCGAGGTTCTCGACAACGTCCACGAACTCGCATCCGCCGTAGTAGCGCTTGGCCGGATAACCCTCGGCGTACTTGTTGGTTAAGACGCTTCCGGTGGCCTCAAGCACGGCCTCGGAAGTGAAATTTTCACTGGCAATCAGTTCGATTTGAGAGCCTTGCCGCTCCGTCTCATGACGGATGGCATCGTAAATCTCGGGATCCACTTCGGCCAGTGGCCGCGACATCCGATTGTCCATAGGGAAACCATGATTGTATCATCCGGCGATCGGAGCGAGCCCGCAGCCGGTCAGGCTGGCACAGCGCCGAGGCCGAGCCCAGTTAGCTCGCTTGTATCCATGGTTCCATCCGTGATATGAAAGATCCCCGGAAAACGGCTCTTCCAGGCTTCATTCGCCGCGGGCATGAACTGGCGGGAATTGGCTTCGATGGCGGCAACGCCCGGTACGTGAGCGGCGAGGCTAGCCGATTGGATCAACGATGCACCCGGACAAGTCAGGTCTTGCACGCAAAGGAACATTTTCTCCTTCTCAGCCAACGAGGCGATCACCATCATGTGGCTCTGCCCTTTGCACGCTTTGAGTGCTGCACCGGTATAGCCCTGTTTGCGCGACAGCAGCAAAGCTTCGACGTCCGTGAGCGACTCGTCAATCACCACGGGCTTCAGCTTCGCCGCCTCGTGCATCACGTTTTCCGGGTGCGCTTTCAGATCACGGGCGGTGGGCTGTTCGACGTACTGGATCCGTTCGTAGCCGCCGGGCGTCTTCTGCTTCACCTCGCGCAGAAAGTCCAGGAGATACTCGACGTTGGGGCATTTCTCGTTGAAATCCAGCGAATAGACCCAATTGTTAACGCTGCGTTGTTTCTGCGTTTGTGTAACCACACGGTCGACATGGAGCACGCGCTCCACATCCCACTTTCGATTGTCGCCGTTGAGTTTGATTTTGAAATGCGTCAGACCGTTGTAGCGGATCCACTCGGGCAGCGTTTCGGGCAGCCCGTCGTTGATGCGATGCGTGACATCGGCGTCTTCGATCGGGTCGATGGCTGACACCAGATGGTACATCGGCATCCGCGGCTTGGGTTCCTGGCTCACATACTTGCTGGGAAACTCGCCTTTATACTCGGGACCGAGGTAGTGTGTCAGATCATACTTCATGAACTCCGGGCCGTAGGTGTGATAGCAATTGAGCCCGTGTACTTTCCCGAACGCATCGTGGATGGCGGCGTCGAATGCGCTGGCCGTGACGAGGGAGCAGAGGGGGGGAATGGGCTCGGCGAGGTGAAGCCGCGCGGAGACGTCCGCCGCTGCCTTGCGGTAAACAGGGTCAAGGGCCCAGTTGATGTCGATGGGGTGGCCGAACTCGCGGTAATCGCGAGTCGCCTTGGCGATCTGTTCCGCGAGCGCCTGCATCGCTCCCAACGTTGTTTCGTACGACAAGACGTTCGATGGGAACGACCATATGTTGCCCAGGGGCATTGATCCGAACCCCTTGCCGATGCGGCCGTCGCCGGTTCGTACTGAGCAGTTCACGTTCAGGATGGTGGCGCGGTCTAGGACGTGGCCGCCGAACTTGATGGGCGTGCGGTACTTGTACTCTTCGTACGCGATAGAGATGTCTTCCACGCGAATGTCCGTCTTCCGGACCGCCGCGCGGAGAATGGAGAAACCTCCGGATGCACCGGCGATACCGGCGGCGGCGCTTTTCAACAGACTGCGTCGTGTAGTGAAAATCATAGGACGGCTCCTCAAGGTATCGTCACCAAGGGCAGTTCAATGAAGCTTGCCTGGCCCGGTGTATGGTACACCCGCTGCACGGCTTTTCGGTAATCCTCCGGCTTCGCCCAAAAAATGCTTGGAACAAAGGTTTGCGGATTGCGGTCGTACAACGGAAACCAGCTCGATTGGATCTGCACCATGAGCCGGTGGCCGGGCAGGAAGACGTGGTTCGCCGTGGGCAAAGCGAAGCGATACAACAACGGCTGATCTGCGGCAATTGGTTTGGCAGTTTCCAGGCTCTCACGATAGCGGCCGCGAAAGATGTCAGCGGAAATCATGAGCTGGTAGCCGCCTAAAGCGGGCTGAGAGGCCACCTCGTCAGGATAGAGATCGATCAACTTGACTACCCAATCGGAGTCGGTCCCACTCGTAGATGCGACAAGGTTGGCGACCGGTTGACCGCTGATCTTCACTGGCGCATTCAGAAGGTCAGAGACGAACGCCACAACGTCCGGACGACCCGAGGCTTCCCGCTGGTCGTCCACGAGCCACCGGGACCAGGAACTTCTGTCGATAGGGCGCGCTCGATAGGGCACGGGCTTGGCGGGGTCGGAGATGTATTCGTCGAACGCAACGTCGCCTGGCTTAGGCGCTCGGAAGGCCACCTTGAGGCCCGCCGTGAGGTATAGCGGCGTGGGCCGGACTGTGCATCCGTTCGGGCAGCCGGCAGGCCAAGCGGGCAGGCGGCGCCAGGTATTGGTTCCGGTTTCAAATGCCATGACGGGCGGGAGGCCGGCTCTGGGGGCTCCGTCTTTCAGGTATTGGTCGAGGAAGGGGCGCAAGATCTCGCGGCGGAAATAAAGCCCGGTGTCACTCGCGAACTTGATCGGGCCGAGTGAGCGGCCGTCTTCGATCTCGCCGCCGTGACACCACGGTCCCATCACGAGAAATACTTTGTCGTTCGCCGTGTCCTTCGGCTTGATGGCATTATAGACGGCGATGGCACCGTAAATATCTTCCTGATCCCAAAGGCTGTGCACCAGCATGACGGGGACTTTGAGCGGTTGCGCGGCGAGCACCCGATCCATCGCCTGGTCCCGCCAGAAGGCGTCGTAGCTGGGGTGCGCCAGAATTTTGCGCCAGAAGCCGAGCGGCTCCAGTCCGCGGCGCTGGCCCATCGCACCCGCCGAACCCGCCTGCATGTACATGTCGTAGTCATCGAGGTGGCTGCTCCACCACTTCTCCTCTGACTTGCGGGTGGATTCCTGACCGTAGATATAGTCGAGAGTCCCCTCTTGCCGAAGGGCGCCGTGATGGAACCAGTCATCGCCCATCCATCCGTCAACCATAGGGTTCATCGGAACGGAAACTTTGAGCGCCGGGTGCGGATTGACGAGCGCCATCAAGGGCAAGAACCCGTCGTAGGAAATGCCGAGAATGCCGACCTTGCCGTTCGACTCGGGTACGTTTTTCACCAGCCAGTCGATGGTGTCATACGTGTCGGTGGCATGATCGACCGGCGTGGGATTCTGCGGACCGTGCAAAGGACGGTTCATCACGTAGTCACCCTCGGAGCCATGCTTGCCACGCACATCCTGGACTGCGCGGATATAGCCGCCCTCAATGATCACTTCGGTGGCATTGTCGTAGCCTTCGAGGACGGAGTCGAGGTGAGAGCTTTCTGCGTGGCTCGTGAGGCTAGTGGCGTTGTACGGCGTGCGCGTGAGCAGAATCGGCGCGCCTTTAGCGCCCTTGGGCACTAGAATGACCGTGTGCAGTTTCACGCCGTCGCGCATAGGAATCATCACGTCGCGCTTGATGTAGTCGAAACTGTCCGTCACGGGTGTGAACTTGGCCGGTATTTCGCTGGGATAGTCGGGATACTTGGCGGACGGCGGCTCGGTCTGAGCGGACGCTACGCTCGCGAGCAAAAGGAGCGAGAACACGGGAGCAATCTGCTTCAAGGAGTGCTGTAAAAACATGAGCGGATTATATCGAACCCGGCTGGAAGCCATCGCCTCAACGGGTACAGGATTGCATTCGAAGCCCCAAAAGAGGCATACTCCATGTGGCACTTACTCGGAGGTTTTTCATGGAGAATGACGATCGGAATCAACTCAGCCGGCGCGGCTTTGTCCAAAGCGCGGCGTTTGCAGCCGGTGGCCTGGCAGCTGCCGACCTGACCCGCGCCGCGACGGTGGCCGATGTGAAGATCGGTCTGTACAGCATCACTTACGGAGGCGTTTGGTATCGTGGCGACGCCCTCAGCGTGGAGCAAGTGATCGAGCGTGCCAAGAAGTTCGGCTACCAGGGCGTGGAGATCGACGGGAAACGCCCTCACGGCAACCCGCTCGATATGCCCAAAGCCCGGTGCCAGCAGCTTCGGAAGATGGCGCACGATCAGGGCCTCGAAATCTACGCCGTCTCTGGGAACAACGATTTCAGCAGCCCCATTCCCGAGCATCGGGAAGCGCAGTTGGTTTATACGCGGGAGTTGCTGCGCATGACGTCCGAACTGGGCGCGAAAGTGATGCGCGTGTTCCTGGGATGGCCGGGCGTTACGCTTTTGCCCGAGGGCGGTGGCCGGTATGACTTCGCTCAATCGGTGTGGAAAGCAGAGCACAAGGACTTCACCGAAGAGCAGACGTGGGCATGGTGCCGCCAGACTCTGGGTGAAGCGGCCAAACTCGCTGGTGATTTCGGCGTTACGCTGGCGTTGCAGAACCACCCGCCGGTGATTAACAAAGGCTACGTCGACGTTCTACGCATGGTGAAGGACGTCTCGTCGCCGCACCTGAAAGTTTGCTTCGACGCGCGGCTGGAGCACACGCTGGATGAGGCGCAGGTTCGCAAGGCCGTGAATGAAGTCGGCGCGCTGCAGACGCTCTGGCACTACGGCGGCGAGTTCGACCGGGGCGCGAATGGTATCACGCTAAAGGGAGACGAGAAGGCTCTGGGCGAGATGCTGGGGCTGCTCGATATCGGCTATAAGGGGTACGCGGGCTTTGAGTTGTGCCATCCGCTGCCGGTCGTCAACGGCCAGACCGTGGGTCTGGACTTCGTCGACAAGAACGCCCAACTCGCCGCGGAATACATGCGCGGCATCCTGGCTGAGGCCAAGAAGCAGCACGGCGTACAAAGCTAAGCGGGTTAGCGATCACTGCGTCCAGGTGGAGCGGAGACTCCATGCGTCAACGCCAATGTGTCTGACTTTTCCGCCGCGCGAATAGAACTCGATTGATTGCGCATCCGCCGGCGGATACACCAGGTTGGTGATCGCGACTTGCCCGCCTTGCGCAAACACTTCGACGGTTGAGCGATCTACCAGGATCGTGAGTCGCAGGGGGGCGTTGCCTATCTTTAGCGGCGCCGCGGTGCGTACTGGGAAATCTCTACTGAAATCCGTGACACCCGAATGGGTGCGGTCGACGAAGATTTCGCCGCGAGTGCGGTTGTAACCGACCAAGGTGTATACGGGACCATCGCTCAGCAGCTTCCAGCCAGCCTCTTCGGCAGATGTGAGTGCTGTTTCGGAGTGCAGTTCGAAGCTGCGAGTTAGCGCAGCGTCCACACTCTTGCCGTCCCACGCCAAATGCTTTTCGCGAAGTTCGCCCAAGGCTTCCACCGGCTCCTGTACCAGCCGGATTCCTTCGGGCAGCGTACGGAGTGCCAGCCGCCGGGGAATGGTCATTTGCCCACGCCACGGGTGCGTCGGGAGCATCGCGGCGTACTGCCAATTGTTCATCCAGCCGATCATAACCGGCGCATCTCCCCGGCGCATTCCATTGAACGGCAGGGCACAATAGCAATCTTTGCCGTAGTCGGTCCAGAGCGTGGTGGACGCCGGATTCTCGTTCACGAAACGCGCGCCGTCGAAAGTCCCGACGAAATACTGTTCCCCTGAGCCACCTTGCAGTCCGCCCGGGTTCAACCCCACCTTCAGCAGCCACCGTGTGCGGTGCGCATCGCCATCCAGGTGCAGTTCGATCATGATGGGGCATTCCCACTGCCCGTCCGTCGCTCCCGCCGGTCCGAATTCGCTCAGCCGCGTCCACTGCTTGAGGTTGCTGGAGCCATAGAACAGAACTTTATGATCGTTCGGTAGAGTCACCGCCATCACCCACCGCTGCGCCTGCTCCGACCAGAAAACATGCGGATCGCGGAAATCCGCCAGGTTCAAATTCAACACCGGATTACCCGGGTACTTCGTCCACGTCCGCCCGCGGTCATTGCTGTACGCCAGGTTCTGCGTTTGTAGAGCCGCATGCGATGCCGTTTCCGGAGTGTGGCCGGTGTACACAGCAACCATGCACGGCTTGCCGTTGACGCAAAAACCACTAGTGTTGCGCTCGTCAACCACCGTGCTACCCGTGAAAATCATGATTCCGTTCTCTTCCGGCAAAGCCACCGGCAGTTCCCGCCACTCGAGCAAATCGCGGCTCACGGCGTGGCCCCAACTCATGTGCCCCCAAACATCACCAAACGGGTTGTACTGGTAGAAGAGGTGGTATTCACCGTCGAAGTACACCAAGCCGTTGGGATCGTTCGTCCAGTGCTCGCGCGGCGAGAAGTGAACCTGCGGGCGGTACGGCTGCTCGTAGTCAGAAGAGTTCGGTTTCTCCTGGCCCCCGACGCAGGCTGCAACTGCCATTAGAATGCAAACAGATCGCCGCATTCCATGAGCTTATAACGGTTATACTAACCCTAATCCGTCGCTAGGCGATGTCGAGTGACGGTTGGAGTCAAGCCCAGATGGATGAGGAAGAGTGGGGAGTTCGCACCCATGGGGTGAAGGAAGGCCGTAGAATGCATCGAGATGGGTTCG
>Ga0181536_10005832_pt1 | contig 12514 bp, 16 predicted proteins | sample PEATcosm2014_Bin_41_FD_121105 | JGI IMG/M metagenome (GOLD analysis project Ga0181536, IMG submission 121105) | Peatland microbial communities from MTU Mesocosm Facility, Houghton, MI, USA - PEATcosm2014_Bin17_60_metaG | ecosystem: Environmental > Terrestrial > Soil > Wetlands > Peat | place...
CCTGACCGAAGACATCACCATCGACCCCGAAGAGTTGAAGGACGCCCGCTGGTTCACCCGCGACCAGATGCGCCATTGCGACCAGCACGGATTCCAGCTGCCGCGCGTCGACAGCATCGCGCGGCGCCTGATCGAGGACTGGCTGGCGCACGGCTGACCGCCATGCCACCCGATCTGCTGACCATCGGCTACGAGGGGTGCGTGATCGATGGCGTGCTGACCACACTGCGGGGAGCACGCGTCGACCTTCTGATCGACGTGCGCGCGGTAGCCGCGTCTCGTAAGCCTGGCTTCTCGAAACGCCAGCTTGCCGCCGGTCTTGCCCAGGTGGGGATCGGTTATGTCCACCTTCAGCGCCTCGGTACGCCCAAACCCGGTCGCGACGCCGTTCGGGCCGGTCACCCGGAGCGGATGGTGCCGATTTTCAACGCCCACATGGAGACGCCGGAAGCCCAGTGGGCCCTGGCCGAAGCAAAGGTCATGGCGGCGGAAAGGCGGTGTTGCCTGCTGTGCTTCGAGCGCGACCATCACCACTGCCACCGCCATCTGGTGGCGGAAATGATCGTCGCTGAAACCGGCCAAACGGTCGACCACCTGGAGGTTCCCTTCCAAGGGCCTGCCACTCTGTTTTCCTGAGATGTCGCCCGGACCCGAACCGTGGCATCGCGAGGCCATTCGTAAGCGCCTGCCGCCATATCCGGTATCGGGACGCGTTGCGAACGCCGGGCATCACTCTCGTTGCCACGGCCCGGTCGGAGGGGGCCTTAACGGACCGGATATCGGTGCCGGCTCGAACGCAACGCAAGGGTGCGCGTGAGCGGGGATTGTCCCGGTAGGACAATCTGAGCCGGTCTTCAGCGGGCTTCCCCCTGGACAACCGTGAACCGCCAGGCGCATAGGGGCGCCCGTCATAGGGAGCCGATCACACAAGACCATGATGTATTTCAGCCGCCTGAAGGCCGCCGCCATCCTCGGCGTCTGTTTGTTCGGGCTGCTGCTCAGCCTGCCCAATGTGCTTCCCGCGCCGGTCTCCTGGCTGCCATGGCGCACGGTGCATCTTGGCCTCGACCTCAAAGGTGGCAGTTATCTGCTGATGGAGGTCGACATGAGGGCCGTCGTCAAGGAACGGCTGGACAGCCTCGTCGACGCGGTGCGTCAGGCGTTGCGGCCGGGTGCGATTTTCTATCAGACCGTGGAAGCCCAACTTGATCAGAACCGTGTCCTCCTGCGCCTGCGCGATCCAGCGAAAACCGACGCGGCGCTGGCCGCGCTCGGGCCACTGGTGCAGCGAGACGGGCCGAACAACGCGGCCGATCTCGACATCGAGACCGCTTCTGACGGCGCGATCACGCTGACGCTGTCGCCGGTGGCGCTCAACGCGCGGGCGTCGGCGGCCGTGCAGCAGTCAATCGAGATCGTTCGCCGTCGCATCGACGAAACCGGGGTGGTCGACCCGCAGATCACCCGGCAGGGCGACAGCCGCATCGTCGTGCAATTGCCGGGTATCGAGGATCCCAATCGAATCAAGCAATTGCTCGGCAAGACCGCGCATATGACGTTCCGCCTGGTGGATGAGACGGCAAACGCGAACGCCGGCGCTTCCCCACCACCCGGCGTGGAATTCCTGCAAATGCCGGACGAGCGTGGCGGCAAGATCGCGGTACGCAAGCGGGTAGATGTCGATGGCGGAGATCTGACCGACGCCCGGGCCGGTACCAATGGTCAGACCGGCGAGTGGGTCGTGAACTTCAAATTCAATTCCAACGGCGCCCGCCGCTTCGCCGACATCACCCGCGCCAACGTCAATCATCGTTTCGCGGTGGTGCTGGACGACAAGGTTATCACCGCCCCGGTGATCCGAGAGCCGATCACCACCGGATCCGGCCAGATCAGTGGCAGCTTCACCGCCAATAGCGCCAACGACCTCGCGGTCCTGTTGCGCGCCGGCGCGTTGCCCGCTCCGCTGACCGTTGTCGAAGAGCGCACCATCGGACCCGAGCTTGGCGCCGACAGCATTCGAGCCGGGGCCATTTCCCTGTTGGCCGGCTTCCTGGTCGTCATCGCGTTCATGGCATTTTTCTATGGGCTGTTCGGCTGGTTCGCGAATCTCTGCCTGATCGTGAACCTGGTGCTGATGCTCGCGTTGATGTCGCTGCTGGAGGCGACGCTGACGCTGCCGGGCATGGCTGGCATCCTGCTGACCCTCGGCATGGCGGTCGATGCCAACATCCTGATCAACGAGCGTATCCGTGAGGAGCAAAGGCGCGGGCGGCCACCGCTCGCCGCGCTGGAACATGGGTTCCAGCGGGCCTATGCCACGATTTTCGACTCCAACGCGGCGACGTTTTTGTCGCACGTGATGTTGTTCGTGTTCGGGTCGGGGCCGGTCAAGGGCTTCGCCGTCACCATCACGATCGGCATCGCGACCTCGATGTTCACCGCCTGGATGCTGACCCGGCTGCTGGTCTCCCAGTGGTACGTCACGGTTCGCCCCAAGCTGCTTCCAGTCTGAGGACGCACTCATGTTCATCAAACCGAAAATGCGCCTCGCCCCTGACAACACGACCTTCAAATTCATGAATGGCCGCATCGCCGGCCTCGTTGTTTCGGCGATCCTGTCGACCGCCTCGGTGGTGCTGTTCTTCACTCCCGGCCTGAATTTGGGCATCGACTTTTCCGGTGGGATCGTCATGGAGGTGCGCACGGATGGACCCGCCGATTTCCAGAAGATCCGCGGCGCGCTCGCTGGGGAACATATTCCGGACCAGGGTGTGCAACGGTTTGGCGACGACTCGACGGTGCTGATCCGTCTACCCACTCAGCCCACCGAGGCCGGAACGCAGATCGCTGTCTCCAAGGTCCGGTCAGCGCTGGAAAGCTCGATCCAGGGGGCGAAGATCGTCCGCGTCGACGCGGTTGGCGCCAGTGTTTCTTCCGAGTTGTTCCGCAACGGTCTGTATGCGCTTGGCATCAGCCTGCTGATGATCCTGGCCTATATCTGGTTCCGGTTCGAATGGCAGTTCGCCGTCGGCGCGGTGGTGACGCTGATCCTTGATGTGACCAAAGCCATCGGCTTCCTGGCGCTCACGCGGATTGAATTCGATCTCGTGATGGTCGCGGCGATTTTGACGATCCTCGGTTACTCCACTAACGATAAGGTGGTTGTGTACGATCGCGTTCGGGAAAATCTGCGCAAATACAAGGTGATGCCGCTGCGTGACCTGATCGATCTGTCGATCAACGAGACGCTCAACCGCACTCTGGGCACATCGATGACGGTGTTCCTCGCCTGCCTGCCGTTGGCGGTGTTCGGCGGGGCGTCAATTTCCGGCTTCGCCTGGGTGATGTTATTCGGGATCGTTGTCGGCACGTCGTCTTCTATTTTCATCGCCGCGCCAATCCTTTTGTTCCTTGGTGAAAAACGCCTGCGGCGCGACACGGTGGCGGTCGAAGCGCCGGAAGCGAGCGCAGTGCCGCGACCTTGATCGCGAGGCGACCTGTCCTGGCTGGTTTGGCTGCGGCGGTGCTCACACACCGGCCCTCCGAGGCAAAACGTTTCATCACGATGCTGACAGCCGCGCCGTCCGGAACGAATGGCGACGAAATCGCGCGGTCTTTCGCGCGACATTTTGGGCGTTTCCTTGACGGACCCGAAATTCAGGTCAGGAACCTGCCCGGCGATGGCGGCCGCACCGCACTCAACGCTCTGGCCGATGCGCCACCCTCCGGCGGCACCATCGGGTGGGTAGCAACTCCCGTGTTGCCCGCGCGGGCCGTTGACCGCGGGGATCCGCGTCTGCCGTCGCGGCTCAGCTTGCTGGGATCCGTGCAGCGGGAACCGATCGCGTTCGTAGCGTCGGCCGCCGATCCACTGGATTCCGTTCGAGACATGATCGAGCGGGCGAGCCAGGATTCGGGCGGACTGCCGTTGGGCACGCCACCACCCGGCAGCCCGTCGCATCTGGCGGTGCTGCGGTTGCAGGTCATGACCCAAACCCGCCTCAATATCATCCCCTTTCCGTCGGCCGCCGCCGCGCGTCAGGCGTTGCTCGGGGGTAATATCACCGCCGCCGCGCTTGGGCTTTCGGACGTTATCGCGGCATTGCGGGATGAAAAGCTCGTTGGCCTTGGCATCGCCGCGCATAAGCGGTCGGGCATTCTCCCCGACATGCCGATCCTGAGTGAAGCTGGTGTGCCCCTCGCGGCCTGGATTCACCGTGGTCTCGCCGTGCCGGCGGACACGCCGCCGGAGGCGGCTGAGCCTTTGATCACAGCCTTGCACGCCGTCGCCGATGACGCGGCGTTCCGGGAACAGGCCGAAACCCTTGGCTTGTTGGCGGCCTGGAGCGATGGGCCGAACTGGCGTATCCTGATGGAGCGGGAGGGTGAGGAACTGGCTGCGTTATGGGCCACCGACCCTTGGTTGAATGGCGCTGGCCAGTAGCGTCTTCCCTTCCTGGTAAGTCGGCGCCGACCGCGCCCCCCTGCCGGTCGTCCACGGAGGGCATGCTCGCACATTCGCCCGCGTTTCCGTGCGGGTTTACCCGGGTAGATCGGAAACACATGTCACACGGCGGCGCAATTCGGAACAAGCGGGTCGGTTTGGCGGCATCGGCGATTTCCGCCGGCCGGCAAATGCGGTAAGTCGACCACGGTATGCTGACCGATCTTCCGAACCTGCTGACATTGTCCCGGATCGCCGCCATTCCCCTGTTGGTCGGGCTGGTGGCGGCCCGATACCCGGTGGCGGACCTTGTCGCCTGCGTCGTGTTCAGCGCTGCCGCCATCACGGATTATTTCGATGGCAAATTGGCGCGCGCACGCCGGCAACAGTCCGACCTCGGCCGTATGCTCGATCCGATCGCGGATAAGCTGCTGGTCGGTGCCGTGCTGATGATGCTGGTGGGAATGGGGCGTCTTTCCGGCCTCGCTCTTTATCCCGCCATCGTCATCATGCTGAGGGAAATCCTGGTCAGTGGGCTGCGGGAATACCTCGCGGGGATTCGGGTCGGCCTGCCAGTGACGAACCTCGCCAAATGGAAGACGGGGTTTCAGATGGGCGCGCTTGGCACGTTGCTCGCCGGCGCCAGTTCGGCGCGATTGCTGCATCTCGCGTTTCTTCCCGTCTCGGGGATTGGGGAGGCGATGCTATGGGTCGCCGCCGTGCTGACGCTGGTGACCGGGTGGGATTATCTGATGGCGGGGCTGCGCCACGCGTCCGCGCCGAAAGTGCCGGAGCCCCAGGGGCGTGGTACGGGGCACGGTACACTGCCGCGGCCCCCTGGTTGAAGGGCGTCGCTTGAAAGTCCTGGGCATCGTCGGATGGTCCGGCAGTGGCAAAACGACGCTGCTCGTCGCGCTCCTGCCGTTGTTGCGCGCTGCGGGCCTGTCGGTTTCCACCATCAAACATGCCCATCACGGCTTCGACATGGACCAGCCGGGCAAGGACAGCCATCGCCATCGTCTCGCGGGCGCGCACGAGGTACTGGTCGCCTCTTCACGTCGCTGGGCCTTGCTGCACGAGGTCGAGGGACCAGAGCCAAATCTGCCTGACCTGATGACCCGCATGGAATCGGTTGATCTTGTCCTTGTCGAGGGGTTCAAATCCCACCCCTATCCAAAGTTGGAGGTCTTTCGCCCTGTACTGGGCAAACCATCGCTTTGGGACCGAGAACCGGAGGTAGTGGCGGTGGCCAGTGATTCTACCCCTGATATAGGATCGCGGATTCTGTTACCTTTGAATCAGCCGGAAACCATCGCTACCTGGATTCGAACCCGTGTCGTTACCGATGTTCGATCAGGTTCTTGAGAAGAAGGTGAACTGGGGGCACAGTCCCGCCCGCGCTCGCTTTCCCCGCGGGTGTTTTTTTTGGAGCCTGTTCTGATGCGGCGTATCGCCCTGGTAAGCCTGACGATGCTCAGTGGCTGCGGCTTCCACACCTGGTGGAATCCACCATTCACCACTGGCTACAGCCCAAATACGCCGACCACCGACAGCGTGAACATGAGCCGGGTCAAGGGTCAGGGAGTGGCCGTCACACCACTGGCGACGGAGCCTGGCGATATCTGGCCCGGCCCACTGCCGCCGCCGAAGACTTTGCAGGATCTGGAGCGGCAGTCGCCGATGGGTACGCAGGCCCCGGCGAAGGGCTCGCCGCTTGATCGCGCGGGAAATCCGCTGCTGGCGCCGTTGCCCAATGGAACACCCGGGTCAACGACGGGTTCGTCCCTCGGTGGTAACTCGATGACGACACCGCCGACCGCTGGCCAGCCGCCGACCGACCGGCGAATCATCGTCCCGAACGGCAACGGCACCAGCACCGTTATTTATCCGGATGGACGCATTGAAACCATCCCAACGCCGAAGTGATGGGGGGCGATTTTTCATGCCGGCGCCCTTGTCCATTTTATATTTTGCCTGGTTGCGGGAACGTGTTGGTGTTTCTAAGGAAACTCTGACCCCGCCGGAATCCGTGGCGACCGTGGCCGATTTGGTGGTGTATCTCTCGAACCTCGACCAACGTCATGCCGCGGCGTTCAAAGACCGCGAAACGGTGCGCTGCGCGGTGAACCACGAGTTCGCTGACACCGCGACGATCCTGCGGCCGGGCGATGAGGTTGCGTTTTTTCCACCAGTCACCGGCGGTTAGAGCGGATCAGCGGAGGGCGCGAGACCGGCATGTCGAGAATCAGTGTCCAGACCGAGGATTTTGATGTCGCGGCTGAAATCGCTCGTCTGTCGGATGGTCGGACCGATATTGGCGGACTGGGCTGCTTCATTGGGATTGTGCGCGAAGATAAGGCGCACGGATCATCGGAGCACGGACTCCGGGCACTGACGCTTGAACATTACCCAGCGATGACAATGCGCGCCATCGGTCGCATCACCGATGAGGCCCAGCAGCGTTGGGGGCTTCTCGGGTGCACGGTCATCCACAGGGTGGGGCGGATGCTTCCAGGCGAAAACATCGTCCTGGTTCTGACCGCCGCCACGCATCGACAGGCGGCGCTCGACGCCACCGCGTTTCTGATCGACTGGCTCAAGACAAAGGCCCCATTCTGGAAGCGCGAGGAGTTTCAGAATGGGGAAGGCGTTTGGGTGGAGGCCCGGGACGCCGACACCGCCGCTGCGGCACGCTGGTAATTCCCCAGTCGCGCCTTCAGCGGTAGTGCTTACATCGGTAACGTTCAGGTTGAACGCGCGGTACCCGGCAATGTGTCGGTTGTCGTCGCGTTTATCGCCCGGTCAGCGCCATGGTTTCCCGCATTGGCATTTTCAGAGCTTTGCACAGTGCGGCGAGATTTGTATCACGTGGCCGAACCCGACCGCTTTCCCAGTAATAAATCGACACCTGCGAGACTCCCAAACGATCCGCGAGCTGGGCGACAGTGAAACCTTTGACCTCCCGTGCCTGGCGGATCTGCTTACTTAAACTTTTTGTTCGAGCCAACGTCGTCACTCCTCTCTTTTGAAACCCGCGGCCATTCCCTTAATACCGGGTTCAGACGGTGTGTTCGAGGTCAGGTGGGTTTGGGGTCTGTTGCACAACACTTTAGGCAAGGCCATGATAATTGAACTCAAATTGCATATCAACCGTGCTTGGTGATATTTTTTCAATTACGCGAAATGGCCCATGCCACGATCGAGGGCTAAGCCGTCAGGCGCGCGAATGTCGGAGGAAATGGGTCATGGACGTTGTCATCACGAACCTCACGGACCACACCGGTGCCGAGGTGCGCGGAATTGACCTCACCGCTCCGGTCGACCCGGAAACCCGCGCGCGGCTCAATCAGGCTTTCATCGATCGTAGTGTGCTGGTGATGCGCGGTCAGACACTCTCGCCGCACCAGTTGCTCGAAGCGGTCCGGCTGTTTGGTGATGTATTTCCGCAACACAATACGCGATTTGCGCTGCCGGCCTGTCCGGAAATTCATTTCATCTCGAATCAGGATACGTTTCCCGATGGGCGTCGCTACATCCCGGGTGAGGGTTGGCATACCGATCATTCGAACGACGTACGTCCCCCAAAAGCGACGATCTTGCACGCGGTCACCTTGCCGAGCTCCGGCGGCGACACCCAGTTCGCCAACATGGCCGCGGCGTATGATGCTTTGCCCGACACGGTCACCCATCGTCTGCAAGGCCTGAACGCCATCCATGTTTATCAAAGCAGTCACAGTGCCCGGCAACTGATGGCACTACCATCCGCGGCGAAGGAGCGGGTACCAAACGCCGTACTACACCCGATCATACGCACCCATCCGGAGTCAGGCCGCCGATCGATTTACATCAATCCAATTCGGATCGAGGGCATCGTTGGCCTCGATCATGGAGAGGCTCTGCCGTTGCTCGATGAGTTGCTGGCCCATGCGACGGCGCCACGCTTTCAGTACCGCCACAAGTGGGAACCGGGTGACCTTGTGATGTGGGACAACCGGTGCCTGTTGCACAAAGCCAACGGCGACTACGACATGAGCGAGGTGCGCTACTTATATCGGGTCATGCTGAAGGGGGGCGTCCCGACATGATCAGGTCGTCGCCGTTCCCGACAATGCCCGGAAGCACGTCCTGCCCTATGCAAGGGACAACAGCGCGGGACTGCCTGTCTCCGATGTGCGGTCCCTGGGTCTGACCGGTGTGACCATTTGCCTCCGCCAGCACTTCTCGCGCCAATGGAAGCATCGCATGGTCGACTATGGCGCCCTGGTATTTGACCGCGCCGAGACCGGCTTTCCGCGCATCCTCAAACGCTCTTAAGACGCCTTCGAGATACGCGACCTCTTCCGGGGTGGGCCGGAACACCGCGTTGGCGGTCGCGTTGTGCGACGGATGCATCACCGCCACCCCTCGGCCGTCTCCGGCAGCGGCAGGATACCGACCGCTTCAAGCGGGAGGCCGGCGCGGCCCTCGTGAGAGCTCAACAAATCGCGCGGACGCCGAATGTCAGTTACGGTCTGAGCTTTTGGCAGCACGATCGCGGTCAGGCCTTCGGTCATCGCCGCGGCGGCTTTCCCCCGTTCGCTCATGCGGCGGATTGACCCGCACGAAGGCGCCAACCTTCGCCCCGTTCAGTTCGGCGATCTCACTCGGTAAATACTCCATCGCCTGGGCTTTGAACTCGGGCGGGACCGCGGCCTCGATGACGAGCACGGCGGCAGCCCGGCGAAACCCGAATCGCCTTGCCAACCCAGTCCCGGCGATGCGCGGGCACGAACAACGCGGAACGGATGGGCCGCATGAGACGTCGCTTCTGATCGTTGGCGGCGGTCCGCACGAGGTGACGCCCGGCATCAATAACACCAAGCTCCGTTTTCGTTGACTCTCCGCCTCTTCACGCCGTGGCCTGGGCGAGACGCTCCATCTGTATCACCACCGCGCCGTGCCGGATGGATAGCCCCGTCCGGACCGTGACGAAGGGAGATGGTGGGCAATCTCGCCCGCTTGCATCGCCTCGCTCAGACGTGATTGTTGTCATGATCGGCTGACCACGCAGGCCAGGAGGAAGCCCATGCCCTATCCCACGCACTTGCTGCCCACGACCGTCGTCGGCAGTTACCCCCAGCCAGGGTGGCTGGTCGACGGGGAGGCCCTGAAACAGCATGGCGTGCCCAGAGTGCATGCGCATGGGATTTGGCGGGTGCCGGATATGCTGCTGGAGGAGGCCCAGGATGACGGCACCATTCTGGCGATCCGCGAGATGGAACTGGCGGGAATTGACATCGTGACGGACGGCGAAATCCGCCGGGAGAGCTATTCCAATCGTTTCGCCCTCGCGCTGGAGGGGATCGACGCCGATCAACCGGGAGAGGTTCGTTCCCAGAGCGGGCGCGTCACCGCGGTGCCTCGGGTGGTGGGCAAGATCCGCCGGCGCGGTCCGGTGGAGGTCCGCGACACCGAATTTCTGCTGCGCAACGCCACGCACGCCACCAAGATCACGTTGCCGGGCCCGTTCACCATGACGCAACAGGCACGCAACGATTTCTACAAGGACGAAGAAGAGTTGGCGATGGATTATGCCGTAGCCGTCAATGAGGAATTGCGGGCGCTTAAGGCCTGCGGCGTCGATGTCGTTCAGCTCGATGAACCCTGGGTACGGACCGCACCGGAAAAGGCGGCCCGCTACGGGCTGCGCGCCATCAACCGTGCGCTGGAGGGAATTGAAGGCCCCACTGTCGTCCATCTTTGTTTCGGCTACGCGGCAGTGGTTGCCAACAAACCCACCGGTTACAGCTTTCTGCCGCAACTGGCTGACACGATCGCGGATCAGATTTCGATCGAGGCGGCGCAACCGAAGCTGGACCTGGGAGTACTGCGTGACCTCGCAGGGAAAAAGATCATGCTGGGGGTTATCGATCTGGGCGACCAGAAGGTCGAGTCCGCTGAAACGATCGCGGGCCGCATTCGCGCGGGACTGAAATATGTGGCGCCGGAGAACTTAATTCCGGCCCCGGATTGCGGGATGAAGTACCTCCCGCGCGACGTCGCGTTCGGGAAATTGAAGGCGTTGGCCGAGGGCGCGGCGATCGTGCGGCGGGAGCTGACCGGGGTCGCGTGATCCAACGCCAAGGCGACGCCCAACAATGAACGAAGCGGCGGCGACTGACGCGCTATCCCCTCACCGTCATCCCCCTCCCCGATTTGTTCGGGGGATCGTCCGGCGGGAGTGTCGCGGTGCCGTGCTGGTAAAGATCCCCCGGACGAGAGGTGCGCCGCTTTGTGGAGGACCTGGCGGCCTGGTCGGCGGCGCATGGTGGCATTGCCTCACCCGAGGCGCGCAAGGCGACGGCGGATCACTGAAATCGCTTGGCGCGAAACCGGGGCGGAGGGATAAGCACGGAACAAGAACTCCGGAGTGTTTCGCCGTCTGGTTCGTCCGGCCGCCCTGTCCCCGGTCCACACAATTTGGTGCTTCGCGCGGCGTTCGTGCCTGAAGGCCAACAGCCGCCGCCGGAGTTCAGCTCCGTCTTCGATCCATTGCATTTCTCCGCGACCCTCGACCTGGCGACCGGGATGATCACCTGCGCCATGAAGGGTGCCGGCTTTGACGGCGATATTCGCGCCGAGTGGCACCCGGATGAGCAGCAGGGTTCAGACGATGGCGAGGAGGCGGCCGGTCAGGGTGGTGGCGATCCGGCGGAGCAGCAGTCGCCTGAGGCCGCCGCCAACGCGAAGTTCCATGACGGGCTTCAGAATGCCCCGATTCCGCCTACCCAGGCCGCGCGCCAGAGCAGGCCACCCCCCTGGCCGGGGTACGGTGGCGACGCGGCGAAGCGGGCCGCGTCATTCGGGATGTTAGCTCAGGCGGCGAGCCCGACGGCGACGGATGCCGGTGCGACGGGGGGTGATGGAACCGCCGTGCCTGGCGGGAGTGGCCCCGCCGGGCAATCGGCGACCTCGGCGGCCGACACGCCCGCGCCTCCAGAACCAGGGGCGCCGCACCTTTACGCATACGCCGGTAATGGTTCTATCAATAATGCGAGCCCAAGCGAGTTGCCGTCCCAGGGGAACCTGAACGGGGGCGGTTCGAGCAAGCATCTCATCAGCAACGGAAGTGGGACCACCAGCCGCTACCCGGGTTCATATCAGGCGGCGCAGCTTGTGGTGCCAGGGGTTGGGTTACCGCCTCCCCCGCCGGTGGTCGGAGGGCCGGTTGACGATCCTTCGCTGGCCGCCGCGAGGCAGCTTACTCAGGGATGGCACGCCATCAGTGAGGCCGTCAGCGATGCGATTGGCAACATTTTTAATGCCAGCGACCCGGCGCCAACTGGTAGTCTCCCATTGGGCACACGCCGGATCGACCGATGGGGCATATCACGAGGTGATATCCATGACATAAAGGAGGAGTTTTTGGCGACCCGAATCCAACAGGCTGGGTTGGTGTGACGCCCGACGGCCATGTCATTATAACAGGACCGGATGGTGCGGCGAAAGACGCGGGTCATGTTGATGATTACACTAATCGGCCGCTGAGCGGGTTTCCGCGCCCGGGCAATTGAAAGTACTCAACATGCACCCTCAGACAGTAAAATTGTCGCTGAACATAGTGCATCCCACGCATGATTTGTCCGACGTGTGCGATGCGCTTGGTTTCCAACCGAATATCATCTGGAAGAAGGGAGATGAGGGACGGACGCCCAAGGGAAATAAAATTGGGGGTGTACGAGAATACTCGCGCTGTTCAATTAACTTTGGGCCAGCAGCCACCGAATCGTTAGCGAAGAAATTAGAGGCGGCGTTGGTGCTACTCAAGCCTCACCAGACCCTGTTACGAGGCCTCTCGTCTTCCGGCGGAAAACTTAATTTTTTTGTCGGGTTATTTTGCGGCGAAAACACAGTGGAGATGCTTGACCTACCACTTCTGGAGGCGATGGTGGAATTGAAGATAGAGTTATACCAACCCGCTGAAAGTGTGACTCTCACCCCATCACGTCATGGCCCTCCCCCGACTCGTTCGGGGGATCGTCCGGGCCACCTATCGCCGCACCGTGCTTGAACAGGTGGCCCGGACGAGCC
>Ga0181536_10005834_pt1 | contig 12509 bp, 9 predicted proteins | sample PEATcosm2014_Bin_41_FD_121105 | JGI IMG/M metagenome (GOLD analysis project Ga0181536, IMG submission 121105) | Peatland microbial communities from MTU Mesocosm Facility, Houghton, MI, USA - PEATcosm2014_Bin17_60_metaG | ecosystem: Environmental > Terrestrial > Soil > Wetlands > Peat | place...
ATTTCCTTCACACTCCCCGCATGACCTCCATCGCCCCCGGCGGCAAATCCATCTACGGCGCCCCCCTCGGCATTCTGATGCTGGAGGCCCGCTTCCCCCGCATCCCGGGCGACATGGGCAATGCCCTCACCTGGCCGTTCCCGGTGCTCTACCGCGTCGTCCGCGGCGCCACCCCCGAACGCGTCGTGCTCCGGGGCGCCGCGGGCCTGTTGCCGGATTTCCTCGCCGCCGCCGCCGACCTCGTCGATCTGGGCTGTGAGGCGATCACCACCAATTGCGGCTTCCTGTCACTGTTTCAGCGCGAGCTGGCCGCCCATGTCCGCGTCCCCGTCGCCACCAGCGCGCTGATCCAGGTCCCCTGGGTGCAGGCGACCCTGCCGCCCGGCAAGCGGGTTGGAGTGATCACCGTCTCGGCCGCCTCGCTGACCCCGCGCCATCTGGAGGCGGCCGGCGTGCCGCTCGACACCCCGATCGCCGGCACCGAAGCCGGGCGCGAGTTCTTCCGCGTGCTGATCAAGGCGGAGAAGCAGGACCTGGACGTCGACCTCGCGGCGCGGGACATCCTCGACGCCGGCCAGGCGCTGCTGGCGCGGCACGCCGACATTGGCGCGATCGTCCTGGAATGCACTAACATGCCGCCCTATGCGCACGCACTGCGGCAGGCGGTTGGCCTGCCGGTGTTCGACATCCACTCGCTGATCAGCTGGTTCCACGCCGGATTGCGCCCGCGCGACTTCACCCGCTGACGCCGCCGCATCAGGCGATCCTGGGCGATCATGCGCCGATTGGCTCCAGGTTCCGTCGCCCAGGCCGGGTCCCGTCAGCACGCCGATCTGGCGGGCGAAACCCCGCGAACCGGAGGCTCTTGCCAATTGTACGTGACCTTTTCGTGGAATTCAGCGAGATACACTGCCCGTGACCATGGGAATCCGTTGCCCGCCGCGGTGCCGGAGGACCCCCACGCCGCCGTCCCGAGACCAAGGAATTCCGCACATGGGCCTGACACGAAAGCGCGTTCTGGTGACCGGAGGGGCCGGCTTCCTCGGCTCGCATCTGTGCGAGCGGTTGCTGCGCGACGGCCACGACGTCCTGTGCGTCGACAATTATTTCACCGGCCGCAAGGACAACATCGTCCCCCTGCTCGACCACCCGCATTTCGAGGTGATGCGCCACGATATTACGTTCCCGCTCTATGTCGAGGTGGACGAGATCTTTAACCTCGCCTGTCCGGCGTCCCCGGTGCATTACCAGTTCGACCCCGTCCAGACCACCAAGACCAGCGTCATCGGCGCCATCAACATGCTGGGCCTCGCCAAGCGGGTCGGCGCCAAAATCCTGCAGGCCTCGACCAGTGAGGTCTACGGCGACCCGACCATCCATCCGCAGACCGAGGACTACCGCGGCAACGTCAACCCGCTCGGCCCGCGCGCCTGTTACGACGAGGGCAAGCGCTGCGCCGAGACGCTGTTTTTCGACTACTACCGGCAGCACAAGACCGCCATCAAGGTGGTCCGGATCTTCAACACCTATGGCCCGCGCATGCATCCGAACGACGGCCGCGTGGTGTCCAATTTCATCGTGCAGGCGTTGCGCGGTGAGGACATCACGCTCTACGGCAACGGCAACCAGACACGGGCATTCTGTTACGTCGACGATCTGATCGAGGGCTTCGTGCGCATGATGGCGACCGGTCCGGAGGTCACCGGGCCGATCAATATCGGCAATCCGCAGGAAATCCCGGTCCGGGAACTGGCGGAGCGGGTGATAAGGTTGACGGGGTCCCGCTCGCGGATCGTGCATCGACCGTTGCCGGAGGACGATCCGCTGCAGCGCTGTCCCGACATCACGCTGGCGCGATCGGTACTGGGCTGGAAGCCGACCGTCGATCTGGATACCGGACTGGGCCAAACGGCGGCGTTTTTCCGGCAACTGCTGGAACAGGCCGATCAGCCCTCCGGCCATTGAGGGGTGGAACGCAGTACCGGTTGAAGCCGGGACGCGACGCGGATGGCGGCACAACGCGCGGGGCCCAATCGGCCGGCCCAGCGGGCGGGCGGGGAAACCCGGGAGCGGGCGGAACCGCGGCGGTATCGCAGGCCGGACTGGGACCGTACCGGTATTCAGGCGAACCGGACGAGGGCACTCACCGGATGGGGCGCGCGCCGTGACGAACAAGGTGAAACAACCGAGTCCGTCCAGGACCGTCGTGGTTCGGCGATATGCTCCGCTACGCCGATCCGGGGAGGAAACGATCGCCCGTTCCCCTGACGCCACGCTGATCGCACCGAAACGAACGGCATCCGCATGGCGGCCGTAGCCCTCGGGGCCGGATGGGTCATGCTTGTCTGCCTCAGTCTGTTCGGCTGGGGCGATATCCTGCGCGGATCGCTGCGACTGCGATGCGGGGCGGGAGAAACCGCGTGTCTTGGCGTTGGCATCGCCATTGCCTGCGGCGGCGTGCTCAACCTGCTGCACTGGGTCCTGCCGTTGACCGATGCCGGCTTTGTCGCACTCGGCGCGGCGGCGGGCCTGCGGCGCGCGGCGCAATTCGATTTTCATCCGGCGGCGATCCCCGGCAGCACGGCAACCCGGATTCTGCTGCTGGCGGTCTGCCTGCTCGCGGTCTGCGCGACCACGTTCTATTGCTATAATTTTGCATTCCAGATCGCCGATGACGTCCCCGCCTACATGGTCTTCCCGGCCAAGATGCTCACCGGTACACTGGGCTTTGAGCCGTTCAGCGAGCGCCGTCTGCTGACCAGTCTGGGCGGACTCTACTTTCTGCAAAGCCTGATCCTGACCGGCGCGGGGCCGCACTGGCTCCACGTCATCGATCCGGTATTCGCGCTGATCGTGACGATCTGCCTGCTCGACGAGGCCATGCGATCGCACAACGTGCCGTCGCGGCAACGTTTGCTGCTGTATCTTTTCCTGCTGCTGTTCCTGCCGGAGACGCATAACCTGACCGCCACATTGCTTCCGGTGCCGCTGTTCCTGCTCACCGGTTTCACCGCCGCCGATCCGCTATGGCGCGAGGGGCGCACCACCGCGCAACGAACGGTCTGCCTCGCCGTGACCATCGCCGCGCTGATCGCGATGAAGGCGCTCTATCTGGTCCCGCTCGCTATCGTCCTCGCCGGACTCTACCTTCCAGGCATGGCACAAGCCCAGCGGCGGATCGGCTGTCTCGTCGAGGGTGCGACAACCGCCGGACTGACATTGTTATGTCTGTTGCCTTGGATGGCCGCGAGTTGGTGGCAGACCGGTACGCCGCTGTATCCGTTTCTTGGCACCGGGTTCAGCACCGCGAATTTCAATGCCGATGTGTTGCCGCTCTGGCGACTGACGCCCCTGGCGGAGCGGCTCACGTTATTTGTCATGAGGGGCGTGCTGAACGCGCCCATGGTGCTGCTTCTCGGCCTGTATGTGCTGCTGTCGCTCGTCACCTTATGCTTCGGCGAAAGACCGGACCGGCAACGCGTGAAGCTACCCGCGGTCTGGATCGCGGCGACCGTCACGATGATCCTGGCGATCTGTGTCGGGGGAGCTGGGGAAGCGAACCTCGCCCGCTACGCCTATCCGGGCGTCGCCGCCGCCATTTTGCTGGTGCTTTACGCGATCGTGCTGGTCCGCGGCACCGATCGATCCCCGCTTTTTCATGCCGGAATTTTCGCTAACATCGCCGTCGCGGCCTGCGGGGTCCTGTTATGTTTCAATCGCGAATCAATCGAGAATTACTATGATACCGGATTGTTCAACCTCAGAATGCTGTATTCCGGCCCCGACCGGACCGGCGAGACACGGCATGCTCTGGTTGAGGCGATCCAGCCCGGAGGCGGCGGAATTGGCGCCGGCATCCGGCGCATGCAGGCATCGGTGCCGCCGGGAGAAACGATCCTGGAACGGGTAGACTTTCCGTTCCTTCTGGACTTTCGCCGGAATGTGATTTTCGTCGCGGATTGGCCGGGATCCGCTGGCCCATCACCGGGGTGGCCGGCGCGCCAGGGCTCGAAACAGCTCGCGTCCTATCTCGCCGGGCAATCGGTCCGCTACATCGCCTGGTCGTATGCCAATGAGGCATTGTTTCCGGCCCGGTTGGCGAACGATCTGCCGAACGACGCCTGGGTGCGAATGGATTCGGCGCGGGCGTTCGATTTCCAGGATTCCCTGTCCGAGATGATGCGAATCTGCCCGCTGACATTCAATGACGGTGCGCGCGCGATCATCCACATCTCCGACACCTGCATCGAAATGCTGCCCTCAGGGCGGCAAAATGGCGAGGCGCAGCGCACCAGGCGAGGCACGATCGAAACCGAGGCGGAAGACCGGGTGAACTAAGCCAGGTGCGAAGCCGCCACGCAACGGGTATGTTGGCGGCACGCACGGGACACAACAACGCGACGCCGCCGCGCGGTGCGTTGTTGCTCTGGGCGGAGTCCGCGGGAGCGACAGATATCTTGTTGGAATCAGGTGATTCGGCTAAGACGTTCGGTCAGTGCCGGCCAGATGGGAACCGTGGGATGGAACAGGTTGCGGCGCGATCCAACCGTTCCCTCGCGAATCGGGCGAGGGCGCGACTGCTCCAAATGCACTACGAAGCCAAGGTCGGCCATATCGGGGGCAATCTGTCCGCCCTCGACGCCATTCTGCATCTGCAAAGCCAGGTGATGACCGGCGACGACCTTTTCGTCCTCTCCAAAGGCCATTCCGCCGGCGCGCTGTATATCGCGCTTTGGGCCACCGGCCAGCTTCAGGATGACGAGCTTCGCGCGTTTCACCAGGATGGCACGACCCTCGCCGGCCATACCGTCGCCGGCTGGCATAAGCGCATCGCCTTCGCCACGGGAAGCCTCGGCCACGGTCTGGGCCTCGCCGCCGGCGCCGCCCTCGGCAAGCGCCTGCGCGGCGATCCCGGCACCGTTTACTGTCTCATCTCGGATGGCGAGTGCGAGGAGGGATCGACCTGGGAATCCCTGATGTTCGCCCACCACCGGAAGCTCGCCAATCTGGTCGTGCTGGTCGATGCGAATGGCCTGCAGGGCTTTGGCTCGACCGCCGAGGTCGCCTCGCTCGAACCCCTGGTGCCCAAATTCCGCGGCTTCGGTCTGCGCGTGGCGGAAATCGACGGCCATGCCCCGGAAGCGCTCGATGCCGTCCTCAAACCGCTTCGGCACGAGCCGCTCATCGTGGTGATGCGCACCGTGAAGGGCAAAGGGGTTTCGTTCATGGAAGGCAAGATGGAGTGGCACTATTTGCCGATGAACGAGGCGCAGTATCAGCAGGCCTTGCGGGAGCTGGCGGAAGCATGAGGCCGCGCGCATGAGAGACGCTTTTTGCGCCGCGCTGGTCGCGCTGAGCACGGCGCGTTCCTTCGTCTTCTTCACCGGGGACCTCGGGTTCATGGCGCTTGAACCGTTACGGAACGCCATGGGCGGGCGCTTCATCAACGCGGGCGTCGCCGAGCAAAACATGATCAGCGTCGCCGCCGGCGCGGCCAGTGTCGGCGAACAGTGCTGGACCTACAGCATCGCGCCGTTCATCTACGGCCGCCCGTTCGAGCAGATCCGCAACGACGTGTGTCTGCATGACTTCGACGTCAAGCTGGTCGGCAATGGCGGCGGCTACGGCTACGGCGTCATGGGCGCCACGCATCATGCGATCGAGGACTACGGCGTGCTTTGCGCGTTGCAAAACATGCGGGTGCACGTGCCCGCTTTCGCCGATGACCTCGCCCCGATCGTCGCACGCATGGCCGCCGACGCCCATCCGGCGTATCTCCGCCTCGGCCGTTGCGAAAAACCCAGGGATTTCGTGTTGCCCGCGTATGCCCCCTGGCGCCGCCTGTTATCCGGTGACGCCGGAGTCCTCGTCGTGGTCGGACCCGGCGCCGGCGGCCTGCTGGCCCAGTACGCGGCGGTTCCCGAGGCGGACCGCCCCGAACTTTGGGTCGCCACCGAACTCCCGGTCCTGGCCGATGCGCTACCCCAGGCCTGCGTCGATCGTATCCGCGAGACCGGTTCGCTGTTCGTATGGGAGGAACATGTGGCCAATGGCGGCTGCGGGCAGATGCTCGCGCTTCTGCTGTTGCAAGCCGGCGTGCATCCGCGCCGCTTCCATCACTTCCATGCCAAGGGCTACCAATCCAGGCGTTATGGCTCCCAGGCCTTCCATCGCGCGGAAAACGGGCTTGACCCGGCGAGCGTGCTCGCCGCCACCGCGAGGCTCGCGAGCGCATGATCCTGGGCGATTTCCGCGACAAGGTGCTGCACCTCCAGGGCCCCATCCTGGTCCTCGGCGCCAGCGGCTTCATCGGCGCGAATTTGCTGCGCATGGTCCTGCGGCATCGCTCCGACGTGTTCGGCACCAGTTCGAACGCCTCCGCCTGGCGGCTCGAGGGACTGCCCACCGAGAACGTCATCTCCGGCGACCTGCTGATCGAGCAGAGCCTCGCCTCGCTGCTCGATACCGTCCGGCCGCGCACCGTGTTCAATTGCCTGGCGTACGGCGCTTACTCGTTCCAGACCGACGCCAGCCTCATTTACCGGACCAACGTCGATCTCACCGCGCGGATCGTCGAGGAACTGCGGACCCGCGGCGTGCATCGTTACGTGCATGCCGGCAGCTCGTCCGAATACGGCGACGACGCCTCCGGCCCGGATGAGGATGTGCCGCTGCATCCCAACAGTCACTATTCCGTATCGAAATGCGCCGCCTCCGGGCTGCTCCATTATGAGGGCAAGAAGCAGGGGTTCCCCGGGGTCAACCTGCGGCTGTATTCGATCTATGGCCCCTATGAGGACTCGTCGCGGCTGGTGCCGATCGCGGTATTGAACGGGCTCAAGGGCCAGCACGCCCAGTACGTGGATCCGGAAATCTCGCGGGACTTTCTGTATGTGGACGATGCCTGCGAGGCGTTTCTGGACGCGGCGCTGAACCTGCCGGAATCCTGCTACGGCGAGTCGTTCAATATCGGCAGCGGAGTGAAAACGACGATCGGCGACTTCGCCAACCTCTGCAAGGACATGTTCGAGCTGCCTGGCGATCCGGCCTTCACCATGCCGAACCGCGGCTGGGACGTCGCCAACTGGTATGCGAACCCCGCCAAGGCACACGACAAGCTCGGCTGGACCGCCCGCGCATCGTTGCGCGACGGCATGCAGCTCATGGCCGAGTGGTGCCGGTCGATCGAGCACCCCGAACGCTACGTCGCATCCTCCAAACGCTTCGGCCGCGATGAGACCTGGAGCGTCTCGGCCATCGTCGCGTGCTATAAAGACGGTCAGGCCATTCCGATCATGCATCGCCGGCTGACCGAGGTGTTCGACAAGCTCAACGTCGGTTACGAGATCATCTTCGTCAACGACAACAGCCCGGACGACAGCGAGGAAGTGATCCGTGCCATCTCGGCGCGCGACCATCATGTCGTGGGGGTGTCGCATTCGCGCAACTTCGGCTCGCAATCCGCCTTCCGCAGCGGCATGGAAATCGCCACCAAGAACGCCTGTGTTCTGTTGGATGGCGATTTGCAAGACCCGCCGGAGTTGATCGAGCAGTTCGTCGCCAAATGGCGCGAAGGCCATGACGTCATCTACGGCCGCCGGGTCAAGCGCGAGGCACCCTGGTACATGTCGATCGCCTACAAGGCGTTTTACCGTGTGTTCCAGCGGTTTTCCTACGTCTACATTCCCCGCGACGCCGGCGATTTCTCGCTGATGGACCGCCGTGTGGTCCGCTGTCTGCTGAGCTTCCCCGAGCGCGACCTGTTTATCCGAGGCATCCGCGCCTTCGTCGGCTTCCGGCAGACCGGCGTCGATTACCTCCGCCCCGAGCGCATGTTCGGCGTCACCACCAACAGCTTTTCGAAAAACATCGGGTGGGCGAAGAAGGGGCTGCTGTCGTTCAGCAACACGCCGTTGACTATGCTGAGCACCGCCGGGGTCGCCCTGTTCCTCCTTTCGGTTCTTCTGGGCATCGTTTATGTCGGCTCGCGTATTCTGTTCCCCGACGCGGCACCGCGCGGGTTCACCAGCCTGGTACTGACGGTCATTTTCTTCGGCTCGATCAATATCCTCGCGGTGAGCATCGTCGGCGAATACATCGCCAAGATCTTCGAGGAGGTGAAGCGGCGGCCGCATTTCGTCCGGCGCCATTTCATCCGCGACGGCGAGGTGCGCATTGCTTCGGAGACCGGGCACGTCTCGTTCCTGCAAAATGGCTAGCCCAACACCGCTGATGCGGGGACTGGTTCCGGTTTCCCCGCGACTGTCAGCGGCACTGCTGTTCCTGCGGTTCGGGGTGGTTGGATTGCTCAATACGGCGTTCGGCTACGCGGTGTTCGCGGCGCTTATCCTGGCGGGCCTGTGGCCGGGCGCGGCAATCGTTACTTCTACGATCGTCGGCGTGGCGTTTAATTTTCAGACGTCGCGGCGACTGGTGTTCCGCTCGCGAGGACGCGTGATTCGTTTCGTCGGGCTGTACTGTGCCGTATTGGCACTGAACTGGTCAGCGTTGCGGGCGCTGCATTCGACTGGTCTGAACGACCTGCGATCTCAGGCGTTACTGGTCCTGCCGCTCGCCGCGATCTCCTTCGCGGCCCAGCGTACTTTCGTCTTTGGCCCGCGGACAGAGGCGAAATGACCCGCCTGGCGGCATCGATGCGGGATCGAGACTGCCCGGTTTGTCGCGAGCCGGCGAGCAAGGCCACGCTGTTCATGCGGCGGTCACTGGATGAGTCCAAGCTAACCAAGGACAGTTTCGCATCCCGTAAGACGCCGGAATTCATGTCCTACCAATTGGCGCGATGCGGGCGATGCACGACGGTCTTCGCCAGCGAGGCGCCGGACGCGTCGGCTCTCGCGCACGCCTATCACGAAGCAGATTACAGTACGGCGGAGGAAGCGTCGTTCGCGGCCGCGGTTTACCGGAAGTCCCTTGAGCCGTACCTCGCCGGGTTGCCTGGGCGAGGAACCGCCTTGCAGATTGGCACCGGGACCGGCGTATTCCTCGGCCATCTCAGGCAGCTTGGGTTCCGTGAACTGGTCGGCATTGAGCCATCGGAAGCCGCGATTGCCGCGGCAGCCGAGGACGTTAAGTCCTGTATTCGCCCAGGGGTATTCGTTGGCGATGAATTTCCCGCCGGCAGCGTGTCGCTCATCTGTTGTTTTCAGACGCTGGAGCACGTGCCGGAGCCGCGCGAATTTGTTGAAGCCGCGTTCCGCATGTCGCAGCCGGGAGGAATGATCGCTTTGATCACGCACGACTATTCCGCGCTCATTAACCGGATTTTGGGTGCCCGTTCGCCTATCATCGACATTGAGCATGTGCAGCTATTTTGCCCGGAATCGCTACGATATATCGTGTCCGCGGCTGGGTATGCGCTGCTCGATGTCAGGTCAATCCGGAACGTTTATCCGTTGAGCTACTGGCTGAGCCTGTTACCCGCGCCCAGTGCGCTTAAGCGCGCCGCGGTGGCTGCGACGAAGGCGTTTCACCTCGCCCACATTCCCGTCGGTCTCAACGTCGGTAATCTGTTGACCGTTGCGCAGAAGCCACTGTAGCGGTCCATGGGCGCGTTCGAGCAAATGCCTATTGCGATCTCCATGGAGAACACCGGCCGACAATCCGGAGCCAAGGCCGCGCGCTCGACGATTTGGAAAGTCTCGCGTAGTATCCTTAATCGGATCGGTGATATCACGCGAGGATCTCTATGTTCAGCGTCAAGCAGATTGTAAAGACCGGGTTGCAACGGTTTGGATTCCAGGTTCAAAGGCTGCCGCGCTCACTCGCCCCAGGTAAAGTCAGTGTCGGCCTCGACCCGTACCACGACATGCGGAGGCTGACCGGTGCAATCGTAAGCCCCGTGGTTTTCGACGTCGGAGCCAACGTCGGACAGTCAGTCGAGCGGATAAGGACATATTTTGACCATCCGGTGATCCATGCATTCGAGCCCTCTCCCGACACGTTCGAGAAGTTGCGCCGGGCAACAAAAGGTATTTCTGATCTGATACTGAACAATGTCGCGCTTGGGCGCCACGCGGGGACCGCGGACTTCGTTGAGAATTCCGAATCCGCTCTGAGTTCCTTGCTTGAGTTTGGGCCCGATAGCTGGGGTACGGTGAAAGGGAAGATACCGGTCACCGTTGCTACGCTCGACGCCTACTGCGTTGAGAACCAGGTGGAGCGGATCGACGTATTGAAACTGGATACTCAGGGATTCGAAATGGAGGTGCTGCGAGGCGGCGAGAATATGCTGGGTCAAGGACGGATCGGCGTCGTGTTCATGGAGATCACCTTCTCCGAGATGTATAAAGGCCTGCCGAGCCTGGGCGAGATTTACCAGTTCATGACAGAACGGGGATTTTACCTGGTAGCCTTCTATGACTTCCACTACCAGAACAACCGCGTGGGCTGGTGCGACGCAATGTTCGCGAGTCGGCGGTGAATGCGCGAGACCGCGTGCGACCGTTGTGAATGTGGGGATTTCACCGACCCCATCCTGCGTGGGAGACTTGAACAAAGTAATATGTTGCTGGCATTGGATCGGATTGGGGGGAGCGTTGTGTCCGTTTGGGAGCGAAGGTCGCGCCACGAAGTAGCCGGGATTCGTATGGCGGCGTGTGAATCGTACGCGGTGGCAGGCGAACCGCATGCGCGGTGGTCCGGAAACCCGCGTAGGCTCAGCCGCACGCCTCAATATACCGTTGTCATATCAGACCGAACAGGCCTGGGCGCGGGATGGACAGTATCTTCTTCCCGGCGTCATACTCCGACGGGTATCTCGACTTCATGGGCCTGATGCGTATAACGACATTTTCGAAACTGCTGCTTTCTCGTTTCGCGATTTCCCTCGCGGGACTCCTGTCGCTCGCCGTCGTCACTTATATTTATCTCAGTTTCCCGGGATTTTATGCGCTCGCCGCCAAGATGATCATATTCTCGCCGGCCCCAAATCTCTTCGGCGATTGGGATTCAGTTCTGTGGTCGGTCCGCTGCTGGTCGGAAGGCGTGAATGTTTATGTCGTCAATACCTGCTCCCCATTGTGGCAGGGTGACGGCTTCAACTACTCGCCGCTGTTGCTGCGGTTGTCCTTCCTTGGGTCCGGCGAGGCATGGATCAACGAAACGATGTTTTCGATCATCGTTCTGTTCTTCCTGTCGCTCGCCACCTTGCCGCCGCCGGACAACCCGCGGGACCAGACGATCGTGCTGCTCACGGCGCTTTCAAGCGCGACCTGGTTGGGCGTCGAACGCGGCAACGTGGACCTGATCCTTTTCCTGCTGGTGGTCGCGGCCCTCAACCTCCGCCTGCTGGCGCTGCCATGCCGGTTGGCGGGCTACGCCTTGCTCATATTCGCGGGGCTATTGAAGTTTTATCCGTTCGTGTCGCTGATCGTTGTTCTGCGGGAACGTGTGAGCGTGCTGGCCGGCGTTGCCCTGTGCAGTGTCGCCGCGCTGGTGGCCCTGATCGTGGCGTATCACCAGGAACTCGGCTGGACCGCCGGGAACCTGCCAAAACCCTCATACATGAACCTGCAGTTCGGTTCCGCCAATCTCGCGGTGCTGCTGGGCGTCACGACCGCCAACCTGCTGGGAATGCTGCATTACGATACCGCGGCGGCGCGAGCCGCTGGTGCCATGGTGACACGCGGCGCGCTGCCGTTGCTGACGGTCATAGCACTCGTGGGCGCGGTGGCCGTGGGCCGCCGGTGCCATCTTCCGGGAGTCCTCGCGCGGTTGCCGGAGCGGCGGACCGGTTACCTGGTCGTGGGAGCGGCATTGATCTGCGGTTGCTTCTTCATGGTGAACAGCCACGTCTTTCGCGGCATATACCTTTTGCTGGCACTTCCCGGCCTCGCGGCGTTATCGCGTGAGGTAGCCAGGCCGCTTGGCGGCCGGGTCTTCGGCACCGCGTGCGTCGCGATCCCGTTCGTGCTGTGGAAGCCGTTTTTCGACATGTGTCTTATCGTCGCGAGCCACTGGACATCACCACGCGGTCAGCACGATAATCCCTACGACGCATTCCCCGGCTTCACGTTGGACTACCTGCTCTGGCTGGCGAGCGAGTTGGCCTGGTGGTGGATCATCATCGTGTTCCTGGCGATTCTTGGCGCTTTTGTCCTGCGGTCGGACGCGTGGGCTCTGCTGTGCCGTGTTCTGCCGCGCGGGCTCGCCCAGTGGACGGTCGATGCGGCGGATGGAGCATAAGGCTGGCGCGCTTCTCAACGGCGGCAGATGGAGGCAATTGGCGGAAGCTTGTATTATTCGCAAAGCCCTTGGGACGGATACCTCAATGCCGTGCCAGACATCGGCATCGGTTTCCGAGCGATACGTCATCCGTTTTCAATCGGCGGAAACGGCGTGGCCGAGCCGACCAGGCAACCTGCGCTCCCGCGAATGTCGCGCCACGCGAGGCGAGACCTGGGCTCTGGAGCACTTTCCGATAAAGCTGCATCCGCTGATGTTCCGCCACTGTCATTGCGAGCGAAGCGAAGCAATCTCCCCGCGCATGG
>Ga0181536_10005836_pt1 | contig 12505 bp, 11 predicted proteins | sample PEATcosm2014_Bin_41_FD_121105 | JGI IMG/M metagenome (GOLD analysis project Ga0181536, IMG submission 121105) | Peatland microbial communities from MTU Mesocosm Facility, Houghton, MI, USA - PEATcosm2014_Bin17_60_metaG | ecosystem: Environmental > Terrestrial > Soil > Wetlands > Peat | place...
CGTTGTCGAGCACCAGCACCTCGGGCAGATGTTCGAGGTGGGCCGAGAACGGGTGAACGGTCAGCTCGCCGAATTGGCGGCCGAGCGCGACGTGCTGCTCGGGCGTCATCTCGACGTCGCGGAAGAAGAGCACCTTGTACTCCATCAGCGCGCGATGAATCGTGCTCACGCCGGCGGCGTCGACCGGCCGGGTGAAGTCGATGCCGCGAATCTCCGCGGCGAACGTCGGCCCGTAGGGGATGACCTGCGGGTGGACGAGGGGGTCAGCCGTTTGTGCCACGCGGCTGACTTCTCTGCGCCGTCAAATCGTCCTCACTCCAGAAACCGATCAGGATGCCGCGCTCGGTTTGCGTGCCGGTGCGCCGCTCTTGGGCGGCGGCGGTTTCGGTCGGGCGGCGGACGCGCTCGGCCCAGTCGGCGAACCGGTCTTCCAGCTCGGCGACGACGGCGGCGGCGGCCGGGTCGCTCCCGCGGTCGTGCAGCTCGTGCGGGTCGTCGTGCAGATCGAACGCCATCGGCGCGTAGCCGTCGAAGCGCAAGAGCTTCCAGCGGTCGGTGACGACCATCTGCATCTTCGAGCGGTCGAGCGGGCTGCCGAGAAGCGTGCGCACCCCGTTGATCGCGTTGTCGTTTTCGCTGAAGGCAGCCGTGCGCCAGCCGGGCGGCCGCTCGCCATGGAGCAGCGGCATCAGCGAGCGCCCTTGCACGCGCTGGTAGGCCGGCGTGCCGCCGGCAAACTCCACGAACGTCGGCACGAGATCGATCGCTTCGACTAGCGCGCCGCTCACCGTTCCGCGCGTCGCGTCGGCTTCGGCGCGCGGGTCGACCACGATCAGCGGCACGCGCACGGACGGTTCGTGGAAGAACTCCTTTTCGCCGAGCCAATGGTCGCCGAGGTAGTCACCGTGGTCGCTGGTGAAGACGATCAGCGTCGATTCGAGCAAACCGCGGGCCTCGAGATAGGCGAAGAGTTTGCCCAGTTCGTCGTCGATCTGGCGGATCAGACCCATGTAAGCCGGGATCACGGTGCGGCGGATCTCGTCGCGCGAGAACGCCTGCGAGTAGCGCAGTTGCTGGAAGGCGGCGTACACCGGGTGGTTGGTGCCGCGCTCGTCGTCGCTGCGCACCGCCGCCGGCGCATCGCCCGGCGCGTAGAGCGCATGATAGGGCGCGGGCGCGATATACGGCCAGTGCGGCTTGATGAACGACAGGTGGATGCACCAGGGCGCATCGCCCGACTGTTCGATGCACTCGATGGCGCGGCGCGTCATATACGGCGTCTCCGAATGCTCGGCCCGGACGCGGGCCGGCTTCGTGCCCGCATCGAGAAACCAGCCCGAGTGCACGGCCCCCGCGTCGTCTTGCCAAGAATTCGCCCACGTGTGCCACGGGTTGAGGCCGTCGTAGCCGAGCGCGTTGAGGTATTGGTTGTAGCGCAGCGAGGTGAAGCGCGACGCCGGTGCGCCGGTCCATTCGGGATGCAGCCCGTCGTCGCGTTCGAACGCTTCGAAGCCGCATTCGACCGCCAGCCGTCCGGCGGGCGACGCCGGATCGACGCCGAGCCGCGCGAGCGCCTCGAGATCGGCGCGCATGTGGGTCTTGCCGACCAGCTGCGTGCGCATGCCGAGCGGGCGCAGGTAATCGCCGAGCGTCCACTCGTCGGCGCGCAGCGGCACGTCGTTCCAGGTGGTGCCGTGCGTGCGCATGTAGGTGCCGGTGTAGAACGACATGCGCGAGGGGCCGCAGATCGGCGACTGCACGTAGGTGCGGTCGAAACGCACGCCGCGTGCGGCGAGCGCATCGATATTGGGCGTGGCGACGCGATCGGGTGCCGCGCATGACAAATAATCCCAGCGCAGCTGGTCGGCCATGATGAAGAGGATGTTAGGCGTGGTGCGTCAGCCCCGCTCGTCGAGACTGCGCGCCGGTTTCTCCGGCATCTGGGTGACGCCCGGTCCGACGCCCGCCGAGTACTCGGGCAGCACGACTACGTCGATCACGCAGACGTGACCGTTCTGCACGTGCGCGATCCCCTCGGCGATGGCGGCGCCGATGGCGTTGCGATCGGTGACCGGGCCGATGCCGATCGCGCCCTGCGCGCGGGCGAAGCCGGCCATGTCGGGCGGCGGACCGTCGATGCGTTGGCCGATCCATTTGCGTTCGACCGGCCGGCCCCGTACGATGGCCATGCGCTCCTGATGGACTTCGTCGTTGAAGAACGAGCGGTTGTTGGCCACGATCACGAGCAACGGAATTTTGCTCTGGACGGCGGTCCACAGCGCGGTGTTGCCCATCAGGAAATCGCCGTCGCCGGTGACGCAGACCGGCAGGCGCGTGGTGCCGCGCAACGCCAGCGCCGCGCCGACCGAGGTGCCGAGACCGCTGCCGATGCCGCCGCCGCCGTCGCCGCCGATGTAATCCAGCGGGTGGTGGAAGACGAAGTCGCCTTCGTTCACGCCGAGCGGCAGCCGGGTGAAGCACACCTCCCGGCCGGCGAACGCCGCGCTCACCGCGTGCGAGAACGCGTCGATGCCGATCTCGGTGCCCGCGGTCGCGCCGTTGCCCGGCGCGGAAGCGGCGCCGGCGCCGTTGCGTGCCGCGCCCTTGGGTTTGGGGTTACCCAGCTCGGCCAGCAGCGCGCCGACGAGCGCGTCGGGCGCGACGGCGATGTTGACGTCGAGCGCGGGCAAGCCCTGGTAATCCATGCTCCAGCCGTTGTGCACGTAGCGGTCGATCGATGCGCCCACGATCGTGGCGCTCGAAGCCTTGCCGGCGAACACCGTCTTGAGGGTGCCGGCGAGGTCGGTGCTGTCGAGATCGACGATGACGTCGGCTTCGCGCAGCGCGGCGATCGCGGCCGCGCTGCGGCTTTGACCGAGGTGCAGCGGATGATCGCTCGGGAACATCGCGCCGTTCATGAAGTTGCTGACCACGCGCGCGTCGAGCGCTTCGGCCAGTGCGATCCGCGCGTTCCAGGCGTCGAGCGTGCGCGAGCAGCGTCCGGCGAGGATCACGGCGTGCTTGGCGCCCTTCAGGAGGGCGAGCACGTGGGCGACGTCGGCCGGAGCCGGTGCGGCTTCGTGCGGCGGCGCGTACTTGGCGACCGGTGGCAGCGCGAGCGGCGCAGCGAGCTTTTGCTCTTGCATGTCGGCGTCGAGGAAGACGATCGTCGGGCCGTTCGGCAGCGTGCAGGCGATCTGATAGGCGCGCAGCAGTGACTCGATCGCCGCACCGGGCGAGCCCGGCTGGTCGTCCCACTTCGTGAACGGACGCACGAGCGCGCCCATGTCCTGCGTGGTGTGGATCCAGTCGATCCACGGACGGCGCTTCATCGCGTCGACCGGACCGTTCGCGCCGAGGATGAGCACCGGCGCCCGGTCGGCGAAGGCGTTGAAGATCGCCATCGACGCGTGCATCAAGCCGACGTTGCTGTGCACGACCGCCAGCATCGGTTTGCCCGCCACCTTGGCGTAGCCGTGGGCGATCGCGACGGAATGCTCTTCGTGCAAGCAGAGCAGCATCTCGGGGTTCTCGTTGCCGAGATAGTTCACGATGCTGTCGTGCAAACCGCGGTAACTCGCCCCAGGGACCAGTGCGGCGTACTTGAGGTCGAGCGCGCGAAGCATCGCCGCGACGGCATCGCTGCCCCAGGCCATCGTGGTGCTTGCCGGGGTGTGGGTTTGCGTCGTCATAGCGGGCTCTTCCGGCGCGGTTGGGGCGGTCCTTTTGACTACGGCTCGCCGTGCGAGCCGCCGCTCAGGATGACGGTGTTGAAGCCGCGGTCCTGGAGGGCGGCGACGACCGTGTCGGCCCCGGTGCCGGATTCGAGCTCGATCGTGATGTCGAGCTCGGCGTACCGCGCGGGCACGTCGCCCATCAGGCGGTGGTGCTGGACGTCGAGCACGTTGCCGCCGACGCTCGCCACGGCCGTGGCGATCGCGCCGAGCTGCCCCGGGCGGTCGAGGATGTGCACGCGAATGCGCGCGACGCTCCCGCTGCGCATCCGCGCGCGCGCGATGATCGACGCCAAGAGACCGGGGTCGATGTTGCCGCCGGACACGATGATGCCGACGCGCCTGCCGCGCATGCGGTCTTGGTGCGCGAGCAAGGCAGCGATACCGACCGCGCCGGCGCCTTCGACGGCCAGCCGTTCGCGTTCGACGAGATGTTCGACCGCCATCTCGATCGCGATCTCGTCGACGAGCAAGATCTCGCGTACCACCGGCGTGGTGATCGAAAGCGGAATTTTGCCCGGCACCTTGACGGCGATCCCGTCGGCGATCGTCGCTCCGCCGGGCGTGACCGGACTCCCGATCACCGCGGCGTAGTACGACGGATAAAATTCGCTCTGCACGCCGATGATCTCCGGGTGCGCGTTCAGCTCCGTTGCGGCGAGGACCGCGCCGGCCAGCAGTCCGCCGCCGCCGACGGGGATTCTCATCCGCTGCAAGCTCCGCCGCGCGCTCCGCGCTGTCGGCGATGTTCTCTCCGTAGAGCACGACGCGCGCGCCGAGCTCGCGCGTGCGCTGGATCTTCACCGCGGCCGTCAGCTCCGGCATGACGATCGTGGCGCGGATATCCAAGCGGCGCGCGAAATAGGCGACCGCCTGCGCGTGGTTCCCGGCGGACATCGTGACCACGCCGTCACCGAGATCGTTGCGGCCGCGTGCCAGCAGAGCGTTCAGGGCGCCGCGAGCTTTGAACGAACCGGTGACCTGGAGGTTTTCGAGCTTCAGGTAGACGTCGCCGCCGAGCCGTTCCGAGAGGTTTTCGGAACGCAGCACCGGCGTGCGCGTGATGCCGTACTTACTGTCCGCGAGGGCCGCCCGGACCGGCAGCGCGCTCAATCGTATGACTCCGGATTCTGGAGCCATGTGGGGGTGCCTTGTCGGATTGTGGCTGTCCTTCGACTACGGCTCGCTTCGCGAGCCTCCGCTCAGGATGACAGGGGGAGGTGGTGGGCGTATGCATTGGGGATGATTCGTACGCATGGCTTCTTGCACATCACGATCTCGGTGAAGGATCTGGCGCGCGCGACCGCCTTCTATCACGACGTTCTCGGCTGCGAGATCGTGCACACGAACCCGATCATGACGTTCATGAAGACCGGTTCCGATCATTTCGTCCTCACGCAGCTCGACAACCACGTGCGCCCCAATCCGCCCGGACCGATCGGCCTGGGGACCACGCTCTTCCATCACGCCATGCTGGTCGAACCGGACGAGTTCGACGCGATCGTCGCGGAGCTGCATGCGCGCGGAATCGAGACGTACGATTGCTCCGATGCGGGGCATCGGACATTCCCCGGGCGGCGCCACGCCTATCTCTTCGATCCGGACGGCAACAGCATCGAGTTGACCACCCTCATCGCGGCCGACCGCGCCGGCATCGCGTAAGCCGGCAGCTTGCACGTGGAGTCGCGCGTCGTCATCATCACCGGCGCGTCGCTCGGGCTCGGCCGGGCAATGGCGCTCGGGCTGCTCGATGCGGGTCATCGCGTCGTTGCGATGGGGCGTTCGCAACAGAACCTCGATACATTCGAGTCCGAGGTGCGCGCGCACGGCTGGGCCGAGCAGCTCGTCAGCGTGCGCGGTGACGTTCGCTTCGACGATCAGTGCCGGCGCACGCTCGACATTGCGACCGAAACATTTGGTCGAGTGGACGTGCTGATCAACAATGCCGGCTTCCACCTGGAAGACGCGGCGAAATTCTACGAGTTGTCGGAAGACGACTGGCGCACGTCGTTCGACACGAATGTGACCGGTGCGTTTCTCATGGCGCGCGCAGCGGTGCGGCCGATGATCGCGCGCGGCTGGGGCCGCATCGTCAACCATCAGACGAACTACGCGACGATGCTGCGGCCGGGCATGAACCCCTACGGCCCGGCCAAGGCGGCGCTCGAAGCGGCCACTGCAGCGTGGGCCGCCGAACTGGCCGGCACCGGCGTCACCGTGAACGAGATTCTGCCCGGCGGTGCGGCCGACGTCGAGCGTCTGTCGGTGCAGAAGTTTCCGGATCGCAGCAAGCTCGTCTCACCGGCAGTGCTGGTAGCGCCGATTCGCTGGCTCGTCTCCGACGCGTCGAACGAATACAGCGGCTACCGCATCGTAGCCAACCGCTGGAACGCGGACAAACCGATTGCGGACAACCTACGCGACGCCGCCGAGCTCGCCGCTTGGCGCGGAAAACCGTCCTAACCGAGTGGCACGATGAACTCGCCGGTCGTTATGGGGCGCGCAATCAGGCCGTAGCGGTACGCGAAGTCCAGCGGGGCTTGGACGTATTTCGGGTCGCCGGTGACGGCGAAGTAGGCGCGGGTCATGCCGGCGACGGCGGCCGGGTCGAGCTTGGCGATGCGGGCGATGATAGGGGCGGTGTCCGCCGGGTGCGCGTTCGACCAGCGTGCGGTGGCGTAGATCCCGGCGACGAGTTTCTTTGCCGCGTCGGGATTTTTTTGCACCCATGCCTTGGTGGCGAACCACACGATGTTGGCGAACTCAGGCGAAATCACAGCGTAGACGTTAGCGAACGTTCGGACCTCACCGTTGTGGATCGCGGCGCTCAGCGACGGCTCGGCGATCGTGGCCGCGGCGACCGTGCCGCGTTGGAGCGCCGGGCCCATCTCGGGGAATTTCAGCTCGACGAATTTCACGCCGGCCGGCGGCACGCCGTTGTGGTCGAGCCACGCCTGCACGCCGAGCTGGTTGAAGTCGTTGAGCGTGGAGACCGCGATCGTCTGTCCGGTCAGATCCTTAGCCGTCTTCAGCGGCGAGTTCTTCGCGACGCACAGATACGAGTAGGCATGCTTGGCGGAGAACAGCGCGGCCGGTGCGAGCATGACCAGTGGAATGCCGTGCGCGACCGCCGCAGCGACGTTGACGATGTTGGCCATGCCGGCGTCGAGGTCGCCCGAGATGACGCCTTGCACGATCGTCGCGCCGTTGGCGAACGTGCTGATGGCGACGTTGACGCCGTTGTCGCGGAAGATGCCGCGTTCGTCGCCGAAGTAGGCTTCGCCGAACGAATCGATCGGATCGGACCCGATGCGCACGGTCGGCAGGTCGGCCTGCGCGCCGGCGGGCCGCCTTGCGGCCAGAACGGCACCGGCTAGGAGCGCGAGCGCGCTCGAGCGCTGCATCGTCATCGGCGGCTTCTCACGGCCGAAGCTCGGGTGCGAGCAGATCTTCGGGCGCCACGGGTTTGGCGATGAGGCCGTATTTGAAGGCGGCGTCGAGATGAGGTTTGAGCGCCGGGAGATCGACGTTCTCGGCGAATTCGACGCGCGGCATCGTGCGCGCGATCGCGAGATCGAGCTTCGTGACGCCGATGAGCACGACCCCGGTTTGCGCCTGGTGCCGGTTACTCCACGCGGCGGCGCGGTAAATCATCGCCGCGAACCTGCGCGCGAGGTCGGTGTTCGCGGCAACCCATTGCGCGGTGGAGAACCAGCACGTGATCATGAAGCTCGAACCGATCGCATCGTAGGGGTCGGCGAAGACGCGCGCCGTCTTCTTGGCCTCGGTCGCCTGCGGTTCCGCGATCAGCGCGGCGTCGATGCGATGCGTCGCGAGCGCCTGCGGCATCTCCGCGAACGGCATGTCGATGAACTTCACGGTCGACGAGTCGCCGCCGTTCTTGTCGATCCAAGCCTCGGGACCGAGCTGCGAGATGCTCTTGAGGCCGTTGACCGCAACGGTTTTTCCGTTGAGGTCGCGTGCCGTTTTCAGGGGCGAATCATTGGCGACCATCAGCACCGAAGTCGGTGCATGGGACGAGTAGAGGCCGGCGGAGGCGACCATAACGACCGGCAGACCCTTGTCGCGGGCGGTGGCGAGCGAACTGACGTTGGTCAAGCCGACGTCGGCGGCGCCGCCCGCGATCGCGGCTTGCACGGCGGCGCCGGCGTACATGTTTTGGACCTGCACGCTTAGGCCGCTGCGTTCGACGATGCCCGCAGCCTGCGCGTACTGCACTTCGAGCCCGGTGTCAATCGGCAGACCGATCACGCGAATCGCGTCGGCGGCCGCTGCCGGCCCGAACGGCAGCAGCGGCGCCGCGCCGGCGGCGCCGAGCACACGAATGACGGTCTTACGCTTCATGCCCGACGCGTTCACCTCGGGCACCCGGCTCGCCTGGCGTATTGCTCGTGCCGTTCGCGCTGGGGCGCGCGACGGCGATTCCGGAGCGCAGCTGCGGAGGCAGCGCGAGCGCCAGCGCCGAGATCGCAACGGCCAGCAGCAGCGCGATCAGGTACACGCCGTGCAGCGATTGCGCGACCGCATCCGCATCCCGCGCCAGGTCGAGTTGCGGGATCAGCCCGCGCCGTGCCGGGTCGACCAGTTGGGCCATGACGCCGCTCGCGTCGGCCAACCGCGAATAGATCCCGATGTTGAAGATGGCGCCGAAGGCCGCCGTGCCGACGGCTTGACCGATCTGGCGCATGAAGATCAGCGACGACGTCGCGGCGCCGCGCATCTCCCACGCGACGGCTCCCTGGGTCGAAACGACGAAGATGCTGTTGAACGTGCCGAAGCCCAAGCCGAGAAAGGCCAGGCCGGCGTATACGTTGGCAATGCTCGAACCGGCGTGGAGCATGGCGATCAGCGTGCTGCCGCCGAGCAGCGGAAGCGCGCCCAGGCACGCGATCGTACGGTAACTGTGGCGCAGTTGCAGGCGCGCTCCGCCGATCGAACCGCACGTCCAGCCGACGAAGAAGGCGCCGAGCACCGAACCCGCCGCAACGGCCGGCGCGCCGAGCGCGCCCTGCACGAAGGTCGGCATGAACGCCGTGATGCCCATGACCATGGCGCCGATGAACACGTTGCCGGCATTGGCGACCGCGATCACGCGAATGCGATACAGAACGAGCGGCATCATCGGTTCGGGCGCGCGCGTTTCGTGCCACAGCAGCAGCGCGAGGACGGCGACACCGCCGAGTGCGAGTAGGGTCGCGGTGAGCGGCGCCATGTTGCCTAGGTCGACCAGCACGTACATCAGCGTTCCGATGCCGAGCGTCAGCAGGGCCGAACCGAGGTAATCGATGCGATGCGCGACGCGCGCGATCGTCTCGTGATACGCGCGCAGAACGACCGCGATGCAGGCGAGCCCGACCGGCACGTTGATCCAGAAGATGATCGGCCAGCCGAAGTGCGCGATGAGAAACGCCCCCAGCAGCGGTCCGATCACCGCCGCGAAAGCCCAGGCGGTCGACAGATAGCCCTGCACGCGGGCGCGGTCGCGGCCTTGATAGAGATCGCCGACGATCGTGGTCGACACCGGCTGCACGCCGCCCGCCCCGATCCCTTGCAGCGCGCGGAACAGGATCAGCGCGAACATGCTGTGGGCGAAACCGCACAGGATCGAGCCGATGAGGAACACGACGACCGCGACGATCAGCAGGGCTTTGCGGCCGAAGAAGTCGGCGAGCCGGCCGTAGATCGGGATCGTGACCGCTTGGGTGAGCAGATACGAGCCGAAGACCCAGCTGAAGTAGCGCAGTCCGCCAAGGTCGGCGACGATCGTCGGCAGGGCCGTTGCGACGATTGTCGCTTCCACGGCGACGATGAAGATCGCGAGCATCATCGCGCTGAAGACGACTTCGCGCGGCGCGATGCGGGGCACCCTGAGCATTCCGTCGTACACTTATCGACGCACCGATGGAACTACTTCGCTTTACCGGCCTCGAGCGGCATTTCGGCGCGAAGGAGGTCTTCCGCGATCTCTCGGGCGTGATTCGCGACGGCGAGAAGATCGCGCTCGTCGGGCCGAACGGCGCCGGCAAGTCGACGCTCGTGCGCATGCTCGCTGGGATCGATCGGCCCGATGCCGGCACGATCGCACGAGCGCGCGAGACGCGCTTCGGCTACCTCGCGCAGGATGCGGCGGAGAGCGGCCCGGCAACGTTGCGCGCGGCGTTCGAGGAAGCGCTGACGCGCGGCTGGGCGCAGGAGTGGCAGATGCGCGCGACGCTCAACCGCTTCGCGTTTGCGGAAAGCGACTTGGGCCGGCCGCTGGCCGAATTCTCGGGCGGACAGCGCACGCGCGCCTTGCTCGCCCGCACGCTGCTCGAGGAACCGGACTGGCTGATCCTCGACGAGCCGACCAACCATCTCGACCTCGACACCGTGCGCTGGCTCGAAACGTTCGTCGCTCGCGATACGCGCACGTACGTGATCGTATCGCACGACCGCTACTTTCTCGAGACCGTGGCGTCGTCGGTCTGGGAGCTGGCCGACGGCGAGCTGACGGAGTACGCCGTGACGCCGGGCCGCGCGTACAGCGAGTTCGTCGCGCAGCGCGCCGAACGGCGCGCGCAACAGCAGCGCGACTACGAGGCGGCGATGTCGGAGCGCGAGCGCCAGCGCGCGGTGATCGCCGAGCTGCGCACGCACGGGTCGCACAACTACTCGCACGTCCGCAGCCGGGAGAAAGCGCTCGCGCGCGTCGACGCGGTGGACGCGCCGCGCAAGGAGCGGCGTTCGATCTCGGTGGCGCTGACGGCGGCGCGCAAGGCGACGACCGGGATTGCGGTCGAGCTCATCAACGTCGCCAAAGCCTATAAGGAGCCGCTGTTCTCGGGGCTGAACGCGAAGTTCGCACGCGGGGAGCGCGTCGCGATCGTCGGCCCGAACGGTGCCGGCAAGACGACACTGTTGCGAATCATCGCGGGTGAGCTGACGCCCGATCGGGGCAACGTGCGTTACGGCGTGGGTCTCACGACCGCCGCTTACTCGCAGAACACGGTCGACGATCTGCCGGCCGGCGTGTCGGCGGCCGATGCGGTGGCGCAGATGGGCGTGACGGGAGAAGAAGCGCGCGCGCTGCTCGGGCGGCTGAATCTCGGCGGCGATGCGGTCGACAAGCCGGTCGAGGCGTTCAGCGGCGGCGAACGGCGGCGCATCATGCTCGCGCGTTTGATGGCGCAGCGCGCGGACTGCCTGTTTCTCGACGAACCGACGAACGATCTCGACATTCCCAGCCGCGAAGCGCTCGAGGATGTCTTGGCCGCGTACGGCGGCGCGCTGTTCGTCGTCTCGCACGACCGCTATCTGCTCAAGCGGTTGGCGCAGCGCGTGATCGCGATTCGCGACGGGCAGGCGACCGTGATCGACGGGGACTACGACACCTACGAGCAACGCCAGCACGGCGTGCAGGCGCCGGCGCCGAGCGCGACGCAGCCGGCGGCGAAGAATCCGCCGAACGAGAAGCGCGCCGCGCACGAGGCCCGGCTCGATGCCGGCCGGCGCAAACGCGCGGTGGCGGATGCCGAGCAACGCGTGGCCGATTTGGACGCGGAGAAAGCACGTCTCGAGGCACAATTCGCCGCGTCCGACCTGTACGAAGACCCGGCGGCCGTTACCGCGCTGCAGCTGGAATTGGAGCGCGTGCGAAGCGAAAGCGAGCGCGCCCTCGAGGCCTGGGAAGCAGCCGTCGCTGCCTTGGAAGAGGGTGCTTCAGCCTCCACACCAGGCTGACGCTTCGCCCTCTGTCACCCCGAGCGTGGTCGAGGGGTGCGCCGCTATCTTGGCCTAACGCGTTGGTGGCCACGATCGTGGCGCGTCCCTCGACCACGCTCGGGATGACAGTGGGTCAGGCGGGCGCTATCTCGTTAACGCGAGGCTGTCCCGCTGGTTGAGTAGACGATTTGGGTGTTGCGGCTCTTTTGGAATTCCTCGAGCGTTTCGCCGCGCATCGCGGCGTAGATGTGCAAGTTCGAGATGCCGATGACGGCGCCGAGTTTTTCGAGCATGAAGAAGCTGACGCCGTAGTGGATCATTTCTTGCCAGTCACGGCGGCGGATCAGGTCGCGTTCTTGTTCGGTTAGGGCGGCGGCGGCGAACGCGGTCTTCGTCGCCGACGGAGGGGATTTCGTCGCCACGGCGTCCTACATCGTGCGCCCGCGCGGACCGCGCGGCTGGCTCGATCCCGGCGCTTTCGGCACGCTCGGGGTCGGCGCAGGGTTCGCGCTGGCGGCGGCGCTCTTACGGCCCGACGCCGAAGTCTGGATTCTTTTCGGCGACGGCGCCTGCGGCTGGAGCCTTGCCGAGTTCGACACCTTCGTGCGCCACCGCGTCCCGGTGATCGCCGTCGTCGGCAACGACGCCTCGTGGGCCCAGATCGCGCGCGAGCAGGTGAAGACGTTCCACGACGAAGTCGGCACGGCGCTCGCCCGCGCCGCCTACCACGAGGTCGCGGCGGGGTTCGGAGCGGAAGGGATCGTCGTCAAGACCAACGCCGAAGTCGCCGACGCTCTGGAGCGCGCGCGCGCCGCCGCCCGCGCCGGCAAACCGGCCCTCGTCAACGTCTGGCTCGACCGCAGCGACTTTCGCGAGGGCTCGATTTCGATGTGACGCGGTTTGTCCGCGACAGGCTCGCGGGAACCCTCGCCCCAAGCCGTCGCCAGGAGGCGCGAAAGCCGGATGACGGGCGCCGGAACCCCCAAGCGCTCACGTGGGAATGCGCAGGCTCGCGCGCAGGCCGCCGAGCGGGCTCGTTGCGAGGACGA
>Ga0181536_10005837_pt1 | contig 12503 bp, 9 predicted proteins | sample PEATcosm2014_Bin_41_FD_121105 | JGI IMG/M metagenome (GOLD analysis project Ga0181536, IMG submission 121105) | Peatland microbial communities from MTU Mesocosm Facility, Houghton, MI, USA - PEATcosm2014_Bin17_60_metaG | ecosystem: Environmental > Terrestrial > Soil > Wetlands > Peat | place...
AGACCATCCGCACCGCCCGCTCCCGGACCTCGGGCGGATAGGGCCCCCGCCCCGCCTTGCTCTTCTCTGGCATTGCTCCATCCTCTCAAGGGAAGGAGCAGTCACCAATCCCGGGGCGGTTCAGGCCGACGTGATTCGCGCCCTCGACGGGCCCCTTGCCGAGGTCCGCGGCCTGCGTCCCACAGACGCCCAGTACGAAGGCGCCGCGACCCACCTCCAAGACGTGTGGTTTGCCGTCCGAGCCAGCCTGCGCAACGTTCTCGAGGTCGTCACGCTCGAGCACCTGGTTAGCGGTCGACTTCCGCACGCAGTGGTTTGTCTGACGGAGTCCACGTCTGGCCAATTCGTTGTCTGAACCGCAGGGTTGTCATGTCTAGGGTGGGCTCGTGACAATCTGGCTTGACGCCTTGAGGAAGAGCGGTCCGGCTGCCAGGGACCTGCGACGGAACTATGAGCGTGTCCTCGTTCGAGAGGCTCGTCGGTTGGGCGCCTCCTGGGCGGAGATCGGACAAGCGCTCGGGATCAGCCGCCAAGCCGTCAGGCAGGCTTACGGGGCCGACGACCACGACAACACGAGGGACAGTGCTTACGTCCTTCATCGCCTGGCCAAGGTTCGGTCCATGAATGTGGAGTGGGAGAGGAATGCGGTCCGGGGTGCCCGAGAAGAGGGAGCGTCTTGGGCTGCCATCGCTGATGCCCTGGGACAGAGCCGCCAGGCCGTGTGGACGCGCCACCACGAGGCAATGACTGACTTATTAGTGGCCGACCAGCGGCCACGAGCACTGGACGACCTGCTGCAAGTCGGCGCCCCCAAGGGGGAATGCGTCCCGTAGAAGGCGGCCAAATCGTGACACGTACCGTTCGTCGCCTGAGTATCAGCCTTTGCCAGCGTCGCGCGCGTACACGGCCTATGCGGCGTCCGCGACGCACCTCCGGCTGGAGAACTTCGTCTGTCGCGGAAAGACCTCGGAATCGATCCTCCACACCTGCACGGGTCGCCAGGGCCTGGTGCACCGATGACCGGCTTACGCCCGCGCACGAGATCCGCATGACAGGTGGCTGAGCAACCGGTCGGATCTGGCTTGATGTATTCAGGTGACCGTGAACGACTCGGGGCTGGTGGCGGTCCCGGTCTTCGTCGTGACTGTGACCTTCCCGCTTTTCGCTCCGGCCGGCACCGTGACGACGATCTGGTTGGCGGTGTCGGTCTTCATCTTCGCCGCCGTGCCGTCGAAGGAAACCTGGGTCGCTTTCTTGAGGTTGGCTCCCTCGATCGTCACCACGGTTCCGACGGGACCGGCTGTGGAGCTCAACGACAAGATGGCGGGCGAGGTCGCCTTGAAGATGCCACCGGCGCCTGGATCAATATCGCTCTCGACGTTGCCGCATTCATGTGTCCACACCGTTATCGGCCCGGTCATGGTATCGGCGGGGACGGTGACGGTCACCGTTGTGGCCGTGGCGCTGGTGACGAATGCCTCGGCCCCCTGGAAGGCCACGAGGTAGGCAGTGGAGAAGTTGGTGCCCTTGATGGTCATGATCGTTCCAGCCGGTCCCGATCGCGGCGTGAAACCCTTGAGCGTGACGTTGCAACCGGGGCCGCCCCCGCCCCCGCCAGAGGCAATCTTGATCGTCACCGTGGAATTGGCCGTTACCGGCGGGCCCGTAGGGGGGGTGCCGGTGACGGTACCGGTGTTGGTGATGGAGCCGGCGAACACGTCGGCCTGGGTGGTGGTGTAGCTGGCGGTGCAGGTCTCGTCGGCTCCCGGGGCCAGCGACGTGTCGGGGCAGCTGATGGCCGACAGCCCGTGCATGGGATCGGTGACGGTGACGGGGTTGAGGGTCACGTTGCCGGAGTTGGTGACCTGGTAGCTGTAGGTCACCGAGGTACCTGCCGTCGAGTAGCTCGCGATGCTGGCCGACTTCAGGATCCCGACGGCGGCGCCCTGGATGGAGGAGATCTTCAGCATGGACGAGTCGGTCACCGGCGACCCTGTCGGGGGCGTGCCGGTGGCCGTCCCCGTGTTGGTGATCGAACCGGCGTCGACATCGGCCTGGGTGGTCGTGTAGCTGGCGGTACAGGTCTCGGAGGTGCCGGGGGCCAGGGTAGAGACGGGGCAGGTGACCGTCGAAAGGCCGCGCATGGGGTCGGTGACTCCCACCGACGTGAGGGTCACGTTGCCCGTGTTGGTGACCAGGTACTCGTAGGTAATCGGGGTGCCCGCCGCCGAGAAGCTCGTGATGCTGGCCGACTTGGCGACGGTGATACCCGGGTTCTGGACGGCCGGAATATCCAGCGTGGACATCGCCGTCACCGGCGATCCCGTCGGGGGCGTGCCGGTGGCCGTATCCGTGTTGGCGATCCCACCGGCGTCCACGTCGCCTTGGCTGGTGGTGTAGCTAGCGGTGCAGGTTTCGGAGGCACCCGGCGCCAGGGTGGTCTCGGGACAGGTGACGGGCGAAAGGTTCATCATGGGGTCAGTGACCCCCACCGAGGTCAGGGTCACGTTGCCAGAGTTGGTGACCTTGTAGCTATAGGTGACTGGGGTGCCCGCCGCCGAGAAGCTCCTGATACTGGCTGACTTGGCGACGGTGATGTTGGGGCTCTGGCTGCCCGGAATAATTAGCGTGGACGTGGCTGCCACCGCCGGCCCCGTCGGGGGCGTGCCGGTGGCCGTCCCCGTGTTGGTGATCCCACCGGCGTCGACGTCGGCCTGGGTGGTGGTGTAGGTGGCGGTGCAGATCTCGGCTGCTCCCGGAGCGAGCGACGTGACGGGGCAGCTGATGGCCGACAGCCCGTGCATGGGGTCGGTGACGGTGACCGGGTTGAGGGTCACGTTGCCGGTGTTCATGACGCCGTACATGTAGGTGATCGGGGTGCCCGCCGCCGAGAAGCTCGTGATGCTGGCCGACTTGGCGATGCTGATGTCCGGGGCCTGGGCGGAGGTGATGGTCAGGGTGGACGTGTTCGTCACCGACGACCCCGTCGGGGGCGTGCCGCTGGCCGTCCCCGTGTTGGTGATGGAGCCGGCGTCCACGTCGGCCTGCGTGGTGGTGTAGGTGGCGGTACAGGTCTCGGAGGCGCCCGGGGCCAGGGTGGCGTCGGGGCAGGTGACGGAGCCCAGCTTGCTGTCCATGACACCGACGTTCGTGAGGGTCACGTTGCCGGAGTTGGTGACCAAGTAGTAATAGGTGACATGGTCGCCCGCCGCGTAGGTGGATTCGCTGGCCGACTTCACGATCGAGATGATCGGCATCTGGATGGCGGGAATGTCCACCGAGGATGTGAGGGTTACGGAGCCGCCGCCAGGGGTCGTGGCGGTGGCCGTCCCCGTGTTGGTGATGGAGCCGGCGTCCACGTCGGCCTGGGTGGTGGTGTAGGTGGCGGTACAGGTCACCGGGGGGCCGCCCACGGGCAGCGAGGCGATCACGTTCGTGCCGCCGCCGCAGTTGATGGCCGACAGGTGGCTCATGGGGTCGGTAACAGTGACGTTCGTGAGGGTCACGTTGCCGGTGTTATGGACCGTGTAGGAGTAGTGCACCGGGGTCCCCGGCGCCGCGAAGCCGGTGATGTCGGCCGACTTCACCAGGGTGAAAGCGGGACTCTGGAAGGCCGTCACCGTCACCGTGGACGTGCCGGTCAGCGGGGAGCCGCTGGGCGGTTGGCCGGTGGCCGTGGCCGTATTGGTGATCCCACCGGAGTCCACGTCGGCCTGGGTGGTGGTGTAGATGGCGGATGTGCAGGTCTCGATCTGGGAGGGGGCCAGGGTGGAGTCGGGGCAGGTGATGGTTCCCAGCTTGTTGTCGGTCAGCGTGACGTTCGTGAGGGTTTCGTTCGTGCTGTCGTTCTTGATCGTGTAGCTGTAGGTGATGACGGTGCCGGGCGCCGAGAAGTTGGCCATGTTGGCCGTCTTCACGACGGTAATCCCCGGGACGCACGTCTCCCAGGTCGAGGTGTTGTTGGCCGGGTTCGGGTCGGTTTCGTTGGGGGTGACCGTCGCGGTGTTGTCGAGGCAAGTGCCCAAGGTGGTCGGCGCCTTCCCGGTGACGGTGATGACGAAGGTGCCTCCGTCTGCGAGGGTCCCCTCCGAGCACAGGACGTCGTTGTCGGTCACCTCACAGCCGGCGGTGGAGGAGGCCACGTCGGTGACCCCAGCCGGCACGGAGTCGCTGACGCCGAAGCCGGAACTGGCGCCGGGACCATGATTCGTGACGGTCAGCGTCCAGGTGATGGTCCCACCCGGACCGACCGTGGCCGGACCGGTCTTGACGATGCCCAGGTCAGTGGTCATCGGGGCGATGCAGGCGGCGCCGTCGTTGCTCTCGTGGGCGACCGGCCCCGTGTAGTGCGACACCACCGTGAACGTCGGGGTGCCCGACGGGTTGGCGATCGATACCTGGTAGATGTCGCCGGTGTCGTTGTTGGAGAATCCGAGGTTGCCGTTGGTGAAGGTCCAGGCCGCCCCGTAGGCGCCGGCCACGATTTGGCTCGATGCGTCGTAGGTGGTCACGGTGCCGGTCGACAGGTTCAGTCGGTAGAAGAGGTTGGTGCCCGTCTCGTTCCCCACGCCCCACATGTACCCGTCGTCCAGCGAGAAGTCGATCGGTCCCCACTCGTGAGTGAGGGTGATGGTGCCGATCACCTTCGGCGGGGAGGAGGTGACGTTGATCTCGTAGGCCGTATCCGAGAGGTTGCCCCAAGTGATCCAGTAGTTGCCGTCGGCGTCGAACGCCCCGTCGGCCGGACCCGTCTGGTCCGGGACCGGGAGCGGGTTCTCCCCGTCCATGATCGTGCCCAGCGAGACGGCGACGCCGTCGCTGCCGATCTGGAGCAGGGTGTTCCCGGTCTGGTCCGGGTGGCCGGCCACCGGGCCGAGCACCGTCGCGTACAGGTAATTGTTGTCGGGGTCGAAACCCAGGGCGTTGTAGGTGTCGCTCCAACTATCAGAGTTCAAGGTGTTGAAGGTGACCGACCCGGAATTGGCCTGGCGTAGTAGATCGCCGTCTGGTTCCCGTCTTCCTGGGTCTGGGACAGGTAATAGGTCGGGGCGGTGCAGGTGAAGGCGGACCCCAACACCGGCGCCGCCTGTGCGCCGGTGATTGTGGTCGCAACGGCGCCGCCGATGCTCGCCGCCAGGACGGCCAAAGAGGCCAGTACAAATCCGGTCCGACGACGAGTCGTCATCTTCCCTCTCCCTCGCCCGAAACCGTTCTGCGGCCGGGCGTCCTGAGCCGACCGGTGTTCTCGAAGCTCGCCCAATCAACCTGCGCACTCTGTCTACAGATATTGACATCCGCCACTTCCCCGTCACATCCTCAAAATTGGGAAGCACCGTGGCGTGACTCGACGACGGTCGGAACTGACATGGCGGTCGCCTCGACGCGTGCTCCCTTTGCTTGGTGACAGTTGCGATCACACGTACCTCGGCCGCCGCCGGCCCGGCTGTGTCGAACGACCTGCGTGGGGCTATCACCTGGGCAACGATGATCCGTGCGGCAGCCGGGTCCTGCGCAACAGGCGCCCGTGAATCGAGTCAGCGCCGGAAGGCGGCAGCCTTCAGCGGGTCTTGCAACACTAATTCGGTCGAAGGCCCCGTCAGCCACTATCTCGGCGGCCTCGCCACCGTCCTCGGCCGCTACGACGAGGCTGACGCCTACTTCGCCCAAGCAGCCGCGTTCAGCGACCGCGTAGGTGCCAAGTTCTTTGCCGCCGGGACCGACCACCGAGAAGACGCGGGACTGTCTCACGAAGGCGCACACGGCCGCAGTGGCCCACGGGTACGGCACCGTGGAACGTCGGGCTGCGGACGCCCTCCGACTGTTGGACGCCTGACAGGCGAACGAGGGGTCGCCCGAGCGATATCACCACGTTTTCAGGGCGCAGTGCCGGATCGAGGACCACGCATAATTGCCGGTGTGCGTGCGGGCCGCGCGGAGGCCATGACCGACCAGGCCATCCGCAATCACTCTGGCCCGCGAATACAGCTCGGGTCACGGCCGGACGAGGGCGAGAAGAATCAGGCACATCCCGGTCGAGATGCACCCTCGTGCTTCAGGACCCCTGCTGCCGACGTGCTCCTGTCCTCGGGACCCGCCACCCGAAGGAGCTAAAGCCCGTGCCAGCATGGGGCCGTGGATGCCACGACCACCAGCCAAAAGGAGGCGCCTGAGCCGGTGTCGTTCCAGGTGCGGTCCATGCGCCACGTTGACATCGAGGCGGCCGTGGCCGTCATCGAAGCGGCAGACGCCGTGGCAGAAACCCAGGGGGTTCACCCGCCACGCACCCCGTCCACGCCCGCCCAGGAGGAGGCCAACCGCAAGGCGCACGCCCGCTTCGTCGAGCGTGACGGACCCGGGGCCTGGGTGGCGGTGACCGGCGAGCAGGGCGACAGGGTGGTGGGGGTGGCCGAGTCCATCCGGCGCCAGGATTTTTGGGGTCTGTCGATGTTGTTCGTCCACCCCGACTTTCAGAGCCGGGGGGTGGGCGGGGCGTTGTTTCAGGCTGCCTCGGGCTACGGCGATGGCGCCCGGGTGCGCATGATCCAGTCCTCGCCCGATCCCCGGGCATGCGCCGTTACGCCTTGGCTGGCCTGTTTATGCACCCGGCCGCCGAGTTGGGTGGCGAACCCGACCGAGGGGCCATCCCAGCCTCCCTGGGTGGGCGATCCGGCAATGAGGACGACCTGGAGCTGGTGGCGGAGGTTGAGGCCGGCATCGGGCGATGTAGGACCGAGGACGTTGCCTTCGCCTTGGAGGACGACCGCCACCGCCTGGACGTGGTGGACGAGGGTAGCCGTCGGGGCTGGATGCTGTGGCACCCCGGCCGCCTCGTCATGCTGGGAGCGAGCGACGAGGCCACGGCCGCGACATTGCTGTGGCGATACCTAGACGGGGTGGAGGGCTCCGCCCTGGCCTATGGCCTTACCTCGGCACAGAACTGGGCCTTCACTGTGGCCCACGCCGCCCGGCTCACCTTGCGGGTGGGCGGGGCCATGTTCGTCGACGGGATGGCCCTGCCTGGTCCCTGGATCCCCTCGGGCTGGTACTTCTGACGCGGAGACGCACCTGCTGCGACCAGATGTCGAAGGGATCGCCCGCGATTATCGGGCGGATCACCTACGGACCTCGGCGCTGACAAACGGCACTTTGCGCGCTCTCCTCATCAGTGACGGGAGTCACTCGGGACCGGGGAGATCGGTCAGGACGCGGCGCCGCTGGCGATCTCTTCGATGCGCTCCAGAGTGTTGGTCATGTTGCCCCGGGTTTTCTCGGGTAATCCGCCGAGCCTCAGGAAGAGCCGTTGATGGTCCTGGGATATGTCCCAGCTTTCGCGCACGAGCGTGTCTCCCCCTTGGGGTTCAAGCTCGTAATGCCAGATGCGCCCGCCCGTGATTCGGCCTACGAAGCCGGGCGGGCGGCTCTGCCACGCGATGCGCCGGTTCTCCTCGTACTCGATGACCGTGCTCACCATCGAGTACCCGATCCCTGCTTTCATCGACATCCCAAAGGACGAGCCGAGAGCCAGGCGTTGAGGCGCCCCGGGCTTGGCCGCCTTCACCGTTCCTGATCCGTCGATGACCGGGTGCTGGGTGGCGTCGGACAGGAGAGCGAAGATGGTCTTGGCCGGCGCGTGCACGACCTTCTCAGTCGTAATGACATCTCCTTGCATTGCGGTTCCCCTCAATCGTAAACGTGAGCCCAGTGGTCCTTCATGCTACGCGGACGCCAGATAGGTCCCCCAAGGGACCAACCGCCCGCAAATCCGCCGGGCCAGGCGATATAGGGCGGGTCGCTGCCAACCGGGCGAGCGCAGGCACATCCCGGTCGGGCAGAAGGGGGCTCTTTCGGCTCGCCGCCGGCGCTCGATTCGAGCGCTCGCTTCATTCCTTGAGTAGTAGGGCAGGTGCCCTCCGTGAAGCTTGCATGGTGTGCCGGTCCCGCGGCGCTCGTTTCTGTGGAGGCGACCCACGAAGGGCACCAGGGCTCTGGGTCTCCCGGCTCCGCCGTGATACAAGGAAACCGACACGGGCGCCCGCCCGCGCGCATGGTTAGGGCGGTAGTGCGAATGGCTCGAATCGACGGTGGGGAGCTTCTCGTCCGGGCATTGCAGGCGGAGGGGGTCGAGGTGGTCTTCTCGATTTCCGACATCGGGCAGAGCCCAATCCTGCGCAGCGCGGAGGTCGCCGGGATCCGCCATGTCGGCCCCCGCCACGAGAGTGCGGCGGTGCACATGGCCGACGCATGGGCCCGCACCTCGGGGAAGGTCGCCGTCGTCATTGCCGCCGCCGGGCCCGGCGTCGCCAACATGGTGCCGGGCCTCATGTGCGCCTGGATGGAGGGGATCCCGCTTCTCGCCATCGGCACCCAGCGCGTCCGGCGCTCGATCCACGCCGTGCGCCGAGGTCGCTTCCAGTACGGTCCCCAGCTCGAGGTGGTGCGGCCCATCACCAAGTTCGCCGCGGCGGTCGAAGAGGTGCGCCGCATACCGGAGTTCGTCCGAGAGGCGTTCCGTCAGGCGTTCAATGGGCGCCCTGGCCCCGCGTATCTGGAGCTTCCGGCCGATCTGCTGCTCGAGGAGGTTGACGAGGACGAGGCTCCCGTGCTCGACCCCGCCCGCCATGGAGCCGCCTTGGGTGCCCCGGACCCGGCCGCCGTGGCCGCCGCCGCCGACGTACTCGACGCCGCCCGGTTCCCACTCGTACTCGGGGGCCACGGCGTCCACCGCGCCGATGCGGCCGAGGAGCTGCGGGCGGTCGCCGAACACCTCGGCGCACTGGTGATGACGACGCCCGGCGCACGGGGCGCGTTCCCCGAGGACCATCCGCAGTCGGTCGGGATGACGTTTCCCTGGGGCACGCCGGCCCACCTCGACAGCGACGTCGTGCTGGCCGTGGGCACAGCGCTGGGCGAGTCGATGCAGTACCTTCTGCCGCCGGCGTGGGCCGGGCCCGAGCGCCAACGCGTCGTCCACCTCGACGTCGACCCGGGCCAGATCGGTGTCAACCGGGCCACCGATGTCGCCCTCGTGGGCGACGCCAAAGCGGGACTCGCCGCGCTGCTCGCCGCGCTGCAGGCCCGGAACGGTCTACGCCCGCCGGCCGGCGCCGCCGCGTCTTACGCCCGGGAGTGCGCGGACTTCCGACGCCTGCTCGCCGAAGGCTACGCCGAACTCGACAGTACGCCGATCCACCCGGGCCGCCTCGCCGTGGAAGTTGCTCGCTTCCTCCCCGACGACGCCATCTTGGCGCTCGATGGCGGTGACACCGGCCTCTGGGCCCACCTGGCCACGACGCACCGTCGCCCCCGGTCGTTCGTGTGGACGGGCCACTACGGCCACCTCGGGACGGGGTTGCCCTACGCGATGGGTGCCAAGCTCGCCAATCCCGACCGACCCGTAGTGCTCTTCACAGGCGACGGTGCCTTCGGCTTCAACCTGCAGGAACTCGAGACAGCAGCCCGCGAAGCCATCCCCATCGTCGTGGTCGTGAACTGTGACGGCGCCTGGGGTATGGAAACCATTCACATGCGCAAGACTGCGGGCACGACGATCGGCGTCGCGCTCTCTGACGTCCGCTACGACGCGGTGGCCGCTGCGCTCGGCTGCCACAGTGAAATGGTCGAGCGCGCCCAGGACGTGCGCGGGGCACTCGAGCGGGCCATGGCGGCGGGCGTTCCGGCCGTCGTGCAGGTGATGGTCGATTCCGAGGAAAACGCCAACCCCCCAGGCCTGGACGACTTCGCGGCCATGTACGAGGCCGCGAACACCTAAGTCCATGGCTGCGCGGGGACTCTGTGACCCGTTGCAGCCCAGCGAAGCCGGTGTGCCGGCTGGTCGCTACATCTTGGGGTGCAGGCCGAGATCGTCGAGGGTGGCTCGGAGGCCCTCCTCAAGCGGGGTCGGCTCCCATCCCAGCTCCTTGCATGCCTTGCCGGCGTCGGGCCTCGGGTCCCACAAGAAGAAGTGCAGCTGTCCACGGGGCAGCAGGGGCGGGCGATGGACGAGTCGCGAGACCGCCTGCCCTCCGACGGCCAGCGCACGGGCAACCGGGATCGGCATCGTCGGGGGTACGGCGCCGCGTCCGGCCACGCGCACGACCGCCTCGGCTAGCTCGCGGAAATCCACGTGAGTGTCACAAAAGATGTAGCGCTCGCGGGGCACCCCGCGCTCGGCGGCCAACAGCTGACCCCGTGCCAGACCCGGGGCGAATACGAGGCCCGTTCCCCCGGGAGGCAACATCGGGAGCTTTAGCCTCTGGCGAAGAACCACGGGCCTGAAGAAGTTCGCCTCAAACGAGGACGCCTCTCCGCCGGGTCCCGGGCCATACACGGCGGACGGATTGACGATTACGAGTTCAACACCCACCTCGCCAGCAGCGGCCAGCGCAAGCCTCTCAGCATCCTGCTTGGACCGCTCATAGGCGGTGCCTTTGGGCGCGGTCGAGACTCGTGACTCGTCAAGCGCGCCCCCTGGATCGGCATCGAAGACGTCGATCGTGCTGGTGTGCACCACACGACGCACCCCCGAGGCTCCCGCGGCTCGGACCACGGCTTCGGTCCCTCGTGCATTGACGTCGCCGAAAGCCCTTTCGTCCGCCAGCCACTGCTCGGGTAGTCCCATGGCGTTGAAAACCACCTCGCAACCAACGCATGCCCTCTCGAGGGACGACGGCTGCGTAACGTCACCAGTGACCAGTTCTGCCTGGGCGGGAAGGAGTCGCCTGGCACGGCTCGGGTCGCGAACCAGTGCTCGCACTTGGTCGCTGCGTTCCAGCAGCGCGAGAACCACGCCGTGTCCGATCTTCCCAGTGGCTCCGGTAACGAGCGTCTGCATGTGAGAACCCTAACCTCGAGCCCAAATCTGAACGGGACGAACCGAACTCCTCACCAACGCAAACGACTCCTGACCTGCCGGGAGGCGTGCGACTGCCCAGGAAACCCGGCGGGTCGAACCACCCCGGATCGCTCCGGGCCTTGTGGTTTGCGAGCGGGTCGACTCCGGCCCCAGGTAGCGCATCACGGCACTTCTCGGACGCCTCAGTGTTGGCGATGCCCGCACCCGATCAGGTACGTCGTGACCGGCCGTCGGCAGCGGGTACATCGTCACCGGGCTCGGGGAAGTCGGAATCGCAGCTCTCCCAGAAGAAGCCTTGATGCCACGGGTCCTTGATGGATTCCGGGCTACGACACCTGGACAGCGAACCCCTCTGGGATCTCGCTCAGGTACCCGAGGAGATCCGCTTCACGAAGGAGCCCAGCCTGAGCGCCAAGCTCATGCTTCACACTCATGGCATTCACCGGGCCCCTCTCGAGTGCTTGCTCGAACGGGAGATCGGCGATTAGTCCGGCGACGACGGTCGCTGCGAAGGCATCGTTGGCCCCTGTTCGCTCGTAGACCGGAGAGGTATCTGGATAGGGAGGAACCAGATAGTGATGATCGGCGTCGGCGGCATGTGCCCCCCCATCTCTGTCAGTTAGCACTATTCGTGCCGATCCGAGAGCCAAGATCTCAGGGAGGAGATCGCCGTTGTCATCTGGGGAATGATCGAGAACCGCGCGGGCGTCCTCCTCGGTCAGGACGAGGATCTCTGAACGCGCGAAGAGCCGCGCAAGGCGGTGAGTGCCGGCCGCGAGCTGGTGCGTGCCAGGCCGGAAAGCCAGCCGGACCGATGGATTCGCCTCGAGCCAATCAGCGATTTGGTCCTCGTACTTGAAAGCATTCGCCCCAACCGAAGTGAGGTAGATCCAGGCTGGCACCTCACTCGGCCGCAAGCTGGGCCAGTGGTAATTGAACCGCTGATGGCGGACAAGGATCGTCCGGTCCGAGCCAGCCCAAAGCACGAAGTTCCGGTTGGTCTCCGCCGGGTCATCGACATGGACAAGGTTGGTATGGATACCTTCGCCGCGCAGCGCAACGAGGAGATCGCGCCCGAACTGATCGTGCGCAAGGAACGACGCCAACCCAACGCGCAGCCCTAGTCGGGCGAAGGCCACTGCGGCGTTCGCGGCATCTCCTCCCGCGGTTACAACTGAGCTTTGCTCGCAAGACACCTTCGCACCGAATGGCAAAACGAGCCGGCGACCAGCGGTCTCGACGCGCACCTCTACACCCTGGTCTGGGAGGGGAATGAATACATCCATCGCGACATCGCCCACACTCACAACATCATGTTTCTGCGCACTCGTGATAAAGGTCATGATGATGCTCCATCCGCAAGCAGGTCGCGGCGTCAGGATAGCGGTCGCATCGGTCGCTTCGTGCCGCGAATATCGCTCGGGGTCACGGCTGGATGGGTGCGATCGGCATCGGCACGTACAGGAGTGCGTCCAGCAGTTTGGGCGTGATGACGACAAGGAGGTCGACATGACGTAACCGAGCGACAAAGCTGAGGGCAGCCAGCCGGTGCAAGTCCGGCCCGGGGAGACGCCAGGGTCCCCGGTAGCTGGCTCCCGGCGTCGGGCGAGATCCCGGCGTCGAAGCGGAGCGACGACACCGCATGAAGGCG
>Ga0181536_10005844_pt1 | contig 12493 bp, 12 predicted proteins | sample PEATcosm2014_Bin_41_FD_121105 | JGI IMG/M metagenome (GOLD analysis project Ga0181536, IMG submission 121105) | Peatland microbial communities from MTU Mesocosm Facility, Houghton, MI, USA - PEATcosm2014_Bin17_60_metaG | ecosystem: Environmental > Terrestrial > Soil > Wetlands > Peat | place...
GCTCGGCGTCGCCGTCGTCCTGGTGCCCGAAGCCGAACTGCAAGCTGCGGGCGACCGCACCGAGACGCGCTCCGAGCGCGTGCTCGCTCTCATGGGCGTGCCGTCGGTCGCGGAGGCGGCAGCGCTTGCCGCGGCCGGTCCATCGGCGCGCCTCATCAGCCCACGGCTGGTGATCGGCGCCGCCACCTGCGCCCTTGCCGCCTCGGGAGCGGCGCCGGGAACTGCAATATGACGGTGCACTTCATTGGCGCCGGACCAGGCGCGGCCGATCTTATTACCGTGCGCGGACGCGATCTCATCGAGCGCTGTCCGGTCTGCCTCTACGCCGGTTCGATCGTGCCGCGCGAATTGCTCGCTTATTGCCCGGCGGATGCTCGCATCATCGACACGGCGCCGCTGTCGCTCGACGAGATTGATGCCGAATTCGCGACCGCCCACGCCGCCGGCCGCGACGTGGCGCGGCTCCATTCCGGCGATCTTTCGATCTACAGCGCACTCGCCGAGCAACTCCGTCGCCTTAAGCGACGCGGTATCCCCTATACGCTCACGCCGGGCGTGCCGGCATTTGCGGCGGCGGCGGCGGCCTTGGAATGCGAGCTCACCCTGCCTGAGGTGGCGCAAAGCATCGTGCTCACCCGCGTCTCCGGCCGCGCCTCGCGCATGCCCGAAACCGAGAAGCTCGCGACTTTCGCCGCAAGCGGCGCGACACTCGTCATCCACCTCGCGATCCACGCCATCGACGCAATCGTCAGAGAGCTGACGCCGTTTTATGGCGCCGACTGTCCAGCGGCCGTCGTCGTGCAGGCAAGCTCTCCAACCCAGCGCATCCTGCGCGGCACGCTCTCCGACATCGCCGCAAAGGTCGCCGCAGAACAGATCGATCGCACGGCGCTGGTCCTGGTCGGCCGCGCGCTCGCCGCGCACGATTTTCGCGAGAGCGCGCTCTATGACGCCGATTATCGCCGCCGGTTTCGCGGAGGCGCCAATTGAGCCGACACCGCAGCGAGCTTGAACGGCGCACGGCCGACCAGCATTTGATCGCGATCGAACAATGCGATTTCGATGGCGATGTCGCGTCCTGCGACGAGGCGCGCGGCTGTGTCCTGCGCCGCGCGGGCGACCGTATCGCCCAACGCGATCCCCTCGGCGCCAGCGAGCGTAAACACTTCCGCCGCGGTGTTCGCTGTCACGATGCGCTTGCAAAGCTCCCCGGAGCCGCCGGCCGCCTCCGCATGGCCGGCGAGCGCGACCAGGTCGACGGCGCCGCGCTTGGAGTGGAGATCGGTGAGGCCCTGGGCGAGCTTGGTCATTTTTGCGACGCCGCCGGCGATGGTGACGCGCGGCACCGGATACTTTCGCAAATATTTGAGCATGCCGCCGACGAAATCTCCCATGTCGATCAGCGCGATCTCCGGCAAACCGTAGAGCTTTTGCGCGCCCGCCTCCGAGCTTGCGCCGGTCGCGCCGGCAATATGGGTCAGCCCCGCAGCGCGGGCGACATCGATGCCGCGATGGATCGAGTGGATCCACGCCGAGCACGAATAGGGCACGACGATTCCGGTCGTGCCGAGGATCGACAGTCCGCCGACGATGCCGAGGCGTCCGTTGAGCGTTTTCGCCGCGAGCGCTTCACCGCCAGGAATCGAAATCTCGACGTCGGCATCGGCATCGGCGGGGCGACCGGCCGCAGCAGCCACTTCCGCGATGGCATCGCGGATCATGCGTCGTGGCACCGGATTGATGGCGGGCTCGCCCGGCGCGATGGCAAGGCCGGGCCGCGTGACGGTGCCGACGCCGGCGCCGGCGCGAAAGGTCACGCCGGCGGCAGGTTTTCCTGCGCGAACAGTCGCGCAGATCAGAGCGCCATGGGTCACGTCGGGATCGTCGCCTGCGTCCTTGATCACGCCGGCGGTGGCGAAGTCTTGTTCTTTCCGTGTCAGCGCCAGCGCAAAGCTTGGACGTTCGCCACGCGGCAACGTCACCTCGACCGGATCGGGAAATTCGCCCGTCAAGAGCGCCGCGAAGGCGGCCTTCGCAGCCGCCGCGGCGCAGGTGCCGGTGGTCCATCCCCGGCGCAGGGGCCGTTGCTGTTTGGCCATGCTCCTCCCTTTAGTCCCGCCCGCCTTAATCGTCATCACCGGAACGTCGCGCCAATGGGTGTGCCAATGGGTGTGCCATGACCGCATGGGATGCATTGGTGGCGCGACGCGCCGGCGTTCCGGTCTTTGCGCCGGGCCAGGTCTGGCTTGCGGGCGCGGGGCCGGGCGATCCCGGCTTTCTCACGCTCGATGCGCTCGCCGGCCTCGCGCAGGCCGATATCGTCGTGCACGACGCCCTGGTCGACCCACGCGTGCTGGCGCTGGCCGGCCCGCAAGCGCGGCTCGAATTTGCGGGAAAACGCGGCGGTAAGCCGTCGGCGACCCAGGCCGACATCAGTCAGCGGCTCGTGGCGCTTGCGCGTGCCGGATACCGCGTGTTGCGGCTCAAGGGTGGCGATCCGTTCGTCTTCGGACGCGGCGGCGAGGAAGCGATGACGCTCGCGGCCGCCGGCGTACCTTTCCGCGTGATACCGGGCGTCACCGCAGGCCTCGCCGCGCTGGCGATTGCGGCAATCCCGGCGACGCTGCGCGGCGTGAACCGCGCGGTGATCTTCGCCGCCGGACACGGCGCCGACGAGGATTTCGACTGGGCGCCGCTGGCGCGCACGGGACAACCGATCGTGCTCTACATGGTGATGCACAATCTCGAGCGGATCGCCGCTGCATTGGTGGCGGCGGGGCTCGATTCTCAGACACCGGCCGCCGTGATCGCTTCGGCGACTACGCCGAAGGAGCGCGTCCTCGTCTCGACGCTTGAAAATGTTGCTGCCGATGTCCGTGAGCAGAATATCGAGCCGCCAGCGATCGTCGTCTTCGGCGACATCGTGAAGATGCGCGCGCGGCTACTCGGGCAAGAGGCCACCGTCGAAAAGGATTCGGCATGACGGCGCGCGGCCTCATCATCGCCGCGCCCCATTCCGGCGCCGGCAAAACCACAGTGACGCTCGCGGTGCTGGCGGCGCTGGCCCGGCGCGGCATCATCGTGCGCGCGGCAAAAGCCGGACCCGATTATATCGACCCGGCGTTCCATGCCGCTGCTACAGGTTCACCAAGCGTCAATCTCGATTCTTGGGCCATGCCGTTCCCCCTCCTCGATGCCTTGGTCGCGCAAGCTGCCAATGGTGCTGAGATTTTTGTGATCGAAGGCGTCATGGGCTTGTTCGACGGCGCCACCGGCGTGGCCGGTCAACGCGGCGCGACCGCCGATCTCGCCGCACATTTCGGCCTGCCGGTCGTGCTCGTTCTCGATGTCGCGCGGCAGGCGCAGTCGGCCGCCGCTGTGGTGCGGGGTTTTGTTGCGCACGATCCGGCCGTGCGTATTGCCGGCGCGATCTTGAATCGCGTCGCCAGCGAAAGACACCGCGCGCTCGTCGCCGAAGCGATTGAAGCGCTCGGCGTTCCTGTTCTCGGCGCCGTGCCGCGCGAGGCGGCACTTGCGCTGCCGGAGCGCCATCTCGGTCTTGTTCAAGCCGGGGAGCACGCCGATCTCGCGACCCTCATCGATCGGCTCGCCGCGATGGCGGAGCGCCATCTTGATCTCGACGCCATCATGGCAAGCGCCGCGCCATTCACGATCTCTACGGCAGTGACCGGGACGGCATACGCGCCAGCCGTACCGCCGCCCGGTCAGCGGGTCGCGCTCGCCTGCGACCAGGCCTTCAGCTTCGTCTATCCACACCTGATCGCGGCGTGGCGCAGCGCCGGTGCCGAGATCATCCCGTTCTCGCCGCTCGCCGACGAGCCGCCGCCCGAGCGCGCCGATAGCTGCTGGCTGCCGGGCGGCTATCCGGAGCTTCATGCCGATGCGCTCGCTGCAGCGCGCCACTTCGCTGCGGGATTGCGGCGCTTCGCCGAAACGCGGCCCGTCCACGGCGAGTGCGGCGGCTACATGGTTTTGGGCCAAAGCCTCGAAGATGCGGCGGGACGAAGTCACGCCATGACCGGATTGCTCGGCCACGCGACGAGCTTCGCCCAGCGCAAGCTGCATCTCGGCTACCGCACCGCGCAGCTGCTTTCGGACAATGTTCTCGGCCGGACGGGAACGATCGTTCGCGGCCATGAATTCCATTACGCGTCGCTCACGTCCGTCGGCAACGATGAATTTTTTGCAGAACTGTGTGATGGCGAAGGCCGGGAGCTAGGCAATTCCGGCGGGCGGCGCGGCCGGGTCACCGGCACATTCTTTCACGCTATCGCAGTGGCGGATTAGCCGGCGGCCTTAGGTTCCGCGTCGTCGGCCGGCTTATCCGACACGCCCGCCTCGGCGAAAGTCGCCATGCCAGTGTGGCAGGCCAACGCCGCGCGCAGGATGAGCAGCGCCATCGCAGCGCCGGACGCTTCGCCGAGCCGCATGTCGAGATCGATGAGCGGCACCAAGTCAAGTTCATCGAGCTGCACGGGAGGAGTGTGTGCCGATGACGGGAGTAGCCGATGAATTGGCCTCTCGCGGGATTCGGCACCTTCGAAGGGCAACGTAAAATTTTGCGCAACTCACTTGACAACCAGAAAGTGTAGAACAATAATCTTCGCCGACAAGTATCGGCTATCTGGGAAATGTAGGTTGGCGCAGATTGTTGGCGCGCCCGGCGCTCATCCGGAGAATGTCAGCTACAGGAGGCCAATATGTCATCGAAAGCTATTCTCATTGGCCATGGACTCGCGTTTGGGATGGCTGTGGCGGGCATCGTTATCTTGTCCGCGATCGTTGCGTCGAAGCCAAGTCTTGCGCAAGCGGCCCCGGCCGGGGTCACCACATCGCTTCAACATGGCTCCGATGCTGAGAAGGCGCTGAAATTGCAGGAACCGTCATACCAGACGCGTGAAGAGCGCCTCAATGCGAAGCCCTTGGATTGGAACTCGACTATAGGAACGCCAAAGCCGCGCATCCTCACTCCCGCCGAACGAAGGGCGTTGCGAACCGCCAAGCCCGCATCGTCGGCGGGAGGGGCGCCGAATCCGAACGCCGATGAGGAAGCCCGCAAGCTCCATCCGGACGATTGGAAATGATGCGATCTGACGGTCGGATCAGATAGCAAAGGAGACTGCAATGGTCGCCAAGCTGTATTTTCCCGGGCGCGCGCTTTTATTCATGGCCATCGCGATCGCGGCGGCAGTCACGGCGGGACCGGTGCGCGCGCAGACCAAGCCGATCGGCAAGCTTTTTACGAGCAGCGGCACCTGCTCCGCATCGGTCGTCAGCGGCAACAACGTCATCGTCACCGCAGGGCATTGTTGTTGGGACCGGACGAAAAACAACTGGATCGGAGGCTGGTCGTTCGCGCCGGCGTACAATAACGGCAACGCGCCTTATGGTGTGTTCAACTGGGCGAGCGCAACGATCCTCAATTCTTGGATCAACAACGGCGACATCCCTTCCGACGTCTGCGTGATCAAGCTGCAAAACGACTCTGCCGGCCATCCCGTGACCTATTACACGGGCTGGCTCGGGCGTTCGTGGAATTATCCGCCTGTGCAGAACATGCACGCGTTCGGCTATCCGGGCAACATCGGCGGCGCCAACAGTCTCGAAAGCTGCGCAGCGCAAAGCTCCGCTCAGCCCGCGAGTTGCGGATCGGGCGTGCTGAACATGGCCTGCAACATGACCTTCGGCTCGAGCGGCGGCCCCTGGATTAAGGACTTAGGCTCCGGGAATCACGTCGATGCGACGGTGCACGGCTATATCAGTCAGGCGTGCACCGGTCCGTTCGGTCAGGAATTCAACGGCCCGCAATTCACCAGCAATAACATCGTACCAGTTTGCAACGCTCAAGGCTGTTGAGATCCGCCGAGCTACCCAGCGGCTTTCGGCACGGCCGTTTCATCGGCCGGCTTATCCGACACGCCCGCCTCGGCGAAGGTCGCCATCCCGGTATGACACGCGAGCGCCGCGCGAAGAAGCAGCAAGGCCACCGCGGCGCCCGACGCTTCGCCGAGCCGCATGTCGAGGTCGACGAGCGGCTTAAGCCCAAGCTCATCGAGCAGCATGCGGTGCCCGGCTTCGGCCGAGACGTGGCCGCCCAGCGCATGCGCCAGCGTGTCGGCCCGCAGCTTCGCCAGCGGCGCGACCGCGGCGGTGCAGACGAAGCCGTCGAGCAGCACCGGAATGTTTTTGCGCCGCGCCGCCAATGCCGCGCCGAGGATGGCGGCGAGCTCGCGCCCGCCAAAAGCCGCAGCGATGGCGAGCGGATCGTGCAGCACAGCAGCGTGACGGTCGAGTGCGCGGTCGATGACGGCGCGCTTGCGCGCCAATCCGTCGTCGTCGACCCCGGTGCCGCGACCCGCCCAGCGCGCGCTGCCGCCGCCGAACAATGCGGCCGCGATTGCGGCAGCCGCCGTGGTATTACCGATGCCCATCTCGCCGAGGCAAATGAGATCGCACGCAGCCGATACGGCCTCGTAACCGGCCGTCACCGCGGCAAGAAACTCCGGTTCGGTGAGCGCCGGCTGTTCTGTGAAATCGGCGGTCGGTGCATCGAGCGACAGCGGAATGACGCGCAGCTCGGCAGCGGCGGTGCGCGCGAGTTGATTGATCGCGGCGCCGCCGGAGGCAAAGTTCGCGACCATTTGTGCCGTAACTTCGGCGGGATAAGCCGACACCCCTAGTCTGGTCACGCCGTGATTGCCGGCGAAAACAAGAATATCGACGCGGTCCAGTCGCGGCGGCGCATGGCCCTGCCAGTGCGCCAGCCAGGCGACGAGATCCTCGAGGCGGCCGAGGCTGCGCGGCGGCTTGGTCAATGTGGCGTCGCGTTGAACGACGGCCGCGCTCGCCACCGGATGTCCGCTCGGCAGGTCGAGACAGACCGCGCGCAGGTCGGAAAAGGAGGTAAAATTCGTCATCGCCAATTTGATTCCTTGCACCTGCAGGCGCAGGCGAGGGTCTAGCAGATTTACGGTGGTGCAACCATAACCTGCTCCATTGAGGCCGAGGACGACCAATGACGATACCCGACGAATGGCTTGCAGATTGCGCCCACGATCTCAAGGCGAGCATTCTCTTTTTAACGCGGCTGCCGTTTGCGCGCGCAACGCCAATTACCGGTGCCGACATCGCGCGCGCTGCGTGGGCGTTCCCGATTGCGGGAATCGTCGTCGGCCTTATCGGGGCAATCGTCTATGCGCTTGCGCACAAGGCGGGATTGCCGCCCTGGCCGGCCGCTTCCCTCACCGTTGCCGCGACGCTCGCAGCGACCGGCTGCCTGCATGAGGATGGGCTCGCCGATACCGCAGACGGTTTCGGCGGTGGCGCGACGCGCGAACGCAAGCTCGACATTATGCGCGACAGCCGGATCGGCACCTACGGGGTCTGCGCTTTGATCATGTCGATCCTGCTGCGCGCGAGCGCGCTCGCATCGCTCGCCGATCCGGCGCTGGTGATGACGGCCTTGCTCGCGGCGCACGGCGCTGCTCGCGCGACGCTGCCGGTGTTCATGTATCTGGTGCCGCCGGCGCGTAGCGATGGATTGTCTTTCCATGCCGGCCGGCCGCCGCACGAGCGCGTCATCACCGCCGGCGTGCTGGGCATTCTGATACTCGGGATCTGCCTTGGTCCGGCGCTGGGAATTGTGGCGTTGATTTTCCTCATCGTCGTCATCGCGGTTATGGCCTGGTTGAGCGTCGACCAGATCGACGGCCAAACCGGCGATGTGCTCGGCGCAGTCGAGCAGGTGAGCGAGATTGTCATCCTGCTCGTCGCACTGCGCTGATTGCTTCGCACGCGCTGCACGATCCGACCTTCCTCGCTTGCCTCGGAGGATCAATAGCTTACGCGGCCGCGCGCCCTTGCTCGGGCTCGAGCGGAAGCTTGACCGGCTGTTTGAGCTTCGCCGAGAGGTCAAGCGCCTTGGTCAACATCAGCCGGTTGTGCGCCTCGGCGGCGGTGGCGGCCTGGGTCGGCAGGCCGAGCGAAACGCGGTTGAGCCAGGAATCGGTTTCTTCGCGCATTGGCCCGCGCAGTTCGCCAAGCGCCATGTCGCCGGGCGGATAGGAGCCGAGAAAGTCGACGAGACGGCTTTGGTCGGGTGCATAGCCTTCGCTCTGCGGCGCGGAGACCGCGAGCACCATGTCGCGATGGGTGTCGTCGATGGTGAGCACGCCGTGGGTGCCGTTGATGCCGACTTCCAGGCTATAGACGGCGCCCGGCCAGGTGACCGGCAGCGCCCAGGAAATGTTGAGGTGATAGACGGTGCCGTCCGCGCACATGATCATGCCGGCGGTGGCGTCGATGCCGCCATAGAGCGGCCCCAAAACCTTGTCGATCGAGCGCGCGTAGCACTCGACCGGCTGCTTTTGCTCAAGGTACCACATGACGATGTCGAGGGCGTGCGTGCCGGAAATCACCATCGGCGAGATCGTCGCCGGATCGTTGGTGCGCTTGTAATTGTCGATGGCGACGAGCCGGTTCATGAACGCGCGCGAGGTCACCATGGTGACGTCGCCGAGCGCGCCGCTCCTCACCTTCTCCTTGCCGACGAGCCACTTGCGCCGGAAGCGCTGGGTGTAGCCGACGATGGCGTCGAGCTTGGCGTCGGTGATCGCCTTGAGGACGCGGGCGGACTGGGCGAGATCGGTCGCCAGCGGCTTCTCGATCAGCATCGGCACGCCGCGCTCGACCGCGGCCATGATCGGATCGACGTGCAGGTGTTCGTCGGTGGCGATGAGGGCTGCGGTGACTTCCGGCCGCGCCAACAGTTCGCGATGATTGGTCGTGACGAAATCGGCGCCGATGCGTGCTGCGACATCGCCGCCGCGATTATGATTGAGTTCGGCGATGCCGATCCATTCGACCGCGGGATGGCGTGCCGCCACCTCGCCGCGGAACAGGCCGACGCGGCCGGCGCCGATGATGGCGAGGCCTATGCCCTTGGCGCCCTTCCTCACTGCCGGGCTCCCGCCGCCGCGGCCACCGCCGAAAGCGCCTCGTTGTTGAGCGGCAGATCGATCGGCTCGCCGCGCTCCGCGGAAAGGTCGGCGGCGATGTAGGTCTCCATCACGCGGCGCGCGGCGTCGGGATTCACCATCGGCGGCCGGTCGAGCATGATCGACTCGAGGAAGTGCAACGTCTCCGGCCCCATCTGGCCGGCGAAAACGTGGTCGACCTGCTCGCCGGGCATGGTCGACATCGCAAACTGCGTGCCCTCCGACACCGTATTGAGCCAATTGTCGCGTTGGGTGTCGTCGAGGAACAGCGAGCCTTCGGTGCCGGTGATCTCGATCCAGGTCGCGCAATAATTCGGATAGCTCGGCGGCAGGTTCCAGCCGCCGCCGATCGCCACCAGCACGCCGTTGTCCATGGTCACGGTGCTCCACATGACGTCGTAGGAGCCGTTGACGGGCTGCATATAACCGTAGGCGCCCTGCGAATAGATGCGCACGGGCTTTGCGGGCTCGAGCAGCCAGAACACGAAATCGAGGTCGTGCGTCGACTCCATCGCGGCGGGAGAAAGCCGCACGCGACTTGCAATTTTCTTGCCGAGGCTGCGGCTCAGGTGCCGGCTGACCATGACGGAGACGAGCTTGCCGAGCGTGCCATCGGTGATCTTCTTTTTCGCGTAGGCGATCTTGGTGTTGAAGCGCTGCGAATAGCCGATGGTGAATTTCAAGTTGCCGCGCTTGGCGAGCGCGATCAGCTCGTCGGCCTGCCACAGCTCCATGGCGATCGGTTTTTCCAGCAGCACATGCTTGCCGGCCTTGAGGCAATCCCGCGCGATCGGAAAATGCGTCTGCTCGGGCGTGGTGCAGATATAGACGACGCGGATGGTGTCGTTCTTGATGATGTCCTGATAATCGAGCGTCGCCGTCGCCGGATTGGTCAGCGCTTTGACTTCCGCAAGCCGCTCCGGGCGGATTTCGCAGATGTGCAGTTTTTTTACCAGCGCCGAGCGCGACAGCGTCTCGGCACGGATGCCGCCGCACCAGCCGGTCCCGATCACCGCAACTTCGAGCTCGTTCACGAGCGTCCCCTTTCGGCTTCCCGGCGGATAAAGATCATGACGCGCCCGGACACGCAATGCTCTAAGCGGATTCCGGTCAGCTCGAATCAACGCCGTCATTGCGAGGAGCGAAGCGACGAAGCAATCCAGAACGGCCTGGTCGCCTCGCAAGCCCGCCTGGATTGCTTCGCGGAGCCTGTCATCGGGCCGGCCACTCCGGGCCGGACCCGTTGGCTCGCAATGACGGGTCCATTTAATCGGAATTCGCTCTAAGATAAGTGTAGTTTCCGCAGCCTCGGCGTCCGTCACGATCCCGGGTCTGCAGCGCACCACTCCGCCATAGCGTGTCGAAGACGCGCGTGAACGCGCTTCTGCCGTGCTGCGCTGCGCCCGGGAAACGCGGCTATCTTCGGGCTCTATTCGTAGAGATCGCGCGGCGTACGCAGCCGCGCCTCGCGTTCGGGGGCGCCGATATTGCGCGGCGTCGCCGCGACGATATTCTGCCGCGCGCGCTTTTGCACGTCGGGCGGCACGCGCTCGAGCGCGCGTTGCAGGCAGGCCTTGGCGTCGCCGCGGCAGCTTTGCTGTCTGCGGCATGTCGGTCGCCGGCAGCTTCGCCACTGGTCGAAAGCGTCGCAATAGCGTCGTTCAAGCGCCAGCCTTTCGACCGCGGACCGCCGCGCGAATTCCACCGGGCTCACTTTCGGTTTGCGCTTGAACCCCGCCTTGAGCATGGCGAAGTAGACGGCGAAGTCGTCGTTGGAGCGCGCCATGGCCAAGCTCTCCCGTTGTCGCGGCGCGCCTTCGCGCCCGAGCCTTGTAAAACGCCGTCACGTGAAGCGCGAGGCCGGGAGGGAAAAGGAAAACGAGGGGTGGCGCCTCGTCGTCTCTCTCTTCGCTGCGCCGGTTTCGCCAATGCCTAAGCCCGTCATTGCGAGCGTTAGCGAAGCAATCCAGTTCCAAAGTGCCGTTTTTTGGATTGCTTCGTCGTTTCACTCCGCGCAATGACGAAAGAAAAAAGGAAGCGGAACGCCGACAAACGCTGTTCAACAACCTCCGCATCATCGGATGCGGCTCGCACCCTCGCGGATGCGCTCGCCTGTCGGCGTTCCACCACGGCTCTCGCCAAAGGGAGTCGTCGTCCCCAAGGCTCGGCTTCAGGCCAGGTTTCCTGGGACTCGGTTTGAACGGGCGTTACCCGCCTTCGCCTGTCCCAGCCCGGAGAAGCACCTCCCACCCCGGTCGTAGTGCCGGATGACATGATGCCCAAACCGCCCGGGAGCGGAGTGCAAATCCGCCCGCGGGAACCGCCCTCACCCCCGCCCGGCCGGTATGCCTCCGGCAGGGCGTCCTTTACGTGAGCGAGATGATTCGTCAAATATAACTGGATCGGTGACAAATGTCAAGGGGGCATGTCACACGAAATGTGACGCCGTTTAGGCTAGCGCACCGCCGCCATCGCGGGCGGCCCCAGCACTTCTGCTTTCGGGGCATAGCGCACACGGCTGGACCTGCTGCTGGATCAACCCCGTCGCGAATGAGCCAAAGCTGACGTCGTGATCATGCGCAGCCTATTCTGCGTCAGGTTGGTTTTCAGGAGCAGCATTGCGAAAAGCTGCGAGCTCCTTGCATGCAGTCTCGGCAACTAACAACCGCGTAAACCGGCTAACTTCGACCTGGAAGCGCCGCGCATTGCTGAGTTGCGGTACGAGACAGACATCCGCTACCGAAGGAGTCGCGCCGAAACAGAACGGACCCGTCTCGGCAGCAACTAGACGCTCGCAAGCAGCGAGTCCTTCCTCGTTTGCCCAACGCCCCCATTCCTGGATTTCCGGTTCGGCAATGCCAAGCGTCTGCAGCCGCTTCAAAACTCTGAGGTTTTGAACAGGGTGAATATCGCAGGCGATGGCCAGAGCAAACGCCCTGGCCTTCGCCCGCTGCATTGCATCGGTCGGCAAAAGTGCGGGATCGGGATGGGTTTCATTGAGCCACTCTATGATGGCAAGTGATTGGCTCAAGTGACCGCCACCTTCAATCTCTAGCAGAGGGACAAGCCCCTGTGGATTTAGTTGAAGGTATTCCGGGGTTCGCTGCTCGCCCTTGTAAGTATTGTGGAATACCTGCTCTGCCGCCAATCCTTTGAGATTGAGTGCGATGCGAACGCGATAGGCGGCGGAGCTGCGGAAAAATCCATGAAGTTTGAACATTGTATGCCGCGCGATGAAAGCTTGTGACCAATGGGGCCCACAAAGTGCATTTGCTCGATAGCATAGACGGGCGCAAGTTCTTCTGCTTTCGGGGCATAGCGCACATGGCTGGGCCTGCTGCTGGATCAACCCGGTCGCGAATGACCCAGGCTGTGTGAAAACGCCGTGCTTCGCTTGATTCTCACGGTATGATTCCTGCGCGATTTGCGGAGGAATCGGATGAGACGCTTCGTTGAGGGCACGGATCGCGGGCAGA
>Ga0181536_10005845_pt1 | contig 12493 bp, 12 predicted proteins | sample PEATcosm2014_Bin_41_FD_121105 | JGI IMG/M metagenome (GOLD analysis project Ga0181536, IMG submission 121105) | Peatland microbial communities from MTU Mesocosm Facility, Houghton, MI, USA - PEATcosm2014_Bin17_60_metaG | ecosystem: Environmental > Terrestrial > Soil > Wetlands > Peat | place...
CAGTACATCGACGTCCTCCAGCTGAACGAGGCTCTCGCCGCACTGCACTGAGCGCGTCGGTCTCTCTTTGCCGGCGGCGCACGCGACCTCCTGACCCCGCCCCAGGGGAAGCCAAGGTCCGGGTGTCGCCGGCATCTCGCCGATAGAGCGTGCCTCACGGTGACGCCCCTCCAGAACATGGAGGAAGTGTGAGGGCCCTGTCTTTTCGGGCGACCTCGCATTCATCTGTCGCGCGCCCATATCCTCGTCCGGGCGGAAAGACTAGCGACACAATGGACGGCGAAAGACCCAATAAATGGCACGGTATCTACTCGGTGGCTTGTTCACGACCACTTCCGACCTGCGCTGCTACCCGCGATCTCGGAGGGACTTCACTTTCAAGAGCGGGGGTATTTCACTTTGACAAAACCATCCTCTGAACAGGTAGTTGATCTCCCTCCACCGTTTTCCTGCGCAGAACAATGCCTGCAAAGCACGAATGGTTTCTTGCTGGCCTGGCTGTCCGCGCAACTCGACCAGGGAAGATGTCGCAGCGGAAAACGGCGGGTCAAGATCCCAGTGCCCAGCGGATAGCGCTGCTTTCGGCACTCAGCACCTGAGAGCCCGGCGGCGAAAATTGTGCCCTTCGCATTCAAAATTGAGGAGCGGGCAAGTTAGACAAATAGGTGTCTAGCTGCCACTGTTGTTACAGCCGAGGGGTATAATAGATAACGATATGGACATCATAGTTTCTGCCCCCGAAGCAGCTCGGGCTTTAGACACGACCCTTCCGAGGGTCCACCGATCAATGTCGCGGCTCGGGATTGGGGCGTCCGTATGCGGCCGGCTGAGGCTTACTGGTGCCGAGTTTCGGCGTTTGTCAGAAGAGCTCGGTTATGCCCCAGTTCGAGATGAGCTCAACCGGGAACAGATGTTTGTCCTCGCTGCATTACTCCAGCACTCTCTCGGGCTGCGCTCTGCCCGTGCAGTAGCCCGGGTCGCCGGTGTCAGTCCCACGACAGCGGCACGAGCGCTCGTTCGGCTCGAAAACGGCGGATACGTCGTGCACCCGATTAGGCGAATTATCGAGGGGGCGGTCAAAGACGTTAGATTGTGGGAGATCGACTGGACATCGCCGGCGTGGCAATCAGTCGAATCGGACGTTCGTCGTACCGTTCCGCCCGTCGGAGTAGCGGATACCACCTCCTCGACAGTTCCCGCTCGCCTCGACCATCTCTTCTGGAACGTTGATCGCTCGACACTCGACACCGAGAAAGACGGTGCTTTCATTGCGCTTCGCATCATCGGTTCTTCTGATCTCCAAGCTTTGTCGTGGTTGGCCTCTGGGGCTGTGTCAAAGAAGAACCTCCGCCGAGCATCGAGGGCCCGTGGGGTCTCCCCTCGTCAACGGGACTTCGCTCTCAACCTCGCGAGATCGCTATGAGGAACTCGATACCGATCGAAATAAGGCGCATCCTCCCGCCGGATACGCAGGAAACTTGGGAAGAGATTGCCGCGTATCTCCCAGATTCCGCGTACCTCGTTGGCGGTACCGCCGTGGCCGTGCATCTTCAACATCGAGAAAGTCGAGATTTGGACTTCTACCTTTCCAGCCCAGCGGACCTCGTTGGTCTACATGATCAACTGACCGAGACCGGAAAGTGGGAAGCGTCGAAACACACTGGATCGACTTTGAACGGCGTCTTTAGCAGAACCAGAGTTCAGTTTCTTCTTGCAGACAATGAGACGAATCTGGGGCCATTGACAGTGGTGGGCAGGATCCCGGTCGCGTCTCTCCCTGACCTGTTCGCCATGAAGCTCGGGGTCATAACAAGACGCGGGGCGCTCCGTGACTATTTCGATCTCATGGAGATGGAGAAGCGCGCCGGGTTGAGTGTCGAAAACGGTCTGTCTCTATACGTAAGGCGATATCACCCAATAGGAGTTGATGCCGCACTCGCCGCTGTGGTTTTGGCTCTCGGAGCCAACGGTATTCGCGATGCCGAATCCGACCCGGCCGGGATCCCGAGAGGAACGTTGAAGGAGCTACGGCGCTATTGGCCGGAACGTCAGATTGAAGTGGCAAAACATCTCGATCGGTATGGTCATTCTGCGCCAAGGAGCCGCTCAGCCTCGAGTTTGCAAGATTCGAAGGAGCGGTCGAACCGTCTTGCAATGCCTAAGAGAAGGCAGCTGTGCGGTGCTTGGATGCCCATTGCAAGGGCTCACTGCATCTTGCCTGCTGGGCACGGCGAGGCCCAACATCACCGTTCGAAGCTCTAGTTCTCGATCGGATCGGGTCGCTGAGCGGACCAAATCAGGCAAAAAACCACGAGCGTGGCTGTTCAGCATCTAACTCGTGAACTTATTCGGGTGAGATGGTGAACAAACCACTCGGTGGTCGGGACCGGCGTCGATCCGGTGACCTCACGCTTTTCAGGCGCGCGCTCTGCCAACTGAGCTACCCGACCCCAACGGCCATTGCCAGGGGATTCAGAATCCCGCGTCACTCCGGCCGACAAGGGACTGAATCGCTGGCAATGTCGATGGCGGACCTGACGGGATTTGAACCCGCGACCTCCGGCTTGACAGGCCGGCGTGCACTCCAGGCTGCACCACAGGTCCTCGTTCGCACCTCCGATGTTGCCGTCCAAGCTGCCTGTTTGCTTGGAGCTTTCCTCTGCCGTCTAGACGTGCAGGGTGATCCTAGGCGAGCATCGCCGAGCGCAGAAAATGCGCGTGTCGCTAACAAAAACCTGTGGGCAGGCACGAAACGTGGCGCCTCTTGGGTTCTCTCCACGTCAGGTCTGTCATGAGGGAGTTCTAACGCGTCAGTCGTCGTTGCGGCAGTGCGCGGCAACATTTTGCTTGGTTCCTGCGATGTAGCGAGTTTCGGGACCTGGCCTTGATGCACCGGGCCGCTTCCTGGGGCTTTTTGCCGTCCAACTCAGGCCGCCGCGGACGAAACCGTGGACGCGAAAAAAGACGGAAGCGGTCGGACCGCTGCCATGACAGTTCCCTGGGATGGTGCCTCGGTTCATCCGCGTGACCGGGCCCGACACAACACGATCGGCGTCGTGTCGGCGATTCAAGATGCTGCCAAGCGGACCAGCGGCTTTAAGACGGAGGGATCTCGATGGGCCACGGTGAGTGCTTCCTCGCTCGACTCGAGTGAAAACCGTGCATCGACGAGTCCTTCGAGATCGATCGCCCCAGAAGCGATGAGCGCGATCGCTTCAGGGTAGGTGTTCGCGTAGCGAAACGTGCCGGTTACGCGAATCTCCTGGCTTTGAATTCTAGAAATAGGGAAAGGCACCTCAAGGGAAGGACAGATTCCGACCAGCACGGCGGCTCCCGCTGGACGTACGCACTGGATGCCATCGAGGATCGCAGCCGGTGACCCCGAGCAGTCGATGAAGACATCCGCGTCCTGCGCCTCTTGCTCGAGGCTCGACGACGATGCGTCGACCACGGACGTCGCTCCGATGTCGAGCAAGCGAGCCCGACGTGCGGGCACGAGGTCGCTCACGATGACCTCCGTGGCGCCAGCTGCCAGGGCAACAAGGGTGACAGCAGCACCGATCGGCCCTGCACCGGCAACCGCGACACGCGCCCCGACGGTTACCTCCGCCTTGCGACAGGCCCACAGTCCGACCGAGAGCGGCTCGCAGAGGGCGCCGGCGTCATCGGAGACCTGGTCGGGCAGCGCGAACGCGAAATCTTCGTGGATCGTCACGTAGCGCGCGAGCGCGCCGTCGACGGGCGGGGTGGCAAAGAAGGCGATGTCCCGACAAAGGTTGTAGTGGCCGGTACGGCATTCACGACAGGAACCACATGGCACGCCTGGCTCGAGGGTGACCCGTTGTCCGAGCTCGTGTCGTCGCGCTGAGTCCCCCCTGGCGACGACAACGCCGGAGGCCTCGTGGCCGAGCACGATGGGTGCAGTGACTTCAAATTCGCCGCTCCGACCGCGCTCGTAGTAGTGGACATCTGACCCGCAGATGCCGACCGATGCCACCTCGACGAGGACCTGCCGGGGACCGGGAACCGGTACTGGCCGGTCCTCGATCCGCAGGTCGCCAACGCCGTAGAGCACAGCCGCCTTGTTTGATGATTGCAGCATCGCCATTGAGGTCCATTCTGCCAAGAGCGCATGCAAAGGCTAGCTCCACGTGACACAGCTGCTTAGGTGTTCGAGTGGGGTGTAACGAAGTCAGTTCGCGCGTAACACCTTGGCCGTTTGGAGGTCGCCGAGAAGGCGCGCGCGATTGTTCGAAGCGGTGCTGGCGCACATGTACGAGGTGAAGCGGCGCACCGTGACCGGTGCGGCGGAGCAGTTCTTGGGGCGCGACAAGATCTCTACGACTGGTATGAAACCCTCGACGCTAAGTCGAACCCGATGTGAATCCTTCGCGTCCGATGCGCAAGGTTCAGATTCCTCAGGGGACGATCACCGGCTTCATGCAAGACGGATCGTTTTGCAACGCCTCGAGGGCGCGGTCGTACTCGCCAAGGTGAAATTGGTGCGTGACGATGCCGTCGGTGCGCACGCGACCGGACCGGAGCACACCAAGAGCGCGGTCGAAGCAATGAGTCTGAGCGAAAGAGCCCTTCACGGTGAGCTCGCGACGGAATATTTCATAGGGACGGATAGAAACAGCCGCATTCTCGTCGGCCATCCCGTAGATGAGGACAGTGCCACCGTCGCGGACAAGCGGCAGACAAAGCTCGTTGACCGCAATGGCTCCAGTCGCCTCGATGACGACGTCGTAGCCGTCCGGCGCGCCATCTCGCAATGCAGCGAGCGAAGCTCGTGGATTCGCCCGATCGATCTGCACAGTCGTGTCCACCCCGTACTCGCGAGCGAGTGCCAGCTTGAACTCCGTCGGGGCTGCCACGGTCACCCGGGACGCCCCACCGTGCACAAGCAACTGTGCCAACACGAGTCCGGTCGGGCCTGCTCCGAACAGCAGCACGTCCGAGCCTTGTCGTAGATCGAGCACGTCCATACCGTGGATAGCACACGCCGTTGGCTCGGTCATCACCGCTGTGGTGAGACTTAGGTCGTCGGCCGGAAAGCACTTCTCGGCATGAACGACGACGTATTCGGCAAATGCTCCCGGCCCATTCACACCTAGTGAATAGAAATTGCGACAGAACAACGGCTCGTCGCGCTGGCAGGACGGGCAGTGACCGCAGAGCACGGTATTGTCTGCGGCAACCCGCTGGCCCACCGCGAGCCCGTCGACCGTTTCTCCGATCGAATCGACTCGACCGACGATCTCGTGGCCAGGGGTTAACGGGTACTTCGCGAAGAACCCTCCGTCATGGATATGGAGGTCGGTCCCGCACATGCCGGCCATCTCGACGACAAGACGGACCTCTCCCGGGCCAGCCTCCGGTGTCGGAATCGTCCGCACGTCGAACTGCCGCGGCGCATCGTAGACAACAGCCCTCATCTCGCGAACGCAGTCAACGCGTGTAGCAAGCGAACACGATCACCACCCGTGATGGTTTCTTCGGGGAAACCTAGCATGGGGCTCGTCGCACTCTCTTGAGATCGCACCGGTGACGCGAGGAAAAGGTGACGGCAATTGAGCAAGTCTTCAACTCGGTTCCAGCCCCTCGCGCCCATGCGTGAAATCGTCGCGAGCTTGACGCATGGAGCAAGCATCAGTCGAATGTGTTCGAGAACGGTTGCGATATCGGAGCCGAAGTTCGCCAGTCGCAGTGTGAAAGATCCGCGCCCAGCACAAGCCGACTCGTCGAGCGAGTTTCCGTGGTCGCCGTGCTAGCCAAATGGAGAACGGCCGCCGGGCGACCGAGTATTGACGGTATCAATCTCTTAGGAATTCCTTTGGGTCGCTCTTAGGAGCGCGGCCCATTATCCGTCCAGAGGGGATTCTTCCTCCTTCAACCGCGTGACGAGGTTTGAGCGGCATCGTGACGAGCCGATCAGGGGTCTGAATCCCCATTTCCTGCGCGCGGATGACGATTTTCAGCGCTTTTTGTCAACCCAAATTGGGTTAATCGTCAACAACCCTTCGCACCCCCAACGGGATTCGAACCCGTGTTTCCGCCTTGAAAGGGCGATGTCCTCGGCCGCTGGACGATGGGGGCATGAGCCGATGAGGGGTGTTCGGACAATACCAGCCGCACGCTTCGGCCTTTCTGGCCGAAGGGCGCGCTAGCTCGATTCGATTACCCATTCTGTTCCCATCTCGCTGTCGCGAAGCTCGATGCCACAATCGGCGAGGCGGTTTCGGATCGCGTCGGCTTGGTCGAATCGACTTTCGTTGCGCAATTGCGTGCGCAAGTCAATGAGAATCGCGACGAACGGATCAAGCAATGTTCGCGGGTCACGCATTCCACGTTCTGCGACGCGCCCGAGGGCGACGACCATCGATCGAAGACTTGCGCGTGAGCGTTCGAGCTCGTCTTCTCCGGGGATATCCGTCGACCACTCGAGGACCTGTTGGAGAAGAGAAAGGATCGTGGCGACCGCGTCATTCGCATTGGAGGAAGCGATTGCCTCGTCGAATGCTTCTTCTGCATCGTGGATGATGGTTTTGAGAGGCGAAGCGTCGGAATCCACCTTGGGAGAGGCGTGAGGTACATCAAGAGATGACGTCTTGGTCGCTGAGCGCATCGGCGCGAATGCGGCTTGTTTCAAGGCATCAAGGGGAATCGACGAGTCGTGCATGAAGGTTTCTGACCGTCCCGCTTTTCGAATCGTGAGCTCGCCGAGTCCCTCGACGCTGACGGTCTCCTGGTCCACGTCGATGATGCACGCGGTGTGTTCGTCGATTCCGAGCACGAACGCGTCTTCTGGGAGCATCTGTTCCATCAGCGCAAGTCGACGCTCTCCCAAATAGCAAAAGCGCGTGTCGTGTGTGCCACCCTCAGCGTTGTTGTAATGCGGAACGACCGCGACGCGAAGCCCTATCGCGGACAGAACATCGAGGCCGCTTTCCCAATGCGGCTCGGCACCGACTTTGTAGATCTCATAGACCGGAACGGTGAACGCGCCAAGCGTGAGCGCTGCTGCACTGGCAAAGGTGACGGCACCGCCGCGAGTGACCTTTTCGATGAGCATCTGAGGGACGATGCTCGGTCGCCAGATGCTCAATGCGTAGGTAGGACTGCCCGGGCCAGCAAAGACGTAGCGCGACTCGCGAAGAAGCGTCGTGAGCTCTTCTTGCGCGAAAAAGTCCTTGTCAATTCCGCTTGGTTCTGAGATAGCACCGCCCCGCATGTGCGCGATGGCAATCGGTGTTTGCAGGCTTTCGTGGAAGTACGCGACGACGCGCGACGAAAGCTCGTCCGCGTTTTCCTGGAATCCGAACGGCGTGTCCAAGAGGAGCGCGGGCACAGGGCGCGGCCCGAGTCGCTCGAGGATCGCTCGATGGACCTTGACCATCGTCGGAGCGAGCTCACCAGAGCCCATGAGTGCGACGACGCGCGGGAGCTTTGCAGCCGAGCCTTTCGTCACGGCTGTTCCGGTATGGGCGTGCCGTCCCAGCGCAGACCTCCGGGGGGCTCACCCCACGGATCGTCGGGTAGCTCAGGGTCGTCTTCTGATCGGGCTGGCGGGAGGGACTCACTGAGGGCGTCGACGACCTCGCCTTCAAGGAAGGATAGGTAGAGATAACAGACCCAATCGCTGTAGCGGGGATCGCTCTCGTCGAACTCGGCGGTCTCCTCGCTGATCCCGAGTGAGGATCCGAACACGAGTCGGAGGTCGTTCAACGCGTTCAGCCACGACTGGAGCTCTGCGTCACTGAGGCGCTTTGCACCTGCGGTACGCGCGAGGACACCGAGTGACTCGCGATGATGCGCGATGAGGTCCTCGCGCGCTTTTGACACGTAAGCGTCTTCTGCGCCCGCGTCGGTCGGGTACGCCGGGGGGAAGAGCCGCCGGAGCGGTTCAGAAACGCCGGTGGGCCCGTCATCCATCTGAGAAAGGGCGTGTTCGAGATGGCTCGGAAGCCCAGCCAACAACGAACGCTCCTCTGTCGGCAAGCGCAGGTCAAAGCCTCCGCGGCCGTTCGGTCTGACTCTCCAGTCCGCTTTTTTCGTCACGATTGTTGCTCCATCGTCGCCCAAAGTCCGTGGCGATGCAGGCGCGCGACGTCTCCTTCGGCGCGTTCGCGCGATCCTGTGGCAACCACGGCACGTCCCTTGTAGTGAACGTCCAACATGAGCTTCGTGGCCTTTTGAAGTGAGTACCCAAAGAGCTTCTGGAACACGTAGGTCACATAACTCATGAGGTTGATCGGGTCGTTCCAGACGATAACGAGCCATGGCCGATCGACGATCACGACCGGGGTGCTCGTGGCATCGGGGGACGTATCGATCTCCACTTCGCTCGGAGACGTCGTCTGAGCACAAACCGGCGAAACGCAGCGCAATTCAACGGTTATCACAGCGGTGGATCTTTCACGGACTCACACGTATCGAGTCGCCCAACATGGCCCGTGCGCGCGCTGATTGCGAAACTGCGCGCTCAGCCTCAGTTGCGGGGTGTCGAAACAAAGAGAGGTAGAAAGTCACCATCGCGCACCACGCCGATGTCGCTCCCGCGAGGTGGAACTCGACGACGAGCGCGTTGTCATGCAAGAAGTACTGCGTGAATCCGAGGGCTCCCTGGGCGACGAGGACTTCGAACACGAGTCTGGCGTGACGTTGGACGCGCGCCGGCGCGTTCGCGTAATGAAGCGCAAAGATCGTGGCGAGGGTCATTCCGATGAGGAATAAAGCGATGTCCGAATGAGCCTCGGCGATCGTAGAAAAGGCGATGGGAACCCTCTTCGCCCCGACGCCTCCGGCGTGCGGGCCCGATCCGGTGACCATCGTGCCAACGACGACGAGCACGCTGATGGTGATGAGGAGGAGACGCACCAACCAGGTGAGCTCCCGTCCGATGACGGACTCGCCCACCGTGTCGTCGTGGCTCGCCCGGTGAAACATGACGAGAGCGTCGGCGAGAATCGCCAAGGTAAGGACGAAATGGAGCGCCACAAGGTACGGGTTGAGCTTGGTGAGCACGACAATCCCACCGAGCACGACCTGGCTGGCTATCCCGAAAACAAGGCCGCTCGCGCACCAGATGAGGTCACGGCGCCTCGGGAGTCTTCGGATGGCGGCAAAGAGCGCGACGAAAGAGATGATCGTCACAGCTATGGTGACGAGCCTGTTCGAGAATTCGACGAGCGGATGGAAACTGTCCGAAGCGATGAGGTCGTGAGCCGAACACGTGGGCCAGTCGAGGCACCCGAGTCCAGAGCCAGTGAGGCGTACTGCGCCACCGGTGATGACCAAGAGTGCAAAGCACGCGACAGAAACAGCAGCGATGCGTTTGAACGCGATCGGAGTCGTTCTCATGTTGCCCTGCAGCGTCGCGGGTAGCCTCGATCCATCGCGCCGCCTAGGAGCGCGCCGACCGTCTCTCGAAGGAATCCGCCGCGGTACTCAGCTCGAAGGGGCATGACGTCTTCCGGCGCAGGTGCGAGCGACGCTTCACGCCACAAACAAAGACATTGACCTGCACGGATCACCGGACACGCGGTGCCTCCCATCGATAACCGAGGCCTCGGATGGTCGTGATGAGGGTCGGTTTCGATGGGTCGGCTTCGATGCGGGAGCGGAGTCGCTTGATGTGAACATCGAGCGTCTTGGTGTCGCCGACGTAATCGCTCCCCCAGACCCTGTCGATCAATCTGTCGCGAGTGACGACGCGGCCTGGGTTCATCAAGAGCTGTTCTAAGAGCTCGAACTCCTTCAAGGGCAAGGTGACCTCTTCCCCACGGACCGTGCACTCGTGGCGATCGAGATCGAGACGGACCTCGCCAACTTCCAAGACGTTCGTGGTGAACTCGCCGAGTTTCGACCCCTTCGTACCGATCGCGACGAGGTTTGCGAGCGGCTGTTGGGCGAGTTCGTCTGCACGAGGTGCCCGGCGCAAGACGGCCCGCATGCGCGACACGAGCTCGCGAAGACGGTATGGCTTTGCGACATAGTCATCCGCGCCGACTTCGAGCCCGACAACGGTGTCGATTTCCGTAGATTTCGCGGTGACCATGATGATTGGCACCGAGGTGGACCGAGCCCTCATTGCCCTGCACACGTCGAGTCCCGACATCTTCGGGAGCATGACATCGAGCAGGACGAGGTCAGGGGGATGCGCGATGAATTGTGCGAGAGCATCTGCACCGTCGCGGGCAACGGCAACGGAAAATCCTTCGCGTTCCAGCCCTATGACCAGGGCGTCTATGAAGGATTCCTCGTCTTCTGCGAGGAGGACTTTGATCGGGGAATCGACGATCTCGGGCTTGGATTTGGCCGATCCCGCCTTCTTGCTCATCCTTCTGTCCTAGCCTGCAAGGGGAGTTGAAGGGTAAACGTCGTTCCTTCACCCTCACGCGATTCGACACGAACGCTTCCGTGGTGATTCTGAGCGACGTGGCGGACAATCGCAAGCCCGAGCCCCGTCCCGCCGGTCTCGCGGCTACGGCCATGATCGACTCGATAGAAGCGCTCGAAGATACGCTCCAAGTCGCGCGCCGGTATTCCTACTCCGTGATCGGCAACTGACACGTTGATCTCATCGCCGACGACCTTGCCGGTGCAGTCGACGTTGCCCCCCTCGTAGGAGAACTTCACCGCGTTCTCCAACAAGTTGTACACAGCCGAGGTGAGTTGTCGACGATCGCCAAGCACCGCGATCGGTGGCGACGGTTCATCGAGTGAGACGGTGACGCCGCGCTGATCTGCGGCCGCGCGCACGCGCTCCGCGGCTTCGGCCATGACGAGATTGATAAGTACGGGCTCGCGCGGGGGAGACTCCTCACTCTCGATGCGAGAGAGATCCAAGAGATCGTCGATGACCCTTGAGATGCGGAACGCTTCGGTATGGATGCGCTGGGCGAGGCGTTGAGCCACTTCGGGCTCGTTCTCAGACAAGAGCGTCTCTGCGAGCAGGCCGATCGCGCCCATCGGAGTCTTCAACTCGTGGCTGACGTTTGCGACGAAGTCTCGGCGTATCTCCTCGAGCCGTCGTCGCTCGGAGACGTCGTCGATAACCGCGATCACGCCAAGCGCGCGCTGTCCATTGTCGATGCTTTGTGTGCGAACGGCGAGCGTAGAACGCGGCGGGCCATAGAGCTCGAGAGTACGTTCCTCAGAATTGCCCGGAGCAGTCGCGGCGAGAAGGTCTTCAACCGCCTGTGCAGCAAGGGCGTCGCTGTGTCGGTTGCCCATGAGCGCGATGGCTCGCGCGTTGCGAAAGACCGGCTCTCCGTGTTCATCACAGACGATGACCGCTTGTGGAAGCGTGTCCAGTGCCCTTCTTAGGCGAATCGCTTCAGCGCTTGATTCGGCGACCGCAACGGCGGCGCTTTCGGTTGCTCGCTCGACGAAGCTGAGTGAATCCTCGATCTTGCGCGGTTCGTTCATGAGCGAGTCTGCGCCAAGGCGCGACCCGAGCGACAAGAGCCTCTGGCGCAGCGACCGAGCACCGTGGCGGCCGCCGAAGATGTAGGAGAGGACGATGACCACAACAATCCCGGCGGCAACGGCTGCGATTTCGCCTTTCGATGCCGTGATAACGGTCGAGGTCAGAAACAGCACGCCCACAGCATGGCAGCTCGGAGACCAGCTCGTTCGGCCTGAGCAAAACAACATGGAATCATTTGAAATCATTCGAAAGAGCACTTATAGTTGGGAATGTGTAACTTGACACATACACTTCCACGGCGCATAATGGGTTCATGGAACGCATTTCAATCCCTGACCTGGCCGAACGCATCCCCGACAACTACAGCGCCTACTTGTTCTTAGAAGAAATGCGGTGGCCTGAAGGCCCGCTGTGCCCTCACTGTGGACACGTTGGAGCCAACTACATCAAGCCTCGGGAGGGCACGGCGCGAGCAACGCGGACTGGCAATCCGAGCCAGCGGCGGCTGTGGCAATGCAAGAAGTGTCGGCGTCAGTTCTCTGCTATGACTGGCACGATCTTCCACGGCTCCAAGGTGCCCCTGCGAACCTGGCTCCTCGTTGTCTTTGAAATGTGCGCTAGCAAGAACGGCATGGCGGCACGCGAGATTCAGCGCAAGTACGCGGTGGCTCCTAAGACGGCGTGGTTCATGGCGCACCGTATCCGCGAGGCCATGAGGACCCGAGCGCCTGGCGCGCTCATTGGCACCATTGTTGCCGACGAAACCTGGATCGGGGGGGATCCCACAAATAAGCACGGCGGATCGGCTCCGGCCCGAGCCAGGCGCGAAGGTGTGCAAATCAAGCCGGGGGAAATGGGCACCATTAAGACAGAGAAAACGCCCGTGCTCTCGCTTATTGACGCGGAGACTGGCGAGGTCCGATCCCGCGTTGTTGCGAACGTGATTGGCCCGACGCTCCGCAAGGTCATCGCGGAGCAGGTCAACATGGGTCGCAGCGTCCTTTGGACCGACGACGCCGCGGCCTACGGCACTATTGGACGCGAGTTCCTTTCGCACAG
>Ga0181536_10005846_pt1 | contig 12493 bp, 12 predicted proteins | sample PEATcosm2014_Bin_41_FD_121105 | JGI IMG/M metagenome (GOLD analysis project Ga0181536, IMG submission 121105) | Peatland microbial communities from MTU Mesocosm Facility, Houghton, MI, USA - PEATcosm2014_Bin17_60_metaG | ecosystem: Environmental > Terrestrial > Soil > Wetlands > Peat | place...
GCGGCGCGTCAGCTATACTATTTCACTTACGATCAATTTATTCACGACTAATGGAAAGGGAAAGTTCGCCTTTTTCCGGCATTGCAAGGATGAATACTGCAAGGAGAAGATTGCAAGGAACTCTTGCCTGTCGTTCTGCGTATTAACAGAGTGCTCGCAGAAGTTCGAACCACTACGTCCGGTCCTCTTGAGCCTGGTCGCTTGAATCCGATCGCCTGGGTGTGATTAATGGAGATGATGCGAATGCAAAGTTCTACACTGTTGACTGCGTTTCAGCGGGCCGCCGCCCTTTTTCTCGCTGCCGTCTTCTTTACCGTAATCATGCTACCTGCCGGTTGGGCACAGGATGCTTCGTCCGTGCCCAGCGCGCCATCGGCGCAGATGCCGGCACAGAGGGCTATATCGTCATCGTCGCAGCCTTTTGACGTGCAAGAGTACTCGAAACCGCGGTCGCACTTCCCCAACTTAATTGCTCCGTATACTCCGCGGCACATAGAAGCACCGAACCTGGCCAATACGCCGCGCATCGATCAGCTCATGCACGACGGCAAGCTTTACATCTCGATGAACGACGCGGTCGCGCTGGCGCTCGAAAACAATCTCGATATCGCGATCGCCCGCTATAACCTGAATATCGCCGATACCGACGTCTGGCGCGCCAAAGCAGGGGCCAGCACTTCCGGTGTCCCCAACGGGATCGTGCAGAACACGCCCGGGGGCGGCGTAGGCGGACTCGGTGGACAGGTCGGCTCGGGTCCCGGCGGAACCTCAGTCGCAGCAGGCGGCGCCGCCGCCGGATTGGGTGGCCTGGTGGGCTCAACCTTTGGCCTCGGCCCGAACATCACGAGCTTTGATCCTATCCTCACAGGCACGTTGCAAATCGATCATCTCGGAATCGATTGCACTTCTCTCTTCTGCGGCCCTCATCAGAACACAGGAACCGGCAATTTCACTTATACCCAAGGATTCCAGTGGGGCACGAATATGGCAATTGGGTTCAGCAATACCCGGATAACCTCTGATAACCCATTTAATGCCTTTACTCCGGTCCTGAACTCAAGTTTCCAGTTTAAGTTAACGCAGCACCTGTTGCAGGGCTTTGGATTCGCCCCGAACACGCGCTACATTCAGATTGCCAAGAACGATCGCGAGATTTCCGACGTGGCCTTTCGCCTGCAAATTACCACCACTGTCGACCAAATCGAAAACATGTACTGGGACTTGGTGTACGCCTACGAGAACGTCCGGGTTCAGAACGAGCAGCTGGCGTTCGCGCAGAAGACTCTCTCTGATAGTCAGAAGCAGGTGGAAATCGGGACGCTCGCACCGATCGAGGTGGTCCGGGCGAAGAGCACAGTCGCCTCCGATCAGCAGGCCCTGACCCTTGCGCTGACCAATCTTGAACGACAGCAACTCCTCATGAAAAATGCCCTCAGCCGCACGCTCGTCGACCCGGCGCTGGCCGACGCCGAGGTGATTCCCACTTCAACCATGGAACTGCCTGCGCAGGAACCAGTTGTCCCTACTCAGGACTTGGTGAACGATGCGCTCAGTCATCGCCCAGAACTCGCCGAACAGCGCATCAACCTGACTAATACCGACATCAGTAATAAAGCGATCCGCAGCGCTCTGTTGCCCTCGCTGGACCTATTTGCCTACTACGGCGGATCAGGTGCGGGCGGCAATCCGAATTCTAACTACATATGCACAACGGAACCGTCATTCTGCTACCCCCCCAATACTCCTATTCCGCCGACACCTCCTTCCATCGGTTACGGTGCAACGTTGAACCAACTGGTAAACTCCACTGCGCCAGATAAAGGGGTGGGGCTGAGTCTGAACATTCCGCTCCGCAACCGCGCCGCTCAGGCAACGCAGATGCGCTCGGAATTCGAATACCGGCAGGCCCAGTTGCACCTGCAGCAGATCGAGAACCAGGTGCGCATCGAGGTGCGCAACGCGCAGTTTGGCGTACGGGAGAACCGCGCCAGTGTCGCTTCCGCCCAAGCCGCCATGGATCTGGCGCGCCAGTCTCTCGACGCGGAACAAAAGAAGTACGCGCTCGGCGCATCCACTTCAACTCTGGTGCTGCAGAACCAGGCGGCCCTGACCCAGGCCCAAGTCACGCTCGTCTCTGCCAAGGCCTATTACGAAAAGGCTCAGGTCGAACTGGACCGGGCGACCGGCCTACTGCTTGAGCATGCCAATATTGAGATCGCCGACGCCGAGCGGGGCCAAGTGACCCATACGCCGAATATTCCGCACGTGGCAGAGCGGCCAGCCGACCAACTAGCCCCCGCAAGCGCTCCTGCCCAACCGCAACAGTAACGAGGATCGAGGAGCAAGGAAACGCCGGGCGTCCAGGCTCAGCGTTTCTCTTTTGCGCCGGGCCGCCTCTCGCGTATCCTCTTCCCGTGATGCTCAATGTCATCGGCATGGCTCGTGTGGGGACGGGCGCCCCTTCGGCAAGCTCAGGGCACGCTCTCGCCCGTCCAAGCCGAACGTCGCTCTGCAGGCTCTTCGCCTGCAGTGGCAGGAGTCCAGCGTGATCCTCTCCGTCGTCATCATCACCTACAACGAAGAGGCCAACATCGGGCGCACGCTGGCTAGCGTACAGCCGCTAGTCGGCAAAGGCGAGATCATCGTCGTCGACTCCGGATCGACCGACCGCACCGTCGAGATCGCAAGATCGTTCGACGCAAAAGTCTTCATCGAAGAATGGAAGGGCTACGCTGCGCAGAAGAACTCAGCGATCGATAAGGCAACGGGAGACTGGATCTTGAGTTTGGATGCGGATGAGGAAATAGGGCCGGGGCTCGCAGGTGAGGTCCATGCAGCGGTGCATGGCCGTCTTGGCGTTGACTCGACATCAGTAGAAGATTCACTGGAAGTCGTAGAGAAGGTGATGGCGATCGAGGAAGCTCAGGCACGCGGCGAGACAGGTTCAATTGTTGGGTTTTGGATTCCGCGTAAGAACTTTTTTCTCGGCCGCTGGATCAAACATGGCGGCTTCTGGCCTGATCCGAAGCTACGTCTCTTCCGTCGCGGCGCCGGCACTTTCGAGACCCGGGCGGTTCATGAGGATGTTCAACTCAATGGCCCAACCTGCAGCCTGCGAGGCGCCCTCCTTCACCACTCCTACCCCACCCTCGCCGATTACATCGACCACATGAACCGCTACTCCTCCCTCGGCGCCGAGATGGCCGTCGCCCAAGGCCACAGCGGCTTCAGCCTGCTCAACATCGTCCTGCGCCCGCTCGCAACCTTCATCTACAACTATTTTTTTCGTCTTGGATTTCTCGACGGCCGCGAAGGCCTGCTCTTGCACTTCTACCACTCCGTCTACGTATCGTGGAAATATGCGAAGGCCTGGGAACTGGCGCGCTCAAAAGAATCAACCTAGAGGCGCGGCTTACCGCGTCTCCGTCGCCACCACTATCCTCGCAGCGTGATGCGCATGATATCGAACTCCACTGCCACCGACCGCTGGGGAAACTTCGACTCCACATAAGCCTTCACGTCCCCGACCGAAGGAATCCCGTCCCGGCCCGTCAGCCCGCGCGCGTCGTCGAGAAGAAGCACGTGCGGGTACGGATGGCTCAAAATCATCTCCAGTTCCGCCGAAAGGCGCTGCTCGTTAGTCCGAATTCCAACCCAGCCGTAGTAACCGGCGTCCAGCCAGAACAGTGCCGGGCCTGTCAGTAATGCGAGCACGTCCGGCATCATCGCGCGGCTGTCTCCGCAGAAAATTCGCACATGTTCGTCCCGCGCGAATTTGCGTGTTGCCCGCTCCGCCAGCGCCGGCACAAATTCGATGGAGTAGATGCGGTCGAAGCGGTTCTTCATGGCGGCAACCATCTCGCCGTAATAAGTTCCGGTCTCGACCAAGGTCTTCAGTCCAAATTTCTCTCCGTATTCACGCACGACCTTCTGCTTCAACAGGTGCGGAGATCGAGGCGGTCGCCCGCGGAGCAGCCAATACCAGTAGTCGGGATAATGGCCAAGCGCCTTGTACGCGCCGTACACCGGAGTGCGCTGCAACAACCGCCGAAAAGCTTTCAGATTCCCTCCGCCGAATGAAGACCAGCATAGGTGCCGAAGAAAACAAGCGTCAAGCAGCGCCAAAGCGATTCCCTCTGTGTTCCCCTGTGTTCCTCCGTGTCTCCTGTGGTTAAGACCTTGATTTTGACTCTCACCAACCGCTCGGTCGGTCGCGGCTTTTGCAGCACAACGACCGCTCCTCTATCATCGAAGTCATAGGTGGCGGAGTGGGGAACTGAATGCCCGACAACAAGCCAAAAGCCGATCTGAGCAAGACCGTCGCCGAGAGCCCGATTTCCGATGTCTTTGAAGGCCGTCATCCCGCCGCGTCCGAACGGAATTGGGCCGAGAAAACGCTCGCACCGACACTGGAGAAGTCGCCCGAGAAACCGATTGGCGCCCCGACCGGCACCAATCTTGACGAGCGGGGCCAAGCTAGGTTCAGCACGATCTCGAACGTCCCGATCCGCCGCCTCTACACCCAGGCCGATCTCCCCGCCGACTGGAACTACGAGCAATACCTCGGCTATCCCGGCCAACCGCCTTACACGCGCGGCATTCATGCGACTGGCTACCGGGGCAAGCTCTGGACAATGCGCATGTTCTCCGGCTTCGCCTCGCCTGAGGAAACCAACCAGCGCTACAAGTATCTTCTCGAACACGGCGGCGGCGGACTTTCCGTGGCCTTCGACCTGCCCACGCTCATGGGATACGACTCCGATCACCCGGCCAGCGAAGGCGAAGTCGGCAAGTGCGGCGTCGCCATCGACTCGCTCGAAGATATGCAGATTCTCTTCGACGGCATCCCTCTAGAAAACGTCACCACATCGATGACCATCAACTCACCGGCCAGCGTGCTCTGGGCCATGTACCTGGTCGTGGCCGAAAAGCAGGGTGCCGATTGGAAGAAGATCTCCGGCACCATCCAGAACGACATCCTCAAGGAATACATCGCGCAGAAGGAATACATTTATCCGCCCGCGCCCTCGATGCGCCTGGTGATTGACACCTTCGAGTTTGGATCAAAGTTCACTCCGCGCTTCAACACCATTTCCATCAGCGGCTACCACATTCGCGAGGCCGGCTCGACTGCCCTGCAAGAACTTGCCTTCACCATCTACGACGGCGTCGAATACGTCGAGTGGGCGCGCCGTCGCGGCCTTGATGTCGACGATTTCGGGCCGCGCCTGAGCTTCTTCTTCAACGCGCACAACGATTTCTTCGAAGAGATCGCCAAATACCGCGCTGCGCGTAAGATCTGGTATCGCCTGATGAAGGACCGCTTCGACGCGAAAAGCGACCGCACCCGGCTGATGCGATTCCACTCCCAAACCGCTGGCGTCTCGCTGCCCGCGCAGCAGCCGATGAACAATATCGCGCGCGTCGCGCTGCAGGCACTGGCGGCGGTGCTCGGGGGCACGCAGTCGTTGCACACCGACGCCTACGACGAAGCGCTCGCCTTGCCCACGGCCGAAGCCGCGCGCATCGCACTGCGCACGCAGCAGATTATTGCCTTCGAGTCGGGCGCTGCCCAAACCGTCGATCCGCTCGGCGGCAGCTACTTCGTCGAAAAGCAAACCCTCGACATGGAAAATGGCGCCTTCGATTACTTCGAGAAGCTCGACCAGATGGGTGGCATGGTCAAAGCCATCGAACGCGGATATCCGCAGAAGGAAATTGCCGAGGCCAGCTATCAGTACCAGCGCGCACTTGAAGCCAACGAAAAGATCACCGTCGGCGTGAATGATTTCGTAATCGACGAAGAGTCCCCGAACATTCTCTACATCGGCGAATCGGTAGCCCGCGCTCAGGAGAAAAAGCTCCGAGCCTTGCGGGCCCGCCGTTCGAACGATGAGGTTCAGCGCCGTCTCGATGCTCTGAAACGCGCCGCCGCCAAGACTCCCACCGCGGGCACCAACGGGAATATTTCCGATGTCAACACCATGCCCTACATAGTCGACGCCGTCCGCGCATACGCTACCGTCGGTGAGATCTGCGAGGCGTTGCGACAGGTGTATGGCACGTATACGGAAGTAAGCATCACGTAACTGCGCGCTTAATCCACCCGTCTGCCTGAACAGCGCTTCGCTTTTATCACATTTGGCGTGCTCATTGGTCACAGCCTCCTTTGGCTACGAGCGCTACGATGGCGGGATGCAAATCCGTTTGCCAAAACCTGAACAGACACGGCGACCATCGGCAGGGCATCGACGAGCAACTGTGGTCCCCATCGAATCGCGAATCACGATTCTGCGCCATCGGAAAGTCATCCTCGATACCTCTTTGGCCGAGCTCTATGGAGTTCCGGTGAAGCGTCTCAACCAGCAGGTGAAACGCAACCGGGAGCGGTTTCCCTCTGATTTCATGTTCCAGATTACACGCCGCGAGTTCACTGCTTTGCGGTTGCAATTTGCAACCTCAAACAAGAATCGCGGCGGCCGGCGCTCGCTTCCATACGCCTTCAACGAACACGGCGCGATCATGGCAGCGACTGTGCTCAACTCGGATCAGGCGGTAGAAATGAGCGTTTTTGTGGTTCGCGCTTTCGTCCGCTTACGCGAGGTGCTGGCGGCAAACAGAGAACTCGCCGCTAGGCTAGACGATTTGGAAGAGCACCTGGAGACGCACGGCGGCACGATCCAGGAAATCCTCCACGTCGTCAGGAAGCTGATGAGCCCACCGCCGAGTCGCCGACGCAAGATTGGGTTCGCGCTCCCGCCGGCCCCGGCGGTGTAGTCACCATCGGAATTCCCGCCTGAATTTTCGTGTTCCAGCCCACATCGGGGGGTTCGCCGCTTTGAGGTTGCAATTTGCAACCTCAAACAAGGGAAGCCGGCCGCAATTAGCTACTAGATGCCGCGGAATCCATCCGAACAGCCTGTGTTCCCTTGCTGAGCTACTTCATGCGATTGCGATACAAGCTTCCATCCACTTGCCGAACCATGGTCTCGATATCGAGCGGCACCTGTAAGAACGCGGCGACTTCTTCGGCGACTGCCTTCGGCTCACGCAACACGCGATGATAATGCACGCGCAAGACCTGCATGTTCGCCTGGCCTGCGAGCCACTTATTTACTTCGATCAGGTCGCGTTGAAAAAATTCTTCGACTGCTGAATTATCGGTGACCAACTCCGTGTTGCCGCGGCGTCGTAGCATCTCGTCCTGCGACTTCAACACTTCCGGCAGCGGACGCTGCATGAAAACGATGCGGTAGTCGTGGTCCGAAGGCAGCGACCGAATGAACTCCGAGATAACCTTCACCACTTTGCCTTCGGCCTCGGCAATCAGGCTCGGATCTTTCGGAAGCTGCTTGATGCGCTCCCACTCAAGGTAGCCCTTGGGGTTGTCGGTGTCGGGTTGGCGCTCGCCATCCGAGAGAACGGGCAGCCCTCCCGCATCCAGCATCTGCATCATCAGCGATGTGCCCGACCGCGGCAGTCCCGAAACAATAGTAATCATCAGTGCCTTTCAATCGACGAAAGATAGCGGAGGCGAATCCCTGCCCCGGTGCATTAAAGTCCCGTGCTTGAAATGATAGTGGGAAACGTGGCCAGCGGACAAAGGAATACGGCGGCATCGACGACGAACAAACCGGTAGACCTCCACGATGCCAGCGCCCGCTGTATTGCACCCCAGCAAGCGTTCTGATAAGGTGCGTGTCGTCCCTCAAAGGAGGCTTCGTGGCTTTTTGTCCAACCTGTGGAACGCAGATCTCGGATGGAACGACCTGCCCGAAGTGCGCAGGCGGCCAAATTGTGAGCCCAGTGACATCCCCCGTCGGCGGACTCACCGATAATGTGGCCGGTGCGCTGGCCTATCTGACCATCATTCCGGCGATTGTGTTCTTGGTAATCGAGCCGTTCAACAAGAAACGCTTTGTCCGCTTTCATGCCTTTCAGTGCATCTTCTTTTGGGTCGCTTGGACCGTTCTATGGATCGTCCTCTCAATCATTGCACACATTCCATTCCTCGGATGGGCAACATACCTGGTGTGGCCACTCATCAGTCTAGTGGGATTTGTGATCTGGCTGATTCTGGTGCTCAAGGCCTATCAGGGACAGATGTTCAAGCTGCCCGTAATCGGCGACATGGCTGAGCAGCAGGCTGGCGCGTAGGCTAGCGAGTCGGCTGGCGAGTCGGGGGGAACAATCCACAGCACACGGGCGGCGCGGGTGGCCCAGCCCCTGCCGGAGCTCCGGCATGATCTAAAGGGCATGGATTAGGCATCCTTCCGCCCAGCCGGGGACGACCCAAAAACCTTTTCCCTCTTGGCGCGTCATAAAGTAAGCTAATAAGTGCTGTGTTTACCAGTCTTCAGCCAACGAATTCGGGGTTCCGTCGCCATCGTACAGTAAGCGTGTCGGTGGCCGCGCACCTGGCGCTATTGGCCGTAATCGTGTTTCATAATCCCGGAGTGGTCGACCTGAAGCCCGAATGGCTCGCCTATGGAGATGGCGCTCACACCTACCAGTTGATCTACCTACCACCCGGCGCCGACGCTGCCACGCCTCCGGACGCGGCGAAGCTGCTGTTCCCGCCCTCGGCGAGCAAGCCACGACCCCACCCGCTTCCGAAGTCCCAGCCAAAACCTGCGCCAAGGTCTGAGCAGGTTCTGGCGGACGCGGAGGCAGGCGACCGCAACTCTCGCGCCGGATCGCCGCTCGGCACCATGATCGACGGACCGATCACTGGCCACGAAGTCCACGTCGCGTATCCGACCGTGTTTCCGAACCCTCCTGTGGACCGCGCCGCGCTTCCCCGGGATCTGGTAGGCGATGTGGTCATCGAGGTGACGATCGACTCCCAGGGCAATGTCGTCGAAACCAAGATCGTGCAGGCGATCGGCCACGGGATCGACGAAAAGATCGAGGCTACTCTTCGCCGCTGGCACTACCAGCCAGCCACGCTGGATGGCACACCTGTTGCCTCCAGGCACGACGTGCACTTCCATTTTCCGTCGTGACGATAGAGCTTTAATTCGCCATCCGTTCGCCTGTGTGCTAGACTCTCTCCCGACCATGCACAAGGCGCGTATACACAAGTCGAGCCACGCAACAGCGACCAGGCATCTGAAAAAATCCGACCCCGTGCTCGCGGCCATCATCGAGCGCATCGGCCCGTGCCGCATGCAGTTTGGCGACCCCACCTTTCACGCCCTGGCCGAGTCGATCCTCTATCAGCAGTTGAACGGCAATGCCGCCGCGACCATCTTTGATCGATTCACCACTCTGGCCGGCGATCCGCTGACGCCGCAAGGCATCCTCAAACTGACCGATGCCGAAATGCGCGGCGTCGGCCTGTCGCGGCAGAAGACAGCTTATCTGCGCGATCTCTCCGAGAAGACCGCAGCCGGCCTGCTGGAATTCGAGCGCCTCCCCGATTTGCCCGAAGAAGAAGTGATCGCCCATCTAACCCAAGTCAAAGGCATCGGCGTCTGGACGGCGCACATGTTCCTGATGTTCACCCTGCGGCGTCCGGATATTCTGCCCACCGGCGATTACGGCGTGCAGGCTGCTATCAAGAAGCACTACAAGAAACGTAAGTGGCCGAAGCCCGCAGTAATGGAGAAGATCGCTAAGCCTTGGGCTCCTTATCGCTCGATTGCCTGCTGGTATCTTTGGAGGAGCCTGGAGATTAAGACGGTCGAAAAATAATTTCAGGCGGCCTTCGCCACAAGCCGCGGCAAGGCGAAGCTGCGCGTCACTGGGAGGCATCTGGAAGCCTACCTGCGCAACAAATCGGTGGAATAACAAAAGCGGAATCGCACAAAGTTCAACGCGGTGTGGGCGTAGATTATCTGAGAACTAAAAGTGGGAGTAAAATTGCGGCGCAGATTACAGTTGGACTTTCGAGATAAAGCCAACCGGATTGGAGACCTGATCCATGAGAAAAATCATCTGCCTATGCGTTCTATTTTTCTGTGCGTGCGATGTCGGCTCTAATGGTCAGTCTGCGCAGGATGCGATCACAGGCAATGGTCTGCTGGGGTCGTGCCAAATTCACGTCAAGAGCATGGAAAATCGTGGCTACAACGAGACCGCCTTCGAAGCATACCGTGATGGTTATTGCGTCGGGCTTCTTGCCGGAGTTTCCAGTGCATCGTCCCACGTATGTCCAGATGATGGGGTCACTGCTGGACAGCAAATCCGAGTGGTTCTCAAATATTTGCAAGATCACCCCGAAGAACTGCACTTGGATGACGCCCTGTTGGTAGACCGTGCATTAGCAAAAGCGTTTCCTTGCCCAAAAAAGTGAATTTGCCGGAATCGAAACCGTGCTACACCGCAACCCGTAACACCCTCTCTTTATCTCCAATTAGCCGCTCTTGGCGATGCCAAGAGTGTGACCGCAGGCAGCGCCCAATACCAACCAAAATCTGAAAAAGGTAAAACTACAATGGAATACGAACTGATATTTCTGGACGGCTCGAAGAAGGCTGAATTGGAGCCATTATGCGAAGAAGTGCTCAAACGTTTTGAGCTTCCAAGGCAGAAACTTATCGCTATTTTCGATGACAAAGAGCGTCAAGAGCTTACTGTCTTTACGCCTGCGCTGGGCAAAGAGTTTTGTGGATTCTTTCGATGGTACTTATACGGAATGCAGCCGTTCCCACGAGAGATTACAGATCGTCTTTGGAGCAATCAGGATGGAAAATGGCGCTGTGACGTTCTCATCTATTTACGTAGTCGCACCTGCCAGTCTCCAACAGGTATGGCGATTACACTTGCACACGAACTTCAGCACTTTATGCAATACGGATTTAGCCGCAAGGTGTGGCAAGCCAGTCACGATCTTCGTCAGATCGTTGGGGGAAACCTTCCTTGGCATTTTCCTGACGAGCGTGACGCCATGATTGTTTCGAGAATCACCGCCGAAGAAGTTTGCGGAAAAAATGAGGTTCGCCGCTATGCAGACCAGCAGATCGAGCTTGATCGTAACGCTCCAAAGTGGGAATTCTTCTTCGGACCGGAAACGGCGAAACTGTCCAATATCCTGCAATTAACAATTCCGCTGGTAAACGATCATAGAGAAGCCTTGAAAGAAAAATTCCCATTGAACGGCAAAGAACGTCCCGATTACACGAAAGAAAGATGGTGGGAATGAAAAATCACCCCTTCGCCTAAGCTGGACAAGTTAGACGACTACGGGGGCTGGCCCGGCCTTTCACTTCATCTGCCTTGGGGCTGCCCCATCCTTGTCGCGTTCCTTGCGACAGGGTGGGGATTCTGACTTTCGCGCGGCCGGCACCCCTCAGCGTTTTTGCGCGTCAACATAGGACCGCAAAACCGCGTTCATGCGCGTGAGATGGCCTGCGCCTTGTCTCTTGAACCACTCGAACACGTCGCTGTCAATGCGCAGATGCACGGAGGTCTTGTCGCTCGGCATGACCACCCGGGCGCGTTTCCAGAAATCCTCGCCGACGGCCGGGGCTTCCGGCGCGTTGGCGCGCGTCTTACTTGCGCCGCGGGCGGCTTTTCTTTTGATCGCGCTCAGCGAATATCTCACGGTAGCATTTTTCTGCGTCATAACGGTTTGCTTTCCTTGCGCTGATTCTTTGGTCTGTAAATATAATTCACAAACACATATCCCCACGGTACAGCGACGATGGGCAATATCACCCACAAGAAGCCCGAGGTGATGCCTTCCGCCGGCGAACCCGCCAACTTGCCTTGTGACCAGAGTGGATACGCCACGAGAATCAGCCACATGACTTTGTAGAAAATCTCCAACAGCAGGATCGGCAGCATTTTCAAAGGACGGATGATTCCCAATCCCGCTAAGGTCGCGAAGGCGGTCCAGACGCACCACGCCACGGCATTTACTGGTTCCCATGGTCCCTGGTGGGTGAGGACGTGCGTCCAGGTGTCCTTGCCCAGCACGAAGAACATCAAGATAAAGACCAGCCGCAACAGGTAAATATTGATCCGGCGGACGCCTTCGTATTGGTCGTCCCGTTGAAAAACGGCTTTGAGGCTGAAGGTCATGCAAATCCCTGAAGTATAGGTTAGGCATGGGCCACTTTAGCGGGAAGCATAACACCGCTCAGTCTTCGACCCGAAATAACTCACGGAATTCTTCATCACAATCACCCGGTGCGCCCCATCACAGCCGCCCCACCCGCCCGATGCGACAATGACTTCCGCCGGCAAAGCCGCGACAGCCAATTACTCTTTGATAAACAGACGTGTTCAGGGTAGAAAGTGAGCCCAGGGTGGAGAAGCACGAATCCTCCCCAAAACCGCCCCAAAACGGGAATTGGGGCCGAAAATCGAGCTTAAGTCCATATTCCGGAATATTTTACAAGTAAGCCGTTTGAAATCAATATTTTGCGGGAAATTGGGGGGGGGGGGGGGGGGGGAAAAAACAACAGAAGATAAATGAAAGAAGGAAAAAAAAAAAAAAAAAAAGAAAGAGAAAAAAAAAAAAAAAACAACCACAACCAACAAACCA
>Ga0181536_10005848_pt1 | contig 12490 bp, 9 predicted proteins | sample PEATcosm2014_Bin_41_FD_121105 | JGI IMG/M metagenome (GOLD analysis project Ga0181536, IMG submission 121105) | Peatland microbial communities from MTU Mesocosm Facility, Houghton, MI, USA - PEATcosm2014_Bin17_60_metaG | ecosystem: Environmental > Terrestrial > Soil > Wetlands > Peat | place...
CACGGCCATCACGATCGCGGAATACTTTCGCGACCAGGGACTGCACGTGGCGCTCATGGCCGATTCCACGAGCCGTTGGGCGGAAGCCTTGCGCGAGGTGTCCGGCCGCCTCGAGGAACTGCCCGGCGAGGCGGGTTATCCGGCTTATCTGAGTTCGCGGCTCGCGGAGTTCTACGAGCGCGCGGGCCGCGTGAGCACGCTGGCGGGCACCGAGGGTTCCGTGACCATCATCGGCGCCATCAGTCCGCCCGCCGGCGACTTTTCCGAGCCGGTCACGATGCACACGCGGCGTTGTGTGCGCACTTTCTGGGCGCTCGACCGCGGGCGCGCGCAGGCGCGCTTCTATCCCGCCATCCACCCGCTGCAATCTTACAGCGGCGATGTGGATGCACTCGCGCGCTGGTGGCAAGTCCAGGGCAACCCGGATTGGGCCGCGCAGCGCAAGCGGCTCCTGGAGATTCTCGAGGCACAGACGCAGCTCGAGCGCATGGCGCGCATCGTGGGTATGGACGCATTGCCACCGGCCCAACAGCTCACCTTGTCGTGCGCGGCTCTCGTCAACGACGCGATTCTGCGCCAGTCCTCATTTTCCGAAGTAGATCGCTATTGTTCGCCACAGAGGCAGACGGCGATCCTGAGCGTGATCATCCGCTTCATCGATTTGGCGCGCGGCGCCGTCGATGGCGGCGTGCACCCGGATCGCATACGCGAGCTTCCGGTCCGGCGTACCTTGCAGCGCATCGGCGAGGAGTTCGGCGAGGATCAGATCCCGAAGATCCGCGCGCTGTGGCAGCAGCTCGACTCGGAATTCTCCCACTTGCCGCGCGAGCAGGCTGATGAGGGCTGAGGTCACACTCAAGGATTGTGTTCAGCGCATTGAGGGGCCGCTGCTCTTTCTCGATCGCAAGGCCGACCTCGGGCTCAATGCATGCGTCGAAGTACTGGGCCGCGACGGCCGCAGCCGCATCGGTCGTGTTGCCGCAGTCGATGAGCGAACCTTGGTCATCGAGGTGCTGGAGTCGACGCTCGGCCTCGGCGTGCGCGACACGCGCATCCGTATCTGGGACGAGCCGCTGCTGTTCGGTGTCGGCCCGGGAATGCTGGGCCGGACGTACGACAGCATCGGACGCACGACGGACGGCGGTGCGCCCATCGCCGCGGTGCGCCGCATGCGCATCGACGGCCTCGCCATCAATCCGGCCGCGCGTGCATTGCCGCGCGATTTCATCGAAACCGGGGTTTCGGCTATCGACCTGATGAACAGTCTCGTGCGGGGCCAGAAGCTGCCGCTGTTTTCCGGCGCCGGCTTGCCGCACGACAGACTGGCGACGGAGATCGTTCTGCAGTCGCGATTGCGGCATGAGGAAGGTTCGTTCGCCGTAGTGTTCGTCGGGATGGGCATTTCGCATGACACGGCCGAGGCCTTTCGCGACGCCATGGCTTCGAGCGGCGCGCTCGAGCACACCGCGATGTTCCTCAATCTCGCCGATGAGCCGTCCGCACAGCGCCTGCTCACACCACGCTACGCGCTCACGGCTGCCGAATACCTGGCCTTCGTGGAAGGACGGCATGTCCTCGTCGTCATGACCGACATGACGAACTACTGCGAGGCGCTACGCGAAGTGTCGGCGAGCCACGGCGAGCTGCCCAGCCGCAGGGGCTATCCGGGATACATGTACTCCGATCTCGCAAGCCTCTACGAGCGCGCCGGCTGCATTCGCGGCCTGCCGGGCACGCTCACCCAGTTACCCATACTGACGATGCCCGCGGACGATATCAGTCACCCCATTGCGGATCTGACCGGGTACATCACCGAGGGCCAGATCGTGCTCGACCGCGAGCTCGACCGGCGCGGAATCTATCCGCCGGTACGGCTGCTGCCGAGCCTGTCGCGGCTCATGAATGCCGGTACCGGCGCAGGATTCACGCATGAGGATCACCCGGCGCTCGCCAATCAACTCTTTGCCTGCTATGCGCGCGCCGCGCACGTGCGCGTGCTGGCAAGCGTGATGGGCGAGGAGAGTCTGCCCGAGGTCGATCGCCGGTTTCTCGTCTTTGGGCGGGAGTTCGAGGAGCGGTTGGTTCATCAGCAGGGCCGGCGCACGCTGGAAGAAAGCATGGGGCTCGGCTGGGAGCTGCTGCGTGGCCTGCCTGTTGCGGAACTCACGCGGCTTTCGAAACCGCAGATTGACGGCTATTTGAGTGCACCGCATGCCTGATGCATTGCGCGAGATCACGGCTACGCGCATCGCGCTGCTGGAGCTGAAGGACGAGCAGAAGCTGGTACAGGAAGGCTATGCGTTGCTCGACGAGAAGCGCATCCTGCTGGCAACCGAAATCCAGCGCCAACTGGCGCGGCTTGTCGCGCTGCGGCGCGAGTGCGCGGCGCTGGAGAGCGAAATGCGCTCGCGCACCATTGCCGCCGTGAGCCGCCATGGACAGGATGAACTGTCGGTCTATCCCCCGCTGTCGCTGGCTGAGGATCGGCTGTTGATACGCCGCTCGCGCCTGCTCGGGTTGGAGTTGCTCGCGGTGCATTTGGAAATCTCCGCGCAACGGCAGCAGAGTCGTGAGCAGCCCGTCAATCCGACGCCGGAGGCGCGCGCCTGCGCGAAGGCGCACCGCGACTGGCTCGCTCGGGCCGTGGAGCTGGCAGCGTGCTGCGTGAATTTGCGCCGCCTCGCGCGAGACTATGTGCGCACCGAGCGCCGGGCGAAGGCCATCGAGAACATACTGATGCCCGAAATCGAATCGAGTCTAAAGCTCATCGACGATCAACTCGAAAGCATGGATCAGGAAGAGGTTGCGCGGTTGCGTCAACGGCGCAAAGACGTCGCCTGACCGCAGCCACGGAAGATCCCGGCGCGCGGCCGGGAATCTCCCGGGACTTGGGCGAGATGCGCCGCAGCGATCAGCCCGCTACTTGGCGGCTGCAGCGGCCTCTAACTCGTGCACCCTGACCATGGCCTTGTCGGCAGCCGCCTTGGCGCAATCCTCCTCGCTCGGCGTGGCATCCGGGTATTTCTTACTGATCTCTTTGCACGCGGCGGCGGCCGCGCCATGGACGCGTTTCTCGAGTTCCAAAGCGCCGACGTGAGAGGCGAGATCCAAGCCCGCAGTACTGACGCCATAGCTGAGCGACACATCGACAATTGGCACACCGGTGCTTGTGCGGCCGGCGGATTTTGTACTCATGACTCGCGTCCCTTGGACCGTGATCTCATCTGAAGTCTGTGCAACGGCAAGGTTGCCGAATAATGCCACTGCAGCGGCTGCGATTGCGATCCCCATAGGATTCATCTTCATTTCACTTCTCCTTATGTTGTTACCATTGTCCATGCGAACCGTATGCATTCCGTTCCCATGCTGTGCATCACAGTGGACGTTCGCTGCGCCTTGCACCACGCGGAGTTTCGCGTTGCGGCTCATGGAAAATACGTAGGCGTTGCAGGCCGGCCGGGCCGAGACAGGAAATTCGATGCTTGCGCCAACAAAAACGGTTCGCGCCGCGGCGTATTGCCAACTCTCGGACAATCCGCGACCATGCCGCACTTCTGAGGATACTCCGCGATATGATGCTTCCGACTGGCTACAGCGACGTCCCTGACGGCAAACTGGCATCCGTAGTGACCTGTCTCGAAATGCGGGCGAAGCCGGCATTGCGGGTGGAACGCGCCGATGCATCGTGGCAGCTTCGGCGTGTCGCGCAACCCGACCCCTTGTGGTACCGCGAGCTCTTTCGCCGCGTCGGCACCGAATGGCTTTGGTACTCCCGGCTCCTGATGCCGTTGGGCGATCTCGAGGTGATCTTGCGCAACTCCGGCGTCGAGATCTACACGTTTACCGTCGAGGGTCGCGACGAGGGACTTCTGGAGCTCGATTTTCGCGAGTCGGGCAACTGCGAGCTCGCATTCTACGGGCTTGCCGAGGCGGTTCAGGGGCGGGGCGCCGGCCGGTGGCTCATGAATCGCGCGATCGAACGCGCCTGGGCGCGGCCTATCAGCCGCTTCTGGGTCCACACCTGTACGCTCGACCATCCAGACGCTCTCGCGTTCTACCTACGCTCCGGGTTCCGCGCGTATGCGCGGCGCATCGAGGTTGCCGATGATCCACGACTCATAGGGCTTGCACCGCGAACCGCGGCCGTCCACATCCCGATCATCGAGCCGCCTCGTTAGATCGAGGCCAGCGATAGTTCGCTTGTCTTGTCTTTATTCATGCCGCTCGGTCGGGCAGTTTTGCAAGCCGGTCGATGAGTTCCGAGGGCCGGCGGCGGACGCTGGAAAGCACCCCCGCATAGACCCGGCCCGTCCCGGCATCGAGCGTCAGCATGTCGCCCTCTACGAGGCGCCGCGAGCCGAAGTGCAGCACGCGTTGGCTGGTGTCGATCTCAAGTCCCGCGCAGCCGACGATGCAGGGCTTGCCTAATTGACGTGCAACGACGGCCGCATGTGCCGTCCGCGCACCCCCTACGGCCAGCAACCCGGCGGCCACTTCCAGCGCGGCGATGTCGCTGGTTGCCACCCCGTCGCGGACCAAAATCACGGCCTCCCCGGCGCGGGCCCGTTCGATGGCTCGCACCGGATCGCATACAGCGGCGCCGGTGGCAACGCCGATGCTGGCCGGGATGCCGGTCGCGAGTGGTTCCGCGGACTCCGCGCCCGCGAGTTCCACCGTTTCTAGTTGAGCCGGCGTCAGTTTCGCGACCCGTTCGCGTGCCTGCTTCGCGGTCAGCAACCCGGACTCGGCGAGTTCCACCGCGATCCTGAGCGCCGCCAGCGGCGTGCGCTTCGCGTCGCGCGTTTGCAGAATGAACAACTTGCCGTTCTCAACGGTAAACTCGAACTCTTGTACGTCGCGGAACTCCTGCTCGAGGAGAGCGGCGAGTTGGCCGAGCTCTTTGCGGATTTTTGCCGTCAGTGTCTCGGCGACGATCGCTCCCGAGAGCCGGGTCCGGCCGGAAACGACATCCTCTCCCTGCGCGTTTGGCGCATAGTCAAGATAAAGCTCGGCCTGACCGGTAGACGGGTCGCGGGTAAAGCCGACGCCGGCACCCGAGGTGCCGCCGGCGTTGCCGAAGACCATGCGCTGCACGGTCACTGCGGTGCCGAGCGCGGGATCGATGCCATGGGCCTGGCGGTAGAATTTCGCCTTCGGGCTGTCCCAGGAGCGGAACACGGCTGCGATAGCCCGTTCCAATTGTTCGACCGGCGATTGCGAAAAGACCTGCTCGGCCCCGACCTTACATAACTCAAGCTCGCGCTGCGCGAGCGCGCGCAGCGCCCGGAAGTCGAGCTCCGCGATACTCGACACCAGAGCGTTCGCTACGGCTTCTTGTCGGGCCGCCGCAAACGGTGCGCTGTCTAGCCCGGCGACAATTTCCGCGTATCCTTCGATGAGGCGGCGATACGAATCCCAAACCAGGCGCGGGTTGCCCGACAGGCGCAGGAATCCTGATAGCGTCGTGTCGCAGAGACCGACGTCGAGGACGGTCTCGAGCATGCCCGGCATCGAGACCGGCGCGCCGGAGCGCACCGAAACCAGCAGCGGTCGGCGAGTACCACCGAAGGCAAGTCCGCTTGCCGTCTCGATGTGCCCCAAACCCACCTGCAAGAGATCGCGAGTGGCTGGCGGCAATTGGCCATCGAGCGCTTGAAACTCGTGGAACCAGTCGGTGCCCAAGACGAACGCCGGCGGTACCGGAACGCCGAGGCGTGCGAGGCGTGCGAGGTTGTAGGCCTTGAAGCCCAGCTGTCGAACCGTGCCGGTGGCCGCGCTTTGCGGGCCGCAACCAATCAGATGCAGAGTGAGCGGCGTTGCTTTCACGGTCATTGCGCCGATAGTTGCGCGAGCACGCGGTCGCGCAGCACGAGCGCCACGTGCTGCAAGTGATCGCCGGCGCGCTCGAGCTCGGCAGAACTCGCGGCGGCGAGATGGATCTCGCGCGCGCTTGCGGCGCCGCCCGCGAGTTCGGCGGTGATCCGGCGCCGCAGTTGATCCGTTTCGTGTTCCATGCGTCCAATGCGATAAATAGCCTCGAGAAAGTCCTGCAAGTCCTCGCGCGTCGCGTGCGGCCGGAGACTGCGTACGGTCTCGAGAGCCTTGACGAACTCCTGGCTGCCGGCAACGAGTTGGCCGGCGAGCGTCGCCAGTTCGGCGACGATCGCGGCGCCGACGCCGCCACGTCGCAACAGCGTCACGAGGAACGATGTTTCCTCGAGGTCGTCCGCGACGTCGTCGGCGGCTTGCACGAGTTCCTGCAAGTAAGCGGTCTGCGGATCCGTGCGCACCGCGTCACGCACGTCATTGACGAGCCGGTCGGCATCGGACTCCCAAGCCTTACTGCGCGCGGCAAGCTTCTCGGCGAGTTCCTGACCGCCGCTGCTGCCGAGTGCCAGCAACGCGTCTCGCACGGCGTTCGCTATCTCGACGGTGAGTCCGGCGTGCTCGCAGAGAAGGTCGAAAACACCTTCGCTCGAGCCTCGCAGATGGCGCAACAGCTCCGCCCGCAGCTCGTCCTGGACCAGCGACTCGGGCCGACCGACGAGCAACTCGCTTGCCGACGTCTTCAGTGCGAATTCGAGAAAGAGTCCGGCACGCTCTTCGCCGAGCAGATCGTCGAGCGTCTGCCCGAAGTGACTACGTCCGCGGACCGCAAAGTCCAGTGCATCGAACACCGCGCGGGCTCCGCCGATCTTCAGGAACCCCATATGTCCAATGTCCTGAAACGCAGCCCAATCGAGAAGCCGTGCGGTGGCTTTCTTACTGACGAGCGCGCGCAGTTGCTTGCGCGCGCGGTTCCAGTCGATGAGGAACACGAGCCGCGAGCCGAGGAACTCGAGGAAAGCCGCGATCAGCAACCGGTCGGTATTGGCGTAATGGCCGATGGTCACGTGATACGAGCCATCCGCCATCTGTTGGTCTTGGACGAGGCGCGTGTCCTGCCAAGTGACGGGGTAGTTCCTGAATAGGCCCTGAAAGAACAGCAATCGTTGCAGGTGCACATCCGTGTAAGTAACGGATACCGCGTCCGCCGTGACGTGCACGACAAGCACGTGGGCATCAGTCGTGCCGATGTCGTTCTGGATCAGGAGCTGGCCGTCACTGCGCGTCGCGGTCGTCGCGAGCCCCGGATGGTCGAACCGCAGCCGCGACGTGCGATTGACGCCTCGCATGAATGCGCGAACGAGGTCACGATCTTCCGCAGCGAGATCGTAGACACTCGCGCCGTCCAGCACCTCGGTGGCGACGGTCTGCTGCAGGCGGTTAAGCATCTTATGCAGGTCCATCACCAATAGATGCAAGCTGTCGCCGCGCTCGCGCTCGCGCTCAACGCGGGACAGACCGTCGAGTTCTGCCGCGGTGAAGCCGTCGCGATGCTGCAGGAGCGGCGGGAGCAGCGCCGCGGCGCGTGCCTGAACACCGTCCGCCGCTTCGGCAATGCCCGCATCCCGGGCCACCAGAATCGGCGTGAGCATTGCTCGGACATCGCGCTCGATGGCGACGAATACGGCTTCGACGCCGGGCAGCCGATAGTTCGCCGCCGCATCCCGCGTGCATTCCGCCGGCAGAGCATCGAGACTCGCATCGTCGATGCGGGCGGTGACGCGCTCGGCGCGCAATCCCGGAACCGGTGCTTGCGGGGCATCGGCGTGGTGGCGCGCCACCTGCAACAGCGTGAGTCGATACTTGACGCGGTCGTTGGCGGCGAGCGCCTCGCCGATGAGGCCGGGGAGGGTGAGTGCGCGATCGCCGAGCGCCGCTATGATTGCTTGCTTGCTCAAAATGATGCCTTGGGCTTCGATCAACGAGGCAATCGTTATACACCGCTAATGTGTCGATTACTTGTCCGCGGAAAAGGGGGTGCGATCCCTCGCGCGTGGCTATCGCGCGCTTGCGAAAACTCTTAATATATGCGCCTGAAGTGTCGCCCTGATGGGTTCGAATTCCATCGCCCGCTCCACTCCAAAAACCGTCGACAGGCACTATTTGGGCAGCGAAGCGAAGCGGCGCCACGTTGAATATTGGTTGGGAAGGTGCTGCCCTGATCTCCAAGGAATTCCCCTGAAATGAAAAAAATTTCTGAAGCAGCCCGATCGGTCGACGTCATCCTGGAAACGGACGTGCTTGTGGTCGGTAGCGGCCCGGGCGGTCTCGCCGCGGCGCTTGCTGCCGCACGCGCCGGCGCGCGTACGGCCTTGATCGACCGCAACGGCTGCTTCGGCGGCAACATCACGCAGGTTGGCGTCGAGGGTTTCGCTTGGTACCGGCACGAACATACGGTGGACTGCGAAGGGATCGGCATCGAATTCGAGACCCGGGCGAAGGCGATGGGCGCTGCGATGCCGGAGCCGCAATCGCTCAGTCACGCGCTCGATGCCGAGATGTTCAAGTGGGTCGCCGATGTCCTCGTCGAGGAGGCGGCCGTCAGGCCTCTGCTGCATCGCCTGTGCGTGGCGCCGATCCTGGAGAACGGCGCCATCTGCGGCGTGATCACGGAGAGCAAGGCCGGCCGGGAGGCGATTCTCGCCAAGCGGGTCATCGACGCGACGGGCGATGCTGACATCGCGACCCGCGCCGGGGCGCCGGTACACAAGACGCCGAAGGAGAAGATGATGGCGGCGTCCGTGATGTTCTCCATGTCCGGTGTCAACAAGCAGCGTTTCATCGATTCCGTCAAAGCCGATCCACAGACGTATGCGGACTGGTCGGGCAACGGCGAGTGGGACTACGAGACGACGGGTAAGGAAGACACGCTGTTTTCGCCGTTCCTGCGCAAGCCGTTCAAGAAGGCGCTCGACGCCGGCATCATTCCGCCGTCTCTGCACACGATCGCGGGTACCTGGGGCACGGTGACCGACCAGGGGGATCTGACGTATCTGAACCTCGTGCACATACCGGAAATCGACGGTACCGATCCTACCGACCTGACCATCGGTGAGATGCGTGGCCGCCGCGAGGCCATCTACGCGATGGAGGCGTTGCGTAAGTTCATGCCGGGCTGCGAGGACGCGAAGCTGCGCAATTTCGGCATGACGCTCGGCATTCGCGACACGCGCAAGATCGACGCTCTGTACAACCTGACCGGAAACGACGTGCGTGAACAGGCGCGGTTTGACGATGCGATCGGCATCTTTCCGGAGTTCATCGACGGCTACGGCATTTTGATCCTGCCGACCACCGGGCGGTACTGGCACGTCCCCTATCGTGCGCTCGTACCCAAGGGCGTCGGCAATCTGCTGGTTGCCGGGCGATGCATCGGCGGCGACAACATATCGCACGCTTCGGCGCGCAACATGATGTGCTGTGCGGTCAGCGGCCAAGGTGCCGGTGTCGCCGCCGCCATCTCCCTGCAGCGCGACGAGCCGCTCGAGAGCTTGAACATCGGCGCGGTTCACAAGGAACTCGCGCGTCAAGGCGTGCGATTCCAGTGAGTCAGGTCGGCGTCGGCGCCGGTGCCGACGATGGTCGGGGTACGTCGCCGCTGCGCTGGTGGGCGCTGGGGCTATCGGCGATCGCCATTTTCAGCAGTTACTACGAGGCGGATGCGATCGGCCCGATCGCGGACCTGCTCGGCCGCCAGCGCGGCTTCACGCAGTCACAGATCGGCGATCTGACCGCGGTCATCAGCCTGCCCAACATCCCGCTCGCAGTGATCAACGGGCTTCTGATCGATCGCTACGGTCCGGCCCGCGTTACGCTGTGGGCCGCCCTCGTCGGGTTCATCGGCGCCGTGATGACGGCCATCGGAACGCCGTATGAACTCATGTGGGCCGGCCGCTTCGTGTTCGGCGTCAGCGAAGGTGCGATTTTCATTTCCCTCGTCGCGGGTCTCGCACAGTGGTTCTCGCGCAGCGGGATCGCGCTGGCCACGGCCTTGTTCTTGAGCCTTGCTCGGGTTGGTTCTTTTTCGCTCGACACTTCGCCGTCCTGGGCGAGATCGCTGTATGACGCGGGCTGGCAGCGGCCGCTGTACCTGGGCGCGGCAATCACCGGCGTCGGCCTCGTCGCGGCGGTGGTGTATCGCCTGCTCGATTCAAGGCGCGTGCGATCGGCTGCGGTGCGGCCCGTCGTACACGAGCGGCTGACATGGTCGGAGAGATGGAAGTTCGACCTCTCGTACTGGTACATCCTCGGACTGCATGTGCTGTATGCCGCGGTCTTTTTTCCGTTTCGCCAGACCTATGCGATCGAGTATTTCCAGCACGCCAAGGGCCTGACGCTGCAGCAGGCAGGGAACGTGAACTCCGGCGTGTTTGCCGCGGCGGTGTTCGCGACACCGTTCTTCGGCCTGCTCGCGGACCGCTTCGGACACCGTGCATTGATGCTCACCCTGGGGACGATGCTCCTGCCCGTCACTTTCGTCGTGCTGGGCCTCACGGATTTCAGTCCCTGGATCTCGACCGTACTCATGGGTGTGAGTTTTGCGCTGGTGCCGGCGATCATCTGGCCGGCGACGACCCTCCTCGTCGAGCGGCGGCGCCTGGGTACCGCACTCGGTGTGATCACGCTGCTGCAGAACCTCGGTCTGTGGAGTTCAAACAGATTCGCGGGCTGGCTGGCGGACAAGGCGGGTGCGGGTCCCACGAATCCTCAGGGCTACACGACGATGCTGTGGTTCTTCGGACTGCTGAGCCTCGCGGCGCTGTCGTCGGTGGTACTGTTGTGGCGGCGCGAAAGCAGTCCGAACGGTCATGGATTGGAATTTGCGCGCACGGTGAAAGGAGCGCCGGCGTCGGTTGCCGGCGCCGGATGACTGAGAACATCAGCGCGTGGGTCGCCTCTTTTGCCGGCGTCAATGCGGACGCGATAGCGAAATGACTTTCTTGAACATCTGCTCCAACGGCAGGTTGGGCTCCGCCATGGCCTTGATCAATTCGCCGGTAAAGACGCCATTCGCCCCCTTGGCGCCGTCCTGGGCGGTCTGACCCGGCGCAGCCGCATAGGCAATGAAGGTGCCGCTGGGCGCATCGAGCCGCGCCAGGCCGCGCGCCATGCTGCGCGTCCTGGGCAGCGGATTATCGCGACACGCATCGAGGATCACGATATTCATTTCATTCTGCGCTGCCTGCATGGAGCGCAGCACGCGACCTACATCGAAGGCGTTCGCTTCCAGATCGGCGTTGGATTCGATGTCGGCGTCGACGGGGATCAGATAGTTCGCACCGTCCAATCACTGAAAGTGCAAGTCTTCTAGACATCATCTGCCAGTGTGCTGTAATCCCCCAGCCCTATCAACCATGCGGCTTCGAAGTTTTCGCGCGGACTATGCAGCGCAACATCAGGTAGAGCATCGCCATGCAATCGAGCACCGGGCAGTCAGAACGAGCGTCGCGTCTGCGCTCCATCGCCGACCTATCGGGTCCTCGGCAAATTCCGTTGCTCGGTAATCTGCATCAAATGGACACGGCTCGTATGCATCGCGCCATGGAGGCGTGGGGTAAGGAATATGGCCCCTTGTTTCGTTTTCGCGTCGGCCGCCGCGACATCCTCGGCGTAGCGGACTCTGCGATGATCGGCGCAATATTGCGGGATCGGCCGGGCGGCTTTCGGCGGACGCGGTTGCTCGAGACCGTGTTCCGCGAATTGGGCATCGCCGGAGTCTTCGCCGCCAACGGCGATGCGTGGCGCTCGCAGCGCAAGATGGTGATGGCCGGGTTCGACACCGGTCATGTGAAAACCTATTTCCCCTTCCTCGCACGAGTGACCGAGCGCTTCTACCGGCGCTGGTGCCTGCATGCCGGCCGCGGCACTCCCTTCGATCTGCAGGCGGACTTGATGCGATATACGGTCGACGTCGTGGCCGGCCTCGCCTTCGGCGTCGACATCAATACCATCGAATCGGACGGGGAAACCATCCAAACGCATTTGAACCACGTATTTCCCATGCTGAATCGGCGACTCTCCGCACCGATTCAGTATTGGCGGTGGATACGACTACCCGTCGACCGGGAACTCGATCGCCATCTCGCCATCGTGCATCGTAGCGTTGCCGATTTAATCGCGAAGGCGCGGGAGCGGCTCGAGCGCTGCCCTGAATTGCGCGAATCGCCGTCGAATCTGATAGAAGCGATGCTCGTGGAACGCGAATCGCCGGGGACGAACCTCACGGATTACGACGTTTCGAGCAATGTCATCACCATGCTGCTTGCCGGGGAAGACACCACCGCCAATACGCTTGCTTGGCTGATTTACTTGGCCAGTCGAGGCCCAGCCGTGATGGAGCGGCTGGCGGACGAGGCCTCCGCGGTGCTGGGTGACATGCGATTCGCCGAGCGACTCGAGGTTGCCTCTGCGCTCAAATATACGGCAGCCAGTGCCCACGAAACCATGCGCTTGAAGCCGGTGGCACCGGTCATCTTGCTCGAAGCAAATGAATCCAAGGTGGTGGGCGATGTCGCGATTCCGCCCGGAACCGTCGTTGCACTGTTGATGCGGCGTGGGTCGATGGATGAGCGCTACTTCGAGCGGCCGGAAGTGTTCGATCCCG
>Ga0181536_10005851_pt1 | contig 12482 bp, 7 predicted proteins | sample PEATcosm2014_Bin_41_FD_121105 | JGI IMG/M metagenome (GOLD analysis project Ga0181536, IMG submission 121105) | Peatland microbial communities from MTU Mesocosm Facility, Houghton, MI, USA - PEATcosm2014_Bin17_60_metaG | ecosystem: Environmental > Terrestrial > Soil > Wetlands > Peat | place...
TCGCGCCGCTCGTGGTGGCCCGCCATGTGTTGGGAGGCGCCGGCTACCAGGCCCCCAGCGACAAGCTCAGAATCGCCGCCGTGGGCGTCGGCGGCGTGGGGGAAGACTATGTGGCCGGCTGCAAGAGCGAAGAGATCGTCGCCCTTTGCGACCTCGATCACGAACTCTCCGCGCCGGTATTCGCGCTCTATCCCAGAGCCAGGGTCTACCAAGATTTCCGGCAGATTTTCGACAAAGAGCAGAAGAACTTCGACGCGCTGATCGTGGCCACACCTGACCACTGGCATTCTCACCTGGTGCTGGCGGGCCTGGCCCTGAACAAACACATTTACTGCGCCAAGCCGATGACGCGCACCATCGCCGAGGCGAGGCGGGTGAAGGCCGCGGTGCTGGCCTCCAAGGTCACCACCAAGGCGAGCCTTCAGGATTCGCGAACCTCCCCTGCCCGCGCCACCACGGAGTTGCTGTTGAGCGGGGCCATCGGGCCGATACATGAAGCGCACTTCTGGACCGGCACGCACTGCCCCAGCGGGCTGGCCAGACCCGCGCAAGCCCAGACGCCGCCCGCGGGAATGAACTGGGACCAGTGGTGCGGCCCGTCTCCGGCGCGCCCGTACCATAAGATCTACCATTACGGCAACTGGCGTCCCTGGTGGGATTTCGGCACGGGCAACCTGGGCGACGTGGCCTGCCACGCGCTGCATATCTTTTATGACGAACTCGAGATGGGCGCGCCGGACTGGATCGCGGCCGACGCTTGCCAGGCCTGCACCATCGACGGCAGGGTCGCCAACACCGAGTGCAACAGCATCGCGAACTACGTCCAGTGGCATTTTCCGGCCCGCGGCCAACACCCCGAGATGATGGCGTACTTCTACGATGGCGGGTTGCAGCCGCCGCGTCCGCTGAGCATGCGCCCCGAGATGGGGATGCCGGGCAGGGGTATGATGTTCGTGGGCGAGAAGGGCGTGCAGGTATCCGCGTTCTATGGCGGGAGTCCTTCGGTGCCGGACCATGTTCTGCCCCAACCGGGTCGGAAGTTTCAAGGGCTCCCCGGCGGCTGGCTCCTGCCGGAGAGCCGTTTCAAGGACTTCAAGCAGCCCGAACCCTACTTGCCGCGCTGTGAGAGACCGGATCATTACGCCGAGTGGATACGGGCGTGCAAAGCCGGCAAGAAGTCGATTACGCCCATCGAGTTCGGCTGCGATCTCACGGAATTCGCCTTGCTCGGGACGGCCACTCTCCGGCGGTATAGCACGCCCGGACGCACCGAGGAGGGGTCGGCGGCGCGCCCTGGAGCTGTTTTTGGGGCATCTGGCCGATCGGACTCCGCGGTCGTCTGGATTCCGGCGTCGAATGACGGCCATGTGCATGACCCCACCGCGCGCCCCTTGGCGAACAACGGCACGGGAGCCACATACTGGCGAAGTTCCAAGGTCCTCATGTGGGACGCGAAGGCCGGGCGCTTCACCAACGACGACGTGGCCAACGGTTACGTCGACATGCCCTATCGCAGAGAGTGGGACTACAAAGTCTAGTCAACCCTCAAACGCGACGCCCAGATCCCGCGCCACAATCGGCTCAATACGCTTGTCCAGGCTCGACGCGTCATACCGCAACTGCCACTCCAGCCGCATGCCGTAGTAGAGCGCTGTGAACCCCCAGAAGCGCGTCTGCCCCAGCCCCAGTCCCGTCTCCGCGTCGTAGTACTCGCGCAGCGCGGCGTTCTTCTCCACCGCCATCTCCAGCAGCCGGTCCGCAAGGATCATCGCTTCGGCGGCGAATCCGTACCGCATCAAGCCATGGAAGATCATGTAATTGGTGGGAGCCCACGTCGGACCGCGCCAGTTACACTCGTTATGCGAGCCCTGGTAATAGTCAGGCTCCGTCTTGGCGTAGCTGGCCACGGGATACGCCAGCCAGAACTCCTTCTCATTGAGCAGATGTTCGCGCACTGTGCGCCGGGCCCGATCCGGGGTCGCCGCGCCGGCGAACAGCGGCATAAAACAGGTCGCGGACTTCACCTTCACCAGCTTCCCGGTCTTCTCGTTGCGGTCGTAATACATCCCGTCCGCCTCATCCCAGAAGGTCGCATTCATCAGTTCGATGAGGCGCTCGGCGCGATCGTTATAGCGCTTCACATCGTCGGCCAGCCCGAGCTGGTGCGCGATCGCCGCCATGGCGCGTAACTCGCGCACCAGGTACGAGGCCAGGTCCACGCCCTCGATCTCGAATGCCCCCAGCGCCCCGCCCCGGCTCCACTGGTTGTCGGTCCCGGCTGCGTCCGCCGAGTTCCACACCGGCAGACCATTCTTGTCTCCATCGTAGGAAAACCACTTAGTCAGATACTTACCCAGCCGCTCGTAATAGTTGCCGCGCACCCACTCGTAGTCGTTCTTGTTCTGTCTCGATCCCAGCACCGCCAACTGCGCCAGGAACGGTTTGAAGTGCTGCCGGTCGCGCTGCTTGATCAGGCTCCGGTTCACATAGCCGTCCGGCTGCTGGCGGTCCAGAAACTCCTGCAAATTTGTAAAGCAGTAGGTCCACACCCCGTAATACGACAGATATAAATTCTCAAAATACAAATCCCAGTCGTAGAACTCGTTGTATGGATACCCCGTCAGCAGCGTCGCCTTGACGCCGGGAATGGTCCTCAGTCCATGCGCGCGGATATCCGCGTTCACGGTAGCCAGCCGCTGCCGCAGATCCGCCCACGTCTTTTCGCCGATGGCCGCGGCAAATGCCCGGCCGGCCGCCGTGGGGGGCGCTGCATCCGCCCAGCCGGCCGCCACTCCCAGCGCCCCTATCGCACCGCTTACAAACGACCGCCTTGTCCTGGACATCGTATTCCCTCCTCCCGCTCTTCCCCTCGCCCACTTCCATGCTACTACCATCTGTGGCGCGCGCTCCCAGCGTGCCGGGGTGCGGGCACTCATGCCGACACTTGCTCGCTGAGTGGGGCGCCGCACACCACTGGGGGCATTGAGAGAGGAGGCCAGAACCTTTCCAAACGGAAAAATGGGGCAGGCGTGAACCTGCCCCACGGGGTGTTTCGCTAGAAGCTGAACTTCATGGCCAGGACAATCACGCGTCCGGTAACGATAGCGCCCTGGCCCGAACCGTAGGGGCTGGTGGGCGGGGCGACAGTGGCGCTGGTGGTGCCGAGCGAACCCGACGTGATGGATGCGGTCGGGTTCCCGAAGTTCGGATGGTTCAGGGTATTGTAGAACTGGCCTCCGATTTCCAACGCATAGCTCTCCTTGATGTAGAACTTCTTGCTGAGCTGCGTGTCGATATCGAAGTAGCCGGGGCCGCGGAAGACGCCCGGTCCGGTCCAGCCGAAATCCATCTGGATCGGTGTGGCCACGCCCGAGGTCGAATTGTAGGTCTCGAACTGGGTCTTGGCGAAGCACGGCGTATCGCTGGTGGCGTGAACCGCGGTGCAGACCGGGTTGATGTTGGGGTCGATGACGCTGGCCAGGAATGTCTGGCTGGTTCCACCGCCGGAGTTGATCTGCGCGGAGATTTTGCTATCGGACGACGAGAAGGGCCGTCCGGTATAGTCATAGAACTTCAAGCCGAAATTCCAGCCGCCCAGCACCTCCTTGAGAATGCCGTTGGCGAAGTTGTGCGGCTCGATCCAGACCAGGTCGCCCACGATGGCATGACGCACGTCGATGCTCTCGTTGCCATAGCCAAAGTGGAGGTTGTACGGGTTGTAGACGGAGGCGAGGCCCAGCGAGTGCCCCCACGTCCAGCCAAACTGGCCCTGGAAGCCCCAATTCATGGAGTGCCGGACCTGCACCGTCATGGCGTCGTAGTTGGAGTAGCCCGCGTTCAGCACCTGGGTAACGGTCAGGAACCGGGGATCCGGCGCGGCCGTCGGCAGGCCTCCGAAGCTGGTGCCGTAGTATTTGTTCAAGCCGTTGCTCGCGAGCAGCAGGAAGAAGTTGGACGAGGTGTTGGAGATCGCCTGATCGTAACCGTGATTGCCGGTGTAGGTGAGGGCCAGGACATCGTGCGCATCCAGCGAGCGCTGCAGTTCGGCGCTCCATTCGGTGGTCTTCGGCGCGACGAAGTTGTTGGGCGGCGAATAGTAGCTGGGCAGCGCGTATGTAATCGGGGCCAACGCCGCCACCATCTGGGTGTAATTGTAGCCCTTCCCGAATCCGGAGGTGAAAGTGTTGTCGGCCGCTTGCCCCGCATAGGCCGAGCTGGCGGAATCGGTCGGCAGTCCCACCGTACCGAAACGGACGTTCGCGCTAAACACGCTGGGGGGATTGCGGAAAACGCTCGACGACACGCTACCCGAGAACAGATTGGCAAACGAGCCGATGCCGCCGCGAAGCACGGTCTTCGAATTCAGGTTCCACGCGAAACCGAAGCGCGGTTCCGGAACGATGGATTCCAGGCTCTGGTATAGGTTGTGCAATCCCGTGCTGATAGTGGAGTTGTAGGCGATGCTGGCGCCGCCCTGGTAGCCCGGCATGCCGAACTGGGTGTTCATGCGGGCGAAGCAGTTATCCAGACAGGCCGGGTTGCCGCTGTGCTCGATGCGGAAACCCAGCGTAAAGGTCAGATCGCGCCGCACCTTCCATTCATCCTGCACATAAGCGCCCATCGAGCTCATGCGGAGGTGAACCTGCAACAAATCGGGGTAGCTCTTGGTGAAGGAATCGCCCAGGCCCGTGGCGTTGACCTGACCGGTGGTGAAATCGGTCAAATCGGCGATGTTGTAAAACCCGTTGAAAGCGGATTCGTTGTTGGTGTAATCGGTGACCTTATTGTACCGGTAGTTGAAGCCGAACTTAAAGCTGTGCCTGCCCTTGATCCAGGTGAGGTCGTCCACCAACTGGATCTGGCCCACGTTGCGGCCCTGGGGCATATTAGTGGCCGTGCCGATCTCCGAGCAGCAAAAGTCTGCCACGTTCATGGTTTCCGGCATCGCCGAGAGGACCTTCGACAAATCCGCGTAGCCGAATACCGCCGAGTAGTACATGCCGGAACCGATGAAGTTATTCACCAGGGTAGGCGAAATGACGTATGTATACGTCAACTGGCCATTCTGGGAGGGCTGGGTGCTCTGCTCATTGAGAATCGGGCTGATGAGGCTCGGGCCGGTGGCCTGAATGCCCCAATCGTCGTTCCAGCGCGCGCTGAGCTTCTGCTTGTTGCTGAGGTTGTAGTCCCCGCGAAGGGTGACCAGGCTCTCTTTGTTCAGCTCGCTGGCGTTTTCGGCGAAAGCGTAGGTGCAAGAAGCGGTGGTGCCGAACACGCCGCCGCCGGGCGCGGGGATGTTAGCGTTCCAGAAGGTGCCGGTGCCGCAACCCAGGTGGCCATTGCCGTCCTGCAAGGGGCCGTTGCCGTTGGTTACGGGAATGGCGTTCTTGGCGGCGGATGCGCCGTTCCACAGCGCAAACGCATCGTTGTAGAGAGGCGCGGAGGCCGCTGGGATGTGCGCCAGCGTATAGGTCTGAAGCTGCGGAGACGGAATGAATACATTCCCCGAAGTCGGCAGGGCGTACTGCAAGCTTTCGTAATTGAAGAAGAAGAACAGCTTGTTCTTCACGATGGGACCGCCGATGGAGCCGCCGAACTGGTGGGAATCGGACCGCGGTTGCTGCAGGCCCTCCTGGGTGTTGATAAAGTCGTTGGCATTGAAGATCTTGTCGTTGAAGTTGTGGAACAGGTTGCCGTGGAACGCGTTGGTGCCGGTCTTCCCGATATAGTTGACCTGCGCGCCAGTCATGCGCCCGAAGTCTGAGCTGTAGGCGTTCAGAATCACGGCCGCCTCGGCGACCTCATTGGCCCCCAGCAGGTTGTTGCTGGCGCCCGAGTTGTTGATATTCAGATACGGGTCCATATCGTCGGCGCCGTTGAGGGTGAACAGGGCGGTGGCGCCGGGGATTCCGTTGACGTTGAAGTTGCCGGACGCACCGCCGCCTGGCAGCACCAGGACGCCCGGAACGGTGAAGGCCATGGTGGTCATATCGCCGCCCATGGTCGGCAGATTAGTGACCTGTTGGATGTTGAAGCCACTCGCCAGATTGGCGTTTTCGGTCTGCAGGATGTCAGCCTGGGCCTGCACCTCAACCACTACCTGCGTGCCTTGCACGGTGAGTGTGAGGTTGATGGAAGTTTCCTGGCCCGCCAGGAGAGTGAACTTCTCAGTCTTGGATTTCAGGCCGGTGGCTTCGCCGGTCACGAAGTAATCGCCCGGTTGCAGCAGCGAGAAGCGATACTGCCCGCTCGCACTGCTGGTCGCCGAGTGGGTTTCGTTGGTGTCGGCGAATTTGGCGGTCACCGTGGCGTTGGGCACGACGGCCCCGGTGGCGTCGGTGACAACGCCCACAATATCGCCGGTGGTCATGGTCTGGCTATACGCGGCAGGCGCGGCGGCCCAAAGAAGCAGAATCGAAAAGCCGGATAGCAGCAGGCAGGAACGTTTGAGAAACAGCAAATTCCTCATCTTAAAGACCCTCCCAGGTCCCAAGACACACTTCAACCAGGATCTTCCTTCCGAACATCCTGTGGTGATAGTCTGCACCCGTCTGCCGGTGGAATCAAGAAAAAAATCTTCATATCCATTAAATTTTTTCGATACTCGCTACAGCCTTCGCCCCATGGCCTTTTAGGGCACCCACCACTCACGGTTGGTGCATGTTCCAGGCCAGTGACGAATCGCAGCCCGCCACGCCGCCTGCACAAGACCCGAACCTTGTGCCAACATTAGACAAGTGCCACTTACTTGCTACCTGGACGCATTTTCTGGAATCAGCGGCGACATGCTGGTGGGAGCGCTGGCGGACGCCGGCGCGGACCACGACGCCATTTCCAACGCCATCGCCTCGCTTGAGAGCGGTGCCACGGTTTCTTTCGAGAAGGTCAAGCGCGGCGGCATCGGCGCCACCAAGTACCACGTGCAGGTGCAGGAGGAGCACGTTCACCGGCACCTCCCGCACATCGTGAAGTTGATTGAACAGGCCGATATCCCCGAACGCGCCCGGCGCAATGCCATTGCCGTCTTTCGCCGTCTCGGCGAGGCGGAAGCTCAGGTCCACCAGGTGCCCATTGAGAAAGTGCATTTCCACGAAGTGGGCGCGGCCGATTCCATCGCGGATATCGTGGGCGCCTGCCTGGCGTTCGACCTGCTCGACGTCGGCGCCATCGTCTGCTCGCCGCTGAATGTGGGCAGCGGAACGGTCAAGACCGAACATGGCCTTCTGCCCGTGCCCGCGCCGGCTACGGCCCTGCTGCTGGTCGATGCGCCCATCTATGCGCGCGGCCCCGCGGTGGAACTGACCACGCCCACCGGCGCGGCGGTGGTCGCCACGCTGGCGAATTCCTTCGGCGTGCTGCCGCCCATGAGGGTGACACGCACCGGATACGGCGCCGGCGGCCACGATTTTCCGGAACAGGCCAACGTGCTGCGCGCGATGCTCGGCGAACCCACCGGCGCCGGCGAAGCCCTCGCCGTTTGGGTGATGGAAGCCAACATCGACGATCTCAACCCGCAGGTGCTGGCCTATGCCGCCGAGCGCCTGCTCGAAGCCGGCGCTCTGGATGTCACCGTTCAGCCGGTGGTCATGAAGAAGGGCCGGCCCGGCCACCTGCTGCACGTCATCGCCAGGCCGCAGGAGCGCGAAGCGCTGGCCCAGCTTATTTTCGCCGAAACATCCACCCTGGGGCTGCGCGTCTATCCGGCCGAGCGGCGCGTGCAGTCGCGCACTTTCATCGAAGTGGAAACGTCCTACGGAAAAGTGCGCATGAAGGTCTCGAGCGAAGGCTCATTCGCGCCGGAATACGAGGACTGCCGCAAACTGGCGCTCGCATCCGGCGTGCCCTTGAAACAGATTATCGCCGAAGCCAACTTCGCCTACTTCAACCAATCGAAATGAAATACTACCTCACCACACCCATCTACTACGTGAACGCCGCGCCGCATATCGGCCACGCCTATACCACCATCGTGGCCGACTTGGTGAAGCGCTTCAAGCGCATGCAGGGCTATGACGCCGTCCTCACCACCGGCTCCGACGAGCACGGCGTCAATGTCGAGCGCGCCGCCCAGCGCGCCGGTAAAACGCCCAAGGAATTCTGCGATGCCATCGCCGGCGAATTCGAGCGACAGTGGCAGTTGCTGGGCCTCCAGATCGATCATTTCCAGCGCACCACCAACCCGCAGCACGCGCGCGTGGTTCAGGACCTGTTCGAGCGCTGCCGCAAGAACGGCTATGTCTACAAAGGGTCGTACACCGGCCAATACTGCATTTTCGACAATCTCTACGTCAACGAGGCCAAGCCCGGCGATCCCTGTCCCGATTGCGGCCGGCCGACGGAGACCATCACCGAAGAGAATTTCTTCTTCAAATTGTCGGCCTTTGAGGACAAGCTGCTCGGTCTTTATGAGCGCGACCCGCAGTTCATTCAGCCCGAGACGCGCCGCAACGAAGTGATCTCGTTCGTCCGCGCGGGGCTGACCGATCTCTCCATCACCCGCACCAATATCAAATGGGGCATCCCCGTGGTTGGCGAAGCGCCGCACGTGTTCTACGTCTGGTTCGACGCGCTCACCACCTACATGAGCGCCGTGGAGGGCGAGGGCCTGTGGCCGGCCGACCTGCACCTGATCGGCAAGGAGATTGTGCGTTTCCACGCGGTCTACTGGCCGGCCTTCCTGATGGCCGCCGGCCTCGACCTGCCCAAGCGCATCTTCGCCCACGGCTGGCTGCTGTTCGAGAACGACAAGATGAGCAAGTCGCGCGGCAATATCGTGCGCTCCGAGCCCATCCGCCAGGTGATGGGCGCCGACGCGCTGCGTTATTTTCTGCTCCGTGAAATCGTATTCGGGCAGGACGGCAGCTTCAGCTTCGACGCGCTGGTGAGCCGCTACAATTCCGACCTCGCCAACGGCCTGGGCAACCTGGCCAGCCGCACGCTCACCATGATCGGCCAGTACCGCGCCGGCGTCGTCCCCGAAGGCAGCGAGCCGGAGATCGCCGCGCTGGCCAACGCGACCATCCGCTCCGTCGAGGATTCCTTCGACCGCTTCGAGTTTTCCAAGGGCCTCGAGGCCGTGTGGGCGCTCATCTCCGCGGTGGACAAGTACATTGTGAAGTGCGCCCCATGGAAGCTGGCGCGCCAGTCCGACGACGTTTCGCGGCAGCAGCTCAGTACCGCTCTTTACACCGCCGCCGAAGCGCTGCGCATTGCGACGGCGCTGCTGGCCCCGGTATTGCCGCAATCGGCGCCCAAAATCTGGGCGCAGCTTGGCATGACGGAGCCTATCGAATCGGTGCGTTTCGCCGCGCTCGCATGGGGCGGCCTGCAACCGGGGCAGAAGATCGGCGAAGTCTCCGGGGTATTCCCGCGCATCGAAATGAAGGAGGCCGTGGCCACCATGCGCGCCCTGGAAGAGAAGGCGACCGCGGAGCAGGCCGCGCTGATGGGGAAGAAAGTGGAGCAGTCCGCCAAAATTCCCATCGACGATTTCGCCAAAGTGGATATGCGCGTCGGCCTGGTGCTCTCCGCCGAGCGCGTGAAGAACTCCGACAAGCTGATGCTCATGAAAGTGGACATCGGCGAGCCGGAGCCGCGCACCATCGTCGCCGGAATCGCCGAAGCCTACACACCCGCGGACCTGGTGAACCGCAAGGTGGTGATCGTCGTGAATCTGCAGCCGCGCAAGCTGAAGGGCATCGAATCCAACGGGATGATCGTGGCCGCTTCGGCCGACGACGGAAAGCCCGTGCTGGCCGGGTTCCACGAAGATATTCCAGTCGGAGCGCGCCTCAAGTGAGGCTGGTCGATTCGCACGTTCATCTGGACGACTCGAAATTCGACGCGGACCGCGAGGCGGTGATCGAACGCGCGCTGGCCGCGGGCGTCGCACGCATGATGGCCATCGGCACGGGCAGCGGCCCGCCCGATCTGGAAACCGCCATCCGCCAGGCCGAGCGCTATCCGTTCATCGTCGCCACCATCGGCGTCCATCCGCACGACGCTTCGAAAGCCACGCCTGAGACCTTCGCGCGCTTGCGCGAGTTGGCCGCGCATCCCAAGGTGCTGGCCATCGGCGAGATCGGCCTCGATTACCACTACGACTTTTCGCCGCGCGACGTGCAGCAATCGGTGTTCCGCAAGCAACTGGAAATCGCCGCCGAGGCCGGCAAGCCGATAGTGATCCACTCGCGGGAAGCGTGGGCGGACACGATGGCGCTGGTGGGGCAGGCCCATCGCGGCATCATACACTGCTTCACCGGCGATCCCCAACAAGCGCGCGAGGCGCTTGACCTCGGCTTTCACCTGGCTTTCGGGGGCGTGCTCACATTCCCCAATGCGGAAGCCGTGCGCGAGGCAGCCCACATGACCCCGGAAGACCGGCTGCTGGTGGAGACGGATTGTCCGTACCTGGCGCCGGTGCCTTATCGCGGCAAGCGCAATGAGCCCGCGTTTGTGGTAGAAGTGGCGCGGCGCCTGGCGGAGGTCCGTGGGTCGACGCTCCATGAAATTGCCGCGCAGACCACGCGGAACTTCGAGCGGCTGTGTTTGTAGCGCCGGGCCCAGAGGGCACCCCCTTGTCGCCGGTGGTTTGCGGGTTGGACCCGCTAACGGGTAAACTGGTTAACTTCCATGAATTTGGGCAAGGTGGGCCAGATCTTGACAGCGCGCGAGGTTTTCGACCTGATCCAGGATGAGCTGGAGCAGGTGGAAAAGAAGATCGCAGCCGAATCGGTCGCCTCCGTGGACGCGGTCACGGCCATCGGCCAGTATCTGCAATCCAGCGGCGGAAAGCGGCTGCGGCCATCGCTGCTGCTGCTCTCCGCGAAGCTGGCGGGAGATGGCGGAGCCACCGCCGTCCAACTGGGCGCGGTGGTCGAGTTGATTCACACGGCCACGCTCTTGCACGACGACGTCATCGACGGCGCCGAGACGCGGCGCGGCCGCCCCTCGACCAACGTGAAGTGGGGCAATCACACCTGCGTCCTGGCGGGCGACTGGCTCTACATGCAGGCCTTCCAGATCGCGCTGCGCGAGCGCCAGTTTCAGATTCTCGACCTGCTGATCGGGCTCACCCAGATCATGGTCGAAGGCGAGCTGTTGCAGCTCGAGCGCATCGGCCGCATCGACGTCACCGAAGCCGATTGCATGGAGCTGGTGGACCGCAAGACGGCGCGCCTGTTTTCGGTGTGCGCGCGCTTGGGTGTGCTGGCCGGCCACGGCGACGCGCGGACGCAGGAGAAGCTGGGCGAGTACGCCTGGAACCTCGGCATGGCGTTCCAACTGGTGGATGATGTGCTCGACTTCACCGCCCGCGAGCAGACGCTGGGGAAACCGGTGGGCGGCGACCTGAGGGAAGGCAAGGTGACGCTACCGCTGGTCTACGCCCTCGAACGGGCCACCGCGGCGGAGCAGCGGCTGGTGGAGACCGTTCTTCGGCAACGCAGCTATCGAGAGGCGCCGTTTGCGGGAATTCTGGCGCTGCTCGACAAATATCACGGCATAGAGCGCGTGAAAGAACGCGCCCAGGCGTTCACCGACAAGGCGCGGGGGATCATCAACGAGTTCCCGGAATCTCCCTACCAGCGGGCCTTGCTGGCCGTGACCGAACTGGTCACGGAACGGGATCACTGAACACCATATCCGACGGGCCTACGCCGTGCCATTCGCACCAATCCAGCCACAAACGCGCGTAGCTGGCGGTGATGTAATCGTCCTCCGCGAATCCCAGTTTCCGCGCGGCGCGGTCGATCCATTGCGGGGTTCCTTCCAGCTCCAGATAGACGCCCACCGGCGTTTCGTCGAGCGTGGCAATCCCAGAGCGGCCGGGCTGGCGGTATTCGGTCCGGTACTTGTCATAGCGAAAGACCGGGCCCAGGCCGAGCCGCTCAATGATGGCGCCCATGGCGCGGGCATCGGAGATTTCCAGTTCCAGCTCTTCCCTGCTCTTGTGCCGCCCGACATCCGGCGGACCCTTGTAGGTGACCGTGGCCACGCCGCCGGCCTGGCGCACGCGCAGCAGCGTCGCGGCTCTGCGCAACCCCAACTCCGGTGTGTCGAAAACCATGTTGGTCTCGAAGACTCGGCGTTTGGAGACCCGGAAACCGGACGCGCGCAGCAGGCCCCGCGCGGTCTTTACGTCCGGAACGGCCAGCTTGATTTCGGTTTCTCGCGCGGCGTGTGTCATGACTTTGCGTAATGCGTGTTCACGTACCGATCCAAGATGCCAATGAATTCGGCAACGATGCGATCACCCTTGAGCGTGGTCAGCAGGCGCCCATCCACGTAGACCGGGGCCTTGGGATCCTCGGATGTGCCGGGCAGCGAGATCCCGATATTGGAGTGCTTGGATTCGCCCGGCCCGTTCACCACGCAGCCCATTACGGCCACCGTCATGGTCTCGACGCCGGGATAATCCGGCTTCCACTTGGGCATCTGGTCCCGCAGGTAGGTTTGGATCTGGTCCGCCATCTCCTGGAAGA
>Ga0181536_10005853_pt1 | contig 12480 bp, 11 predicted proteins | sample PEATcosm2014_Bin_41_FD_121105 | JGI IMG/M metagenome (GOLD analysis project Ga0181536, IMG submission 121105) | Peatland microbial communities from MTU Mesocosm Facility, Houghton, MI, USA - PEATcosm2014_Bin17_60_metaG | ecosystem: Environmental > Terrestrial > Soil > Wetlands > Peat | place...
CACGGCGCGCACATCGTCGGGCGCCACCATGCTGGCGTTATCGGGGCCGTTCGAAAAGACGATCACCACCTTGCGTCCGGGCACCTTGGCGGCGTCGCGCAAGGTCAGCAGCAGGGCGTTATACAGCGCGGTATCGTCGCCCGCCACGGAACTGCGCAGGCCGTTGATGGCATCGCCCTTCTCCCGCGTCAGGCTGGCGGCGCGCGAAAGATTGCGGCTGAAGGTGTAAACGGCCACGGAATCGGCGCCATCCAGGCCGCGCACAAATTCGGCGATGGCGTCTTCGGCGTAGACGAAACCCTTATACATGAAGTTGCTGGTATCGAAAAGCACGAACACGTTGGTGCCCACGAAGGCATCCGGGTGCTCCAGGCCCGGCAGTTCCTCTTTGCGCGCTTCCAGCAGCGGACGCGTGGAGCCGTCTTCCGCCACCGCCAGGGGTGTGCCGGCGCCCTCCGCAAAGGTCGAGATGCGCTGCAGGATTCCGTCCTCATAGATGCGGAAATCGCCCGGCTTGAGGCCCTTGATGTAGTGGTTCTTGCTGTCCGTCACCTGAAAGCTCAGCACTACCATGTCCACTTTGACCCGGAAGACGGGCCGCTGGCTCTGGGCATGGAGCAAAACACCGCCAGTCGTCATTCCAAGGAATCCACGTCGCGAAATCGTCATGGTTGCCTACCGGTTTGGTAATTCCTGAAGTCCAGTTTTTGGTTCACCGTTCGCGCCCGCGCGGGCGTGTGCGCGGACCTCATCACCGACATGCCGCAGCGATTTCAGCACGGCGGGCCAATCCTCCAAGTGGGAGGCGAAAATCTCCTCCACCAGTTTTTGGGTCCATTCCGGTATCCGCACATTGAGTTGCGATGGCGGCAGGCTGAGCTCGTCGGCCAGGGCCGCCCAATAGAGCGTATTGGATTCCCAGCTCTCCGCCATGATACGGCTGGAGTAACCCATCAGGGTGGGAAATGTGCGCAGGTTCAGCAACTCCGGCTGGTAGGAATTCGCCAGCGTCGGCTTGGGTGTGCCAAAAGCCCGCGAAATGGCGGCGTAGTTGACTTCTTGCGGCGTGGCTTCCGCCAGTCGCCGCATTTCGGCCAGCAGGCAGGAAGCATCGCCGGGTTGGCTCGACGCCAGGTCGCGCGCCACGTCGAACAACTCCGAAGGAGTCACGCGATTCGCCGCCTCCTCGACGTTGCCTTGCGCCAGTAGTTCCGCGACCGCGTTGCTGCGTGCGGGCGAGGCCACCTTCCCGAGCGCTTCTGCCACCTGATTGCGAATCCCCTCGTCCAGCGCCGCTTCTCCCAGCAACTCACGCCCATAGCGCAGGTGCAGGCCCACCCAGTGCAACTGGGAAGGTGTGACGGTCCACCACCGGGGAGTCTTGGCGCTGAGGATCATCTGGGGAACCAGGTCGCCCCAGATGAGCGCCTGCGTGTGGGTGGGGACCAGGAAGTTCTGTTCCGCTTCCGCCAGCGCATAGGGCAGCGCGGAGAGCGACCCCACCAGGCGACCGCCGCCGTTCGACGGCCATCCCGTTCCGAACATTTCCGTGGTGCGCCAGGTAGCGGGCGTAGCCGGCATTCCCAGAAAATCGTGGCTGCGCACAAAAAGCGGGTTGGTATAGAGGATCTGCGCCCCCGGCGGCGCGTAGTAAGCGTAGTTGAAGGCCAGCAACGTGTCGCGCAGCAGCGGGGCGAGCTGTGCGCGGATCTCTCTCAGCTTCTCGCCGTCGCCGCCGGCGCGTTCCACCGCCGCGCGCAGGTTGAGCTTGCGTTCGGCGTCGATGTGGCGATCGGTCCAATAGCCGTAGCCCATGGCGTTCTGTTCGACCGCAGTCAATGGGGCCCGCGGCAGGGGAATCTCGCTGATGCGGCTGGCCAGCTTGGCCGCCAGGGTGGTATTCAGCTTGCCGCCTTTGGAAACGCTCTCGAGATTGTCGGCGAGATCGAAAAACGTTTCCAGCGGAATCGCGCGCTGCGATTCCAGAATGCGCGTCATGTCCTGCGCCATTTCTTCCCGCGTGTCGGCGCTCGCGGTCTCCGGTCCGGAGAGTAGCCCGACCAGGCGTGCCTGCGACACGGCGGCCGTGGATCCGGTGGCGACGGCCAGCAGTTTCTGGACACTCGCGCGTCCCGCATCGAACAGCTCGCGATTGCTATGCAACTGGGCGAACGGGCTCACCACGGCGGCGAACGTTTCATCGGCCTGCGCTTCCGCAACGGTCTGCTGCCCTACCAGAATCTGCCACAGTGAGGTCACCGACTGGAAGGTCCCGGCGACATCCGCCTTGAAGGCCTGGTCGTGCATGTGCCCGATGTTCTCCGCCGTATCCAGAAACTGGATGATGGAGTGGTCGCTCAAGCTGCGGGATTCCGCGAACAGCGTGTACTGCGTGCCGTAGTCGTGATAGGCGCGCGCCAGCCTGTCCACCGTGGCGGCTTCGAGCGGCCGGGTGCGGCCGCGATCCAGGTCGGAGATCGCCATGAAGATTTTCAGCGGTTCGTTCTCGACGCTCTTGCGGCACAGCGCGAACAGCGCTTCCAGCACGTCGTCGGGCTCCTTCCAGGTGGTAGCCAGGCGCGTCAGCTTGCCGTCGTACTTCCCTTGCGGGTGGTTGACGAAAAGGGTCTTCCACACCTCCAGGTTGCCCGGGATATGCGGCTTGCCGTCCGCATCCATCTGCAGGCGCGTGGTGAACAGCATCATGTCGGCGTTGGAGCGGAAGACCGGTCGAGCCGGCCCGGGGCTGGTGATGCGGCCGCGCACTGCGGAGTAGAAGCGCTTCATGCGAGCCGGATCGGTGAGGTATTCCTCCACCGGCCCGTGAATCCGCGCCAAGGCGTCGTACAGGCTGGCCAGCCAGCCGTCGTCTTTGGCCAGCAGCTTGTCGAAGAACTCCGTGCCCTTGTCCGGGGAGGCGCCCGTCAACTCGCCCCACGCCGCGGCCGACCGCGCGCCGCCCGGCACGATCGCCCTGCCATTGCGGATTTCAAACATTCCACCAAAGAAATCGAGTACGTGAGAAAAAGCTTTCAGGCGGGTGAAGGGAACGGCCGCGCGGAGCTGTTCGGCGGTGGCGCGGTCCAGCTTGGCCAGGCCCAAATACAACCGGCACAGCGCCGGATCTGCGATCAGCGATTCCAGGAAGTCGCCCGATTCCTTGTCCTTGGCGCCGCCGAACCAGTATTCCGAACCGTACAGTACCGGGACCATGGTGGGGTGGAAATCGTAATGGAAGGGGCGATTGGTGCGCAAGGACTGCTCGAGCTGGTTGAGCGGGAAACCGGAATCGGTGGTGAGAAAGGCTCGCGCCGCGTTGACGGTTTCCAGCACCACTTCGGCCCCGCATCCGCCGCGCATGCGGAATCCGAGGATGCGCAACAGCTCCGCCACCGTGGGTGAATCGCAGTTCTCGATCTTGATTGCCTCGGCGTCGCCGGCCAGCTTCTCGAGCTCGCGCGCCTGTGAGATGTAGCGGTGCACCAGCTTCAGGTATTCGGTCTGTTCCAGGGCTTCATTGCTGTGGGACGCCTGGTAGCCGTTGGTCACCACGTTGCGGGCGAGCGCCGGCAGAATGTCGTCGGGGACGGCGTCCGGCGAAATGGCGGCCATGCGTGCGAAAGAGCGCAACGGCCCCGGAATCGGCGCGGTGGCTCCAGCCGGCGCGCTGCTGGTCGCCGCTGGCGGTGCGCTCGCCAGCGTAAGGCTCTTGCCGGTTGCCGCGCGGTAGGCTTCGGCGTGGCGCGCGGCATCGTCGCGATCGCCCGCCAGAAGATCGAGCGCCGTCAGGCGTCGGGCGATGATTCCGGCGCGGGCTTTGTTCCCCTGGCTCTCGAGCGCCGCCAGCAGCCGGGAATACGCTTCGCGGCTGGCCGGGTCGCCATACTGGTCTAGGAACTCAGCGTACGCGTTCAGCGCCGGGATGCTGTTGGGTTGGGCCTCGACGGCCTGGGCCAAGGCAGCGCGGGCGCCGGCTGCATAGCCGGCTGCTTCCATTTCGCGAGCCTGATTCTGAGCACCGTTCAGGGCTGCCGCCGCCAGTCCCAGCCCGAATACCGCCAAAGCCGTGAAACACTTCATGCCGGCCCTCCGTTACTGTTGAATCACTCTACCACGAGCGCGTGTAGTTTGGTGATTCTAAACCAATCCATACACGCGCCGCAAGCATACGCTGGTTAAAAGGTGAAAACCGGCTGGGAAAAGTCCCCGCCGGCCAGCCGGCCGTGCCACCCTGCCTACTCGACCGGCAGGTGAAATGCCACGCCCCGCTCGCGGTTCAACTGCTGGCTGAACGAACGGTCCACCTGATCGAGCGGGGCCTGCTTCTCCTGGTGCTGCAGCGTTACGTAGTGCAACGTCTTGCCGTCCACCCAATAGGCGGCCGCGGCGTAAATGGTCTGGTTCTTCATCGCCACCAGATAGATGGGTGCGTCGTTTGAACTCTCCCGCGGCTTCACTTCCTGGCCATATTGATCGTAGGTGTGGCCGGAAGGAGTCGCGACATTTGTATAGACCGGAACTGGAACCGGAGCCGCGGCCGGAGCCGGGGCTGGCTGCTGCGCATAAACAACCGTCACGTTCGGGGAGACGTTGTAATCGTAGGCCGGGTAGGCATAATTGGAAATGTACGGATAGGTGCTGGTGTAAGGAGAGTAATCGAAGTAGCCGGGGTAATAGTAGCTGTTTCGGTACCAGGGATAACCGTAAAGATAAGGAGAGGAATAGCCGCGAAATCCGCCCGCGAATCCGCCGCGAAAGCCCCCGCCCACGAATCCGCCACCGTGAAAGCCGCCCACGGCGCCTCCATGAAATCCGCCGCCTCCACTGCGCCGTTGCGCGCCTGCGCCCGCGGCCAGCAGGCAGCATAGACCGATTTGCAGAATAACCCTCATGGCAACCTGCCTTTCACTTCGCAAGCATACTCCCGCGGGTCTCAAGGCTGCAAGCGGGCCGCGGGGCGCAGCACGGAACCGCGAGCGTCGGCGAGCAGCCTCTCGCGACAGGCTGCACAGCCGCTCGCCAACGCTCACGGTTCTGTGCCGGTTCGGCCGTCATCCACTTTTGTGCCGCGCACCCGCGGACCTTCGCGGCAGCGACGGTTCATCCCGGCGGAACAGCCGTTCATCGGAAAGCATGCCCCTTCGTCGCCCGGCCGGCCGCGCCGCCGCTGCACCAACTACCATGGTTGTTATGAAAGGCATGCGCGGCCTGGGCCTCGTGGTCGTGGTCAACACCGCGGGAGCGGTCATCCCCACCATCCTGCTGCAGCTTTTCACCCCGGGCGCCACGTCCCACGACCTGTGGAATCACTTCCGATTCAGCCTGGTTTATTCCTACTGCATCGGCACGCTGGCGTTCGCCGTGATGGAACGCCTGGCCGAGCGGCTGCACTGCCGGTCGAGGATCTGGTACGTTGCCGCGATGTTGATCAGCCTGGCTGTGCTGGCGGTCGTCGGCTCCCTGACCGCCAATCTCATTTTCCTCGCCATCGGATGGGCGACCAAATCGGAATTCGCATCGGAGTTTGTGGGCGGAACGCGCATCGCGGTCTTCATCACGATTCTGATCGGCGCGGCGCTGACGGTGTATGAGACCCTGTCTCATCACCTCAGGGAAGTCACTGAGGAACTGCAGACACGGCAACTGGCCGAAGAGCGCGCGCGCCAACTGGCCACCGAAGCCCGGCTTTCCTCGCTCGAATCGCGCATCCATCCGCACTTCCTCTTTAATACGCTCAACTCCATCAGCGCCTTGATCCGCGAAGATCCGCGCGCGGCTGAGCGCACGGTGGAGCGCCTGGCGTCGCTGTTGCGCTACTCGCTCGACGCCAACGCGCGCGGCCTGGTTCCGCTGCGGCAGGAGACCCACATCGTCCAGGATTATCTGGAGATCGAAAAGACCCGCTTCGGCGACCGCCTTCGCTACAGCGTCGAAACACCCGACGCGCTGGCCGACTTCGATGTGCCGCCGCTCTCCGTCCAGACGCTGGTCGAGAACAGCATCAAGCACGCCATCGCCGTCAGCCGGCAGGGCGGGGAAGTGCGCTTCGCCGCGCGCCTGGATGCCGGCCGGCTGGTCCTGGAAGTGAGCGACGACGGCCCCGGCTTCGATGCCTTGCCGCTCCACCGCGGGCACGGGTTGGAGAATCTGCAGGAACGCCTGACCGCGCTGTTCGACGGCGATGGCCGCCTCGAGATCGCGCGCCGTGATGGACGCACCGTGGCGTCCGTGATCCTGCCGGCGAGGAAGCTGGTGGTATGATCCGCGCCTTCGTGGTGGACGACGAACCGCTGGCCGTCAAGCGCCTCATCCGCATGCTGCGCGAAACCGGCCGCGTGGAGGTGGTGGGCGGATCGAGCGACCCCGTCGATGCCCTGGCCGCGCTCTCGTCCGACTCTGTGGATGCGCTCTTTCTCGATATCCAGATGCCCGGCATGACGGGCTTCGAAATGCTCGCCATGATGGACCCGCAACCCATGGTGGTCTTCACCACGGCCTACGACCAATACGCGCTCCAGGCCTTCGAGGTGAACTCCGTCGATTACCTGCTCAAGCCCATCGAGGAGCGCCACCTGGCGCGGGCGCTGGACAAAATCGAGCGCCTGCGGGCAACTCCCGGGCCGCCGCCGGACTGGAAGGCGCTCCTGGCGCAACTTGCCGCCGGCGGTTACCCGGAACGCATCGCCTCGCGCCTCGGGGATCGCATCCAGATCCTCGAGCTTTCCCACGTGACGCACTTTTTCGCGCAAGACAAACTCACCTACGCCGCCACCGAAGCCAAGAACTATGTGGTGGACTACACGGTATCGGATCTCGAACAGAAGCTCAGTCCGCGTTCCTTCTGCCGCATTCACCGCTCCACGCTGGTCAATCTGGCTTGGGTAAGAGAAATGGATGCCTGGTTCGGAGGCCGGGTGCTGGTGCGCCTGAAGGACGCCAAGTCGACCGAGCTGCAAGTGGCTCGCGAGCGCGTGTCCGAATTGAAGAGGCGCCTCGGCGCCTGAGCTTCTGGAGTTTCCGCATTTTGACGAGAATCCGGGGCATGTCGGGACACTGAAGTTGGTGGGGCAGGCGGTGCCGCCTGCCCGTCATTTCATGCTTGAATACCGCCGCGGATTGCTTCATTTTCCGCCCGACCAGGTCTACATCTTCCTCACCTGGCGGCATCACTGGGTGCGTAACGTGAAGCAGAGAGATCGAATCATCCGGTACATCGAGGAGAATCCGGTGTCGGCTGGATTGGTTGCCTCAACGGAGTTGTGGCCGTGGTCCAGCGGGGCCGGGCAGGCGGCACCGCCTGCCCACCGGAAGCGACCTGAACCACTTCGAGGCTCCTGATTCTCCGCCCCCTATTTCAGTTACCATATGGAAGTCAATCCCGGGGTTCCGTGAAGAGATTTCCTTTCCTGGACTGGATGCGCGGGCTCGCCGTAGTCATCATGATCCAGTGCCACGTTTTCAATTCGCTGGCGCGCATGGATGTGCGCGACGGCGGTCCTTACGTTCTCTCGCAGTTCATCGGCGGCATGGCCGCGCCGCTGTTCCTCTTCATGGCCGGCATGACCATGGCCTTCCAGATGGACAGCCTGGAGCGCCGCGAAACCGTGGCCGCGCGCCGCTGGCTTCGCTCAATGCGCCACGCCGGGTACATCCTTTGTATCGCCTTTCTCTTCCGATTCACCAACTGGGCGGCCAGCTTTCCGAACGCCCAGACTTCGGAACTCACCAAGGTCGATATCCTCAATTGCATGGGACTCGCAATGGTGGTGTTTTCGGTGGCGTCCCTCTTCGGCCACACCGGCCGCCTGCGATTCGCCGTGGCCGGGGCCACGCTGATCGCCGGCATGGCTCCGCTGGTAGCCAATCTCGACTGGGGCTCTACTCCCACCCTGGTCCGCGAATACCTGGCGGCGGGCAGCAACAGCGGGCGCGGGCGCTTCGCCTTCTTCCCGTGCGCCGCCTACCTGGGCTTCGGCATTGCCGCCGGCGCCATCGTGCGCCGCGCCGCAGCGGAGCGCATGGAGCGCGTCATGGAATGGTCGGTGCTCATCGGGTTCACGCTGGTGTTTGTGGCGCAGTATTTCTCGAATATTCCCTACTCCATTTACCCTAAGTCGAACTTCTGGACCGATAGCCCGACCCTCATTTTCATCCGCACCGGGATTTCGCTGCTCCTCCTGGCGGGCTCCTACCTGTGGACCGAGTTCGCCGCCGGCCCGCGCTGGAGCTGGATGCAGAGCCTGGGCAGGAACTCCCTCATGGTTTACTGGGTCCACGTGATGCTGGTCTACGGAACCTGGGTGAAGGCCATCAAGCGCACTCTGTCCGTTCCCCTGGCCGTGCTGGCCACCGTGATTGTGATCCTGATGATGATCGCGTTGTCCGCCTTGTGGTCGTGGTGGAAAGCGCGGCGCTCGCTCAGTTTAGCCGCCGGGAGTTCCCAGTCACGGAGAGGCTGGACATTACCATGGCAGCCGCGGCGAAAATTGGGCTGAGCACGCCGGTCACCTTGGATACTTCCTCTGGCTCGTCCCAGTCGCTCCAGAACACTTGATATTTGGCCTCTTCGATGTCGCGGAAGTGATCCTTCTTCACGGCATAGATAAAGACACACACCGCGCCGGCCGCCATCGCCAGGCTTGCCAGCACCGCGATCCCGGTTAATTCCATACCACCTGATTCACCCCTCCGGCCTCTTTTCGCGCCGCCGCGCGCCCGGCCAGCTCGCTGATCGTGGCCTTTTGCAGAACCGCCACCAGCGATGCCTGCGCTTCCGCCCATACATCGTGGGCCGGGCACCACGCCTGCCGCGTGCAGGAGTGTTCCGAACTGAGGCAGACGTTCAGCCGGATGTGGCCTTCGATCGCTTCCACCACCTCCAGCAGCGTCGCCGCCCGGTGTTCGCCCGGCAGCTCGAAGCCACCCGTGTTCCCCCGGTGCGACGCCACCAGCCCGCCCCGCGTCAAGCTCTGCAATACCTTGGATAGGAATTGCTCCGGACATTCCACCGCTTCCGCCAACTCCGACCGGCTGGCCCGTGTTCCCGGCGGCAGCCCTGCCATATGGATCATCACCCGTACCGCATAATCGGCCGCTCGTGTCAGTTGCATATTAGGATTATAAGACTCTGATTATCCGGTTCAACCATCAAGCACACCAATTTCCAAAAATGTAGCCTTGATAATGTGGATTAAAACGGTCCGAGTTGGGTGGGTTTGGGCGCTTTGCCCCACCCAGTGTGCGCGTTTACCCCCTGGGAAAACATCGCACGTCGGCGTAGCCCAGCAACGGGGCGGAAGTCTTCTTTGCCCATGCTCGCCGTAAGCCCCATAATCGAAAGGAGGATACCACCCCCATGACACGCCGTTTCGCCTGCCTGCTGCTGATCGTCGCGGCCTGTCTTTCTCCAGCCCAGTCCGTTTCCTCCCGAATCGATTCCCTCTTCTCACCTCTCGCGGATCGAAACTCCCCCGGCATGGCGGTCCTGGTCCGACGCCATGGCCGCACGCTGTTCCAGCGCGGCTACGGAATCCGCGACCTCCGCACCTCCGCCAGAATCGACGAGCAAACCGATTTCCGCCTCGCCTCTGTCAGCAAGCAGTTCACCGCCATGGCCATCACGCTGTTGATCCACGACGGCAAGCTGCAATACGACCGCACACTCACCGGCATCTTCCCGGACTTCCCCGCCTACGGCCGCGCCATCACCGTCGGTCATCTGCTGACCCACACCTCGGGTCTGCCGGACTACGAAGACCTGATGGACGCCGCTGAAAGAGCCCGCGGGCCCGCCTGGAGCGCCACCCATCAGATTCAGGACCGCGAAGTATTGGACCTGCTCAAACAGCAGACCGCCGCTAAGTTTGTGCCGGGAACAGCCTGGTCCTACAGCAATTCCGGTTACGTGGTGCTCGGGCTGATTGTCGCCAAGGTATCCGGCGAGCCCTTCGGCCAGTTTCTGCGCGACCGCATCTTCGCCCCGCTTCACATGACCGGGACGCTGGCCTACGTGAACGGCGAAAACACTGTCCCCAACCGCGCGTACGGCCACACCCGGCGCCCCGATGGTTTCGTGGAGACCGACCAAAGCTCGACTTCCGCGACTCTGGGCGACGGCGGTATCTATTCCAATCTGTCGGACCTGGCGAAATGGGATGAAGCGCTGGAGAAACACGCGCTGCTGAGCCGGGAAGAGATGAGCGCGGCCCTGACGCCCGTCAAACTTGCCAATGGGTCTTCGCCGAGATGGCCTCTGGCTCCCGGTGGCGACAATCTGTCCCCGGGCAACCCGGTCTCCTACGGATTCGGATGGTTTCTGGATCCCCACGAAGGCCATGCGCGCATGTGGCACTTCGGCAGCACCATGGGCTTTGGCACGGTCATTGACCGCTTCCCATCGGAGCGCCTCACCATCGTGCTGCTCTGCAATCGGACGGATATCGATCCGGCCATGCTCGCGCTGCAAGTGGCGGACGCCGTCTTTGGCGGCAAATAAGTGGGGCGGGTCCCCTGACCCGGCCTTTCGTGGATTGCTTTACTGCGGCTGCCGTGCGACTTCGGTCATCTCTTTCAACTCGGTCGATTCCATCGTGTACCGGCACTCCAGCCCCCGGCCAGGCCGCAGGCCATTGATCCGCACAAATCTCGACTCCGACGGCGATTCCTGTCCATCCACCAGCATCAGCAACTCCCCCGCATCGAACTTCTCACGCCTGCGCGAGGCCACCGCCTTCGCGTTGAACGCTTGCGTGACTCTGAGTTTTGTATTCACTTGCCACCTCGTCAAAATGGTTGTATGCGGGCTGTGCCCGCAGATGTCAAGGGATTGTCACATCTCGGCAAGAGCGGCTTTCCCGCTCTCTACCGCCGCAACTTGATCTTTGCGCCGGATCGCCCGCACCAGCGACTTCACGTGCGGCACCGCTCGCGCGGCCCTTTCGGAAACCGGTACCAGCACGGGCGTCTTATTCACGGAATCAGTCCTGTACCCCTTGTACAGTAAACGGGCCATCTGGTGCACTTCATACGAACACTGGCCGGCCAATTCCAACTGATCTTCCCATCCAATTTTTCCCGTGCTCTCGATCGATCTTAGAATGCCGCTCAAAAGAACCTTTGTGCTGTCATATAGCATGCATACACCTGTTCTCCCCGTAGACTGATCCTTAGTCCCGAGCCCTTTTTGGGCTTTGGGATAAGTCCGTTGCGGGTACGAGTAGAGATTTATTAAGATTATAGCATACGCCAATCTATGCTACACTAAGTACTGGATTTGATGCTCCCGCCGATTCAAGGCCGACCTGTCTAGCCCTGCTAAATTAGTCCCCCTTCCCAATTAGCCGCCTTCAAGTCAGAAGAGGACCACAACAACATGAAGAATATTTACGTAGGAAATCTCAGCTTCGGATCGACGGAAGACTCTGTCCGCACGCTTTTTGAAACTCACGGCGCGGTTGGCCGTGTCAACCTCGCCACTGATCGCGATACCGGTCAGCCCAGGGGATTTGGGTTCGTCGAAATGAGCAATGATGGCGAGGGCGAGAAGGCCATCGCGGCTCTAAACGGGACGGACTTCGATGGCAGAGCCCTCAGCGTCAATGAAGCCCGCCCCAAGACCGAGCGTTCGGGCGGCGGCTTCGGTCGCAAACGCTATTAACCAGTCCGCAGGTAGCTTCACCCCTGACAGAATCAGGGGCCGGTTCCCACCGGCCCCTGGAGTCTGGACATTTTTTCAGGCTCCGCCAAGACCCACTGGCAGCGCCGGTGTTCTGCAATCTCAACTGGTAGCGCCGGCGGTCTTGCCGCCGGTGTTCTGCAACGCCAACTGGTAGCGCCGGCGGTCTTGCCGCCGGTGTTCTGCAAGGCCAACTGGTAGCGCCGGCGGTCTTGCCGCCGGTGTTTTGTTAAGCATCCACAAAGACTGAGCCACTTCTCTCTTGATTCTTGCGACCTGATTAGGGGAGAATAGCGCAACATGAAAATTATTAGCCAGTCGCCGGACCAACTTGTGCTCCAGGAAGGCAGCGCATCGGGCATCGCTATCGGCGTTGTTTTTGTGATCGCCGGCGCGCTCGGCGGGTATTTCCTCCATCATTCCAGTCCGATCGCTATTTGGATTGCCCTGGCGGTTGTCGTCCTCGGACTCGCCGTGATCCTTTTCAGTGCTTCCATCACCGTGGATGCCAATAAAGCGACCGGCCGGATTGCCTATCGAAAGAAGCGGCTGATCGGAGGGCAAGACTCCACCTATGCGATTGCCGACGTTCTTCGCATCGAGACGCGAAAGCAATGGCGCGTGGAAAACAGTCCTCCCACCGGGAATCAGAACGTTTCCATACCGCAACCCGTGCTTGTATGGCAGTCCGTCGTGGTTTTCAAAGACGGACGGGAATTGCCGCTGGATCACCAAAAAACTTCTTCCACCACCACCATTGGCCCGGCGGTTCTTATGGGAGGCCAGGGCGCGGAAGTCGCCATCGC
>Ga0181536_10005856_pt1 | contig 12475 bp, 10 predicted proteins | sample PEATcosm2014_Bin_41_FD_121105 | JGI IMG/M metagenome (GOLD analysis project Ga0181536, IMG submission 121105) | Peatland microbial communities from MTU Mesocosm Facility, Houghton, MI, USA - PEATcosm2014_Bin17_60_metaG | ecosystem: Environmental > Terrestrial > Soil > Wetlands > Peat | place...
AATTGCATGCTGGTTATATCCGGCAAATCGTCAACAAATGGTTAACGGGCCGACCGCGCAGGTGAAATTTCTGCCGCCGCCCGCAACCGGGGCTACGACCAGCCCGCGCCCGACCGCGAGGCTCAGGCCTAGGCGACCGCGTCGAAATAGTCGTTGATGGATTGCACGAGCCCAGCCGCCAGCTTGCGCTGATACGACGCCTGCTGCAGCAGGCGCTCTTCCTCGCGGTTGGACAGGCAGCCGGTCTCGACCAGAGCCGAGGGAACGTCCGGCGCCTTGAGCACGGCGAAGCCCGCCGAGCGATGGGTGTGGTCGAGGAGACGGACGCGCTTGCCGAGCTCCGTCACCAGCTCTTGCGCCAGGCGCAGCGACAAATTGTTGGTCTCGCGCCGCGCCAGATCGAAAAGGATGTTGCTGACCTCGGGCGCATGGCGCGAAAGGTCGACGCCAGCGACCGGACCCGCCACCAGATCGGCGCTGTTCTCACGCGCGGCGAGGGCGGCTGCTTCGGCGTCGGACGCCCGCTCCGAGAGTGTATAGACCGAGGCGCCGCGCCATTGCTGCTCGGGCAGCGCATCGGCATGGATCGACAACAGCAACTCGGCGCCCGCGGCGCGCGCCCGCGCCACCCGCTCGCCCAAAGGCACGAACTCGTCGCCCTGGCGCGTCAGCTCGACGCGATAGCGCCGCGTCGCCTCGAGCTCGCGCGCGAGTTCCTGAGCGAGCGCCAGGGTCACGTCCTTCTCATAAACGCCGCTCAGCCCGATGCAGCCGGGATCGGCGCCGCCATGGCCTGGATCGAGAGCCAGGAGCCGCGGCCCGCGCGATCCCCGCCGCGGCTCGGCCATCGCCTGGCCCCACGGCATGACGCACGCCCCAGCCGCCGTAGCCCCGAGGAGCCGCAGGAACCCGCGCCGATCGCAACCGCCGAACCGCACCACCGCCGCCTCCGCGCCCGGTCAAGAATCGCACCCGGCTTTAGAAGCACTATGAAGGTTCATTATAAGTTAAAATTAGGAATCGTCTATATCCAATTGGTCTTAAAAGATAAAATTCTTGAAAAGTTTGGCTTTGCGCGCCACTGCCGCACGCTCCGCTTGTCAGAAGAGCAAAGGATTCAGGCCTGAAGATCGACGACGATACGGCCGCGGATGCCGCCTTCGAGGATGCGGCGGCCAAGCTCCGGCAGCGCCGCGAGCGGGACCGTCTCGGTCATGGTCTCGAGCGCTTCGGCCGGGAGATCGCGGGCGAGCCGGTTCCAGGCGACCAGCCGGCGCTCGAGCGGGCACAGCACGGAATCGATGCCCAACAGGTTCACGCCGCGCAACAGGAAAGGAATGACGCTCGCCGGCAGGTCGCTGCCGCCGGCCAGGCCGCAGGCGGCGACGCTGGCGTGGTAGCGCAGTTGCGTCAGGATCGAGGCGAGCGTCGTGCTGCCGACGGCATCGACCGCGCCGGCCCAGCGCTCGCTGTCGAGCGGCCGCGCCGGCGGCTTGGCGAGTTCGGCGCGGTCGATGAAACGCGCCGCGCCCAGGCCGGCGAGATAGTCATGCGCCGCCGGCCGGCCAGTGGAGGCGACGACGCGATGTCCGGCGCGCGCGAGCAACGCCACCGCGACGCTGCCGACCCCGCCGGCGGCGCCGGTCACGAGCGCCTCGCCGTCGCCGGGCTTGAGCCCATGCTCCTCGAGCGCCAGCACCGCCAGCACGGCGGCGAGGCCGGCGGTGCCGATGGTCATGGCGTGCTTGAGGCTCATGCCCGGCGGCAGCGGCACGAGTTGGCTCGCCTTGACCCGCGCCTTCTCGGCGTAGCCGCCCCATTGCTGTTCGCCCACTCGCCAGCCGGTCAGGATCACCGAATCGCCCGGCTTGTAATCCGGCGAATCCGAGCGCTCGACCGTCCCGGAGAAATCGACGCCCGGCACGTGCGGGTATTTCCGCACGAGCCGGCCCAGGCCGTGGAGGATCATCCCGTCCTTGTAGTTGAGCGTCGAGTAACGGACGGCGACCGTGACCTCGCCGGGCGGCAAATCGCTCTCTGCCAGCCGGGCGATGCGCGACGTGACCTTGCGGCCGGATTCCTCGAGCAGAAGCGCGCGAAAGTCGCTCATCGCAACCGTTCGAGAATGCTCACGTAATTCGCCACCGCCGCGCCGCCCATGTTGAAGACGGCGGCAAGATCGGCGTCCTTCACCTGGATGCCGCCGGCGGTGCCGGTGAGCTGCATCGCCTGCAGCACATGCATCGACACGCCGGTCGCGCCGATCGGATGGCCCTTGGCCTTGAGCCCGCCTGATGGATTGACCGGAAGCCTGCCATCCTTCTCGGTCCAGCCTTCCTCGATGGCGCGCGCCCCCTGCCCTTGCGGCGTCAGCCCCATCGCCTCGTAGGTCATGAGTTCGGCGATGGTGAAGCAATCATGCACCTCGGCGCAGGAGAGATCGTCGAGGCCCACTCGCGCGGTCTTGAGCGCGCGCCGCCAGGCTTCCGCCGGACCTTCGAAGGCGGCCATGTCGCGCCGGCTCATCGGCAGGAAGTCGTTGACCTGCTCGGCCGCGCGGAACACCACCGCCTTGTCGCAGCTCAGTGCGGTGTCGACATCGGTCAGCACGAGCGCCGCCGCCCCGTCCGAGACCAGCGAGCAATCGGTGCGGCGCAAGGGACCGGCGACGATCGGATTCTTCTCCGACACGGTGCGGCAGAACTCGTATCCCAAATCCTTCTGCATTTGCGCCAGCGGATTGGCGGCGCCGTTCTTGTGGTTCTTCGCTGCAATCCGCGCCATCGCGTCGGACTTGTCGCCCCAGCGCTGGAAATAAGTTTGCGCGATACGGCCGAAGACGCCGGCGAAGCCGCCCTCGATGCCGCTTTCCTCGCGCAAATACGCCGCGCGGATGAGAATCTCGCCGACCGCCGGGCCGGTGATCTCCGACATCTTCTCAACGCCGACCGCCAGCACGGTGCGCGCCCGCTTGGCGGCGATCGCGTTCAGCCCCTGATAGATCGCGGCCGAGCCGGTGGCGCAGGCATTCTCGACCCGCGTCGCCCGCTTGAAGCGCAGCGAAGGGTCGAGCTGCAGCACCAGCGAGGAAGGAAACTCCTGGCGCACGAGGCCGGCATTCATCGTGCCGACGTAGATCTCGTCGATGTCGGCGGGCGTCATGCCGGCGTCGCGGATGGCGTCCCCGGCGACGCGCAGGATGAGCGATTCGATGTCCTCGCCTTCGAGCTTGCCGAAGCGCGAATGGGACCAGCCGACGATGCAAGCAGTCATGGCTTCACCTCAGGGAGGGTGGGTGCTCGAGCCGAACATATACTACCCGCAAAGGCGTTGGCAAAGCGGCGGCTCAGCCCCGCGCCGCAAGCGCCTCGAAGGCGTCGCCCGCGAGCGCGCGGCCTTCGATGTGGTGGCCGTGCCAGAGGGCGTAGAACAGCAGCGTCCAGGCGGCGAAGCTCTCATGGCGCGCCTTGGGCGTACGAAAGAGCTTCTCGACCCTGTCGGGGAGACAAATCTCCTGCACGCCCGGCTGCGCCGCGACCAAGGGCCCGAGCTCGGCGCCGCGGCGCGCGATCCATTCGCCCACCGGCACGGTAAAGCCGCGCTTGCGCGCGAAGGGTTCGGCAACGGCGACCTTCTCGCCGAGCCAGCGCCGCAAGAGCCACTTGCCGACGCCGCCGCGCAGCTTGAGATCGTCGGGCAGGCGAAAGGCGAAATCCGCGACCAGCGGATCGAGAAAGGGCGTGCGCCCTTCGACGCCATGCGCCATGAGGCAACGGTCGAGCTTGGTCAGGAGATCATTGGGGAGCCAGTCCGCGCAATCCGTCGCCTGCGCCACTTGCAGCCGCGTGCGCCCTGGGCGCGCGGCATTGAGCTCGGCGGCGGCGATGCCGTCGCGCCAGCCCGCGAGATCGCCGCGCAGGAGACCCAGGCGCTCGAGATTGCCGCGCGCACGCATGAGCTTGCCGCCCGCCCACCACGGCCGGCTCATGCTGCGGTAGCGGCCGTAGCCGGCGAAAAGCTCGTCGCCGCCTTCGCCGCTCAGGATGACCTTGAGCCCGGCCGCGTGCGCCGCCGCGGCGAGTTTGTAGGTCGGCAGTACCGCATAATCCGCCGCGGGATCGTCGAGCGCGCGCGCCACCTCCGGCAGAAGCCGCCAGAAATCCGCCGCGGTGAACTCGACCTCGATGTGCTCCGCTCCCAAATGGCGCGCGACGGCGCGCGCCTGGGCGCGCTCGTCGGCGGCGCCGCTCTGCGGAAAGCCGACGGTGAAGGCCTGGACCGGCCGCTCGTTGAGCCGCGCCATCATCGCCAGCACCGCCGATGAATCGATGCCGCCCGACAGGAACATGCCATAGGGCACGTCCGCGCGCTGATGCAGATTGACGCTGTCGGCGAAGACGCGGTCGAGCGCGGCAAGCGCCGCCGCCTCGTCCTGCATGGCGACCTCTCCTGCCGGCAGCGCCTCGATCCGACGCCGCTCGACGACGCGGCCCTTCGCCACCACGATCGTCTCGCCGGGCAGCACCCGCTTGATCCCGGCGAAAATCGTGTCGCGGCCGGTAGTGAATTGAAGCTGCAACAATTCGTTGCGCGCCTGGCGTTGCAGCGCGACGGGCACGAGGTCCGCGCGCAGCAGGCTCTGCGGCTCCGAGGCGAAGGCGAAACCCGCCGCGGTCTCGACGTAATAAAGCGGCTTGATGCCGAACGGATCGCGCGCCAGCACCAGCCGTCCTGCTGCCGGATCGTGCAGCGCGAGCGCGTGCATGCCGCGCAAGAGCCGCGCGAAGTCGAGCCCGTGGCGGCGGTAGAGATGGAGCGGCAGCTCGCAATCCGACTGCGTCGCGAAGACGATGTCCGGCAGCTCAGCCTTGAGCTCGAGGTAATTGTAGATTTCGGCATTGGCGACGAGCGCCGCACCGCCGGGCTCGTAAAGCGGCTGGTCGCCGGTGGCGAGATCGATGATGGCGAGCCGGGTCTGCACCATGCCTACATCGCCCGAGCGGTAGTGCCCCGTGCCGTCGGGCCCACGATGGAGCAGCGCCGCCTCCATCGCCTGCAAACGCGCGGCAGGCGGTGGCTCGCCGCTCGCCGTCATCATCCCGGCGATGCCGCACATCAGCGCCGGACCTGCGCCAGGAACTCGCGATAAAGCGCAATGACGCGGGCCGCGCCGAACTCGGCCTCGTAGGCGGCGCGGGCGGCAGCCGCGATCCCGCGGCGCAACTCCGCATCGGTCGTGAGGTTGGCCATCGCGCGGGCGAGCGTCGGCGCGTCGTCGATCGGTACCAGGAGCCCGGTCTCGCCCTCGCGGATGAGCGCGCGCGGACCTTCGCTCGCCGTCGCAACCACCGGCACGCCGGCGGCCCAGGCCTCGATCACGACATTGCCCAAGGGCTCGTGCCGCGAGGACGAGACCAGCACATCCGCCGCCGCGAGCAGCGCCGCCGCATCCTCGCGCCAGCCGAGGAAATGCACGCGCGCCGCGATGCCCAATTCCTGCGCCTGCCGCTCGAGCGCCTGCCGCTCCTCGCCCTCGCCGGCGAGCCACAGATGGAGCCGCGGCAGCGCCGCCACGGCCGCGAGCAGCACATCGAAGCCCTTGTTGGGATGAAGCCGGCCCATCGCCAAGGCCAAGGGCGCATCCGCGGGCGTCGCCAGGCTGGCGCGGGGCACCGGCGGCGCGCGCTCGTCGGCGACGAAATTCGGCAGATAATGGACGCGCCCGGCGGGCCAGCCCGCGCGCCGGACATAGGCGACGATGTCGCGCGTATTGCCGATCAGATGATCGCAGCGCCGATAGTATTTCAGATCGTAGTAGCCGCCGAGCCGAGCCACATGCACGAAATCGCCGCGCGGACAGGAAGCGGTCGCGCGGCTCATCCAGGTCAATGCGACATCCGGCCGGAATTCCGCGACCGCCTGGCGGAAGAGGCGGGGCGTGGCGAAATCGAGCCGGCCGCCGAAGGCGAGCTCGATGGGGGCGAGCCCGGCGCGGCTCAAGCGCGCGGCCCGCTCGGCATCGCGCCGGATGAGCAGGCGCTGCACTTCGCCCGCGCGCGCAAGGCCGATGGCGAGGCGCTCGAAGAATGCCTCGGCGCCGCCATGATGCTGCCCCGCCATCGCCTGGAGCAGCCGCGTCATGCCGCCAAGGCCTCGAAGCGTGCAGCCACCTCGTTCCAGCTCGATCCGCGCTGGCGCGCGAGCGCCTCTTTGTGCCGGCGTTGCCACAACGCATCGTCGGATAAGAGCGCGACGGCCGCGCGGGCGAAGCCTTCGTCATTGGCGGCGACGGCGCCAGTGACGCCGTCGATGACGCGCTCGGGCAGCGAGCCCAAGGGCTGCACGACCGCCGGAACGCCCAGCGCCTGCGCCTCGGCGACGGCGAGACAGAAGGTCTCGTTTTCATCGCCGCGATAGAGCATCGCGCGCGAGGCTTCGAGCGCCTTGACGAGCGCGTCGCGCGGCAACGGCGCGTGCCGGCGGACGCCGATCGCTTCGAGCGCATCGGCGCGCGCCAGCACCGCCGCCATCTCCGCCGCCTTGGCGTCGCCGACGCTGCCATAGACCGCCGGTCCGCAGTAGAGATGAAGCTCCGCTTGGGGCAATGCCGGATGAATCCGGGCTTGCCAGAGATCGAGCAGCCAAGCCAGCCCGCGCAACGGATTCGAGGTGAAGATCGCGCGCGGCGGCGGCGTCGCGCGCGGCGCGGCGTGGCGGAATGCCTCGGCAATTCCATAGGGGATGATTGCACTGCCGCCGCGCGGCATCCACCACGGCACCGTCGCGGCATGATAGGCGCCGATGGTCACGATGATCGGGCGATGCCGCAGCAGCGCCAACACGTAGCGCGGCTTCCTAAGATATCTCCCGGGATTGTGGATCCAGAAGATTCGGCACTGCGCCTGCCGCGCCAGGCCGATGAGCCGGTCGGCGCGGTTGGCGATGTAGAGATCGGCGCGCTCCGGCACGCCTGCGGCGATCGACTCCCACAGCACGCCCTTATGCGCCAGCGGCTTTTTGCAGCGGTTGCGCACGAGCACGCGATGGCCGCGCGCGGCGAAGGCCTCGGCGAGGGCGAGGAAGGCCGCCTCGGCGCCGCCCAGCGGGCCGGTCTCCGGCGTCGTGCCATCGAAGGCGATGCCGTCGTCGGCCATGACGATGAGCGCCATCAAGCCGCCTCGCCATGGAGGCGAAGCCACAAGCTCCGTGCCGCTGCCTCCGCCGCATCGACGGTCAGCGAGTCCATCAGCGTGTCGGTCGTGCGCGGGTCGAAGCCGGGCCGGAACAGTTCGAGGAACGGCACCGCGGTCGTGGCGATCGCCGTGCACGGCCCCCAGGGCGCATAATGCTCGATCGGGCTCGGGCCGAAGAGCCCGAGCGTCGGCGCGCCCGCTGCCGCGGCCAGATGCATGAGGCCGGTGTCGTTGCCGATGAAAAGCGCCGCCCGGCGCAGGATCGCCGCCGCGGTCAGGAGATCGACGCGCCCGACCAAATCGATGCGCCGCGCCGGCGGCAAGGCGGCCAGCAACGGCGCCGCCTGCCCCCGCTCATGCGCCGCCGCCAGCACGGCGACGCGCGCGCCGGCGAGCGGCCCGTTCGGCGCGATGAGGCGCAGCGCCAGTTCGGCGAAGCGCTCGGCACGCCATTCCTTGCCGCGCCAATTGGCGGCCGGGCCGATCGCCAGCACGGGCTCGCCCGGCGGCACCAGCGCCAACGCCTGTTCCTCGTGATGCGGCGCCAGCCATACGCGCGGCGCCGGCGGCGGATCGAGCGCGAAGAGCCGCGCGAGCTGGCGGACCTTGTGCTCGGCGCTGTTGCGCTTGGCAAGCACGCGCCGTTCGCGCGTCCACAGCAGATAGGCCAATGCCGAGCCGCGAAGATCGACCACGAGATCCCAGCGCCGCGCCGCGACGGCGCGGTAGAGTTCGAGCCAATGCAGCGCCAGCGGGCGCTTGGCCAAGAGGATGAGGCGCTCGAGCCCAGGCACCGCCTCGAACAGCGGCAGCGCTGGCGGCCCGGCGGCGATGGTGATTTGCGCGCCGGGGTAGCGCTCGACGAGATGCCCCAAGAGCCCGGTCGAGAGCACGGCGTCGCCGATGCGCGTCGCCGTGACGAAGAGTATTCTCATGAGCCCCAGGGAATCCTGCCTCCGGCCCGTGCGCGCCGGCCGCGTTATACGGCCGGCGCCGCGGCTTGCCAAGCCTCGGTCCGCCGCTTACCTCTAGGCTGCGGAAGAAGAGACCAATGGTGCAACCCGCCTATGCAGTGCTCGCGGAGCGCGGCGTGATCGAGATCGCCGGCGCGGATCGTTGCGCCTTCCTGCAAGGGCTGATTTCGAACGACGTCAGCAAGGCCGCGCCCGACCGCGCCATCCACGCGGCGCTGCTCACCGCACAGGGCAGGTATCTCCACGACTTCTTTGTCATCGCGCTGGGCGAAGCGCTCTACCTCGACGCCGAGGCGGCGCGGCTCGAGGAGCTGCGGCGGCGCCTGTCGCTCTACAAGCTGCGCTCGAAGGTCACGCTCGCGATCGCGAGCGAGCGCTTCCGCGTCGCGGTCGCCTGGGGCACGGGCGCAACGGCGGCGCTGGGCCTGCCCGAGCAGCCCGGCGCGGCACGGCAATTCGCCGAAGGCCTTGTCTATGTCGACCCGAGGCTGGCCGCGCTCGGCGCGCGTGCGCTCTTGCCGCGCGAGGCGGGCACGGAAGCGTTGGCGGAAGCGGGCTTGGCGCAAGGCGATGCCGCGGCTTATGACCGGCTGCGCCTGTCGCTGGGCGTGCCCGACGGCAGCCGCGATCTCGCGGTCGAGCGCACGATCTTGCTCGAGGCGGGATTCGACGAGCTCAACGGCATCGATTGGCAGAAGGGCTGCTATATGGGCCAAGAGCTCACCGCGCGCACCAAGTACCGCGCGCTCATCAAGAAGCGGCTCTTGCCGGTCGCGGTCGAGGGCAAGCTGCCGCCGCCGGGCACGCCGGTAATGTTGGGCGATGCGGAGGCCGGCGAGCTGCGTTCCGGCCGTGACGGGTTAGCGCTGGCGCTGTTGCGGCTCGAAGCGGTCGAGGCCGCGGCCAAGACCGGTGGCGCGCTTACCGCGGGCGAGGCGCGCCTGACGCCCCATCGGCCGGAGTGGTTGAAGCTCCCGCAGTGAGATCAACCGGCCCAGAGCTGCGGCACGGAATAAGCAGCGAGCTTGCGATCGGCGGTGACGATCGTGAGCCCGGCGAACCGCGCTTGCGCAACCAGCATCCGGTCAAAGGGGTCGGCATGCAGAGCGGGCAAGGCCGCCGCGTTTTCGGCATGGCGCGGCAGGATCGGCAGCGGCAGGAAGCCATTGCGGCCGATCGCCTCGGCGGGAGAACCGGGAAACGACAGGCGACCCAATTGCCGCTTGATTGCGATTTCCCACACGGAAGCGGCGCTGACGAAGACGGTGTTCGCCGCATCGCGAATCGCGGCGGCCGCGGATTTGCCGAGTTGCGGTGCCGCGGCATCCCACCAGAGAAAGACATGCGTGTCGAGGAGCAGCTCCATCAACCCCGGCCGGCAAAGGCTGCCGCGATCTCCTTCGGCAGCGGATCGTCGAAGTTCGCGGGGATTTTCTTCAGCCCCAGCGCATGAGCGGGTCGCCGCGGCCGATCGCGACGGGGTGCCCCGACGAGCTTCGCCAAGGGCACGCCATTCTTGGTGATGACGATCTCCTCGCCGGCCGCAGCGCGATCAACCAGCTTCGACAAACCGGTCTTCGCCTCGTAGAGGCTGACGAAATCGTCCATGAGTTCCTCGCTTGACCAAGGAGACCAATCTAGGGTCTGGGCCGGGATTGGTCAAGCTGGTCAAGCCGGCAGTCTCCGCTCACGCCGTCGTCTCCACCGCCTCCTTCGATAGCGCGGCTTGCGCCGCGGCCAAGCGCGCGATCGGCACGCGATAGGGCGAGCAGGAGACATAGTCGAGACCAAGCTCCTGGCAGAAGCGCACCGAGGCGGGATCGCCGCCGTGCTCGCCGCAGATGCCGAGCTTCAGATTGCGGCGCGCGCGGCGGCCGCGCGCGGCGGCGATCTTCATCAGCTCGCCGACGCCGTCGCGGTCGATCGTGACGAACGGGTCCTGCTCGAGGATGCCCTGCTTGAGATATGCCGTGAGAAAGCTGCCGGCATCGTCGCGCGATAGGCCGAAGCAGGTCTGCGTGAGATCGTTGGTGCCGAAGCTGAAGAATTCGGCGGTCTCGGCGATCTCTCCGGCGCGCAGCACGGCGCGCGGCAGCTCGATCATCGTGCCGACCATGTATTTGACCGGGATGCCCGTCTCTTGCCGCACCTCGCCGGCGATGCGGTCGATCATCGCCTTGAGAATGTCGAGCTCTTTCTTGATCGCGACCAGCGGAATCATGACCTCCGGCTCGATCGCGGCGCCGGTCTCCTTGGTCACCTGCGCAGCGGCTTCGAAGATGGCGCGCGCCTGCATCTCGTAGATCTCGGGCGCGGTGATGGCGAGCCGGCAGCCGCGGTGGCCCAGCATCGGATTGCTCTCGTGCAGCGCCAATGCGCGATGACGGATCGCGCCCAAATCCTTGCCGGTGGCGCGCGCCACCTCCTGCATCTCGCTGTCGGTCTTGGGCAGGAATTCATGGAGCGGCGGATCCAAAAGCCGGATCGTCACGGGGAGCCGCCCCATGATGCGAAAGATCTCGATGAAGTCGCCGCGCTGCATCGGCAGCAACTTGGCCAGCGCGGCCTTCCGGCCCTCGGAATCGTCGGCCATGATCATCTCGCGCACCGCGACGATGCGGTCGGCGTCGAAGAACATGTGCTCGGTCCGGCAGAGGCCGATGCCCTCGGCGCCGAAGCGGCGCGCGGTGCGCGCGTCCTGGGGCGTGTCGGCGTTGGTGCGCACGCGCATCTTGCGCACCTCGTCCGCCCATTGCATGAGCGTCGCGAAATCGCCGGAGAGCTCGGGCTGGATGGTCGGCACTTCGCCGAGCATGACCTCGCCGGTCGAGCCGTTGATGGTGATGGTCTCGCCCGCCTTCACCACCGTGTCGCGCACCGACAAAGTCTTCTGGGCATAGTCCACGCGGAGGTCGCCGGCGCCGGCGACGCAGGCGCGCCCCATGCCGCGCGCCACCACGGCGGCGTGGCTGGTCATGCCGCCGCGAGTCGTGAGGATGCCCTTGGCCGCGTGCATGCCGTGGATGTCCTCGGGACTGGTCTCGATGCGCACGAGGATCACGGCTTCGCCCTTGGCCGCCCGGGCTTCCGCCTCGTCGGCGGAAAACACGACGGCGCCCGCCGCCGCGCCCGGCGACGCCGGCAGGCCGCGTGCCAGCACCGTCTTCTTCGCATTCGGGTCGAGCGTCGGATGGAGCAGCTGGTCGAGCGAGCCGGGCTCGATGCGGCGGATCGCTTCTTTCTTGTCGATCAGGCCGCTCTCCGCCATGTCCACGGCGATCTTGAGCGCCGCCGCCGCGGTGCGCTTGCCGGCGCGGGTCTGCAGCATATAGAGCTTGGCCTTCTGCACCGTGAACTCGATGTCCTGCATGTCGCGGTAATGCGATTCGAGCTTGCGGCGGACACTCTCGAGCTCAGTGAAGACCTGGGGCATCACCTCTTCCATGGCGGGTAGCGACGAGTTGTTCCCCTTCTTGCCGGCGATGGTGAGGTGCTGCGGGGTGCGGATGCCCGCCACCACATCCTCGCCCTGGGCATTGACGAGATACTCGCCGTAGAACGCGTTTTCGCCGGTCGAGGGATTGCGCGTGAAGGCCACGCCGGTCGCGCAATCATCGCCCATATTGCCGAAGACCATGGCCTGCACGTTGACCGCGGTGCCCCATTCAGCGGGGATGTCGTGGAGCCGGCGATAAGTGATGGCGCGCTGGTTCATCCACGAGCCGAAGACGGCGCCGATGGCGCCCCAGAGCTGTTCCCGCGGCTGTTGCGGAAAGGGCGAGCCCAACTCGCGCTGGACGAGTTGCTTGTAGGAAGCGACCACGTCTTTCCAGGCCTCGGCCGAAAGCTCGGTATCGAGGGTCGCGCCGATGTCGAGCTTGTAGTTCTCGATGACGTCCTCGAAATGGTGATGATCGACGCCGAGCACGACCTGGCCATACATCTGGATGAAGCGGCGGTAGCTGTCGTAGGCGAAACGCGTGTCGCCGCTCCGGCGGGCGAGGCCCTCGACCGTTCGGTCGTTGAGTCCCAAATTGAGGACGGTGTCCATCATGCCCGGCATCGAGGCGCGCGCGCCCGAGCGCACGGAGACCAAGAGCGGATTGGCCGGATCGCCGAAGCGGGCGCCGGCGCGCTCCTCGAGCTGCTTCAGCGCCTTGTCCGCCTGCTCGCGCAGGTCCTTGGGGTAGGCCTTTTGATTGCCGTAAAAATAGGTACAGACCTCGGTGGTGATGGTGAAGCCCGGCGGCACCGGGAGGCCGAGATTGCTCATCTCCGCGAGATTGGCGCCCTTGCCGCCCAGAAGGT
>Ga0181536_10005857_pt1 | contig 12475 bp, 8 predicted proteins | sample PEATcosm2014_Bin_41_FD_121105 | JGI IMG/M metagenome (GOLD analysis project Ga0181536, IMG submission 121105) | Peatland microbial communities from MTU Mesocosm Facility, Houghton, MI, USA - PEATcosm2014_Bin17_60_metaG | ecosystem: Environmental > Terrestrial > Soil > Wetlands > Peat | place...
CCGGCGGCGAAGGGCAGGCGCGAGACGGAGCTTCCCAATCCGCCGATCTGTCCCAGCGCGCTGGCCATCACCAGCACCGCCAGAATGGGCGGGAGCCACAAGACACCCAGCGCCAGGCCGGCCGATTCTCCGGCTTGCGCGAGGCCGTTCAACTCGCTGATCTTCTCCGGCCGCAGCAACACCAGCATGGCTACCGTGGCGGCTGAGTAGAAGACCGTGGCGAAGCCCGAGGCAATCCAGCCGGCGCGCCGCAGTGTGCGCTGCGGATCGTGAATTTCCGCTCCCATCATGGCGGCCATCTCCAGCCCCGACATGGCGTAGGCAATGGTGGACCAGAAACTCACGGTGCCCCAATCCCATTTTGGGATCACGTCGATCCTGGTGGCCACGCCGCGCTTCGCGCTCACCAGCAACGCCAGCACGACCAGCAAGATTCCGAGGACCCAGGTGGCCGCGGCGCCCAAGTTTTGGGTCCACTTGCCGATGCCGACACCCAGCAGGTTGGTGGTCAACGCCACCCAGATCGCCACCAGCGCCGCCGCCAGCAGGGCCGCGCGGTTGTCGGCCAGGTGCGCGAAGCGGGGACCCAGCGTGTAGAAACCGGCGCCCATATAAAACATCGCAGCGGTGGGAAGCCAGAAGGCGATGCCCATCCAGTACACCCAGAAACAGAGGAAGCCGTGCCAAGGCCCAAAATCGCCACGCGTCCAGACATACAGGCCGCCCGCGCAGCCGGGGTACTTCACGGCGAGCGCGCCCACGGCCACCGCCAGCGGCAAGGCAAAGAGCAATGCCGCCGCCAGCCACAATGTGACGGAACCGGGCCCGGCATGCGCCGCCGCGGGGATCCAGCGCGTGCCCACGATGCAGGCGATGGCGAAGAGGCAGACATCGCGGAGCCCCATCTCGCGTTTGAGGCCCGTGCCGGATTCGGTTGCCGGGGACATCGTTCCAGTGTACAGTGCAGCGGGACAGACGATCGGGTTTTGCCGTCTGTCAGGCGCGTGGGGTTTAGAGAGGCATGACAGACCACAAGAACCGATGGTCTGTCCCACTGGCCGTTAGCCGGTCCCGAATGCCTTTGCGAATTCGATCCCGATGCGGCGCAGCCCTTCGCTGAGAAACTCCGGCCGCCCGCCCAACCACAGCCGCACAAATCCTTCCAGGCCCAGGTGCACGCCCGGCACAATCAGCACGCTCTGGTTCACACGCACGCGCTCGCACAGCGGGTAGCTCGGCATTGGAGAATTGTACCGCACCAGGCACAGAGCGCCGGCGCGCGGCTCGCGAAACTCCAGCTTGCCGCCGAAGCCCTCCACCCACTTCCGCACGACCGGCAAATTCTGCTGCAGAATGGCCCGCGTGCGCGCGTACAGCCTTTCGCGGTTTTCCGCCTGCACGGCCACGCGCGCCACCGCGTCGGAGATCTTGTTCGGCCCGATGGTGATGTAATCGTGCTGGCTCCAGCACTGCGCCACCACTTCCTTCGGGCCGGCGATCCACCCGATGCGCACTCCCGGAATTCCGTAGGCTTTCGAGAGGCCGCTGGTGACGATGACGCGGTCGCTCATGCCCCAGAAGCTGCGCGTGCGCTCGCAATCAATCTCCGCGCCGAGATAGACTTCGTCGGCCAGCAGATAAGCGCCCACCTGGTCGCAGCGCTCCACCATGTGGCGCATGGCCTCGGCGGTGAGCACCGAGCCGGTGGGATTGTTGGGATTCGAAAGGTACACCAAGCGCGTCTTCTCGTTGACAGCCTGGTCGAATTCGTCCCAATCCGGTTCCCAACCGCGGTCGAGCAGCAGGCGGAAAGGGCGCAGCCGCGCGCCACAACTTTTGGGCAGCCCGCCATACTGCATGTAATTGGGGACTTCCATGGCCACCTCATCGCCGTCGCGCAGGAGCGAGAGCGCCAGCAGATAGTTGGCCTCCGAAGTGCCGTTGGTGACTTCGATGTGTTCCGGCGTCGCGCCGGGATACTGGGCGGCCAGGGCTTCGCGCAGCGGAACGGTGCCGTTCGACTGGCTGTAGCCCAGAGGCATGCTCAGGATGGCGTTGAGGTCGAGCCCCATTTCCCCGAGCTCCAGCAGCGTCACGGGCCGCACACCGCTCTCGCTCATATCCATTTCGACTAGGTTTTCCCAGGTCGACTGCATGCGCTCCATCTCAAACGGTTCGATTTTCAAATGAGCCTCTCGTAACAATATTCGGCGATGTAAAGGTCCTCGACGCCGAGCCCGGTGAGGTCGCAGACGCTGAGGCCGGCGCGGTCCCACGCAGGCTGCTTTTCGCAGAACGCGCCGATCTCCATAGCCCGTTCCCACTCACCCGGCGCGTGCTGCAATTCTCCGAGGTTCTCACACTGGCGGCGCGAATCCACCAGCAACAGCGCGGCCTGTTGCAGAATTTCGGGGTCGAGCTCCTGTTTGCCTGTGGAATCCGCGCCCACGGCGCAAATGTGCGAGCCGGCCTGCACGTCGGCGGCGGCCAGCAGCGCCTGGCGCGACGACGTGGTGGTGACGATGAGGCGCGTGCGCTGGGCCACTTCGCGCGGCGACGCGGCGATGATCACCTCCGCGCCCGGCGCGGCAATGGCGAGATCGCGCGAGCATGCGAGCGTCCGCTCCACCGAGCGGCCCCAGATCCAGATATGTTTCAGGTTAAGGACTTCCGCGTGCATCCGCGCTTGCAGCCGCGCCTGCACGCCGACGCCCAGGATGCCGATGCTTTCGTCGCGCCGCCCGAGTTCGCGCGTCACCATGGCGGCCACGGCAGCCGTGCGCAAATCCGTGAGGTGGCCCTCATCGGCCAGCACCGCCACCGGCTCGCCGGTTTCGGCCGACGCCAGCAGCACCATGCCATTCCCGGTAGGCAGATCGCGCGCAACGTTGCCCGGAAAAGTGGTCGCGACTTTCAGCGCGAAATACCGGCCGCCGCGCCGGTAACTGGACTTCATGTGGACTTCGGCGCGCTCCGATGCAATGTCCAGGTGCATCGGCATGGGAGTATCGCATTCGCCGCGGGACTGGGCGATGAGAGCGTCGCGCATGCAATCGATGAGATCGGGGTAAGCCAGCGCGCGCCGGATTTCGGAAAGCTCGATGATTCGCAAGCCGCTGCCCATTTTAGCGCGTCGGATGCACGGGGGCCTGCAACACGGTAAAATTCGCATATGCGAAGATTTGCCCTCTGGTTACTCATACCCGCAACCGCGGTCCTGGCCGGCGATTTTGAAGGACGGTGGGACGCAACCATTGTGTCCGGCGGAGCCCGCGTTCCGTTTCGCATGGGAATTACCGAATCGCCCGCGCGCGTCTGCTTCTTCGAAGACACCCAGCCGGCCTGCTCCACCTCGGCCGAGCTCAAAGACGGAGCGCTGACGGCCCGCTGGGACTACATGAACACGGAACTGCAACTTACGGCGAAGGACGGCGCGTTAACCGGAAGTTACGTGAGTCTGCGATCGCAGCGGTCCCGGCCCAGCGCGATTGAGGCGAAGCATTACCAGGCTCCGCCTGCTCCCACACAGCCACCGGCAAAATTCGACGGCGAATGGGAAGTCCACACGAAAGCGGCCACGGCCGGCAACCAGTTGCTATTGCAGCAGTCCGGCGCCGACCTGAAGGGCACCATCCTGAGAGTGGACGGCGACGTCGGCACACTGGTTGGCCGAGTGGACGGCAACCATTTCCTGATCAGTCATTTTTCGGGCGACCGCGCGGTCTCGCTCGACGGCACCTTACTGGCCGACGGGACTATTGACCTCACGCAGGGCAATTCCAAAATGACGGCGTACCGCCCGGCCGTGGCGCGCGCGCGCAATCTTCTGCCCCCGGAAGATCCTTCGATGTATGCCCGCGGCAAGGATCCGGCCGCGAAGTTCCATTTCAACTTTCCAGACCTCCGCGGCAAGACCGTGACGGACGATGACTTCGCGGGTAAGCCGTATATCGTGACGGTTACGGGAAGCTGGTGCCCGAACTGCCGCGACGAAGCGCCGTTCCTGGCGGAGTTATACAAGAGTTATCACCCCCAGGGCCTGGACATAGTCGGATTCTGCTTCGAATACTCCGATGACCCCACTTACGCTCCGCTCAAGGCCTTCGTCCGCAAGTACGGGATTGCTTACCCGATGTTGCTGGCAGGCGACCCGAGCAAAGTCAAACTCCCGGAGGTGGTGCCGCAAGTCGAACACATCGGGGCCTATCCCACTTCGATTTATATCGGGCGAGATGGCCGCATCAAGGCCGTCCACACGGGCTTTCCAAGCATCGGCAGCGGCGAAGAACTGACGCGCGTCAAGAAAGAAGTAAGGGACATCGTGGAGCAGATGCTGGCCGACAAGCCGGCGAAGTAAGAGGCAGCATGATGGCCAGCGGGAGCGCGACCAGGGGGTCGCGCGCAGTCCAGGGGGACTGCCCCACTGGCCGAGAATCCTCGGAACGGAAGAAGAATTTGAAGGGATGTAATCCTTACTGTTTGGGAATCGCCGCCAGCGGCCAGTTCACATACTTGATGCGCTCCCGCCGCCACGTGTAAGTGATGCGCAGGCTGCCGTCGCTCGCCTGGATTATCGCCGGGTAGGAGTACTCGCCCGGTTCCGTCTCGAGCGCGTGAAACTGGGTCCAGCGGTCGCCATCCGCGCTCACCGCCAGGTTCAACGGGCTGCGCGCCGTGGCGCTGTGGTTGTATGCCATCACGAAACGGCCGTCCTGCAAGCGCACCACGTCGATGCCGGCGTTGGGATTGGGAAGATCGATGGGGTGGGCGGCGGTCCACGTCACGCCGGCGTCCGGCGAATCCGCCACCACTATCCGCCCGAACTGCGAACGCGCGTAGAACCGCACGTGCTTGGCGCCCATCCAGACCACCACCGGTTGGATGATGCCGCCGCCTTTCGCGCGAATGGGACCGTGCCGCATCCAGGTTTCTCCCTGGTCGGTGCTGCGCTCGATCCACGCCGACCACGATTGGTAACTCTCCACCGAGGTTCCGCTCACGATGGTGCCATCGGGCAGCACCAGCGGTTTGGCGCGAATGGGCCCGTAGATGCCGGCGGGAAGGTGCTCCGGCGCCGACCAGGTGGCGCCGTCGTCGCGGCTCGACATCCGTCCGGCGGTCCACTGTTGCGGTCCCGGGCCGAACTTATAGTAGAGCCACAGCACGCCATCGCCGGAGTGAAACAGCACCGGGTTCCAGGTGGCGATATTGGGCTCGCGCACCAGCCCGGCGGGTGCGCTCCAATGTCCGTTGCGCCGGCGCGCGCCCCAGATGGCCACATCCGGCCGCCCTTCCGCCGTGCCACCGAACCAGGCCGCCATCAGCTCGCCGGGCCGGATCTCGACGATAGTGGAAGCGTGGCACTGGGGCGTGGGCATGCGCTCGGCGACGAACTCCGAGGTCTGCGCGCCCAGCACCGCAGCGAACGCACTTGACATCGCAAACTTAGTAAACCGTTTCATCAAGGAACCGCTGAGCCGGCCGGGTTGACAGACGGAAGCGCCTGTCCCACTTCGATGCGCAAGAACTTGCGTGTCTGTGGGGCAGGCGCTTTCGCCTGCCAACCGATTATTTCACAACCGCACGCGCAAGTAAGGCGCCACGGCCACGGCTACTCGTCGCGGAGGGCGATCATGGGGTCGAGCGCGGCTGCGCGTCGCGCCGGGACGTAACTGGCGGCGAGCGAGATGGCGGCGAGCAGGGCGGCTGCGGTAAGCAGCGAAACGGGGTCGTACGGTTTGAGGCCGAACAGCATGGAAGCGGCGGCCCGGCCCGCCCAGAGCACTATGGCGGTTCCTACAACCAGGCCCACGGCGAGCAGGAGCATGGCTTCGCGCAGGACCAGGCGGATAACGCTGGCGCGATCGGCGCCGAGGGCCATACGGACGCCGATTTCGCTCTGCCGGCGGCCCACCATATAAGAAATGACGCCGTAGAGGCCGAGCGTGGCGAGCAACTCGGCGAGGAGACCGAAGGCGCCGGACAATGCGGCGACCAGGCGCTCGCGCAGAAGTGAATCCTCCAACTGGCCGGAGAGCGCGCGGAAGGTGAGGCTCATCGAGGAATCGACTTCGGCCATGGCAGCCTTGGCAGCCTTCATGACAGGACCGGGCGGGCCTTCGACACGCAGCACGAAGCCGGCGCCGGAATCGGGAGTGTCGTCCTGGGCGATGGGGAAGAACCCGATGGGGCCAAAATCCTCGCGCAGGTGGTAGTATTTCGAATTCTTCACCAGGCCGACGATCTGGAATAGTGGCTCGGGTTTGCCGGCGGCGGCTTCCAGCCGGAAGGTGCGGCCCACGGGGTTGGCGCCGCCGAAAAATCGCTTCGCGAAGACTTCGTTGACGATGGCGACTTTGGGCGAGCCGAGGGTATCGTGGTCGTTGAATTCGCGGCCGGCCACCAGGCGGGTTCCCATGGTGTGGAAGTAGCCGGGGCTGACGCGGTTGAAATTGGCCTGTTTGCCGCTGGCGGCCGCGGGTGTGCCATCGGGGCCGATATCGTCATTCCAGCCGTTCCCACTAACCGGCATGTAGGACACCTGCGCGGCGGAGACGACGCCCGGCAGCGCGGCGAGGCGGCCGCACAGTTCGCGATCCAGCGGCAAGCGGCGGTCGTTGGGATATTGCGCACGGCTGTAATCCAGGCCAATGGTCAGAACCCCTTCGGGTTGGAAGCCCATTTCGGTGGTCATCAGGCTGCGCAGGCTGCGGATGAAGAGCAGCGCTCCTACCAACAGGACCAGCGAAAGGGCCACCTGGGTGGTGACCAGAATTCGGCGCAGGCTGAAGTGCTCTTTTCCGGCGGTGACGCTGCGGCCTCCGGCGCGCATGGCGGAGGCCGGCGAGATATGGGTCGCGCGAAGGGCCGGGACGAGCCCGAAGAGAGTGCAGGTGAGAAGGGCGAGGGCCGCGGTGAACCCGATGGTGCGCCAATCCCAGCCGAGTTGCAGGAAGACCGGGTCGTCAACGGTGTTGAGGAAGGAGACCAGACCGCGGCTCAAGGCTTGAGCGAGAACGGCGCCGAGGGAGCCACCGATGACGGCCAGCAGCAGGCTTTCCGCGAGTAACTGCCGGATGAGGCGCCAGCGGGAGGCTCCGATGGCGAGCCTGACGGCGAATTCGCGCTGGCGAATGCCGGCGCGCGCCAGCAGGAGATTGGCGAGGTTGGCGCAGGCGATCAGCAGCACCAGTCCGGTAATGGCCATGAGCAGCCATAGGGGCCGCTCGTACTCGCTGCGCAGATCCGATTCGCCGGTGGCGGCTTCACTGGCGCCGAGTTTGTTGTTGAGATAGTTCCTGATGTAGTCGGGCCGGAAAGTCGGGCCCACCGTGGCCTGCATGATGGCGGGTGAAAGCGCGTGAAGCTGGGCGGTGGCGCGCCGGGCGGTGAAACCAGGCTTGAGACGGCCCATCATGGAGAGCCACCATCTGTCCCTTCCGGGAATGCGGCCGATGCCATCGTCGGAGAGCAGGCGATCGGCGCAAAGCGGAACGGCGACCTCGTAGCGGTTGCCGACCTCGACGCCGAAAAACGCGGGCGGGGTGACAGCGACGATAGGGATGGGGTGGCCGTCGAGGGAGACGGTGCGGCCAAGAGCGGCGGGGTCGCCATCGAATTCGCGCTGCCAGAAGCCATAGCTGAGGACGGCTCCGGGATCGGCACACGCGGCGTTGTCGTCCTGCGCGGTGAAGGTGTGGCCGATGAGCGGGTTCACTCCGAGCAGGGAGAAGAAGTTGCCGCTGACGTAGAGGCCTTCGGCGAAGCGCGCCTCGCCGCCGGGAGCCAGGTTGAAGCGGTGGGCGCTCCATCCCAGCACTTCGGTGAATGCCTGTTGCTGCGTGCGAATGGCGTCATACTGCGCATAGGTGAGGTTCGCGCTGCGGCTGGAGAAGTTGCCAGAGCGGTGTGAACCTTTTTCGAAATCGATCATCGCCAGTTCCTGGGGGTTGCGCACGGGCAGGAGTTTGAGCCGTATGGCATCGACCAGTTGGAAGATGGCAGCGTTGGCGCCAATGCCCAAGGCCAGCGAGAGCGCTGCGGTGATGGCGAAACCGGGACTTCGCCGGAGTTGGCGGAAACCGTACGTGACGTCTTGCAGGATCGACACAGGCATGAAGAGCCTCTTGGATTATACGAAGGAAATTGACAGGGGTTAGGGGCGGCCGCAGTTGGCAGTCTGTCATCAGCCAGGCCGCCGATGTGAAACTATTTTTTCGCCGGCCCTTAGTCGTCCTGTCTCTTCCCAATCGCGATCAGCGACTTCGTAACTCCCAGAAAGCGCTCGCGCAGGATGCGCGCCGCCGGAAACAGCGCGCGCAGTTCGCGCGGCCCCAGCAGCCGGATGTCCCGCAGAAAGTGTTCGATGTAATAGTCGCGCCGGTCCGGCGCCGGCCGCGCCACCGCGCTCCACACGGTGCCGCGCCGCGCTATCGCGCGCTGCCACGGCTTCGGCAGCCAGTGAAGGAACGGCGTCAACAGATGCTGCTCCACGGGGAACCAGCGGTTGGGCGTCTGCACCCAGAATCCGCGGCCCACGCGCGCCACTTCGCGCGCGAAACACTGCTGGCTGGCGGCATCGCCGACGTGCTCGATCACCGAATTGCTGAAGACCACGTCGAAGGACTGGTCGCCAAACGGCAGCGCACAGCCGTCTCCCGCCACCCATTGGGCGGCGCCCGCCAGGTCGGCGCGGGCCCGCGGCATGTTCAGCAACACCAGGCGCGGCTGCACGGGAGCCATCCGCCAATCTTCCGGCGTGCCGCCTACATCCAGCACGCGCGTCTCCCGGCCGATCGAGAACTCCCGCACAAAGCGCTCCATGCGCCGGCGGCGGAAGCGCCGCGAGAGGCGTTGCAGCGCGGAAGGTGGCGGAGGCACTCTTACATCTTGCCTCGAACCGCGGCGTCGAATGAAATCCGGTTGTCGTCCAGGATGGAGCCGGTGGCCCGCTGCAGCGCGGCCTTGGCCTTCACATACGAGCTTTGCGCCGCCACTTCGGTGGATTTCGCCTGCGCCAGCAGGCTGGCGTACTGAATGACGAAGAAGCTGGTGGAAGAGCCCACTGCGAACTTGGTCTGCTCGGCTTCGAGCGATTCTTTCTGCAGGCGGGTCGCCTCGGTCGCGGCCTGGTAGGACGCCCGCGCGCGACGCATGGCAATCAGCGCATCTTCCACTTCCAGACGCGCCTGGTTCTGCAATTGCCCCAGCCGCACTTGCGATTGCTTCACCTGCAGCTCGTCGCGCGCCAAGTCGGCTTCGGCAATGCGATTGTGGATGGGCAGCGTCACCTGCACGCCGATGCCATAAGTGGGGTAGTTGCGGGCCAGCACCTGCTCGAGCGCGCTGCCGTAGCCGCCGCTGTAACCGGGATAGGAATAGCTCACTAATGGATTCGACGTGCCGGCCAGCCCGTTGTTCTGCATGGCGCCCACCAGATCCACTTCGGGAAGCGTGGCGTTGCGCGCGCCTGCCAAGCCGGTCACGGAATTCTCAACCTGCAGCCGCCCCTGCCCCACGTCCGGCCGGTTCTGCAGGGCCGTGGCAATCAAATCCTGCATCGGCTGGAGGTCGTCGCGATCCGGTATGGTCAGGGTGTCGGTGGCAATGATGTGGGCCGCGCGGATTTCGGCATCGTCGTTGCCGCGCCGCGTCAGCACGGTCTTGAGGATAGCCTCCTGTTCCTCCACCAGGCCGTGCGCGTTAATCAGGTCCTGGCGCGCCGAGTAGACCTGAGCGCTGGCGCGCGACAGCTCGATGCGGGCCAGCGTCCCCACGTCCACCTGCGCCTGGGTGTCGCGCTGCAGCTTCTCGGCCAGCGTCACGGTTTCCTGTTTCACCTTCTCGTCTTCGGTCAGCGCCACGAAATCCGTGTAAAGGCGGATGACGCCGTAAACCGTCGCGATAAGCTGCTGCCGGAACAGCAGGCTGGTAATCTTGCGTTCGTTGGCGGCGATGCGGATGAAGCGCCGGTTCAGGCTGGCGCCGAAACCTCGCAACAGAGGCTGCGTGACCGTGATTCCCAGGCTGGAGCCGGAAAACGGCTGGAGCCCGCTGGTGATGGCGTTCCAGTTGGTGTGGTAGTTGTTGAAGCTCGCCGACGCCGTCGCGCCGCTGGCAAAACCTTGCCCGATTCCCGCGTTGGCCGTCGTGGTATTAGTGACCAGCGCGTTGGTCCCATAAGATTGGAGATCAGTCTGCGGAGTGGTCTGGTGGGTGAAGTTCAGAAGGCCGGTCGCCACCGGATCGTAGACCGGAACGGCGCTCCCGCCCGACTGCGCGACGGTGCCTTGCAGCGAGTAGTTATCCTGCGGCTCCCCCAGCACGCCCAGCTCAAGCGCGTTGGTGACCACCGACGTTCCGGCCGTGGCGCGTCCCGCCGACGCCGCGCTGGTCACCACCGGGCTCAACGGCCCGCCCACGCCCACGGGCACTTCCGCGATGGTGAAGTTGAGCCCGCGCACCGTGCCGCCTCCTTGCGCCCGCAGCAGTTCGGCGTCGCCCTGCGGCATCAGATACCGTTCGAGCTCGATATCCAGGTTGTTCTCGATGGCCAGCGCCAGCGCGTCCTGCAACGAAAGGTACAGATTGCCCGCGCGCATCAAGTCGTGAACCCGCGCCGAGTTCTGGAAACTGACCTGGGGCGCGGCCACGCCGGGCCCCGCGACCAGCCAACAGGCAAGCAAAACGCTAAGAATTGATTTGCACATCGCTGATTTCCTGGTGAAAATTTGGATTGGTTCCGATCGACAGGAGCGGAAGAGCGCGACCAAGGGGTCGCGTGCGGACCTGGGGGTCCGCCCTCCTTATGAATTCGGCGGGACAGGACACTAGCGCTTCGCGGCCGCCGGTTGGGGAGCCTGAACCGGCTTGACCTTGGCGCCCTCGCGCACCACATCGCTGGGGTTGGCTACCAGTTGCTGCCCGAGCTGCAAGCCTTCCAGCACCTCGAGGTGGTCGCCGAAATCGCGGCCCAGCTTAATCCGCGTGAAATGCACCACGCCGTCGGGCCCCACCACGGCCACCTGCGGCCCGTCGCTACGCACCACCAGGGTGTCGCCGGGAATCAACAATGGCGGATCCTGGCGCGGCACCGACAGGTCTACCTGCGCGTACATGCCCGGCATCAGCGCGCCGGCCGCATTGGCGACCTGCACTTCCACCAACAGCGTGCGCGTGGCCGGATCGAGCGAGTTCGCCGTGCGCGTCACTTCGCCCGGAAACTTGACGCCTGGGCGGTCCGCGATCTCCAGAGCGGCGTGCTGCCCCACCCGCACGTTGCCGGCATCGGCCTGCGGAACGTTGAGATAGGTGCGCAGCCGGCCGGTCTGCGCGATGCGATAGAGCAGCGTGCTGCCTTCGTTCACCAGCGCTCCCACGTCGATGTTGCGCTGCGTGATCACGCCCGCAAAGGGCGCCCGCACCGTCAGGTAGTTTTTCAGATCGTTGAGCCGCGCCAGGTTGGCTTCCACCGCCGACGCGCTGCCGCGCGCCGCGTTCACCGATTTCTCGAGCGCCTGTACGCTGGCCTGTTGGGCCGCATACTGCATTTGCGCGGTGTCGTTGTCCTGCTGCGAGATCACGTCTTTATCGAGGAGCCTCTGCTGGCGCTCGGCGGTCACTTTGGCGAGCGCTTCATTGCTGCGTCCCTGTGCGAGCGCCGCCTGGGTCTGCTCGATGTTGCTGTGCGCCTGGTCCACGGTGGCCTTGGCCTGCGCGATCTGTTGATCCAGCTCCGGCGCCTCGATCTCCGCCAGCACCTGGCCCTCCTGCACGCGGTCGCCGATGTCGACGTAGCGCTTTAGAATATACCCGCTGGAGCGCGCCAGCACCGGCGCTTCCGTCACCGCCTCTATGTTGCCCGCCAGCACCAGGTTGCCCTTTGCCAGGGATCGCTCCACCGGCACCACCTTTACCACCGGCAGCGCTGCCCCACCGGCTTTCGACTCCTGGGCCAATACCATTTCGCGCTGTTGCCGCGGAAGGTACCCCAAGAAGTAGCCAGCCACCAGCAGCACCAGCAGCAGAGAAATCAACACCGCGAACGTGCGAAACGTCGGGCCCTTGTGCCCGACGGACGGCCCGTGGGGCTGGCTGGCAGCCAGCCGCCGCTTGAGATCTTCAATTTCGGAGCGCAGCCGCTCTTCGTTGGTATTGATCTCGTTCATGCCATATCCTCGCCCATCATCTCGTCTTGCAGGTACTCGTGTTCTTCTTCCACAATCCTCCGCTCGTAATCCACCGGGGCTTTCTTCCGCAACATACTATAAACCAACGGAACCACAAACAGCGTCGTAATGGTCGCCAGAATCAGCCCGCCAATCACCGCGCGGCCCAGGGGCGCGTTCTGCTCGCCGCCTTCGCCCATTCCCAAGGCCATGGGAAGCATGCCGATGATCATGGCGCTGGCCGTCATGATGACCGGGCGGATGCGCGTGTGTCCCGCCGCCAGCGCCGCCGCGCGGGCGTCCAGGCC
>Ga0181536_10005859_pt1 | contig 12471 bp, 8 predicted proteins | sample PEATcosm2014_Bin_41_FD_121105 | JGI IMG/M metagenome (GOLD analysis project Ga0181536, IMG submission 121105) | Peatland microbial communities from MTU Mesocosm Facility, Houghton, MI, USA - PEATcosm2014_Bin17_60_metaG | ecosystem: Environmental > Terrestrial > Soil > Wetlands > Peat | place...
GATAAACAGGAGCTGTTAATTCAACGCCGGAGGACCAAAGCGCGTACCGATAGCGAATCTCCGGCGGAGCAACTCGCGCAGCAGGTGTTTGTCCGGGATCTGCTTCCTCACCGTTCCTTTCTGACAACCTCGCTGCCACCTCAGGACCTCTCGGTTCGACTGAAGCAGGAGCAGGAGCTTTCGGCTTAGCGGAAGGCGGGTCGGTGTTTTCGGTTACCCCCAACATTTTCTGCGCCTCAGCTAAGGCATTACCGCCCGTCTTATCTGCCGGTAAGCCTGAGTTCTGGTGAACGCCCAGCGCTCTCATCGCCTTTGCCACCGCATCCGAGTCTGGCTGAGCTGCCGTCACGTTTAGCTCCAGCGAAGATAATTGATAGGGATTATTGGCGGCGCTCAGGTGGAGAACTGATGGGGAATTGCTCTTTGTGGCGCCGGCCGTTCATCGATGCTGGGCGGGCGAAGGAGAATTGCTTTTCGCTGACATTCATCATGGCTGCAGGCTCGCAGACGGGCAGGACGGGGTCAAGAGGGAAGAGTTGCCGATTTGCCGGCGGGTTTTCCGCAGTCCGGGGGTACGGGTGGTGGTTTCGGTTTCGTCAGTCAATGTCATGGCCGTCCTTCGTCAGGTTGAGAAACGAGGGGTCGCTGGCCTGGTTGAGCAGAGCTTCCGGGGGTTGCCAAGGCTGCCGGAGTGGACCTCATTGTCAGCAAATGGGAGGTGATGTTTCAATCGCCAGGAGTGGAGACTGTGGACGTGACCAAACAAGTTGCCAAACTGTTCAATCCGTCGGCGCAGGGGTTGAAGTGGATCGAAGGTGAAACGCCGCCTCCGATTCCCATAGATGACCTGCCTGATGATCTGGATTGAGGCCCACGGCTAAGCGCTACCTGTCCTCGGGTTAAAGTGAAGGAATTGGGGCGGGAACCGGGCCGAGCCTTTTACAGCCCAGCCCAGTCCCCATCCCCTTGATCGTGATTTATGCCGCCAACGGTTCCGAAGCCGGCAGCCAGGCGATTTGTTTTTGCAACCAGGCCCCGGTGCTTATTGTTTTGATCTTCTGCGCGGTGCTGATCGTCTGCTCCACCGTGTTGCCGGCGATGTTGCACCGGAGCTTCACCTTGTCCTTGGATTCAGGGACGATGCCGATGTCCTCTTTGGGTGAGGAGCATTTCACGGTCTTGGTCAGTTGACCCAGGGGGACCAGGATGTCCACGGCCGGACCGGGTTGAGCTTCCTTGGCGGTGTAGGTGGCGAAGGAGTCGAGGTGTGTTGCCAGGATGCTGACTTTGCCGGCAGCGTCTCGGGTGATGCGAACGGTGAGAAATGGGGTCCGCTGCAGGATTGGGTGGCTGTGTCTGGTAATCCGAGGACGTGGTTCTGAGGAATCCGACGCGGATTTCTGGAAAATGGGGCTTGACAGGTCCCTCCCGATCTACTCTGCTGGCCAAAGTTCAGTCAGGAAGCGCAGGTTCAACCATGGTTTGCCGTGAAGAATAAAGCTCTCGCAACTGGCCGAGGTGATATGAAAAACGGATGGATGAAGTTGGGGCTCGCCGTGGCGCTTTGTTTGAGTGTTTCGCCAGCACGGTCCCAGCAGACAAATACGGTCAAGACTCCGTTTAAGGATGACCCGGCGGCACACCGACTCTACCGGGATATGATCGAGGCCATGCGCAAAGCAACGACCTTGTCCTGGACCAGCGATTACCAGTGGGAATCGCAAGGACGGGTTCTCAGCCATGGCACATATCGGATCTGGCTCAAGAAGCCCAATTATGCCCGGCTCGAAGTCACGCCGGCCGGAGCCAGGGGACCCAGCGGCATCCTGGTGGGGGACGGGGACTATTTCTGGACCTACTGGCCGGCGGGCAAGCCGCGCTATGGCTTCGAGTTCAACGGCAAGTATGCCGAGGAATATAAGAAGTACGGGAGCAAATTCTACATGAAGAAGCCCACCCCGGTGGGCAAACACTCGATTGGGCACGAGATTGGGAACCTGGCGTCGCTGGCGCCGACCATCATCGATCCGAGCACATTTCATGGATACACGGATTCGCTCCAGCCCTACGTCGATGGCGTCCAGAGCCTGGGCACCGACACTATTGGAGGCGAGGTCTGTGATGGCATCGAGGTGAGCATCATGAAGCATCAGCGGAGCTGGTTTCTGTGGCTGGCCAAGGGAGACCGGCTGCCGCGCAAGCTCAAAGAGGTCGTCCAGGTAGGACATGACATGACCTTGGAGGGGTCCTGGTCGGAGGTCGTGGTCAACGCCGACATCTCCAATGACCGGTTTGCCTGGTCTGCGCCCGCGGATTGGAAGGAGTGGAAGATGCCGGACATCGAAGAGGGTCTATTGAAGCCCGGCGCGACGGCTCCGGATTTCGAATTGTCTGCGCTCAATGGAGGCAAGCTCAAGCTGTCCAGCTTTCGAGGCCAGATTGTCTGGCTCAACAAATGGCGGTGTGGCTGACCGGAGTGCCGCAAGGAGACAAGGAGTCTCCAGGAACTTTACGAAAAATATCACCGCAAAGGGCTTGTCGTCCTGGGAGTGAACCCGGCGGACGATCGCAAGATCGCCCTGGAATACCTTGTGGAAAACAAGGTGACTTTTCCAATCATACTCGACACCTCACAGGCTGCGTGGCAGGCGATGGCCCAATACGAGACTCTGGGGGGCATGTCGGCCGTTCCGATGACGTACGTGATTGGTCGAGACGGCAACGTCATGGACGCCTGGTACGGCTTCGAGAGCGCCAAAACCGAGCAGGCACTGAAAAAGCTGGGTTTGTGACCCTTGCCTCCGTACTCAGCAGCCAGATGGCTCGCATCCCAGTGAAATCAGGAGGCCAGCCACACCGGCGGGCATGGCTGGCTGATGTGCAGGCCCTTGCGGTTGATGCCGTGGACCTCTACCTGGTTCTTCTTCACCGCCAGGACAGCGCCGGCCAATCGCAAGAACTCGAAGGATGGGCTGGCCAAATCGGGATGGTTAGTTTATGTTGTGAGCACCGTGAGCCAAAGCCAACATGCAGGCGCCTGATTCATCGTCAGTCAGCAGGAAGCAGGACATTCTTCGGCAGGCGCTAAAGCGGACCACGCCGACCGAGCGGGCCGTGTTCCTGGATAGTGCATGTGCCGGAGATGCCGCTCTGCGGGCGGAGATGGAGGGTTGGCTGGCCAGCATCGAGGGAGGCGAGAGAGGCCCTGCGCTCAATACAGAGGCTGGCAACGCCCCTCCGGGAGAGGGCATTACCGAAATCACGGCCACCCTCCTCGATCAAATACCCCTGACCGAGGGGCTGGGGACGGTCATTGGGCGCTACAAGCTGCTGGAGCAAATCGGGGAGGGCGGCTTTGGGGTGGTGTACGTAGCCGAACAAATCGAGCCCGTCCACCGCCAGGTCGCCCTGAAGGTAATCAAGCTGGGCATGGACACCCGCCAGGTGGTGGCCCGGTTCGAGGCCGAGCGCCAGGCGCTGGCACTCATGGACCACCCCAATGTGGCCAAGGTGTTCGACGCAGGAGCGACCGAGAGCGGGCGCCCTTTCTTTGTGATGGAACTGGTCAAAGGGGTTCCGATCACTAAGTACTGCGACCAGGAGAAGCTCAGCACCAATGACCGTTTGAATTTGTTCATCGGGGTCTGCCAGGCCATTCAACACGCGCACCAGAAGGGGATCATTCACCGCGACATCAAGCCCTCGAACATTCTGGTGACGGTGCAGGAGGGCAGGCCGGTGCCCAAGGTCATTGACTTTGGCATCGCCAAGGCGACTCAGCAGCGGCTTACGGAGAAAACGCTCCACACGCAATTGGAGCAATTGATAGGGACGCCGGCCTACATGAGTCCCGAGCAGGCGGAGATGAGCGGGTTGGACATCGACACGCGCAGCGACATTTACAGCCTCGGGGTGTTGCTGTATGAGTTGCTGACGGGCAAGACGCCCTTTGAGGCGAAGGAACTGCTGGCGGCGGGGTTGGATGAGATTCGGCGGACGATTCGGGAGAAGGAACCGGCGCGGCCCTCGACGCGGCTGAGCATGATGGGCAAGGAGGAGTTGACGACGACCACCCAACGTCGCGGCACGGAGGCGCCCAAGCTCATCAGCCTCCTGCGCGGGGACCTGGATTGGATCGTGATGAAGTGCCTGGAGAAGGACCGGACACGGCGATACGAGACGGCGAACGGATTGGCGCGGGATATCGAGCGGCATTTGAACAACGAGCCGGTGGTTGCGCGAGCGCCCAGCGCGGGGTATCGGCTCCGGAAGCTGGTTCGGCGCAACAAGCTGGCGTTTGCGGCCACGACCGCGGTCGCGCTCGCGCTCATGGCGGGCATCGGCGTGAGCACGTGGCAGGCTGTCCGGGCCACGAGGGCTGGGCGCACCGCTGAGCTGGAAAAGGACCACGCGCAGAAAGCCGAACGGGTTGCGATCAAGGAGAAGCACGATGCTCAGGAACAAAGCCGACGGGCCGATGCTGCCACGTTGGAAGCCCGTCACAATTTGTATGCCTCAGACATGCTTCTGGCCCAGCACGTCCGAGAGGATGGCAACCTCGATCTGACGCTCGATTTGTTGAACAGACATCGACCCGCTCCGGGCCAGGCCGACTTGCGCGGTTGGGAATGGCGGTACCTCTGGAGCCTGTGCCAAAGCGACGAGCTCACTACCTTCGTTGGAAATTCCGCAGAGTTGGGCGATCTGGCGATCTCTCCCAACGGCAGTCTTGTCAGCATCGCAGAATGGGGGCCGGCGAGGACGGCCGTTAAGGTGTGGAGTTTCCCTTCCGGCCGGCTGGTTGCCATTGCTGAAACGAACGACGCCGCAGGCTCGGTGGCCTTTTCCCCTGATGGAAAGCTACTCGCCTTTGGCACCAGGAGCCATGGCCTCAAGTTATGGGACACTGCGACCCATCAGGAAAAAACCAGCTTCCCTGGCGGGTACGGCCCAAACCGTGGCTCGAGGTTGGTCTTTTCTCCAGACGGGAATACACTGGCTGCCGCTAGCGGTAACGAGATCCTGCTTTGGAACCTCGAGAACAAGAAACTCTCCATGACCTTGAAGGGACATTTGGACGCCATTACTTCCCTCGTTTTCTCGCCCGATGGCAAGACCTTGATTAGTGGAGGCTCGGACAACTCGATCCGGCTTTGGTCCCTGGAAAGCGGTCAGGACGTCGCGCGCCTCAGTGGCACATCCGCGGTTGCATCCCTGGCTCTCTCGGCTGACGGAAAAACTCTCGCCTCAGGAGCTGTGGACAAAACGATACGGATTTGGGACCTCGAGGCTCGCGTCCAGGTTGCCCTGTTAACCAATCATACACGCGGGGTCGTTTGCCTGGCCTTCTCGCCGGATCAGAAAATACTGGCCTCAGGCAGTTGGGACTTTTTGATCAAACTTTGGGATACCGCCCGGTGGCAGGAGGTCAGCACGTTGCGAGGCAACCTGGATGAGGTGTATTCCATCGCTTTTTCGCACGATGGCAGGACCCTGGTCAGCGGTGCGAAAAACGGAGTGATCAAGACTTGGAATCCGGCGCCCAAAGTGCGGCCTCTCGAGGTGCTCGAAAAGCCCCGCGACGCACGTGCGTGGTGGCTGGACAATGGAACGTTGTTTTGCATCCATACGAAGGGAGCCATAAGTTATTGGAATCCGTCCACACTTCGTCAGACGGCGCAGTACGACGAGCCCGCGGAGGCCGTTACTAACTCCGCATCGCTGGCTTTGACGCCAGGCGGAAGACTGGTTTGGGCCAACCACGAAAGTGAGATAGTGGTGTGGGACCTAGTAGCGCGACGGCAACTTGGCCGTCTTCGGTGCTTCCCGGGAGAAGGCAAAGTCCTCAGCGTTTCTCCGGATGAAAAGCTCCTCGCTGCGGCTGCCGAGGGCAAATGCCTCGCAGTCTGGGACCTGGAGAAGATGCGAGAGATTGCGACCCTGCCAAAATCCGCGGCCTTCGGGCCCTTGGTGCGTTTCTCCCGAGACCTCCACCTGATGGCAATGGGGAACGGGAACGGAACTGTCGAGGTCTGGGACCTTAACCGGAAGGAACTGCTGGCCGACTGGCAAGCCCACCAGCAAATGGTGGCGGGTGTGGCATTTATGCCTGACGGGAAACGGCTCCTCACCGTGGGTCATGATGCCACCGCCAAGCTCTGGGATATCGAGACCCGACGGGAATTGATGTCCTTTACCCGTACCTTGAATGCATTCTCCTCGGTTGCCGTCTCTGCGGACGGACAGAGGATAGCTGCCGGGACAATGGACGGCGCCATAAAGCTTTGGATCGCTTCGACGGGTCAGGAAATCGGGGCACTCAGAGCCGGACATGAGCCGGTTTTTGACCTGCAGTTTGTGGGATCGGATGGAAATGATCTCGTCTCCCTGGCCGAGGGCGGAGAGGTGCGGCTGTGGCACGCGCCGTCGTGGGCGGTGATCGCGGCAGGGGAGAAAAGGATGGAAGGGAAAACGCAGTAACGCTGTGCAACCTCATCACGGTTCATCTCCGCCGACCGAACGGCATTGAATGGTGCCTCAGTTCTCCGGGTGGCACAATTGGCCAGGACGTGCTGCCGGCCTGGATGAGGGCGCGATACCCATGTTCGAGCAGCACGCCAATCAATGTCGGTAGGCTATGTTCCCTGGGCTCACCGTCTTTTTGGCCCGTTCGACATTAACGAGCATCCTGGCAGCAAAGGCGGTGGCATCTTGAACCAGTTCTGCTGGATCCTCGGAGCCGACGCAGAGGCCGGCTTGAGGGACGGCGCTTTTGAGGCGGGGGATGATGTCTTCCTGCAATAACCAAGCGGATTTTGGGCTCATAATGTTGTGGGGATGGGGGGTTGAAACGAGAAAGCCCTCAGCACCTTCAAAAGGGTGAGGGCGGGAGGGGACCAGGCTTAAAGCAGGTCCGTCACCCTGAAATCATACCAGCAGGAAGGGCGTAAAATCAGGAGGGTAGCGGAATTGTTGAAGAACGGGTCAGCGGCAGGGAGGATTCAAGGGTTTTGCGTTCCCGACATTTGGTTGGGGCGTCTGGATTAAGATGCAACCTTTATTGCGATCACAAGAGCAAGAAGCGCAGATGTTCGTGAAAAGATTCCAGTGAAAACTCGGCTTGCGCTTCCTCGTCGTTGGGTTTATGTTTCTAATCTGTGACGAGCCGCTGACTCGCTTGTTGCTGCCGGCGACTCGTGTGCAGAGGACCGGGAACCCCGGGGGCATGAACAGCCCATTGAAGGGTTGGACGAATTGGGTGATTGAAGGCCCGAAATCGCCCAAAGGAGGGATCACTTGCATCTTCTCCTGGCCGCCTGGCGCCTTTCAGGGCCTGGCTCTCCAAGCGATCTTCAAGGCATCCACTACCTTCATCACGGCAATCACCTGCCCGAACACGATGTCCGGGCGTTTAACCACTGTCTGCGCCACGAGGCTGCTGCCGCTCCTCCTGCTCTTCACCCTGCCTTCCGTGGTGCAAGCCCAATTCTCCTACGGGTCCTTGCTGTATTCGACCAGTAATGAGACGGTCACGATCACCGGATACCAGGGCATCGGCAACCCGGGCGGCAATCTGATCATTCCGGACACCATCGAGGGCCTGCCGGTCACCACCATCGGTTACGCTGCGATTAGACATACCAGCCTTGCCAGCATCACCATCCCCGCCGGCGTCACTAGCATCGGAGATATTGCTTTAGATTGGAACCTCGGCCTGACAAGCGTCTATTTCGAAGGTAACGCTCCCAGCATCGGTGCGGATGTGTTCGACTTTGACCCGGTGACCGTCTATTACTTGCCAGGGACCCTGGGCTGGGGCTCGACCTTCGGCGGGGTTCCGGCGGTAGTTAATCTGGCGTCTCAATTCGATTACACAACCAATAACGGTACGATCACCATCACGGGCTACACCGGTTCTGGCGGTGCGGTGACCATCCCCAGCGAGATAAATAACCTGCCGGTCACCAGCATTGGGGAGGCGGCGTTCAACTCCTGCGGCAGCCTGACGAACGTCACGATTCCCAACAGTGTCACCAGCATCGGGGATGCGGCCTTCTACTTTTGCAGCGGCCTGACCAACATCACGCTCCCGAGCAGCGTCACCAACATCGGGGCCCAGGCGTTCGCCGGCTCCGCTCTGAGCGGCGTCACGCTCCCAAGCAGCGTCACTCAGATCAAACACTCTGCGTTCGGCTTCTGCTACAACCTGACCAACATCATGGTGGACGGACAAAACCCCTTTTATAGCAGTGTAGATGGGGTGTTGTTCGACAAACACCAGACCACGCTGATTCAATATCCAGCGGGCGGAGCCCGAAGTTACACGATACCCAACAGCGTCACCAGCATCTTGGACTGGGCGTTCTACGACTGCTACTGCCTGAACGGCGTCACGATCCCCAACAGTGTCACCAACATCGGGGCCTTTGCGTTGGCTTACTGCTACGGCCTGACCAACATGGCGATCCCGTACAGCGTCACCAGCATCGGGAGTGGGGCGTTGGCTGGCTGCAGCAGCCTGCGCGCGATAACGGTGGATGCCCTCAATTCCAGCTATAGCAGTTTGGATGGCGCCCTGTTCGACAAGAACCAGACCACGCTCATCCAGTGTCCGGGGGGCACAACCAGCGGCTACACGATCCCCAACGGCGTCACATACATCGGGTACGAGGCGTTCGGGGGCTGCTCCAGCTTGACCAGTGTGACGATCCCGAGTAGCGTCACCAACATCGAGAACGCTGCGTTCTATCAGTGCACCCGCCTCACGGGAGTCTATTGTCAGGGCAACGCGCCCAGCGTCGGTGCAGGTGTATTCGAGTATGACGACACGGCGACCGTCTATTACCTGCCTGGGACCACGGGCTGGGGTCCGGCGTTTGGCGGGCGTCCGACGATGTCCTGGGGAAACCCAGGCATCCTGGTGCCGCCTCTGACGCAAACCGCTGAGCTGGGGTCACTCGCCGGCTTCTGGGTGGAGATCACGAACATTGCGCCGGTAGCAACTTACCAATGGTATTTTGACGACACCAACGCACTCGACAGCGCCACCAACGCTTACGTTGTCCTGGCCGACGTCCAAGCGGCCCAGGCGGGGGCTTACACGGTGGTCGTCACGAATGTTTACGGGGCCGTGACCAGCGCACCGGCCATGCTGAGTGTGATCCCCCCGGTCGAGCGAAGGATCGTTCCGGCCCTGAATCTAACGGCCGAGGTGGGCAGCTTTCTCCAGTTGGATTATGTCAATAGTTTGGCCCCTGGCGCACAGTGGCTGTCGCTAACGAAAGTGATGATCGAGAGCACGCCGCAGCTCTATTTTGATGTTTCCGAGCCGCTGCCTGTGCAACGATTTTACCGCGCCTGGCAGACGATGCCGAGCGCGGGGCTCGTGTTAGACATGATGCTGGCCACCGAGATTCCCTTAACCGGGGCGATTGGCAGTTCGCTGCAGATTGATTATATCAACGAGTTTGGCCCGACCAACGCCTGGGTGACGCTGGACACCGTGACGCTGACCAACACGACGCAACTTTACTTCGATGTCACCATGTTCCGCCAGCCCGCCCGGCTATATCGCCTAGTGCCGGTCCCGTGACGCGCTGCTTGATTTGTTTCCGACACCCTCGCCTCGTTTCATTTCAGCGATGGCAGGTGGGAGAATTATTCTGGCCGGTTCTACCGCCTGAGCATTTCCGGAGACGCAACGGAAGCCCCCTAACGCTTTTCTCTTGCCAACACAGGGTTTTCCGATTATCCCTCTCTCCATTATGGCAAAACCATTAACGAAATCTCAGATCACGGCATCTCTGGCTGAAACAGTCGGAGTCACCAAGAAACAAGCCACCGAGGCCCTCGAAGCCCTGGTGGCCCTGGCGTACAAGAACGCGAAGAACAAGTTCACCATCCCCGGTTTGGGCAAGCTGGTCCTGGTCAATCGCAAGGCTCGGATGGGTCGAAATCCAGCGACCGGAGAGTCCATCAAGATCCCCGCCAAGCGCGTGGTGAAGTTCCGCATTGCCAAGGCAGCCAAGGACGCGATCCTGGGCGCCAAGTAACGCGAAGTCTTATGAACATCAGCAATTTGACACCACAACAACTCCGAAATGCGGCCGACCTCAAGGAGAAGATCGACGGCCTGCAAAACGAACTGAATGAACTCCTCGGCGGTGAGGTCTCCGTTCCTGCCCAAACGACCATTGAAGCACCTGAGAAGCCGGCGAATGGGAGAAGGAGCAAGAAGAGGAAGAAGCTCAGCGCCGAGGGCCGTGCAAACATCGCTGCTGCTCAGAGGGCGAGATGGGCGGCAAGGAGAGGTGAAGCCCCGGCAACCGAAGCGGAGAGGCCAGCAAGGCAGCCGAAGAAGACGAAGAAGCAGGTGATCGAGGCACGGCTGAACGCGCTGGCCAAGGCCCGTGAGGCAAGGTGGGCAAAGGTCAGGGCGGCCAAGGGAACCGCTGTTCAGTCACAAGAGGGCCCTGCAACGGAGGCGGAGAAGCCGAAGAAGAAGAGGACCATCAGCGAGGCCGGTAGAAGGGCGATGTCGTTGGCCGGCAAGAGGAGATGGGCGAAGGCGAGGAGGGCGGCCAGATTGGGTATGTAGATTTCCGGATTTCGAAAGGCGCAATGCTCTTCATGGGGATTGCGCCTTCGAAACAGCCAAGTGCTCCTCGATTGCAAGTGGACATCCATTGTCCGCAATGAAGCAAACACCGCAAATACCCACGCAACGATTCTGTTTGACGCCCTCCTTGATTCGTGGTGAAGTCGAGTGGTCACCGAGCACAAGTCAGCGATGGGCCTTGAGGGTTTGCTGGCTTGGTGGTGGTGCTGTTGGGTGGCGAGTTGATTATGGAAATGGCGATGGCAATTGGCAGAACGGGTATGGGCGAGCATGAGTTGAGTGCTCACCATCCCCGAGGTTATAGCAACGAACGGCGACTGACCCTGGCACCTTTCTTTGCTCCAAAAACAACGGAAACTCCAATCAAGCCCAAGCCATCGGAGCCAATGGAATCCTCTCATTGGCTAGTGGTGAGCGAATGGATTGCTCCACGGACACTCGGACAAATATGCTTTCAACGACCGACAGAACCACGAATTAGGGATCACACGTTATGAAAACCAACAATGCCCTCTCAAAACATGCCCGCTGTTTAACAACTGCCTGGGCTGCAACAAAGCTCCTGCCGTTGCTCTTACTGCTGATACTGCCTGGGGTGGTGGAAGCCCAGTTCAATTACACGACCACAAACGGCACGATCACCATCACGGGCTACACCGGTTACAACAGTGTGGTGACCATTCCCAGCAGAATCAATGACCTGCCGGTGACCGCCATCGGGTACGGGGCGTTCTGCGAGTCGGGCCTGACCAGCGTCACCATTCCCACCAGTGTCACCAGCATCGGGGTCGAGGCGTTCTGTGGCTGCTCCTTCCTTACCAGCGTCACGATCCCAAACAGCGTCACCAGCATCGGGGTCGAGGCGTTCGAGGACTGCCCAAGCCTGACGGCGATAACGGTGCATGCAGCCAACTCCGTTTATAGCAGTATGGGTGGAGTGTTGTTCGACAAGAGCCAGACCACGCTCATCCAATTCCCAGGACGCATAGCCGGAAGTTACACGATTCCCGACAGCGTCACCAGCATCGGGGACTATGCGTTCCAAAGTTGTTCCGACCTGGGGAACGTGATCATTCCCAATAGCGTCACCAACATGGGGGAGGGGGAGTTCGCTGGCTGCAGAAGCCTGACGAACGTGACCATTGGAAACAGCGTCACCAGCATCGGGTACGCGGCGTTCTGTGACTGCTCCAGCCTTACCAGCGTCACGATTCCCAACAGCGTCACCGGCATCGGGCTCCAGGCGTTCTGTGGCTGCTCCAGCCTTACCAGCGTCACGATTCCCAACAGCGTCACCGGCCTCGGGGACTGGGCGTTCGAGGCGTGCGCGAACCTGACAAGCGTGACGATACCCGACAGCGTCACTGGCATCGGGGAGGGGGCGTTCGAGCTGTGCACGAACCTGACAAGCGTCACGATTCCCAACAGCGTCACCAGCCTCGGGAATTGGGCGTTCGACGCGTGCACGAACCTGACAAGCGTGACGATCCCCGACAGCGTCACTAGCATCGGGGAGGTGGCGTTCGGGGACTGCACCAGCCTGACTGCAATCATGGTGAATACGCGCAATCCCGTCTATAGCGATGTGGATGGAGTCTTGTTCAACCATAGTCTGACCATGCTCGTCCAATGCCCAGGGGGCATAGTTGGAAGTTACACGATCCCAAACACCGTTACCAACATCGGGGACGGGGCGTTTTCTGGCTGTTCCGGCCTGACGAAGGTGACCATACCCAGCAGCGTCACCAGCATCGGGGACTGGGCGTTCTCAGGCTGCGCAAGACTGACCAGCGTCTGTTTCCAGGGCAATGCCCCCAGCTTCGGTCAGGATGTGTTCGATTTCTGCTATAACC
>Ga0181536_10005860_pt1 | contig 12469 bp, 11 predicted proteins | sample PEATcosm2014_Bin_41_FD_121105 | JGI IMG/M metagenome (GOLD analysis project Ga0181536, IMG submission 121105) | Peatland microbial communities from MTU Mesocosm Facility, Houghton, MI, USA - PEATcosm2014_Bin17_60_metaG | ecosystem: Environmental > Terrestrial > Soil > Wetlands > Peat | place...
CCATCTTCCAGAACTTGTGAAATGCTTTCTCGTCGGGAAACCGCTCCGGCTTCAGCAGCAGCTTGTATTCGCGATACTGAATCTGGTCCGACGGTACGATCGGTTCGTAAAACTTTGAACTTTCGACCTGCGTACTCATCTATATTTCTTCATCCGCTCGAAACCTTCGCGCCGGGAGTCCCGCAGGTCCGCATCAGGGCCGCCGCCGGCGCATCCCCCCGCATTTCCCAGATCCATTCGAAGTATCAGTCTGGATAGTGAAGGTCAATTATTACCGATTTGCCGGCACGTTCGAAACTGTCACTCAGTCAACTATGAGCATCGCAACACCGCGGTCCGAGCGCATGATGCTGCGCGGCGATCCCCACTCGCCGAGCGCACTGGCGCCTGCACCCTGATTGATATGAAATATTGGCGATGTTATCTTGACCGTCATCGCCGCGAAGCCGGTGTCAGGGCACGTCCGGAAAGACCATCGCCAGGCTGCAATCCTTGAACCCTAGCGCGGAATACAAAGAGCAGGCCCATTGAGGCTCCCTGAGATCATCGGCGTTGGCCCCGGACGCACCGGCACGACATGGCTCCATCGCGTGCTCGAAGGCCACGTGGATCTGCCCTACGGGGTCAAGGAGACCCAGTTTTTCAGCGACTACTACGGCAAGGGCATTGAGTGGTACGCACGACATTTTCGCTACGCAACCGGCCGGCGCAAGGTCGCCGAAATATCCCCCTACTTTTTCGAGCCGCTGGCGCCCGAACGCATCAAGACCCACATTGCGAACTGTCGGGTAATCACCACGCTGCGCAACCCGATCGATCTTTCATTTTCATCCTATAAGCTGGTTGCTCACTACGCGTGGGCGCGCGGATCGTTCGACGAGGTCCTGAAATCCCGGCCCAATCTGGCTGGCGGGAACCGCTACGCGTTCCATCTGAGCAAATGGTTCGAAGCGTTGGGCCGCGAGAACGTGCTGATCACGATGTATGATGAGTTGCGCGCGCAGCCGCAGTCGTATCTGGATCGGGTGACCGATTTCATGGGCATCGAGCGGATTGCGCTTTCCGAGCGGCCCGAAATCGGTGACGATGTGCATTCGTTCGATCGCGCGCCAAAAAATCCCAGACTCGCGCGCCGCGCGACGCGGCTGATGTACTGGTTCAAGGGCCGCCAGGCCTACGGCGCGATAAATTTTCTGGACCGCGCCGGCGTCTGGGATTTCTGCCATGGCCGCGGCGAGCCGTACGGCCGGCTGACGCCCGAGCAGGAGGAGCGCCTGTGTGAGCGCTATCTTCCCGAAGTCGAGGCGCTCGAGGAATTGCTTATGATCGATCTCTCAGCGTGGAAGAAGCCGCGTGCCGCGCGCGCAGGCGGGAACCCCGGCGTGTCGCGCTCGGAACCTGTGCCGCGCGCGCAGGTTCGCTAGTAATCGCCGGTTAATCGATGACCAAATCTTTCACCACCGCGCGCGAGCCGCGACTGCCCGGCTTCATCGGCGTCGGTCCCGGCCGGACCGGGACTACATGGCTGTACGAAGTCCTCAAGGGCCGCGTCGATATGCCGGCTGGAATCAAGGAGACCGATTTCTTCACCACCAACTACGACAAGGGAATCCAGTGGTACGCGCATCACTTCCGCTACGCCGATGGTACCCGCCCGATTGGCGAGGTCAATCCATACTTCGGCTTTCCCGAGGCCGCCGAGCGAATCGCGCTGCATATTCCGCGATGCAAAATCATCTGCACGTTTCGCAACCCGGTCGAGCGAATCTACTCGGAGTACAAACTCTGGAGACATTACACGCTGACGAAGTTTCCGCTCGACGAGTTCCTCGTAAAGGTCCCGCAAGTGATCGAGGTGACCCGCTACGCCAAACATCTGCCCGACTGGCGAGCCCGCTTCGGCCAGGATCGGGTGCTGGTCTTGCTCAACGACGACCTCCGCGCCGATCCGCAAGCGTACCTCGACCGGGTCTGTGATTTTATCGGCATCGAGCGCTACCCCGTGCCGGCGTCTGCGGCCCAAGGCGAGTTGATCAATTCAATTAACGATCTGCCAAGGCTTCCGCGCGTCGCCCGCAAGGCGCGCCACTTCATGTACTGGCTTGAGGAGAAACAAGCCTACGGCACCAGCAATTTTCTCGAGCGCGCGGGCGCCTGGCGCTTCGTTTTCGGCGGCGGGCCTCAGTTCCCGCCGCTCGACGCCGCCATCGAGGCGCGCCTGCGCGAACTCATGCGCCCCGAAATCGATGGGCTCGAGCGCATGCTCGGCCGCGATCTTTCTGCATGGAAGGGTCGGCGAGCCAAGAGCAGTCCCGCAGTCCCGCGCGCTGCCGCCATTGGGGGGAGTTAGCGACCCGCGATGGCAAAGGTGTCGGTAATAATTCCAGTCTATAACGGCGCGCGCACGGTTCCCCGCGCGCTGGCGAGCGTGTTTGCGCAGTCGTACACCGATTACGAGGTCGTGGTCGTCGATGACGGATCGACCGACGATACCGCGTCGCTGTTGGCCAGCTACGGCAATCAAATCCGCGTCATCACCCAGCCCAATTGCGGTCGCTCGGCCGCGCGCAACGCCGGCGTACGGGCGTCGGGCGGCGAGTACCTTGCGTTTCTCGACGATGACGACGAATGGATGGCGCAAAAGCTCGCGCGATCCGCAGCCGTCCTCGATCAAGATCCGAATTGCGTGCTGGTGTACACCGGAGCGTTCAGGGTCGATCCGGCCGGGCGGCCGATGCCCAGCCAGGACAGCCAGACTTGGGGCCTCGATTCGCCAACCTTGGCGCAGATGCTCGAGCGCCCATGGAATGTCGTGCCGAGCCGGGTCATGGTGCGCCGTGCGGTGCTCGAGCGATGCGGTGGCTTTGACGAGCGCTACGTGACGGGCTGCGAAGATATTTATTTCCTGCTACTCGCGCGTGAGTGCGGATATTTCCGAGGTGTCCCCGACTTGCTGGTGCGCAAGACCATGCGCCCGCTCTATCCCACGGCCCTGAAACACGAGCAAGATGCCGAAATGTTTGTCGAGCTGGTCCGCGAACGCTATGGCGCCGCGGCCACCCCCCTCATCCGGGAATTCCGGCGGATGCGGATGAAGGTCATGAAACATATGGCCCACCTTCTTCTCGAGGAGGGACGAACCAGGGATGCGCGCCGATGCCTCGCCCGGGTCATCTACTACCAACCGGCGTCAGCGAAGGCCTACCGTCGATACTTGAAAACTTTTCTTCCGGCACGTTTTCCGCGAGCGACCTCGCGTACGGGCGATGGAAAAGCCTGAGTCGGCGCCGATGACAGACGGCGGGCTAAATGCGGAAAACGGCGCGCGCGCACCGCGCGTTTCCGTAATAATTCCGGTATGGAACGGCGCGCGCTCGATTCCGCGGGTGCTGGCGAGCGTGTTCGCGCAGTCATTTACCGATTACGAGGTCGTGGTCGTCGATGACGGCTCGACTGACGACACGGCCGCCGTGCTCGCCGGATACCAAGACCGAATCCACGTGATCAGACAGCCCAATCGCGGTGCTTCCACGGCGCGCAATGCCGGGGTCCGCGCGTCGAGCGGCGAGTACCTGGCGTTTCTCGACGATGATGACGAGTGGATGGAGCAAATGCTTGCGCGATGCGTGCCTGTTCTCGATGGAGATCCGGCTTGCGCGCTGGTCTACACGCGGACGCTCACGTTCGACGTACAGGGGCGAAGTCTCGGTACCCTGGATGAACAGACCGGAGGCTTCGAGTCGCCGACGATGAAGCAAATGCTGGCGCGGCCGTGGAACGTCGTGCCCAGCTCATTCGTGGTGCGCCGCGACGTGTTCAATCGATGCGGCGGATTCCATATAACCGGGTGCGAGGACCGATACTTCCTGTTGCAGGCGCGTGAGCACGGGCCTTTCCGCTGCGTTCGGGAACCTCTTCTGCGCAAAACGGAGCACCCGCTCTATCCCACGTGGCTGAAACGCGAGCCTCGATTCAAGGTCTTCCTGTCCCTCTTGCGCGAGCGCTACGGCGCCTCGGCCGAGGGTCTCATCAGGATACACCGAAGCTCGAGGGCGGATCTCTTTAAGCGCACGGCCCGCGTTCTCATGAAAGAAGGCCGCCCCAGGGACGCGCGCCGATGCCTCGCTCGCGTCATCCACTACCAGCCCGCATCGCTGCGCAACTACCGCAAGTACTTGAAGACTTTCCTGCCGAGTCGCGTTCCCTCGCGAACGGGCGATGGCAAGGCCTGAGCCGGCGCGGATGACGTCTGCCACGCCAACATTCAGCGGACGCGCGCCGCTCGTCTCGGTAGTAATCCCGGTTTACAACGGGGCGGCGACAATCGGCCGCGCGCTCCAGAGTGTCTTCGGGCAAACCTTCACCGACTACGAAGTCGTCGTCGTCGATGACGGCTCGACCGATCGAACCCGCGCAATCGTGAAGCAGTACGGGGACCGCGTGCGGCTGGTCGAGCAGCCCAACCGCGGACAATCGGCAGCGCGCAACAACGGCGTCCGCCACTCATCGGGCGAATTTCTCGCCCTGCTCGACGCCGACGACGAATGGCTCCCGCGAAAGCTCGAATTGACAGTCGCGGCGATGCGCGCGGATCCCGATGCGGCCCTGGTTTACTCCGACATCATCGTCGTGAATGAAGCGGGCGAGGAATTTCGCCGCTCGCACATCCGCCCCGATACCGCGCACGCGCCCTCGATGGACGAGATGCTGGCGCGGATTTGGCCGATCATGCCGAGCACGGTCGTGATGCGCCGGGCGGCCTTCGATCGCACCGGTGGATTTTGCGAACAACTTCGTGGTCCCGAGGACATCCACTTCTGGCCGCTGATGCGCGAGCAGGGGCATTTCATTTACCTGCCCGACCGCCAGGTCCGCTTCACCTACGGCCAGTTGTTTCCCAAGGTATTGAACCGCGACGGCCCCGCATCAATTGTCGATCTGTTCCGCGCCCGCTACGGTGCGCGCGCCGACGGGCTGGTGAAGGATTTCATTCGCCATCAGGTCAGAATGATCGCCAACGCCGGCGTGATCGAGATGAGCCGCGGAAACACGGCTGGCGCGCGGCGATGCTTCATGCAGGTGCTGCGCTACGATCGACTTCACATAAAGAGTTACTTGCGAATCGTGCGAAGCTTTCTGCCCGCGGGCGTCAGGCGCGTCCTTGGTGGCCGGGCGGCGCGCGGCGCGCGGCGGGCGCGTGCGTAGCTCGCCCGGCGGGACGGCCAGATGTCGCGTGTTTCGGTAATCATTCCGGTTTACAATGGCGCCGCTACGGTCGCGGGCGCGATCGAGAGCGTGCTCGCGCAGACCTTCACCGATTTCGAGGTCATCGCGATCGATAATGGATCGATCGACTCCAGCCGCGAGGTTCTCTCGCGATACGCCGGCCGCGTAAAAATTCTCGAGGAACCCAAGCGCGGCCCCTCCGCTGCCCGCAACACCGGCGTGCGCGCATCGTCGGGCGAGTACTTGGCGTTCCTCGACGCCGACGATTGGTGGCTGCCCGCGATGCTCGAGCGCACGGTCCAAACGCTTGACCGCGACCCCGATTGCGGTCTCGTTTACACGGACCTTGCGCTGGTTGACAGCACCGGGCGGGAGCTGATGGCCTCGCTGGCCGGCGACAGTCATCCACCAACGGTCGACGAGATGCTCGAACGGTTGTGGCCGATCCTGCCCAGTGGAGTCGTGATGCGCCGGCGCGTGTTCGACCTTGCGGGCGGATTCCCGGAGGAGCTGACCGCGTTCGAGGACGTTTACCTTTGGCTCCGCGCGCGCGAGCACGGAAACTTTCACTACCTCGCGGAGCCGCTCGCGGTATGGCGCTTCGCGCTGTTCCCGGAGGCGCTCAAGCCCGGCGGAGGCCAGGAGGAGGCGGGCGTAGTCTTCGAGCGCATGGTGCGCGAGCGCTATGGCGTGGCCGCGCATCACCATGTGGTCGCCCGCCGTCGTGCGCCGCGCAGCATCCTCGGCTATATCGGGCTTCGCGCGCTCAAAGAGGGTGATCGGCCGCTCGCGCGCCGCGCATTCGCGCGCGCCATCCGCGTCGATCCATTGCGAATCAGGAATTACTTGCGCTTCGCCAGGACCCTGCTGCCGGGCGCGATGGCGCGGGCACTCAGCGGCCGCTCGCGCGAAGCCCGCTAGCCGCCGATCAGCCCGGCCGCTCCCGCGCCCTGCATCACTGGACTCTACCGCGCGCCGGATACCCGCGCCTTGGGCTTGGGCTCAGTCTCGGCGGGCTCCGCCGGCGACGACATCGACCCATACCCGACTGCATTGCTGATCCGCCGCCAGTTTACCAGCGCGTCGATGCGATCCTTCTTCACGCGATGCTTGTAATGCTCGACCTTGTGGAAGATCGAATCGATTAACTCCTCCGACAGCAGGCGCGGCTTGAGCCCCAGGTCGATCAGCTTGGTGTGCCTGGCTTTGTAGTAGTGGACTTCGGCCTCGACGCGCGGGTCCGCGACATGCTGAATCTCGACGCTGTGGCCCTCGTGCTTCGCCGCCGCCTGGATCAGCTCCGCCAGTTGCTCGACCGAGAACTGCTCGGTGAACTGGTTGAAGACGCGGTATTCGCCGGGCTTCGCCGGTTTCTCCATCGCGATCTCGATACATCGCATCGTGTCGCGAATATTCAGGTAGCCGCGCGTCTGACCGCCTTTGCCGTGCACGGTGAGCGGATGCCCGATCGCGGCCTCGATACAGAACCGGTTGAGCACCGTGCCCCAGATTCCGTCGTAGTCGAAACGCGTGGCCAGCCGCTCATCGAGCATCGTCTCGTCGGTTTCGATTCCGTAAACGACGCCCTGGTTGAGGTCGGTCGCCCGGATTCCCCAGACTTTGCACGCGAACTGGATGTTGTGCGAGTCGTGAACCTTGGACAGGTGATAGAAGGAGCCCGGCTGCTTCGGGTATGGCAGCGTGTCGGTGCGCCCGTTGTGCGTAATCTCGATAAACCCCTCTTCGATATCGATATTGGGCGTGCCGTATTCGCCCATCGTGCCGAGCTTGACCAGGTGGCACTCCGGCACATGCTCGCGAATGGCGTAAATGGCGTTGAGCGTGCCGACAAGATTGTTGACCTGGGTGAGCACCGAATGGCGCCGATCGATCATCGAAAACGGCGCGCTGCGCTGCTCGCCGTAATGGATGATCGCGTCGGGCTTGAAGTCGCGGACCACGGCGCTGATGAACGGGTAGTCGGTCAAATCGCCGATCGCCGTCTGTATCGTTTTGCCACTCGTTTCGCGCCACGCCGCCACCCGGTCCTGCAGCGAGCAAATCGGAATCAGGCTTTCGGTCCCGCCCTCGAGGTCCCATAGACGCCGGCTGAAGTTATCGACCACGCATACTTCGTAGCCGCGCTTCGACAAGTACATCGCCTGCGGCCATCCGAGGTAGCCGTCCCCACCAGTTACAATCACCTGCATCGAAAATGCCTCCCGCAGTGAACAGTGAAAAGCTATACCCCAATTTAGTTATTCCTGATACGCGCGGCCAGATCGAGCGCGCCGCCATCGGGCACCCGAAAGACTCTGCGCCAGCCGATGCGGCAGCAATGTCCTCATCCGGCACAGGTAGTTCTTGAGCCGATAAGGCCACCCTGATCGCCCGCGCCCGTGGGCGGAGTTTACCCTGCACGAAGTCGAAGAACCCGGTTAGAAAACGGGTAAGGGGAAAAGTCTAAGAGAGGTAACGGAGTAAGAGCCGCTCCCGCGGCTGGCGACTGGGTCGCCAGTCGCAAACCGGGAGAAGCCGTCAGACGACATTCATGACGCGCGGCGGACAGTCGCCTTGCGCATGGTCCTGTGGGTATGGCCTTCGTCCAAGCCAAACCGGTTCAGCATCCGGTAAACCGTGTAGCGCGATACGCCCAGCATCTCGGCCGCGCGATGGCAATTGCCCTCAGTCGCTTGCAGCGCGCGAACCAGCGCGCTCTTCGAGGCCTCGCGGATTACCGCATCGAGCGAGTAGGGCCAGCCCGCCATCTCGAAGCATCGCTTCGACGCGTTCGCGCAGCCAATCCCGGCGCCATTGGGCACGCCCTCGAGATGGAGCCCGCCGTTTTGCAGCACCGCCTCGACTGGCTCGCCCAGCGCTTCCGGATTCGCATCGTCGTTGCGCAAAGGCAGGTCGTCGAGATCGATACGATCGCTTTCGGTCATCAGAACCGCGCTCTCGATTGCATGGCCGAGCTCGCGGACGTTGCCGGGCCACTGGTTGGCGCACAGCGCGTCCAAGGCGATCCGCGAAACGAGCTTTACGTCCTTGCCGAACAGGCGGTTGAAGTGCTCGATAAAATGGGCGACGAAGGCCGGGATTGCCTCGCGCCGCTCGCGAAGCGGCGCAACCAGGATTGCCGCCGCGTTAAGCCGGTAGTAGAGGTCGTCGCGGAATTGCCCCGCCTTCACCATCGCGTGCAGGTCGCGATTGCTCGCCGCGACCAGCCGAATATCAACCGCGTAGGAGCGTGACGAACCGACCGGCTGAACCTCGCGGTTATCGAGCACGCGCAGCAGCTTGGGCTGCAGGCGCAGCGGAAGCTCGGCGATTTCGTCCAGAAATAGAGTTCCGCCGTTGGCGGAGCGGAAATAGCCGAGCGAATCCTCGCGGGCATCGGTGAAAGCGCCGCGCACATGACCGAAAAGCTGCGACTCTGCCAGCGACTCGACCAGGTTGGAGCAATTGAAGGTCACGAACGGGCCGCTTTGCACCGAGCCCAGCGTGTGCAACCCTCGCGCCACCAGCTCCTTGCCGGTTCCGGATTCGCCCTGAATCAGGACGGTTGACCGGTACGGACTCAAGCGTGAAATGGTTTTGAGTATCTTGCGCGCGTGCGCCGACCGCACCACCGCCGAGCCAACTCGTTCCGACCCTTGCGCAAGATCCGCCAGGCTCACCCACTCGCAAGTCGCATTCGCCGCCTCGGCGTGAGCATCCTGCCTCGCAGCCGCGACCGACGATCCTTTCGCTGAGTATTCTTGTAGGCGCATCTTTGGTTCCTCTCGAGCGCTGATTCTTCCAATCTATACTTATTTACTTAACCTGCTCTACTAATTTGTAGGATTTGGATATATTCCAGTAGTGGGTGGCATGTCAAGCTGCTGAATGCTGATTTCGCCGCGTTTGAGCAAAGGTGAGCACATTTGTGTTTTGCCATCGCGCTTTTCACCGTGACGAGCGCGGTGGGATGTGTTGCAACTTTGGCGGGGGTAGCTGGTAGCCTGAAAAGATCGTGAAGAACGTAACCCGACCGGCAATCTTCAAGTGGCGGCAGACGGCGCCGGAGCTGATTCTGTGTGCCGTGCGCTGGTATCTTCGGTACTCGCTCTCGCTCCGCGATGCCGAAGAGTTGCTCGCCGAACGCGGTCTGGAGGTGGATCACACGACGATCTGGCGTTGGGTTCAACGTTACGGTCCCGAACTGGAGCAGCGGCTGCGCCGTCATCTCAAGCCGACCAACAAATCCTGGCGGGTCGATGAGACGTATATTCGAGTGAAGGGCCGTTGGTGTTACCTCTATCGGGCCATCGATTCCACCGGTGCCACCATCGACTTCCTGCTGTCGGCGTTGCGCGATGCGGCGGCGGCCAAACGCCTGTTCCGCAAGGCTCTCAGCGATCCATCGCACGCCCAGCCCCGCGTCATCAATACCGATCAGGCCCGCCTCTGCGGCTCGGCGATTGCAGCAGTGAAAGAGGAAGGAACCCTGCGCCGCTGCTGCCGACATCGACCGGTCCAATACTTGAACAACATCCTGGAGCAGGTTCATCGAGCGATCAAACGACGAATGAAGGCCAAGCAGAGCTTTCGTGAGTTCCAAGCAGCCCGGCGAACGATTGATGGATACGAAGCGATGCACATGATCCGGAAGGGGCAGGCGCGGTGGGTCAGCGACGCTGATGTTCGCAAACAGAATCAGTTCATCGACCAGCTGTGCGATCTGCCTGCCTGAGACCTCGCCGCCCAGTTCCTCTCGGGGCGTCCTCCGTCACAGCCTTCGAAGTGGCAACACTTCCAAAGAATCAGCTCCGGCGCCGTCTGCCGCCACTTGAACATTGCCGGTCGGGTTGCGTTCTTCACAATCTTTTCAGGTTACCAGTCATCCCAGCCAAAGTTGCAACACATCATTGCTGGGGTAAGGCTTGTGGGCTTCGCTCGAAACTCTGCGCCAGCGCCGAGAATTCCTGGCGAAGGATCTTGGCGGGCTCAAACGTGACAGCGAGCTGCGCGAGTCGATCTTGAATCGTAGCCGCCGGTTCGAGCGCCGCGACCAGTTGGCCCAAACTTTCGTAAAATGCCGCGCAAAGCTGATCGAGCTCCTGATCCAGAGCCTCCAAGGGTGTGAATTGCTTCAAGACCTGTCGAAGCTGGTGCTGGAAATTGCGCATCGGCTCGAGCACTTTGGCCAGATCCTTGATCCGCACCTCGAACTCCCGGAGAGGCTCAAACACCCTTGCAAGCTCGGAAAGCTGGTTCATCGGCTCCAGAATAAGCGCGATCTGAGCGAGCTGCTCTTGCAACGGCTTGACCTGCTCAAAAACCGTCGATACCGCCAGGTTCGGCTGAAACGAAGCCTCCTGATTTGACATTTTAATCAATGCTCCTATTCTACCTACGTATATGATTAGCCATTGTTGGCTTTACTCCGTTTTTATACCCTTAATTTGAGATTTCATTCCAGTGGTTTCAGAGTCTCGCTGCATATTTCTTCTCTCAGTCAGGCCCGCCGCAATAGCGCCCGAGGTTTTTGGAAGTGGACACTCCGAAAGGGATTTCGATACATAGCGGTGCGAACTCATAGAGACACCACCGGGGCCGAAAAAGGAACGGAGAAAGCGTGGCAAACGATTCGCGACCCAAGGACGAAAAAGAGAAAAGCCGGGTGGCCACTGAGGCTGATCGGGTAGCCGTTTTAAAAGTAGTGATCGGTGCGGCGCTCAGGAGTCTTTCCAGCCAAGTCGCCTTCCTTAACGATCACCTTAAATTCGCAAACGAAACTGAGCAGCGAGAGCGCCGCGAGCATCAAGCCAGCGAACTCTACTGGATCAAAACCGGGGCAAAGGCAGCCATCGTTTTTTCGATCGTCAGTTTGTTCCTGTCGGCGCTGACCCTGGGTGTCTTGTATAGGACGCTCGCTATTTATCGAGCGCAGGCAACCATTATGGCGACGCAAGCCACCATCATGAGCAAGCAGCGCGAAATCACCGAAAAAACCCTTTCCGCTATGCAGGCGCAGGCGGCTGCCGCCATGCTCGCCGCTCAAGCGGCCAAGTCCCAGGCGGACAGCAGCAAGATAGAGGCCGACGCTGCTGCGCTCTCCGTCCGCACCGCACGCGATACATTGCGTATCACCGAAGGCGCCGATGTCAATATGGAGGCAATCGAATGTTCTCCTCCCTCGGCGTTCAGTCTCAACACGATGATGAAATTGCGCTACCGCAATTCTGGCAGAACACGTGCGGACAACTTTGAGTCGGTTTTCTCTGTCGGAATTCCCAACGCCCTGCCGGCCGAAGAACCAGCAGTTCCCGCCGGTGAAGTCGGCGTCGCATCGGTAGGCGCGGGAGCGAGCATTCCAAGCGGAACCATAGGAACAGTTGGCAACATACTCTCCAAGAATGTGAGCGACGTTCCACCCGAACAAACGTTTCAGAAAATTGTTGCGGGGCAGCTCAAGTTCGAGTTTCGCGGATATGTTCAGTACACTGACGTGCTGAAAGAGACTCATCGAAAGAACTTTGAATATATTTGGGATCGCAACTTTCCGAACGACTGCCTCTTTACGGTGGTGCGTGCACCCGGTCAATAAATATAAGTTCGTCGATCTGCAGAGGGTATTAACTGGCACGTGCCATACGCGCCGAATTAGTCATCTCTGTGAAATCTGATTCAGATCACACCAGTTGGTCGTCCGTTTCGCGAGGATGTGTTGCAACTTTGGCTGGGATGACTGGTAGCCTGAAAAGATTGTGAAGAACGCAACCCGACCGGCAATGTTCAAGTGGCGGCAGACGGCGCCGGAGCTGATTCTTTGTGCCGTGCGCTGGTATCTTCGGTACTCGCTCTCGCTCCGCGATGTCGAAGAGTTGTTCGCCGAACGCGGTCTGGAGGCCGATCACACGACGATCTGGCGCTGGGTTCAACGGTACGGTCCCGAACTGGAGCAGCGGCTGCGCCGTCATCTCAAGCCGACCAACAAATCCTGGCGGGTCGATGAGACGTATATTCGAGTGAAGAGCCGTTGGTGTTACCTCTATCGGGCCATCGATTCCACCGGTGCCACTATCGACTTCCTGCTGTCGGCGTTGCGCGATGCGGCGGCGGCCAAACGCCTGTTCCGCAAGGCTCTCAGCGATCCATCGCACCCCCAGCCCCGCGTCATCAATACCGATCAGGCCCGCCTCTGCGGCTCGGCGATTGCAGCAGTGAAAGAGGAAGGAACCCTGCGCCGCCGCTGCCG
>Ga0181536_10005862_pt1 | contig 12469 bp, 9 predicted proteins | sample PEATcosm2014_Bin_41_FD_121105 | JGI IMG/M metagenome (GOLD analysis project Ga0181536, IMG submission 121105) | Peatland microbial communities from MTU Mesocosm Facility, Houghton, MI, USA - PEATcosm2014_Bin17_60_metaG | ecosystem: Environmental > Terrestrial > Soil > Wetlands > Peat | place...
GAGCTCGGCCGCCACGCGCTGGCCGCGCTCGCCGTCCCGATCGCAGAATGCCACGCTCGCGCCCTCGGCGACGAAACGCCTGACCGTCGCCTCGCCGATCCCCGATGCCCCGCCCGTCACCGCCGCGACCTTGCCGTCGAGCCTTCCCATGTTCGTCCCCTTTCATTGCATTGCGAAACGCGCAGCCACGATCCCGTCGTATTCATCCGGCGGGCACCGCCTTGTTGGCCCGGCCTGAGTATCCGACCTTAACAGGCCGCGGAAGCCTCAGGCGTCCGCTTTAGGGACCTTCCGGTGGGCTGACCGGGTCCGACCTGGATCGGTGCACGGCGGTGTCGCCGACGATGAATTTCCATGCCGTGGCGCCCGTCATGCCGGGGCCGGCGCGGCAGCGGCCATGAAAATCCCGCCCCGATTATCCGGGCCGGCTCCACCCAACCCCGCGTCAGAGCGCGGCGAGCGCGGCGTTCAGCGTCGCACTCGGCCGCATCGCCGCCGATACCTTGGCCGGATCGGGCAGGTAGTAACCGCCGATGTCCACCGGCTTGCCCTGCGCGGCGATCAGTTCGGCATTGATCTTCGCCTCGTTGGCCGAGAGCGTCTCGGCCAGCTTCTTGAAGCGCGCTTGCAGCGCCGCGCTCTTGCCCTGCGCGGCCAGCGCCCGCGCCCAGTAGAGTGCCAGGTAGAAATGGCTGCCACGATTGTCGATTTCGCCGACCCTGCGCGCGGGCGTGCGGTTGAATGCGAGGATCTCGCCATTGGCGGTGTCGAGCGTGTCGGCGAGAACCTGCACGTCGGCGTTCTTGTGGGACTGCGCCAGATGTTCGAGCGAGGCCCACAAGGCGAGGAACTCGCCGAGCGAATCCCAGCGCAGATAGCCTTCCTGCTGGAACTGCTCCACGTGCTTGGGCGCCGAGCCGCCGGCACCGGTCTCGAACAGGCCGCCGCCCGCCATCAGCGGAACGATCGACAGCATCTTGGCCGAGGTGCCGAGCTCCATGATCGGGAACAGATCGGTGAGGTAGTCGCGCAGCACGTTGCCGGTGACCGAGATCGTGTCCTGCCCCTTACGGATGCGATCGAGCGAGAACTTCATCGCCTCGACCGGCGCCAGGATGCGGATGTCGAGCCCCGAGGTATCCTGCTCCTTCAGGTATGTCTCGACCTTGGCGATCACCTGCGCGTCATGCGCGCGCTTCGCGTCCAGCCAGAACACCGCCGGGGTGTTGGTGAGGCGCGCGCGGCGCACGCCGAGCTCCACCCAGTTCCTGATCGGCGCGTCCTTGACCTGGCACATCCGAAAGATGTCGCCGGTCTCGACCGGACGCTCCAGCAGCACCTTGCCGTCGTCGGCGATAACCCGGACCGTGCCGCCGGCGGGAATTTCGAACGTCTTGTCGTGCGAGCCGTATTCCTCGGCCTGCTGCGCCATCAACCCCACGTTCGGAACCGAGCCCATCGTCCTGGGGTCGAACGCGCCGTGGGCCTTACAGTCCTCGATGACCGTCTGATACAAGCACGCGTAGCTGCGATCCGGGATCACGGCCTTGACGTCGTGCAGCTTGCCGTCGGCGCCCCACATGCGGCCGGACTCGCGGATCATCGCCGGCATCGAAGCGTCGACGATCACATCGCTTGGTACGTGCAGGTTGGTGATCCCCCGGTCGGAATTGACCATGGCGAGGCCGGGCCGTGCCGCGTAGGTGGCCGCGATGTCGGCCTTGATCGCCGCCTTTTCGGCGTCCGGCAGCGTTTCGATCCGCGTCAGGAGATCGGCCACGCCGTTGTCGGGATCAAAGCCGATCCGCGCGAGCGTGGCGGCGTGCTTCTCGAGCACATCGGCGAAGAAGACGGCAACGCAATGGCCGAACAGGATGGGATCGGAGATCTTCATCATGGTCGCCTTCAGGTGCAACGAGAACAGCACGCCCTGTTTTTTGGCGTCCTCGATCTGCTCGGCGTAGAACGCGCGCAATGCCTTGCGGCTCATCGCCGCGGCGTCGATGATCTCGCCGGCCAGCAGCGGCGTTTTCGCCTTCAGCACCGTGACCGCGCCATCGGCGCCAACCAGCTCGATGCGGGCATTGGTCGCCGCCGCGACGGTGGTCGCGACTTCCGAGCCGTAAAAATCGCCGCCCGACATATACGCCACATGCGATTTGGAGTCAGCGCTCCAGGCGCCCATCTTGTGCGGATTGTCGCGGGCGTATTGCTTCACGGCGCCGGCGGCGCGGCGGTCGGAATTGCCCTCGCGCAACACCGGGTTGACGGCGCTGCCGAGCACCTTGCCGTAGCGGGACCGGATGTCCTTCTCGGCGTCCGTCGCGGCGTTGTCCGGATAGTCCGGCACGTCGTAACCCTTGCCTCGCAGCTCCTTGATCGCGGCCTTGAGCTGCGGGATCGAGGCGGAGATGTTGGGCAGCTTGATGATGTTGGCCTCGGGCCGCATCGCGAGTTGGCCAAGTTCGGCGAGTTCGTCGTTGATCCGTTGCGCCTGCGTCAGTTTCTCGGGGAAATTGGCGAGGATGCGGCCGGTCAGCGAAATGTCCTTCAGCTTCATCGTCACGCCGACCGTGCCGACGAAGGCTTCGACGATCGGCAGCAGGGAAAACGTCGCGAGCGCCGGAGCTTCGTCGGTCTTTGTCCAAACGATTTCGAGATCTGACATGCTTGCACCTCCGCGCGCCGGGCTGGTTTCGGCTGAGTTCAACTATCCGCAAGTTCGGCGCGCCTTGTCGCATCAGCGTGCGGGAAGGGCAAGCGGGGGCGGCTCCTCGCCCGCATCCTCTCCCGGAGATGAGAAAGAACCGTGAACCGACATTACCAGATGCCCGGCCAGTCCGGGCACCTTGGGCGACCGATCCATCATCGCTGCGCGCGACCGACAAGATCGACAGCACGACGGCCCGCCCGAAATCCTCATGACCCGCGACGGGCCACCTGTTTGGGCATCGAACACCGCGACAAGACCGACGACCAGGTTACGGTCGATGCCGTCGGCGTGAAATGCGCCACCATCACCCCGGATGAGGCGCGGGTGACGGAGTTCAACCTGAAGCGCATGTATCGCAGCCCGAACGGCACGTTGCGCAACATCCTGGACGGCACCATCTTCCGCGAGCCGATCGTCTGCAAGAACGTGCCCCGGCTGGTGCCGCACTGGACGCAGCCGATCGGGATCGGGCGGCATGCCTATGGCGACATCTACCGCGCGGTCGAGATGAAGATCCCCGGCCCAGGCAAGGCGACGCTGTCGTATCAGGCGGCCGACGGCAGCCCGGTGCAAACGCTGGAGGTGCATGAATTCGGCGAGGGCGGCGGCGTGACGATCGCCATGCACAGCACCCGCGTTTCGATCGAAGGGTTCGCCCGCGCCAGCTTCAACTACGCGATCATGCGCGGCTGGCCGCTGTATTTCTCCACCAAGAACACCATCCTGAAGGCCTATGACGGCTACTTCATGGACATCTTCGCGACGATCTACCAGAACGAGTTCAAGGCGGAGTTCGACAAGCGCGGCCTGACCTATGAGCACCGGCTGATCGACGACATGGTCGCCTGCGTGCTGAAATGGAACGGCGCGTATGTGTGGGCTTGTAAGAACTATGACGGTGATGTGCAGTCGGACACGGTGGCGCAGGGCTTTGGCTCGCTCGGCCTGATGACCTCGGTGCTGCTGAGCCCCGATGGCACCAAGGTCGAGGCGGAGGCGGCGCATGGCACCGTCACGCGGCATTACCGGCAGCACCAGCAGGGGAAGGAGACGTCGACCAACCCGATCGCGTCGATCTTCGCCTGGACGCGCGGGCTGATTTACCGCGGCAAGTTCGATAACACGCCGGATGTGACCGCGTTCGCCGAGACGCTGGAGAAGGTCTGCATCGAGACGGTCGAGGCGGACAATATGACGCGCGATCTGGCGGTCCTGATCAGCGCCGAGCAGCCCTGGATGAACACCCAGGCGTTCCTGGCGAAGCTGGACGAGAACCTGCGAAAGGCGATGAAGTAGTCGTTCGCCCGCCGGTAGGATGAAGCCGCGCGGTCCGTCGAGGGCCGCGCGGTTCGCGTTTCAGGGTGGCGTTGCCGCCCGTATTAGCCAGGATGTTCCGTCGAGGGATCGATCATCTTGCGGACCTCGGTGATCTTCGTCGCCGGGAACCCGCTGATCTCGGCGTGTTTGCGAATGATGTCCTCATCCTTCGCGAGATAGACGCAAAACGTCTTGTTCGGCGCCACGAAGCTTTCCAACCACTGGATGTCCGGCCCAAGCTGGCGCAGTACCTCATTGGATTTCGCCGCCGCGCCGCGAAGCTGTTCCCGTTCCAGCGAGCCGACGTCGGGGATGTCCCGTTCGATGATGAATTTGCGCAGTGCCATGGAACTCTCCTTGTGACGGTTTTCCCGGATTGATCTGCCCGGCCGGGGCTTATGTAACGAAATAAGTTATGTGTCCAGCCGGGCACCGGGCGCCGGCGGGGACCCGACCACCCACCGGACGATCCCCGGGAACGGTTACGCCGGCAAAGCGGCTTCGTAGGGCGCCCGCCTGGCGACGAAGGCATCGGCAACCCGCCGCCGGATCGCTTCCGGCGCGCGGTCCGGATAGCCGGCGTTGAACGGCGGTGCCGGGTCGTATTCGATGCTCAGCTGTATCGACTCCGCGACCGCATCCCCGGCGATCCCGGCGACGACGCGCAGCGCGAAATCGATGCCCGAGGTCACGCCGCCGGCGGTGATCACGTTGCCGTCCCACACGACGCGCGCCTTCTCGAACGTCGCGCCGACCCTGGGCAGCAAATCCGTATAGGCCCAGTGCGTGGTGGCGCGGTGGCCGTGGAGGAGGCCGGCCATGCCAAGAACGAACGCCCCGGTGCAGACCGAGGTGACGTACCGCGCGCCCGCCGCCTGGTACCTGACAAAGTCGACCGTTTCGCGATCGGTCATCGCCTTCACGACACCGGACCCGCCCGGCACGCAGATCAAATCGAGTTGCGGGCAGTCCTGAAATGTTGTGGTCGGCACGAGGCTTAACCCGCAATCGCTCGGCACCGGATCGAGCGACTTCGCGACGATGTGCGTCGTCGAGCCAGGCAGCCGGTTGAGCACCTGTAACGGCCCGGTGAAATCGAGCTGCGTGAGATCGGGAAAAATCACGAAGCCAATGTTGAAGTCGGGCATTTGGACTCTCCTTGGGATAACACCTGGGCCGGACACTACCGCGCCGTGTGAATCGCCCAAAGGCCTCCGTGATACCAGCGCGCTTAATTGCTGACTTTTGCCACCAACCTCGTCATGGCCGGTCATCTGGCGCGGCCCGTGCTGAACGAGATGGCCGGCTCGGTGGCCGGCCATGACGGAAGGGCAACAGCGTGTGTCAGCCTTTGAGCCGGTTAGCATAAGGCATTTTCGGCCAAAGCGCCAGGAGCCGTTTTCGTACGATCAGGGACGCGGCAATGCCAGAACGACCTCGATCACGATCAGCACGATGATCGCGGCTTCCATCAACGCCGACCGCGCGGCCGAGGCCTCGTCATACAATGCCGTATAGGTGTCGCGGATAATCGCCAGCTTGCGGTCCACCGCGGCATTGACCGAGCCGACGCGGAACAACTCATGCGCCGCCGTGTAGATGCGCGCCAGGTAAACGTCTTCGGTGACCTGCAAGGCGTTATCCACTTTCTCCCGCAGTTCCGTCACTTCGGCGACGAGAGTGTAGAACCGCCGTGCCAGATTGGCGAACCGCCGTGAGCCCAACAGCGGACGGGCGCGCTGCATCGCCTGCACCAAATCGTACATTTTTGGCAGTTCGGCGTCGAGCAGCTGATCGTAATAGCGCATTTCCAGCAACTGCGCGTTGGCGACGTCGAGCACATCCATCACGTCGGAGTCATCGCGCGGTTCGTAAATGAACGCGCGGTCCCAGGTCATCACGACAAGGTCGTCCGCGTACCAGGAAAACCGCTGGCGCAGCAGATCGCGGCGGGCGGCTTCCGACAACGGACGCGTTTCGCCGGACAACAGCGGCACCAGGTCGATCCGTTGCAACAAAGCCTCGGCGTCGGGGGTTTCATCGAAGGCACGCACCGAGCCGATGAGATAGTCTTCCTCCAGCGTCTCCAGGGTGGGACGCAGCATCGCGGCGGCGAAGGTCCGGCGGACATGATCAAGCAGCGTGCGCCACACCGCGGCGCCGGCGGCGGGCCCAATATCGCGATCGGCCGCGATGAGACGCTGGCTGAAGCCGGTCCAGGGCAAATTGTCGGCCGGGATGTGCAGTGCCAGGCGGGTCACGCCGAAGTCGTACAGCCGGGCTGTCGCGCTGGCCCAGAGATCGGCGCCGTCCAGGCGCAGTTGAACCGGATCGAGCGGGATATCCAGCGGCGCGACGCCGAACGCCACCGCTTTCGATGGGGTCGAGACCAACCGGCCGCGGGTGACGCCGGCATGCGGGTGTTGGCCCCAGAGTGCCTCCGCCTTCGCCAGATCGATGGAGTCGGCGATGTCGAACAGCCGGCAGGCGATCACCGTGCCCGACACGACCTGAAGTTCTCGGGATGCCATTTGCTGATGCCCTGTTACGCGATTGGTGCCGGTCTTGTGTAGCCCGGATTGGAGCGCCGGTAGACATCCATCCGGGTGGTGCCGGTTGGTTCGGGGAAATGCCTGACGGCTTCCGGTCGAAATCGATGACGGATTTATGACAGTTGCATGCCACGATCGGGAAATGATTGGGCTGCATTGGCGACTCTCAATGCGCTCCCAATATCCGGCACCGTCGCCTTGACCCAGGTCAATGTCGCGGCGGCGCGCACGGATTGATAAGAGCGCGGCTGATCCGGAACCGGACATCATGAAAAGTCGCATTCTCGAAGCCATGGGCGTGACGGAATTGCAACGCGCGTCGGGGCTGAGCGACGCGCTGGCGGCGAACGACCAAGTGAAATACTTCTTTTCGTTGCTGCAAATGGCGGTGAGTCACGCGGACCATCCGGAGCAGTCCGCCGCGAACCTGAAGCGTGAGCGGCTCGCCGCCGGGGTCGACGACGCGGCGCTGGATGACATGGTGGACGCCGCGCGGCGCCAGACCGGCCGTTACCAGTTGCCCGGCGCCGCCACCGTCATGCGGCGCATCGCCAACGAAATGCGCATCATGGCCGAACCGGTCATCGCGTCCGGCAAGACCGCCTATGGCGAGCGGCTGAACCCGCTGCTGGATGCCTTGCCCGCCGCCGCCGACGATTGCCTGACCGCCGCCGATGTCGCGGCGATCACCCAGGCTGGGCGGCCAAAACACGGGGGCAAGGCCGAGGACAGCCTGCACCGTCTCGTTATGGACTTGCACAAGGAGTTGAACGCGCTGCAGGCCGCGCTGGCGGAGGAGGTGCTGGATGGCGCGTCCGTCTACGGCCTGGCGGAGTCCGACAAGCCCAGAGTGCGCGCGTTCATGGCGGGCGTGAACCGAACCGCCGCGCTGAAATTCAATCATCCCGGCCTTGGCACGACCGCGACGCGCGCCGGCGAGCGGCTGGTGATCCAGAACGATATCGGAGTGACGGATGCCCATGTCATCGTGATCCATGTCGAGGCGCTGAGGGTGACCGTCACCTACAGCGACGTCCATCCCGAGCGGGTGGGATTCCTGCGGGACCTGCTGGCGCCCATGAACGTCTCCTGGGAGGAGGCGCACACCGCGCAGGCGGCGACGCTGGCCGCGGGCATGCCGTTTCAGCTGGTGACCGGTTCGTTCCAGGCGGCGGACGCGGCCGACTGCCTGCGTTTCCTGGAATTCCTCGGCTCCCGGCTGGTGTTCCTGATCGACTGGAACAAGGCCCGCAAGCAGTTGCGCGGCTTTCTGCCGGGCCGCGAACGGTTCGGCGTGCTGCTCTGGGCGGCCCGGAACGATGTTGGCCATCGCGGCTTTCTCGAACTCGGCGGCGCCCGCCTGGTCAATGAGGCCATCGAGGCGACCGCTGACTCGGCGATGCATTTCGGCGATCGCCTGTGCGACGTGCTCGGCACCGAGCCGGCGGTCGCGTTCCTCCAGTTCGTGCTGAGCGCGGCGGCGCATGGTCTGCTGGAAGGCCAGTCGCACGCCCTGATCGCGGATCGTATCCGAGCCGAACTGCAACGGCATTTCAGCGACGACGAGCGCCGGTTATTGGGCGTCGCCTCGGATCATGCCGGCCTGATCTTCGAAATCGCCTCACTGGTGCAGGATGGCGTGCTGGCCGCCGGAACGTCGGAGGGCGGCTTCGGCAAACGCGCCGATCGGGCCCGCCGCTTCGAACACGATGCCGATCTTCTGGTGGTGGCGGCGCGCGAGGCGGCCCGCCGCCGGCCGGATCGTGCCGTGTTCCGCACCCTGCTGGAGACCGCCGACGACGCGGCCGACGAATTGGAAGACGTCGCCTTTCTGCTGGTCCTGCTGGCGAACGGGACGCTCGGGCCCGACAAACCGGGCGGCGAGACGTTGGACGCGCTGCGCGGCCTCGCCGCCCTGACGGTGGAAGGCGTGCAGGAATGGATCAAGGCGCTCAGCCACGCCGCGCATGTCACCCGGCCAGGCTCGCGCGAGGACACCGACGACTTCCTGACCGCGATCGACCGGGTGGCCGCGTTGGAACATCAGGCCGATGACGCGCAGCGCCGCCTGACCACGCTCGCCATCCAACAGTCGAACGACTTCCGGCAATTGCATCTTTACACGGCGATCAGCGATGGCCTCGAGGAGACCATGGATGCGCTGAAGCACGCCAGCCTCGCTTTGCGCGGCCATGTGCTCGGTGAGGTGCTGGGTGGCTGAGGTTCCGCCGCTCTACGTCATCCTGCCCAATGAGAAGCCGCCTTCGGGCGGCGCGATGGAGGTTGGCAACAAGGCATTCAACCTGATGCGGATGGCGGCGGCGGGCCTGCCGGTTCCGCCCGGGTTCGTGCTGCCGGCCGAATGGTGCGGTTTGCCGCGCGAAACCGAGGCGAACGCCGGCGCGCTGCGCGCCGCGCTGGCCAAAGGCATCAACCGCGTCGAGGCCGCCACCGGTCTGGGCTTCGGCTCGGCGCGCCGGCCGTTGCTGGTGTCGGTTCGTTCCGGGGCCGCATTATCGATGCCTGGCATGATGGCGACGGTGCTGGACGTCGGCCTCAACCCCGAGACCGTCGAGGGGCTGATCCGTCTGACCGGCAATCCGCGGCTGGCCTGGGACAGTTTCCGCCGTCTGGTGCAGGGGTTCGCCGATGTGGTGGCGGGTCTGGCGGTCGCGCCGTTCGACGCGCTGGTGCGCGATGCGCTGGCCGGCGCCGGCCTGGACAATGAACGCGAGCTGGATCATCGCACATTGCGCGATCTGAGCCACCTTATGCTGCGGTGCTATCAGGACCTGGCCGGCGAACCGTTCCCCGCCGATCCGCGGGTGCAACTGGCGCGGGCGGCCGAGGCGGTGTTTCGTTCGTGGGATGCGCCAAAAGCCCAAAGCTTTCGGGCGCTCAAGGGCATTCCCGGCGATTTCGGCACCGCGGTCACCGTCCAGACGATGGTCTATGGCAACGCCGGCGGTAAATCCGGCGCCGGGGTCGGCTTTACGCGGAACCCCGCGACCGGCGACCGGGAATTTTATTACGACTTCCAGTTCAATGGCCAGGGTGAAGACGTGGTCGCCGGCCGCCAGCTGCTGAGCGACAATGCGCGATTGCGTGAGACCTTGCCGGAGATCTGGGGCCAACTCGAACAATCCCGCCATGAACTGGAAATATTGTTCGGCGACGCGCAGGACTTCGAGTTCACCGTGCAATCCGGCACGCTGTTTTTCCTGCAATCCCGGCACGCCAAACGGACGCCGTGGGCCGCGGTCCGTATCGCTGTCGACATGGTCGAGGAAGGCCTGTGTCAGCCCGCCGAGGCGTTGGCGCGGCTCGCGGAGATCGACCTGGCACGCGTGGCGCGCACACGTTTCGCGCCACCGTTGCCGTCGCCGCTGGCGATCGCTCAGGTGGCGGGGATTGGCGTGGCGTGCGGTGCGATCGCGCTCGACGCGGCCGCGGCGAAACGGATGGCCGCCGCCGGAAAACCGGTGATCCTGGTGCGGCAGGAGACATCGACCGCCGACATCGAGGGGCTGGCGGTGGCCGAAGGGGTCCTCACCGCGACGGGCGGCCGCACGTCGCACGCGGCGGTGGTGGCGCGGCAGCTTGCCAAGGTGTGCCTGGTCTCCTGCCCAGGATTGGTGGCGGATGTGGAGGGGAGGTCGGTGCGGATCGGCGGACGGATGCTCGCGGAAGGCGACTTCCTGGCGATCGACGGCAATGACGGCGCGATTTACCCCGGCCGGTTGACGGTGGTGACCGAGCGGCCCGAGCGGGAACTGGCGGTGATCCAGACCTGGCGGGCGGCGGCCGAACCCGAACGCCACGCGCGCCGCGCCAGAGCGCATGGTGGGACGTGAGGGGATCGCGATGAACACTGTCACGCGGGCCGCATCGCCATCGGGCGGCGCACCTGATGCCGGGATGGGCAAGGCCACCGCGCCCGCGCGGCACTGGCACGTGGGGAATGGCCGGGAGATCGAGAAGATCGCGATACGCGATCTCAATTTCCACTATGGGTCGGTCCAGGCGTTGAAGGGGATCAATCTGAGCCTGAAGGACCGCCGCGTCACGGCGTTGATCGGACCATCCGGCTGCGGCAAGTCGACTCTGATCCGGGTGCTGAACCGGATGTACGGTCTGTATCCGGATCATCGCGCCACCGGCGAGGTGCTGATCGACGGCGAGAATATTCTGAGCCCGGCGATCGATGTGAGACGGCTGCGGGCCCGGATCGGAATGACGTTCCAGAAGCCCAATCCGCTGCCCTTGTCGATCTTCGAGAACATCGCGTTTGGCATTCGTCTGCACCATCATTTGTCCAGGGCTGAAATGCATCAACGTGTCGAGCGGGCACTGCGCCGCGCCGCGCTGTGGGACGAGGTGAAGGACATTCTCAAACAAGGCGGCTCGCGGTTGTCGGGCGGCCAGCAACAGCGGCTGTGCATCGCCCGCGCCATCGCGCTGGAGCCCGAGATCCTGCTGTTCGATGAGCCGTGCTCCGCGCTGGACCCGATCTCGACCCTTAAAATCGAGAACCTGCTCGATGAGCTGCGAAAGGACTACTGCATCGTCATCGTCACGCATAATATGGAGCAGGCCGCGCGGGTGTCCGATTACGTCGCGTTCATGTATCTGGGCGAAATCGTTGAATTCGGCACGGCCGAGAAGATCTTCGTGTATCCCGACAACCGGCGCACGCAGGCTTACGTCACTGGCCGGTTCGGATGATGGGGAGCCGCGCCGATGGATGAACCGATCAGCCGCGTTGACGCGTTCCTCGCGACGGTGCGGCCGCCGACGCCGTGTGTCGTGATCGACCTGGACATCGTGCGGGCGCGGTTTCATGCATTGCGGGCGCTGTTTCCCGGCGTGGCGATTTATTACGCTGTCAAAGCCAATCCGGCGCCCGAAATCATCGCGGCGCTGGCGGCATTGGATTGTTGTTTCGATTTGGCGAGTCCAGGCGAGATGGAGCGATGCGGCGGCGCCGGCGTGACGGTCGCGCGCCTGTCGTATGGGAACACCATCAAGCGTGAACGCGATATCGCCGCCGCGTTCGGCGCCGGGATCGATCTGTTCGCTTTCGACTCGGCACCGGAGCTGGAAAAGCTGGCCAGGGCGGCGCCGGGAGCGCGGGTGTTCTGCCGGCTGCTGGTGCGCAATACCGGCGCGGAGTGGCCCTTGACGCATAAATTCGGCTGCGACCAGCGCACCGCGATCGACCTGCTGGTCCGGGCTCGGGCGCTCGGCCTGCGCCCGGCCGGGGTGTCGTTTCACGTCGGCTCGCAACAGACCGAGCCGCGCCAATGGGAGACGCCGATCGCCCATGCCGCCGGGATCTTTCACGCCTGCGCGCGCCAGGGGATCGCGCTGTCATTGCTCAATCTGGGTGGCGGCCTGCCGGCGCGGTACCGGTCCGCGGTTCCCGCTCTGGAACGTTACGCCGAGGTGATCCATGAGGCGTTGCTCCGGCATTTCGGCGCGGCCCGGCCGGATATGCTGATCGAGCCTGGCCGTTATATGGTCGGCGACGCGGGCGTGTTGCGCGGGGAAGTGGTGCTGGTCGCCGAGCGTCCGCATCCCGGTGGGCATCGCTGGGTTTATCTCGACGCCGGCCGTTATAACGGGCTGCCGGAGACGCAGGGGGAGAAGATTCAATATCGCATTCGCACGCCGCGCGACGGCGATCCGTCCGGACCGGTGATCCTGGCCGGCCCAACCTGCGACAGCACGGACATTATTTACGAGCGGGCCGGGTACGAGGCGCCGCTCAGCCTCACGGCCGGCGATCACGTGGATTTTCTCTCGGCGGGCGCTTATACGGCGAGCTATGCGTCGGTGGAGTTCAACGGCTTTCCGCCGGTCCGGACGTACTGCATCTGACCGCGTA
>Ga0181536_10005865_pt1 | contig 12466 bp, 11 predicted proteins | sample PEATcosm2014_Bin_41_FD_121105 | JGI IMG/M metagenome (GOLD analysis project Ga0181536, IMG submission 121105) | Peatland microbial communities from MTU Mesocosm Facility, Houghton, MI, USA - PEATcosm2014_Bin17_60_metaG | ecosystem: Environmental > Terrestrial > Soil > Wetlands > Peat | place...
ACGGCTTCCGCATTCCACTCATCCTGATGTACTACCGCGGCAGTTATCTTACCTCGCGCCTGCAGGAGTGGGCGCGGCCGCGCTGGTGGGTGGTGAATGAGTTCACGGTGCTGTTATTCGGCGCCGCGCTGGTGCTGTTGTGGGCGCGCCGGCGCGTCCGGCTGGCCGATTGGCTGCTGTTGGCGGCCTTTGCCGCGGCCGCACTCATGGCACAGCGCAACGTCATCCTCATCGGAATATTGGCGCCCATCCTGATCGCGTCTTATTTCCCATGGAAGCCCGGCCTTCCGCCCATCGCGCCGTTCGCCGCGGCGTTGGTCCTGATGGGCGGCGCAATCGCGGCGTCGGCCGGCGGCTTCTTCCAACTGCGCGCGGCCGAATGGAAGTATCCCGCGGGCGCGGCCGATTTTCTGTTGCAGCACCACGTCACCGGGCCAATCTTTAACACTTATGAATACGGCGGCTACCTGATCTGGCGCCTGTGGCCCGCTGAGCGCGTCTTCATCGACGGCCGCTCGCTCAGCGAATCGGTCTTCCAGGACTACGGCCGCATCCTCTACAACCACGACGAAAGCGGCGGCAAGACGGCTCAACAACTGCTCGATCAATACGGCATCCAGGCCATCGTGATGAACACGCTTGAGCCTGTCGAGGGCCTGGTCTACCTGTTGGCGCCCGCGCTGGCCGATCCGCAACAGACCGAATGGAAGCTGGTCTATAGCGACGCCGCCGCCATCGTTTTGATGCGCCAGCCGCCGCCGGGCGTGCAGCCGCTCGAATCGCTGCGCATCCTGAATCACATGGAAGCCGAATGCGAATTGCACCTGGAGCACGAGCCGCAACGGGCGCTATGTGCCCGCAGCCTGGCGCAGGTCTTCACGCAGGTGGGCGACCGGGCGCGCGCCCGCCGCTGGCTGGGAATCTACCTGGAACATCCGCACACAGCCGATCCGCAAGCCGAAGCCGCCTATCAACGGCTGCTGAAATAAAGGACCAGCGCGGCTAAGAGCATTTCATCGAAACCTACTATACTGCATTCTTGATGCCCGTCTGGAAGCTGAATGTCGCGCAGGTGCTGTGCCTGGCTTGCCTGGGCGTGCTGATGGGCAACTGGCTGAAGCGCAGGCTGCCGCTGCTCGACCGGCTCAACATTCCCGGGCCCATCGCCGGCGGCATGGTGTACGCCCTGCTCGAGCTCGGGCTGCGCGACCGCTATCTGAATTTCGAAGCCGACGTGATGCTGCGCGACCTGCTGATGGTCACGTTCATGACCACGGTGGGGCTGAGCGCGCGGCTGCGGTTGATCCGCCAAGGCGGCCTGGGAGTGATCTGGCTGCTGGCGCTGGCAAGCGCCGGCGCGGTGGTCCAGAACCTGCTCGGCATTGGCCTGGCGCTGGCGCTGCGCGTGGACCCGCGGCTGGGGATCCTGACGGGCTCGGTGGCGCTGACGGGCGGTCCGGCCACGGCGCTGGCGTTCGGACCGGTGTTCGAGAAGATGGGAGTGCAGGGCGCCACGGCCGCCGCGTTTGCCGCCGCCACTTTCGGCATCGCGGTGGCGGGATTGATTGCCGGCTATATCGGCGGCAGCCTGGTGCGCCGCCACAAGCTCAGCGGCGCGGGCCTGCGCGTGGTGGGGAAGCCGGGGCCGGAAAGCCAAGCGCAGTTGCTTCCCGCCATTCTGGTGATGGGCGTGCCGATCGGTGTCGGCAGCCTGCTCAGCGACTTTATCTCGCGGCACGGCATCATCCTGCCCAGCTATATCGGCGCCATGATCGTGGCCGCCATCATCCGCAATCTGGACGACCGCTACCACTTCGCGCGCCTCAGGCAGGCCGACGTGACGGCGATCGGCCGCATGGTGCTCAACCTGTTCATCGTGATGGCGCTGCTCACGCTGCGCCTGTGGGAACTGGTGCACCTGGCGCTACCGATGCTGGTGATGCTGGCCGCGCAGGTGGCGCTCTGCTGGTTGGCGTGCCGCACGGTGGTGTTCTGGATCATGGGCCGCGATTACGAAGCGGCCGTCACGTCGGCCGGCTTCTGCGGCTTCATGCTGGGCATCACCTCCAACGCCATGGCCTCCATGGAAGAGCTGGTGGAGAAATTCGGGGAAGCGCCGCGGGCCTTCCTGGTGGTGCCGGTGGTGGGCGCATTCCTGATCGATTTCACCAATTCGCTGATCATCACCGCGATGGCCAACTGGCGCTGGCTCAGCCGATAATTTTCAGCTTGCGCAGGGTCTCGTCGATTTCCGGCCGCACCAGCACGCCTTTGGCGATTTCCGCCAGCCGCGCCTGTTCGCGCTCCACGAGCGCCACCGCCATCGCCGCCACTTCCCAGGCGTCGTCGAGCGGCACCACGGTGATGCCGTCGCGATCGGCCAGGATGACGTCTCCGGGCCGCACGGCGACGCCGCCACACGCAATGATGGCGCCCACTTCACCCGGTCCATCCTTCTGGCAACTGTTGGGACACAAGCCGCGCGAGTAGACCGGCAGTTTCATGGCCTCGAGCGCGTCCGCGTCGCGCACCGTGCCGTCCATGATCACGCCGCGCACCCCAATCTTCACGGCGCTGGTGGCCAGCAGTTCGCCGAAGCCCGAGTTGGCCACATTGCCCTGCGTGTTCATCACCACGATATCGCCCGGTTGCGCCAGCGAGAGCGCTTTGTGCAGCATCAGGTTGTCGCCGGTATGGCACCAAACGGTGAGCGCCGCGCCGATGATGCGCGGCGAAGGCCAGACCGGCCGGATACCCGCATCCATCGCGCCCAGGCGCGACATGCTGTCGGCCACCTGCGCGGGTGAAGCCGTTCCAAAAGCTGCCAGCAGCGCGGCATCCGGCCGCCGCCACGGAGCGTGAACGCGAAATCCCGGTTTACCGGGCATAGGATTCCTCCTGTAGAATTGCGGCCGCCGCCGCCAGGCCGGCGCCCGGCGCGACCGGCCAGCCGAGCTCCCGCACAGTAGCCTCCAGGTGCTCCAGGTCCGTGAGGACGTCGCCGGCGCTCACGCTGCCCATGGTTCCGATGCGGATCACGCGGCCATCCAGCTTGTTGCGCGAGCCGGCGATTACGGTTCCGTAGCGCTCCTCCAGCCGCCGCACGATGTCTTGGCCGTTTAATTTCTCCGGAACGTCGAGGCATACCACGGTGCTGGATACCTTTTCCGCCTTCGGGTAGGAAGTGAGGCCCAGGGCCGCGCAACCTGCCCGCAGCGCGCGCGAAAGCGTCCGGTGGCGCGCCAGCACGCGGGGCAGACCTTCCTCGTGGATCATCTCCAGCGCCTCGTGCAAGCCCGTCATCAGCGATACCGGAGTGGTGAAGGGCGTCTCCGGCTTTTCGACGGCGGCGCGGGCTTTCCGGAAATCCCAGTAAAAGCGCGGCAGCCGGTCGTCGCGATGGACCGTTTCCCAGGCTTTGGCGCTCATGGAAATCAGGCCCACGCCCGGCGGGCACATCAGCGCCTTCTGCGAGGCGGACGCCACGATGTCGACGCCCCAGTCGTCCTGGCGCATCTCGACGCCGCCGAGGCCACTCACGGAATCCACCACCAGCAGCTCGTCGCGCCCGCGCAGCACGGCTCCGATGGCCGCCAGATCCGCCACCACGCCGGTGGAACTTTCGTTGTGCACCACCACCACGGCGCGGTAAGCGGCGTTCCGGATGCGCTCTTCCACCTGGGCCGCCGTGGGCGCGAGTCCCCAGGGAACGTCCAGGGTGTCGACACGAACGCCCAGCGCCGCGGCAATGGCTACGAAGCGTTCGCCGAATTGCCCGTGCGTGGAGATCAGCACGCGCTCGCCGGGCCCGAGCACATTTACCAGCGCGGCTTCCATCATTCCGGTTCCCGAGCTCGAGAAAAAGAAGACGCGGTTGCGCGTGCCCAGCACCGGCTGGAGCATTTCCTCCGAGCGCCGCAGAATGGCCGTGAACTCCGGCCCGCGATGGCTCAGCATCGGCCGCGCGATGGCTTGCCGGACGCGTTCCGGCACGGCGGTAGGGCCGGGGAGACGGAGACGATACTGGTTCATAGGCTGAAGTCTCCGCGTCTTTTCATGTACGGCACCAGGCCGCCCGCCGAGACAATCTGCCGCATGATCTCGGGCAAAGGCACTGTCGCCAAGGTCACGCCCGTCGTCAGGTTCTTCACTTCGCGGTCACCAACCGCCAGCCGGTCGCCTTCGCGGATTCGCCCGGTATCGCACTCCACCGGCAGCAGCCCGTTGTTTACCGCGTTGCGGTAATACGTGCGCGAGAAACTGCGCGCCACCACCACGCGAATGCCCGCGCCGAGCACCGCGGTCACCGCGACTTCCATGGCCGAGCCGCACCCGAAGTTCCTGCCGGCCACAATCACGTCGCCCGCTTCCACGGTGGCGGCGAAGCGCGGGTCGAGCTCTTCGAACAAGTATTTGCGCAGCACCGCCGGATCGAGGCTTTCACGCTTGCGCCGCGACGTAATGATGTAATCCGTGTTGATGTCGTCTCCGAAGACGCGCGCCCGGCCGGTCATGGTTCGATCTCCCGCGGATCGGTGATGGAGCCGCGCACCGCCGCCGCCGCGCAACTGGCGGGCGACGCCAGATAAATGAACGCGCCGCTGTTGCCCATCCGTCCCTTGAAATTCCGGCTGGCGGTGGAAATGACGTTGGCTCCGTCGCCGGGAATCGCGCCGCACGTGCCGCAACAGGAGCCGCAGCCCGGCGTCACGACCACCGCGCCCATGGCCACGAAATCGGCCAGCGTGCCATCCCGCGCCAGCGTCTCCATCACCGCGCGCGAAGCCGGTGTCACCACCAGTTGCACGCCGCGCGCCACGCCGCCGCCGGCTTTCAGCACGTCTCGCGCCTGGTGAAAATCCTTGACGCGCCCACCCGTGCACGTGCCCAGGTAGACCATCTGGACCGGCGTCCCGGCCGCCTGTGCGAGCGGCTCCACGCGGTCCACCTGGTGCGGCAGCGCCAGCTGCGGGCTCAGCGCGTCCAGGTTGAGCGCGATTTCGCGGGCGTAGCGCGCATCCGCATCAGCCTCCACCGCTGCGAAGTCCTGGCGTGAGCGGCCGGACAGATATTCGCTGGTCCGTTGATCCGCCGGAAAGATGCCATTCTTGGCGCCCATCTCCACCGCGAAATTGCTGAGCACCAGGCGGTCGTCCATGTCCAGAGCGCCCACGCCCGGGCCGCCGAATTCCAACGCCTGGTACGCGGCGCCATCCGCGCCCAGGGTCGCGGCCAGAGCGAGCGCAGCGTCCTTGGCGTAAACGCCGCGCGGTAATTGCCCCGTGAGGCTCACGCGGATGGATTCCGGAACGCGCAGCCAGAGGCGGCCGCAAATCAAAATGGCCGCCAGGTCCGAGGATCCGATGCCCGTGGCGAAGGCATTCAGCGCGCCGTAGGTCACCGCGTGGCTGTCGGCGCCCACCACCAGGCTGCCGGGAGCGGCGCGGCCCGATTCCACCATCAGTTGATGGCCGATGCCCTGCCCCACGTCCCACAGTTCGATGCCGAATTGCCCGGAGAACTCGCGAAGCCGCTGGTGGAGCAGCGCGATGGCGCGGTTGGGCGCAGGCGCATAGTGATCCAGAGCGAATACGATGCGCGCTGCGTAAGGCACCGACCGTCCGCCCATGGCTTCGAAATAATCGATGGCCATGTGGGCGGAGCCGTCCGTACCCATGGCGCAATCGGCGGGGCAAACCACCACGCCGCCGGCGCGCGCGTCCACACCGGATTTCGCGGAAAGGATTTTTTCGCTGATGGTTTTGCCGGCCATTGCTTGCAGGATAGCGCGCGGTGGGGCAGTCCCCCTGGACTGCGGCCGACGCCCCGTCGGCCGCTCGGAGTTGTCAAAGGACTTGATTCTTGGAGAGGAGAGCGGGTCCAGGGGGACCCGCGCAGACCAGGGGGTCTACCCCACCAAACGCTTACTCCTTTTTCACGTTGTACGCGAAGTTGATCTGCACTCTGATCTCGGCGCCTTTGAATGCCGCGGGCAGCGGGGGGAACGGGCTGGCGGCGCTGATGGCGGCAATGGCGGCGTTGTCCAGGGCAGGCACGCCGGTGGTTCCAACGAACACCACTTTTCCGAGTCCGCCGTTGCGCAGGAGTTCCACCTGCACTCCCACCTTGCCGGTGCGGCCTTGCCTGACGGCGTCGGGCATGATGGCGAACCAGCGGCCCTTGACGGAAGCCAGCACTTGCGCCAGGTAGGGGCGGAAATCCACGCCCTGCGCGTCGCTCAACAGTTGCGGAAGTTCGGCGGTGGCCGGCGGACCGGCCGGAGCCACAGCGGGGCTGGACGCGCCGCCGGAACGCAACACGCCGCGGATGGCGTTCTCCACCGACGGGCCGGGAATCGGCAGCACGCGCTGGTCCGGCGGGACCTGGCGGGGCGCGGTCACGTCTTCAAAACCCGGCTGGGGCTTTTCTACCGCCTGAATCTGGGGCGGGCCCACGGGTAGTGTGAGCTTGGGTGTTTCGTTATTGAGCTCCACCTTAGGCGGTTCCGGTAGTGCGGCCGCCTGCGCCTGCTTGGGCGGCGCGGACGCTGCCGCCTGGGGCTGCGGCGGAGCGGCCGGCGGCGCGGGCGGCATCTGGATGCGGGGACGGGGCTCGATGTGGGTAGCGTTGAATTGCTTGTCCACCTTGCCCGCGTTGGGTTCTTTCTGGGTAAGCAGGCTCAGCGGTTCGATGAGCGGTGTGACCACGGGCTCCATCCTCCGCCGGGCCGGTGGCTGCATAATGGATTCGGGCACCACGACGATGAACACGATGGCGGCTATATGAACCAGCACGGACAGGACCGCTGCCCGTCCCTTGCGGGCACGGCCTGATGGGTCGCCCCAATCCGTGAGGAGATGAAGCTCCAGATCGGCAGGAGGTTTTGCTACGGTTTCCATCCGGCTTCCAAAGACCGCGAGACCACGTCCGAGTGCTCCTTAATCTTATCAAGAATGGCCAAAGCGGCCCCTAGGGTTAGACGCGCGGCGGAACCGGAACATTTCGGGGAATTTCGGGTTTCCAGGCTGTCCAGGAAGGCCTCGAGCTGGAGCTTCAGGGGCTCGGCTTTCGAGACCGGAGCCTGCTCGAAACCGATCTGCCGGCCGGCGCCCACCGAAAAGATCACCAAATCCTGCCGGCCGTAGTCGAGCGACAGGTATTGCTGCGGCTGGAAAAGGCGCAGTTTGCGGACGCGCTCGGTGGAGACGCGGCTGGCGGTGAGGTTGGCCACGCAGCCGTTGGGGAACTGCAAGCGCACGTTGGCGATATCCACCTTTTCGGATAGGATGCGGATGCCGGCGGCGCGGATCTCCTGTGGCGAGGCGCGGGCCAGGGCCAGCACGATATCGACGTCGTGGATCATGAGGTCGAGCACCACGTCCACGTCCAGGCTGCGCGGGCTGAAGATGTTGAGCCGGTGAATCTCGAAGAAGAGCGGCAGGGTGGCGCGTTTCTCCAGCTCGATGACGGCGGGGTTGAAGCGCTCCAGGTGGCCCACCTGCAGGATGCGGCCGTGGCGCGCGGCGGCAGCCACCAGGCGGCCGGCGGCTTCGAGATCAGCTGCGATGGGCTTTTCCACCAGCACGTCGATGCCGGCTTCGATGAGCGCCAGGGCCACGGCTTCATGCGCGGTGGTGGGCACGGCGACGATGGCGGCGTCCACCTTGCCGGCCAGCGCGCCAGCGTCGGCGAGAGGCTCGGCCTGATAGAGCGCGGCGGATTCGGCGGCGCGCGCGGCATCGGTATCCACCACGGCGCAGAGTTGGGCGCGCCCGGATTCGTGAACGACGCGGCAGTGGTTCTTTCCGAATTGTCCGGCGCCGATAACGGCCAGTCGATGTTTCGTCAACTAGAACCCCACAATGGCGAGATTGGCCGAATCGGCCTGTTTCAACATTTCTTCCCGGTCGAGCATCAGCGTGCGCCCGGCCTCCACGGCGAGCACGGTGGTTCCGGTTTCGCGCATCACCGGGATGGTGCTCAAACCAACCACGGGAACGTCGAACAGCAGGTGCTCGCGGCGGCGGGCCACTTTGACCAGCGAGAGGCGGCGTCCGTTCACCAGGCCGGCGGCGCGGCGCAGCATGGCGTCGGTGCCTTCCATAGCTTCCAGGGCCACGCAGGCGCGTTCGCAAATGGCGACGCTTTGGCCCACGTCGAAACCGGCCAGCGCATCGGCCACGCGCCGGCCGTACTGGATGTCGGCGGCTTCTTCCTTTTGCGGCTCGCGCTGCGACATCGCGCCGGGAGTGGCCAGCAGGGGCTTCAACAGCGCCGTGGAATCGCTCAGGTGAATGCCTTCGTCCGCGAGGATCTTGATGATGCCGCCGATCAGGCCGTCGGTGTTCTTCGACGGCAGCGATGCCAGCAGCTTGACCAGGCGCCAGTCCGGCACGATGGACGAAAAAATCCTGGCGTGCTTCACCTGGCCGCACATCACCACTTCGGTGATGTCTTCCCGCTTCAGGATGTCGATGAGCTTGCCGAGCTGGCCGAGCGAGGTCCAATAGCAGCGCGGCGCGAGAGCCTCAATTTCGGGCGAGGCTTCTTCCTGGATGGCGATGACGGTTACGTCGTGGCCCAGGCGGCGCGCGCTTTCGAGCGCCAGTTCGGGGAAGCGGCCGTTTCCGGCAATCAGGCCGTAGCGCATTTAATAGACCACTCTACTTGACCAGTTTACTTGACACTTCACTGGACACTTCACTTAACGACGCCGCGCTCCGAAGCGCGGATGAATTCGAGCAGCTCTTCCACCTCGTCGCAGGCCGGCACTTCGGTACGGATGCGTTCGGTGGCCTGCGAGGTGTTGAGGTTAGATCGCGTGAGCAAACGGAAGGCCGTCTGCAGGGATTCGATCACGGGCTTGGCGAAGCCGCGCCGTTCCAGGCCCACGCTGTTGGCGCCGAAGACGCTCACTTCCGGCTTGGCGCTGGTCAGCGAGAACGGCAGAATATCCTGCTTGATTACGCTGTAGGGACCGATAAACGCGTGCCGGCCGATGCGGCAGAATTGATGGACGCCGCTGAACGGGCTGACGTCGGCCCAATCTTCGATGACGACGTGGCCCGCCAGGCCTACGGAGTTGCCGAGGATGACGTGGTCGCCGATGCGGCAGTCGTGCGCCACGTGGGTATAGGTCATCAGCAGGTTGTCGCTGCCGATGGAGGTGACCAGGCCGCCGCCCTGGGTGCCGCGGTGGATAGTCACGAATTCGCGGATGCGGTTGCGGTGGCCGATGCGGGTTTCGGCGCGCTCGCCTTGGTACTTCAGATCCTGCGAGGCCACCCCGACGCTCGAGAACGGGAAAAAAATGTTGTCTTCACCGATGCGGGTGGGGCCTTCCAGGTAGAGGCTGGCCACCAGGCGGGTACGCGCGCCGATTTCCACTTCCGCGCCCACGATGCAATATGGACCGATGTCGGCGCTTTCCGCGATGCGCGCCCGCGGGTCCACGATGGCGGTCGGATGGATGGGCATTGCTACGCGGCCGGCGCCGGCGGTTTTTCTTCCTTGTCGGCGAGCTTGCACATGACTTCGGCCTCGGCCACCACCATGCCATCGACGGTGGCGACGCCGGCCATTTTGGCGACGCTGGCCTTGCGCTTGATCACCTTCATTTCCATGCGCAGCGTGTCGCCGGGCACCACCGGCCTGCGGAAACGGGCGTTCTCGACGGCCACCAGCAACACCAGCTTATTGTGCCGGTCCTCCATGTTCTGGAGAACCAGCACGCCGGCGGTCTGCGCCATGGCCTCGACGATGAGCACCCCAGGCATCACCGGGAAGTCGGGGAAGTGGCCCTGGAAAAAGGGCTCGTTGGCGGTAACATTCTTGATGCCGACGATGCGTTCGCCTTCCAATTCGACGATGCGGTCCACCAGCAGAAAGGGGTAGCGATGGGGAAGAATCCCCCGGATGTCATTGATGTCCAAAACCGTCATGGAAGACGCCATTATCGCATGAAGCACTCAGACCGTAATAAAGGCTCTGAGTTCAACGCGGAGACGCGGAGAAAACGCCTGAGAGTGACAGCAACAATATCGATGAGGTCTCTCTCGGAGGAGGACTGGGAAAAACTCTTAGATTTCCTCACTTTTCTCCGCGCCTCCGCGCCTTCCGCGTTGCATAGACACCTTGCGCCCACGATGCGGCTATCATAAAGCCGTGGATCCTCTTCTTTCCTACGTGGCGGCGCGCCAGCGTGAGATCACGGCGCTGATCCGCCAGTTCGCGGAATGCGAATCGCCGAGCGACGATCCGGCGGCGGTCAACCGGTTCGTGGAACTGGTCTCCGATACGGTGGCTCCCATGGCGCAGGTGAAAACCTGTCACGGAGGCAGGTTCGGCAAGCACCTGTTGTGCGAAATGAAGCTCCCGGGCCACAAGAAGAGCGGCCAGATTCTCGCGCTGGGCCACTCCGACACGGTCTGGCCGCTAGGCACGCTGCGCAGCATGCCGTTCCGCGAGGCGGAGGGCCGGCTGTGGGGGCCCGGCGTGCTGGACATGAAGGCGGGCATCGCGTTCTTCGTGTTCGCCGCGCGCGCGCTGCGGGACCTGGAGATGGCAGTTCCCTCGAAGGTGCTGCTGTTGCTGAATTCGGATGAAGAAGTGGGCAGCCAGAGTTCGCGCCCGCTCACCGAAAAGAACGCCCGGGCCAGCAAAGCGGTGCTGGTGCTGGAACCCGGCACGGGGCTCGAAGGCAAGCTGAAAACGGCGCGCAAAGGCGTGGGCGATTTCACGATTGTGGTGCGCGGCAAGGCGTCGCATGCGGGCGTGGATTTTGCCTCGGGAGCCAGCGCGGTGCTGGAGCTGGCGCGGCAGCTCGACCATATCGCCGGGTTCACTCAGCCGGAGCGGGGAATCACGGTGAACCCCGGAGTGATTTCGGGCGGGACGCGCTCGAACGTGGTGGCGGCCGAGGCGCGGGCGGAAGTGGACATCCGGGTGATGAAGTTGAACGATGCGGCAGCGCTCGAGAAAAAGTTTCGCGCGCTGCGCGCCTTCGATTCGCGGTGCAGCGTCGAAGTCAGCGGAGGGTTGAACCGTCCGCCCATGGAGCGGTCGGCGGGGATCGTCAGACTATTCCGTACGGCACAGAAGCTGGCGCGCGGGCTGGGCGTGGAAGTGGAGGAATCGCTGAGTGGCGGCGGCTCGGACGGCAACTTCACGGCGGCGCTCGGAATTCCAACGCTGGACGGCGTGGGCGGCGTGGGCGAAGGCGCGCACGCCGCCCACGAGAGCATCCTGGCGAACCGCATCGGCGACCGGACGGCGCTGATCGGGAAGCTGCTGGCGGCGCTGTAGGCGCTTTACGTGGGGCAGGAGGCTGGTCCCACTAAAACACCAGCTTCAGGGCCACTTGAATGCGGCGGGCGTCGGTGCCGTAGGGGTAGCCGTAGTCGGCATTGGGCGTGCCCACGGCGGCAACCGGCTTCAACACGCCGGAGACGGAAGTGAAGGCAATGGGCTCAACGCTGGTGTAGTTTTTGTGGTTGAGCGCATTGTAGGCTTCGATCATGAGGATGCCTTTCAGCCGCGACGTGAAGGGCAGTTCGCGCGTGACGCGCGCGTCGACGTTGTATTGATTGCCGATGGGCAGGGTATTGACGGCTTCGAAAGGCACCCGCGACCAGCCGCCGGTGCCGTTGAGGGACGTGGGAAAGGCCATGGTGACGCCGGTAAACTGCTGGCCCATGACGTCCACCAGCGCGGTTTCGTGGAGCGTGGAGGCGGCGGTGGCGATGCCGGAGAGTTGCCATCCGTTCAGGAAAAAGCGTTCGGGGATGGAGTTGCCCTTGGTGACGCGCGGCTGCCAGGTCCAGTTGAGGACGAGGCGGTTCCGCTGGTCGAAGGCGGAGGGGCCCCGATCGCCCCAATAACTGGACATATAGGAGTTGGAGGGAACGATGCTGACGACGGGAGGGCCGCTGATATCGTCAGTCGAGCGCGACCAGGTGTAGGAGGTCTGCAGCGACAGGCCGTGAGATAGCGCGGTGCGCAACTGGGCTACCGCGCCGACGTAGCTCGAGTCGCCTTCGTTGCCGATTTGCCAGTTGCGGGCGTAGTTGGTGGAGAAGACGTTGGTGGTGTAGGCGCTGGCCGCGGCGCCGCTCGCGTTATTGATGGTATAGGTTTCCGAAGTAACGGCGGCGCCGTCGATGTTAACATCGTTGGCGACCCACAGCCTTTGGCCCAGGGTATCCACGAAGCTCACCGCGAGGGCCATGAAATTGGTGAGACGGCGTTCGATGGCTACGGTGCCCTGCTCGGTGTAGGGATTGCGGAATTTCGCGAAGGTGACGATCGAGTTCTGGAGGGACGTGGAAACCGAGGAGGTGGATGCCAGCGGCTTGGGGAAGACCGGCGAATTGACCTGGTTGGGAATAATAGTGTAGTTGGTCTGGTAGACGCCGCCGCCGACGGTCAGGTCGCGAATCAACTGGCCGGGGAAGGGCTCATAATACAT
>Ga0181536_10005866_pt1 | contig 12465 bp, 11 predicted proteins | sample PEATcosm2014_Bin_41_FD_121105 | JGI IMG/M metagenome (GOLD analysis project Ga0181536, IMG submission 121105) | Peatland microbial communities from MTU Mesocosm Facility, Houghton, MI, USA - PEATcosm2014_Bin17_60_metaG | ecosystem: Environmental > Terrestrial > Soil > Wetlands > Peat | place...
GCGTCCAGTGCTGGGAGTGGACGCCGGTGTCCACGACGAGACGGATAGCGCGCCACATGTCGGCTTCGAGCCGGCCATAGTCGGAGTAAGGGTCCTGGTAGAAGCCGATCTCCTTGCCCAGACGTTCAGAGTAGAGCGCCCAGCCTTCGGTGTAGGCGGTGTAGTAGGCCTGCTGGCGGAAGGCGGGAAGGCCGGTCAACTCCTGTTGGATGGAGATTTGCAGATGGTGGCCGGGAATGCCTTCGTGGTAGGCGACGGCCTCGACATCGGCCAAGGAGCGGTCGGAAAAGTCGTAGGTGTTGATGTCGACCTGGCCGGGACGCTTTCCGTCGGGCGTGCCCTGGTCGTAGTAGGCCTGGGGCTGGTTGGGGGCCATGTAGTTGGGCATGGCGACAACTTCGAGTTTCGCTTTGGGCAGAGTGCCGAAGAGCTGGGGCAGGCGGGGCTGCATCTGGGCTATGTATCCCTTGTAGGTTGCCAGCAGCGCGTCGGCAGAGGCGGGGTGAAGTTTGGGGTTGGCCTTGAGCGCGGCAGTGAAGGATGCTTGATCGGCGAAGCCTAATTGATGCACAATGGCGAGCATTTCAGCCTGATCGCGCGCGACCTCGGCGAGGCCGATCTGGTGGATCTCCGCGGCGGACTTATCGAGCGTGGTGGACTGGCGGATGCGGAAGGCGTAGTAGGCGTCTCCGTCGGGCAGAGCGGAGATGCCGGGTTCAGTACGGCAACCCGGAATGTAGGTGACAGAGAGAAACTTGGCGAAACGCTGGTAGAAGGGCAGGACCTGGGTGGCGATGGCGTTGAGCACGTCTTGGGTGATTCGCTTCTGGTCGGCTGCGGAGATGGACGCGGGGAATTTTTTGAGCGGGAGTGCGAATGGACTGTCGGCAGGCTTTTGCGCAGCGATGGACTGGGTCTCGGCGAGGGCCTTCTGCATGAGGAACTGGGGAGTCGTGCGGTGATCATCCAAGCCAGACTGCAGGTTGGTCATGATCTGCGAGAAGGCGACGGGGACTTTGTTGAGGCGGGCGACGTAGTGGTTGTAGTCGGCGGCAGTGTCGAAGGAGGTGTGCTCGACGAGCTGGGGCAGGTCGAGTTGCAGGCCTTCATACTGATTGACGGAGAGCTCCCACTCCTTGAAGGGCGCGGCCTCCTGGTCTTCGATGAGCGAACGCAGCATGAGCTGGGCGGAGAGCTGAGCTTGGTGCGGAAGGCCAGTGGTGTCGATGGCGGAGAGGCGCTGGATGAAGGCACGACCGCGGGCGAGGGATTCGTTGTACGCACGGGGGGAGAAGTCGGTGAGCTGGTCGTCGTAGCGCTTGTCGCCGAGGAAGGTGGCGTACTCAGGGGAGTGGCTGAGCTTGTCCTGCCATATCTCGTCGAAGAGGCGGGAGAGCTGGCGCGAGCGGTCGGCGACGTCCTGTGAGGGGGTAGCGGAGGGGGTGGGCGCGGGTGTGCTGCGGGGCTGAGCGTGGAGCGGTGTTGCCGCGGTTGCGCAGAGCAGCGATACGATGCAGAGCTTCTTCATGGGAACTTCGAGACCTCGGGCGAAGAGACGCCTGCTTCGAGTGTATCGAGGTTGAGGAGTTATGGAGGGCTATTCGGGAAGGGAGTTGGCGGAGACGGAGGCGGCGTCCAACATGCGATAGAGGGTGGAACGGCTGATGCCGAGCAGTTGGGCTGCGCGCAGCTTGTTTCCGCCGCAGCGAGTAAGTACGTCGAGGACGTGTTGCTGGATGACATAGTGCAGGCGCTCGATGTGGATGGCGGGGGAGCAGGGGAGAGTGGCGGCGGCGGGATCGACCAAGGCCAGCAGATGACGCGGTTCGAGGACGGCGCCTTCGGCTAGAGCGGCGGCCTGTGCGACGACGCGTTCCAGCTCGCGGAGATTGTTGGGCCAGAGACGCTGCTGGAGCTGGGCCAGGGTGGCTTTGTCGAGATGCTTAAGGCCCTGCCCAGAATCGGCTGCGATCCTGCGCAGCACCCAGTCGACGAGGAGGGGAATGTCATCGACACGCTGGCGCAGCGGCGGGACGAGAATTTCGACGGCGGAGAGGCGGGCGTAGAGGTCCTGGCGGAACTGCCCTATGGCGGCGAGAACACGCAGGTCGCGATCGGAGGAGGCGATAATCCGGGTGTCGATGCGGAGAGGCTCGGAGCGGTGGAAGTCGCTGGGGCTGGACTGCGGAGAGAGGTTGCGGCGCTCCTCGCAGACGCGGATGAAGCGTAAGAGGGCGGCCTGTAGGGCGAAGGGAAGCTCTCCGACAGACTCGATATAGAGGGTGCCATCGTGGACGGATTCGAGCAGGGAGGCAGCGGAGGGCGAGGACACGGATCGCGAGTTTTCGCCGCCGGCAACGGATTGGGCGAGCGCGCTGGCATTGGCGACGATGAATGGGCCGTCTGACGTGGGCGACAGGGCGTGAATGGCGCGCGCGACGAGCTGCTTGCCGGAGCCGGTTTCGCCACGGAGGAGGGCGGTGCGGAAGTAGGGAGCGATGCGCTGAATCTGCGAGCGCAAGCGGCGGATGGACAAACTATCGCCCAGCAGGACCGGCGCGCACTGGTTGCTTTGCGTGGCGGAGGCAAGTGAAGGAGAGGAAGATTCCTGGCTCTGCACTTCGCAGAACGGCTGCCGAAGAGATCCTGCGGAGATGTGTTGATTGCTCGACATGGCCTGCTGCACTCATCGGCGCGAAAGGGACTACAGATGAGTGGGGCAGCAGGAAAAGAGAAGGGAAACAGGTGGAACGAGGCACGAAGCGGCGCTTAGAGAATTCTAACTGGATGCGTGAGACGGCCCCGCAGGTAACTTACGCGGCGGCGGTGGCGCAGTGAACGTCGAAGGCGCGAGTAAGTTCCTGGGCGATGGCGGGAGCGGAGGAGCTCTCGATGGCCGAACGCTGCATGAGGTAAATGAGCTGGCCGTCGCGCAGAATGGCGATGGAAGGCGAGCTGGGCGGATGGCCTTCAAAGTAGCTGCGGGCGCGCTCTGTGGCTTCGCGGTCCTGGCCGGCAAAGACGGTGATCTTGCGGTCGGGCGGGTTGGGGGTATTGGCGAGCGCGAGGCGGATGCCGGGGCGAGCTTTGCCCGCCGCGCAACCGCAGATGGAGTTGACGACGACGAGAGTGGTTCCCGGCTCGGCGAGCGCAGCGTCGACCTCCTCGGCCGTCCGGGTTTCCTTGATCCCGGCGCGCACGAGCTCCTCGCGCATAGGGATCACCATCAGTTCTGGGTACATGTTTGCCTCCGGCAGGAGAAGCTGCCTGTTCCTATTCTACGGGTTCGAGGCGCGCGAAGCTACTGCCGCGTGCGGCATACGGACGTTCAGGCGGACCATTACGAATTCCACGCGTTGCGGTAGTCTTGATTCTTGCGGATCCAGGAGAACATTGCGCTCGCGCCACTGACGACCCTCGGCATAGGGGGCCCGGCGCGGTGGTTTGTTGAGGCCACCAGCGAGGCGGAAATTGCCGAAGCGTGCCTGTGGGTGCGCGAACAGGACATGCCGCTGTTTGTGGTGGGCGGCGGCAGCAATGTGCTGGCGGCAGACGCGGGCTTCGATGGGCTGGCGTTGCATGTGGCGACCCGGAGCATAGAACTGGACGGGGAAGTGCTGCGCGCTGCTGCTGGCACCCTCTGGGACGATTGCATCGAGCGGGCTCTTGGAGCGAATTGTGCTGGACTGGAATGTCTCGCCGGGATTCCCGGCACCGTAGGCGGCACGCCGGTGCAGAATGTGGGCGCGTACGGGCAGGAGGTGGCTTCGGTCATCGAGCGGGTGCGGGCATTCGACCGTGCGGCGCAGGAGTTCGTGGAGTTTGCGAACGCCGAGTGCGGATTTGCGTATCGCAGGAGCCGGTTCAATACGACGGACCGAGGGCGGTACGTCGTCACGCGCGTGGATTACCGGTTGCGGCGGAAGGGCGCGCCAACATGGGATTACGCGGAGCTGAAAGCGCATTTCAGCGGGCGAGAGAAAACGCCGACGCTGGCTGAAGTGGCGGAGGCGGTGCGCGGAATCCGCAAGAGCAAGGGCATGCTGCTGGTCGAGGGCGATCCGGACTGCCGCAGCGCGGGCAGCTTCTTCAAGAACCCGTCGGTTGCGCCGGAGGTTGCCGAGCGCGTAAAGCAAGTTGCCGCGGGCGTTGCGGTGCGCATGTTTCCCGCGGAGGGGGGATGGGTGAAGATTCCCGCGGCGTGGCTGATCGAGCAGGCGGGCTTCCGAAAGGGGTACAAGCTGGGCGCGGCGGGGATCTCGTCGCGGCATACGCTGGCGCTGGTGAATCGCGGCGGGGCGACCGCCAAGGAGATTCTGGCGCTCGCCGGAAAAATTCAGGCGGCGGTGGAGGCGCGGTTCGGCATTCGGCTGGAGATGGAGCCGGAGATGGTGGGATTCTAGTGTGGTCAGTCAGAAGTCCACTGAAAAACAAATGCAGGTCCTTCGACTCGTCCCGGCGCGCCGGGACTCGCTCAGGATGACAATTTTATTGTGATGCGAACTTTTGAGTGGTGCGAACTTCTGATTTACCACACCAGCTTGCGACTATAGTAAGACTCATCGGGTCAGCTCAACACGGCTCAAGCACTGAGGCGGTGTGAATGTGAACCTTTCGTCTGTGCGGCCGTTCTTTCGGCAGCAAATTGTTTATCTTGCTCTTTCTGCGGCTCTTGTCGCCATTTTCTGGGCAATGGGAGAGCAAACCAATCCTGTACTGGTTGTCGTCTTCACACTTTGTATAGGAAACCTTCTCTCGCCCGCGATCAGTCGCGTGGAGTTCCTTTATTCGAAAAAGCCGTTTCCGTTTAACTGGCTGATTTTTCTGCCGGTCCTCCTTGTGCTAACGGTCCCCGTCTACCTGATTTCGATCACAGTTGTATGGTTGCTGATACGGCCCGTCGCGCAGTCGCTTCCCGAACTGATTGAAACGGAATGGAAAATTCCATTTGTCGCAACGTTCGTGTTCGGTTTTGTTTCGTTCTTATATGGCAACACGAGAGAGGCACTGGAACGGCGCAACCGGGAATTGCAACAGTCGGTGGAGAAAGGCGCGCAGCAACTGGAGCTGCAGGCGCAGGAAATGCAGCGCGCGCGGGAGATTCAGCAGTCGCTGCTGCCGAAAGAGATTCCCCAGCTTGCGGGGTTTGAAGTGGCGGCAGCGTGGCGGCCGGCGCGCGAAGTGAGCGGGGATTATTACGATGTCTTCAAGCTGGACGAACACCGGATGGGCGTTTGCATTGCCGACGTTGTGGGGAAGGGCGTCGCGGCGGCGCTGCTGATGGCCAATGTGCAGGCAGCCGTGCGCGCGTACGCGAGCAGTGCGGAGAACGCCGCGCAGTTGTGCGCGAAGGTCAACCGGTTGCTCTGCGAGAATCTGGCGACCGGGAAGTTTGTGACGTTTCTCTACGGCGTGCTGGACAACGAGACGCGGACCTTCGATTACTGCAACGCGGGGAACGTCTACCCGATTCTGGTTTCGCACGGAACCGCCCGATCCATGGAGGCGGGAGGCGCGGCGCTGGGTGTGTTTCCTGAATGGAAATATGAGAATGCGAACCTTGCGCTTGAACCGGGCGACCGGTTGTTGCTTGTGACCGATGGCATTACCGAAGCGTACGGCCCGGACGAAGTAGAATTCGGCGAAGAAAAACTGGCGGAGGCTGCGCTCAGAAACTGCAAGCGCTCGGCGGCCGAGATGAGCAGACTGCTTCTCGAAGAGGTGTCGTCGTTTTGCGAGTCGCGCTTCCACGACGATGCGACGCTGCTGGTGATCGCGGCAAAGTGAGGGGAATTCAATTGTTGCGGCCCTGAAGCCGGACCATCAGCCGTTCGCGCTCCGAAGCGAGGACTTGGCCAGCGGGGCCGAGTGCGGTGAGGCGGCCTTCGCGCAGCAGCAGAACCTCGGCGCTCATGGCCAACGCGTCCGTGACGTCGTGCGTGGCCATGACCGCCTGAACCTGATTCACTTGCAGCCACAATCGCAGGCGTTCGAGCAATGCATCGCTGGCCTGGCCGTCGAGCGCGGAGAAAGGTTCGTCTAGAAGCAGAAGCCGGGGCGCGGGCGCGAGGGCGCGGGCGAGGGCTACGCGTTGCGCTTCGCCGCCGGAAAGGTCCTGCGGACGGCGCCCAGCGAGATCGGTTGCGCCGGCGAGGGCGAGCATCTCTTCGACGCGTACTGTGCGGGCCGAGCGGTTGAGGCTGCGCAGGCCATACGCCACATTGGCGGCGACGCTGAGGTGAGGGAAGAGCGCGGGCTGCTGCGCGACCAGCGCGGTGTGGCGGCGGCCGGGTGGAAGATGCGGGCCGGCTGCGGTATCCGTGAGCATACGCTTGTCGAGAGCGATGCGGCCGCGCGTGGGGCGGTCGAGGCCGGCGAGCAGACGGAGCAACGTGCTTTTGCCGGAGCCGGAGGGCCCGAAGACGACCGTCCAGTCTGAAGAAAATACGCACTCCACCTGGAGGTGGAAGCTGCCGCGGCGCGCGTCCAGCGAAAACTCAAGCATGGCCCGCGCTCCCGCGCTTTTGCGCTTTGGAATAGATGAGTGCGAGGGCGAGGACGCTCATGCCGAGCAGGATGGCGGCGGTGCGGTTGGCGGCGGCGTAGTCGAAGTTTTCCACCTGGTTGTAGAGCACGATGGAAAGCGTGCGCGTGGAGCCGGGAATGTCGCCGCCGAGCATGAGCACCACGCCGAACTCGCCGATGGTGTGCAGAAAACTGAGCACGATGGCGGCAAGAAGCGAGCGGCGCGCGAGAGGAACGAGAATGCTGGAGACGAGACGCACGGGACCGGCGCCGAGGAGGCGAGCGGCATCGACGAGGGCGGTGTCGACCGATGCGAAGCCGGCCACCAGCGGCTGCACCGCAAAGGGAAGGCTGTAGATCACCGAGCCGACGACGAGACCGTCAAAAGAGAAAGCGAGCGGATGACCAAGGAGGGCCGCAATGCCGCGGCCCACGGCGGTGCGGGGGCCAAGCAGGACGAGAAGGAAGAAGCCGAGCACGGTGGGAGGCAACACCATGGGCAGCGTAGCCAGAGCTTCCAGCGCGGCCAGCCAGCGGCTACGGCCCAGCACGAGCAATGCCGCGAGAGGCACGGCGATGGCGAGAAGAATCGCCGTGGTGACCGTGGCCAGACGGAGCGAGAGTGCGAAGGCTTGCCAGTCCATGAGGTTCAATCAACAGAGTAACGTTCGGGTGCGGGGATGCCCAATCATTTTGCAAAAGGGCGAGTGAAGGAGTTTCAGGAAACGTCCCTCAGGGGCTAAAGCCCCCTCGCATTTCATGCGCGATTTAAGGCATGAGTAAACTCATGCCCTGATACAAAGCCGCGGAGCAATCATTCGTGCTATCCCACGTCTCAAAATCGGGACGTGGGGCACCCGGGTTGGTGCCGTGTTGAAAGAAAAGTTGAGATTTGTGCGATCCCACCCTTTTCGCGGTTTTCTTCGAAAGCCGCGTAAAAGGATGGGGCAACCTCCAGTGCGGCGGGATCACTTTACTGGCGTGAGGCCGCTTTTGGCGAGTTGCGCCTGCACTGCGGGCGAGAGGAGGAAGTCGAGCAGCTTGTGCACGGCGGCGCGGTTCTTCGTGCTGCTGACGATAACGGCGCCCTGTTCGATGGGCGGATAAAGATTGCGCGGGATGACAAAATACGCACCGTCGGCAGTGAGTCGCGGCGTGAGCGCGGAAGTGAGCGAGATGAGGCCGGCGTCGGCGTTGGCGGAGTCGACGAACTGGGCGGCCTGGGCGATGTTTTCCGCGGTGACGAGGCGCGGCTTGAGGGAATCGTAAAGATTAAGGCTTTGGAGAGTCGCGACGGCGGCGCGGCCGTAGGGTGCGCGCTCGGGATTGGCGATGGCGAGACGCTTGAGGGCCGGCGAGCGCAGCAGATCGAGCGACGGCGGGGGCAAATGCGAGTCTTTGCGCGCCCAGAGAACGAGCGTGCCTTTGGCGTAGGTGATGGGCGTAGTGGAATCGGCTGAACCGGCGGCGTCGGCCAGGCCGTCGTCGATGAGGCGCTTGGGATAACTGAGATCGGCGGAGAGAAACAGGTCGAAGGGAGCGCCGTTTTCGATCTCCGTGGTGAGCATGGCCGAGGCCTGGTAGGTGGCTTCCGCATGGATGCCGGTGGCCTGCTGAAATTGCTCAAGGATGGGCGGCAGAACGGGCTCGAGGTCGGCGGCGGCGGCAACGCGCAGCGGAGCTTGCGCGCTGAGCGGCGCGGCCAGCACGCACGCGAAGATTGCAGGGAAAAACTTTCCGGGCATGCGCGCAAAGAGGCTCTTGTTGAGGTTCGATCGAAGCACGGTAACCCCGCAGGGGCTAAAGCCCCTAACGATTTTTTCGCCTATTTCGGCACGACTGAAGTCGTGCCCTTTCACGGCGGTCGCAATCTGATCCATTCTGTGCTGTGCCATCCACAGCAAGAATCGCCGTACACTGGTAGGCTAACACCAGGGAATTATGAACGATAACTTGCATCAATTGCGCTGTTTCGGCTGCGGGAGCCGCATCGCGGGCGCGGAGGCGCAGCCCGATTTTCGTTGCGCCCAATGCGGAGAGTTGTTTGAGGTGGAATATCCGGGCTGGAGCCAGCGTGGGGGACACGACCGGCCGAATCCCGGAGCGTTGAAATGGCTGTGGCGGGAACGGCGCTGCTCGGGAGAGGCGCTGGACGCGTCGGGCGTGTGGCGTTTCCGCGAATTGCTGCCGATTCTGGATAGTTTTGGCAACGCCATTTCGCTGCGCGAGGGCAATACGCCGCTCTATCATCTGCCGCGCGCGGCTGCGGCTTTGGGCATCGATCGCATCTTTGCCAAGCACCAGGGCATGAACCCTTCGGGCTCGTTCAAGGACACAGGCATGACCGCAGCGCTGAGCGTGGCGAAGGAGCGGGGATTCAAATGGGTGGCATGCGCGTCGACGGGCAACACGTCGGCGGCGATGGCGGCCTACGCGGCGCGGGCCGGGCTGCGCAGCCTGGTGCTGATTCCCGAGGGCAAGATTGCGTGGGGCAAGCTGTCGCAGGCGATGGATTACGGCGCTATGACCTGCCAGTTGAAGACGGATTTCGACGGCTGCCTGAACGTATTGACCGAGATTGTGAAGCAGGCGCCGATTTACCTGTTGAATTCGGTGAATCCTTACCGGCTGGAGGGCCAGAAGACGCCGGCTTTTGAAATTGCTGAGGCTATGGACTGGAACGTGCCTGATCACCTGATTGTTCCCGGCGGCAACCTGGGCAACAGCTCTGCGCTGGGCAAGGGCTTTCGCGAGATGCGCGAGCTGGGACTGGTGGCGCGCATGCCGAAGATCTCGGTGATTCAGGCTGCGGGGGCGAATCCTCTGGTGCGGAGCATGGCCGCGAGCCATGGCGCAACGCTGGAACCGGTGGAGGCGCATACGCGGGCCACGGCCATTCGCATCGGGAATCCGGCTTCGTGGCGCAAGGCCGCAAAGGTGATCGAGGAGAGCGGCGGATGGTGCCTGGATGTGACTGAGGCCGAGATTGCCATTGCCAAAGCGGAGATCGGCGCGGAGGGTCTGGGCTGCGAGCCGGCTTCAGCGGTGACGCTCGCCGGGCTGAAGAAATTGCGCGTGCAGGGTGCGGTGCGGTCCGGCGAGACGGTGGTTCTGGTGCTGACGGGGCATACGCTCAAGGATGCCGATTACACCATCGACTTCCATCGCGGGACGCTGCTAAGCGATGACGAAAAGAAGGGGCACGAGGCGGAGATCGACGCGTTGCGGCGGGACGCCATCACGCTGGAGGCGACACCGGCCGCGGTTCTGGCCGCGCTGAAGGGCCAAGTCGGATGAAGGACGCACGAAAGATGGATCGGTTCCGGCTCCGCTTGCCTGCAACCTCAGCAAATCTTGGCCCCGGATTTGACGCCGTGGCTGTGGCCCTGGACTTTGCCCTGGAGATCGAGGCCGAGGCGGCGCAGGAGTTCTCGATTGCGGCGACAGGGCGCGATGCGGAGCGTTGCGGACGGCTCCACGATAACCTGATTCTCGAAATCTACAAGGACCTGCTCGAAGCCAATCAAAGGCCAATAGTCCCGCTGACGTTGCAGGTAACGAACCAGATTCCGCTGGGGATGGGATGCGGATCGTCGGCGGCCGCGCGGCTGGCGGCCATCGCCCTGGCGGTGCACTTTGGGCAGCTCGATTGGGATACGGATCGGGTTCTGGAAGAGGCGTATGCGCTCGAGGGGCATCCGGACAACGTGGCGGCATGCTGGCTGGGCGGATTTGTGAGCGCGGTGTGCGAGGGAAGAAGGGTTCACGTGGCGCGTGTCGATCCGCCAAAGGCGTGGCGGGCGATTGTGGCTCTGCCGGCCGAGCCGCTGGCCACCAGCAAGGCCCGCGCGGTGCTGCCGGCAACGTACCCGATGGAAGATGTGGTAGCGAATCTGCAATCGGTAGCGGTGCTCGGATTGGCTTTTGCCCAGGCGCGGGGCGATCTACTGCGGCTGGCGATGAACGACCGCATTCACCAGCCGTATCGCGCGCCGTTCTGCCCGCTGCTGCCGCTTTTGCTCCCGCTGGTGGGCAAAAACGGGATTCTGGGGGTTGCCTTAAGTGGTGCTGGCCCGGCGGTTCTGGTGGTTGTCGAGGGCGAAAAGAGTTTGCAGGAAGCTACCTCCGCAATAGGGAAAGCGACGGAAAATTGCGTTGCGGCGGAGCTGACAATCTGTGGGTTTTCGCGGGTTGGAGCCAGCCAAGTGATTGATATTGAATGATTTCGATAGTTAACTACGGCTGATTTGGATTCTAGGCTGTGCGTTATCAATGAGTTAAGGTGGTTGCTGAGGTAGATAATCACCTCTTCTTTGATTACCTTACCCATTACCTAAGTTTGCTTGCCATTTATCGATTTAGCAACTACATTCGCTGCGTGAGCAGTTCTGGGGGAGGGCTGCTCTAGCGCCCGTGATCCTTCAATGGATCCGGGCGCTTCTCTTTGTACGCGACAACATTCTTGTGGCTCCGGGAAACCCCAAGATTGGCGCGGACGCATGACGTTTGTCACAGACCCAGTGAAGCTGCGGACTACCCGGGCTTGCGACCTTCGGGGGTCACCGCGCATCCGATAGGTATACGGTTTCCTGTACAATGACGGGTGCGGGGATCCGCGAGGAGGATCATGGCTGGGCAAGGTATTGTGGAAGTGAACGACGCGAATTTTGACCAGGAAGTGCTGCGCAGCGAGCAGCCGGTTCTGGTGGATTTCTGGGCCGTGTGGTGCGGTCCGTGCAAAGCGATTGCGCCGATCGTGGATAGCGTGGCTGCGGCGTACGCGGGCAAGCTGAAGGTGGCCAAGGTGAACGTGGACCAGAATGGCGCGACGCCGTCGCGTTACGGGATCCGCGGTATCCCGGCGCTTTTGTTTTTCAAGGGCGGCAAGGTGGCCGACCAGATTGTGGGCTACGTGCCGCAGAATGTGATTGAAGAGAAGGTGCAGCGCCTGCTGGCGTAACCGGCGCTGCGAAATTCGGAGATTGGAAGCAAGGCTCGGGCAATGCGCCCGGGCCTTTTGCTTTTTCCCGGGGCTCTGACCGAATGAATTTCCCATCGATTGGCTCGGTACCCCACGTCTCAAAGTCGAGATCCTTCGACTTCGCTCAGGACAGGCTCCGGGGCGCCCCTGAGTCGTGCGAAGTCAAGGGGTCAGAGCCCTACCCGCGGCTGCGGAATTGGATGATGCGGCGCCGGTCGCGCTTGGTGGGCCGGCGCGGGGGAAGCGGCGCGTACTGCTGCATGGCTTTGCGCTCTGCCGCAAGGCGCAGACGCGCTTCGCGGCTGGCTTCGGTCTCGCGATAGAGGGTTTGCGCAACGGATGCAGGGCCGCGCATGTGGCTCAAGCCCAGCACATCGATCTCAAAGCGGCCGGCATCGTTTTCGATGGCGAGGCGGTCGCCGGGGTGAACCTCGCGCGCGGGTTTGGCGCGGAGGCCATTCGATTCAATCCGGCCAATGTCGCAGGCGCGCGAGGCCATGGCGCGCGTCTTGAAGAAGCGCGCCGCCCACAGCCATTTGTCCATGCGCACTGAGTCCATATCAGAATTCTACGCAAAGGTTTTCACGGCGCTGGCGTGTGTTGCGCCGCGTCCGGCCCATGCATGAGCGCCTGGTAGCGACGCGCGTACTCTGCTTTGTAAGCGGCGACGGCGTGGTCGTAGCTGAGCTGTGGCGTGCCGGGCTTTACGGTCCAGTGGAATTCGACGGTCCGTGTGCCTGCGGGGATGGTGAGCGCGCCTTGCGCGGGATGCACCGGCTTGCCGTCGGCCGCGGCGGATGCGAGATCGACAAACCACGGGAGATGCACGACGATGGCCGCGGGCGGGGTTGTGAACGCGGTGTCGAGATGCAATAAAGCCTGACACGCTTGTGGCAGTGTGAGCGTAAAGTCGAGCGGGCCGAAATTCGTGTGCGCCTGGCGGACGGAGATGGTTCTCC
>Ga0181536_10005868_pt1 | contig 12465 bp, 12 predicted proteins | sample PEATcosm2014_Bin_41_FD_121105 | JGI IMG/M metagenome (GOLD analysis project Ga0181536, IMG submission 121105) | Peatland microbial communities from MTU Mesocosm Facility, Houghton, MI, USA - PEATcosm2014_Bin17_60_metaG | ecosystem: Environmental > Terrestrial > Soil > Wetlands > Peat | place...
CTCTGGTGTTGGGCCCTGTTGGTCGCGTAACCACGCGGAACGATACGTGATCAGTCGAGCGGCCTCCAGGTCAACGCTGAGTTCCGCGATATGGCGGCGCACGTCCGGGTGCCAGGCGAGGGACTGGGCGTATCCTTCCGGCCGGCGCGCTTTTACGACATCGCGCAACTCGTCGTACGCCGCGCCGGCCAGGCCCAGGTAAACCGCGGTGTAGGAAGCCCAGAACCAGTTCGCGCCAGTGTTGCGGAACGGACGGATATCGTCGGACCGATAGATCACTGAAGCATCGGGAACCCAGCAGTCCTCCAGGATCAGAGAGTCGCTGCGAGTCGCACGCATCCCAAGCGTATCCCAATTGGCGATGACGCGGCGTCCCTCGGCATTGGGAGGGATCAACGCCAACATCCCAGCGGTCGGGGCCGTGGCGGTTTCCGGATAAACCAGGACCAGAACGTAGTCGGCCGCCTCGATCATGGAGGCGAACATCTTCCGGCCGGTGATACGGTATCCGCCATCCACTGGACGGGCCCGGACGTTCAGCGGACGTTCGCCGATCAGTGATGTGTGGCCGGTCTCGGAGAAATTCCCGCCGATCATTTTGCCCTGGTGTACCACCAGATCGGCGATGCGCCGCTTTGCTTCAATCGTGACCTCATCGCTCTCAAGCACAGGCATCACGACAGAGGCATGCATGTTGAATGCGAGCGCCGTTGAGGGGCAACCTCGGCCAAGCGCTTCATAAGCGATGGTATGGCTGAGAAAATCAAATCCCGATCCACCCCACTCCTTCGGGATCGTCAGGTGTAGAAATCCCTCCTGACGCAGCCGATCGTAATTCTCGGTCGGATGCGAGGCGTCGCGGTCGTGTTCGGCGGATCGGTTCGCGAAATCAGCCGCCAGCTCCAGGCAACGGTCCCGAAGGCGTTTCTGTTCCGCGCTGATTTCGAAATCCACCTTCTGTCTATCCTGACTTTAGACCGGCGAGTTCCGCCACGGCCTCAAGTTGTTCGGCATGGCGTGAGACCGGGTTGAGTAACAGGTGATTGGCGCCGGATGCGACCAGTTCTGCCAACCGTTCGGCCACGTGTTCAGGGGTCCCGTGGATGCCCGACGCGTCGGTACCGGCGGAATTGTGATAAACTTCCGTGAACCAGCGGTTGAGTTCCGCGCGTGCCACGGCGGGCCGCTCGTCCACCGCCAGGAACACCCGTTTCGAGATCGGGAACGCAGCTGGATCACGTCCGGCTTTTTCCAGTTCCTGTTTCAGGATCGGCACCGAGGCCCGGAAGTCCGCGATGCTCGACCCGCCCGAGCCCATCCAGCCATCGGCGATCCGCGCCGCGCGGCGGACGGCGTTGGGATGGCCAACGCCCATCCACAGCGGCGGGCGAGGTTTTTGCACCGGTCTGGTGCCCAACGATACGTTTTCGACCTGATACATCTCACCGCGGTAGGTGACCGTGCCTTGCGACCAAAGCGCCTTGATCAGTTCGACTTCTTCACGGAACCGCCTCACCCGCGCCGCGGCGGGAATTTGGAAGTCCCGGTAATGGTGCTCCCGCCCAAGACCAACGGCCAGGATCGCCCGGCCGCCACTGACGAAATCCAGCGTCGCCCACTGATGCGCGACCATCAGCGGGCTGTGAATCGGCAACACCACCACGGACGCGCCAACACGGATGCGGCTCGTGATCGCGGCGGCGTATGTCAGAATCACCACGGGATCGAGGCAGGTGCCCTGATCGATGGTGTTTTCCGTGACCCATAAATCGCGGAAGCCAAGTTCCTCCGCGCGCCGCGCGACCACGGCGACGGTCGTCATCGCCAGTTTATCGGGCGACCGATGCGGCAATGACATGCCCAGTGGAATTTGGTCTTTCAGGGCCACGGCGCGGCGCTCCTAGACTTTTTCGATCACTTCCATTTGCGCGCCGTCGGGCGCCTCCACGAAGCAGACGCGGCGGCCGATTTCGCGCGGCAATTCCTCAAGGATGCGTACGCCCTGCTTGCGTAGGCTCGCGAGTGTTCCTGGATAGTCGTCGGTGTTCACCGCGATGTGCTCAATACCGTAATGTTGCTCGTGCTTCTGCGCGGCGTTAAGGTCGGTGACGTTCAGTTGCAGCCCATGCAGATCGAGATTGAAGCCGGTGTCGGTCTTGGCCTTCAGCGTCGCACCGAAATTCTCAATGTAGAAACGAATCGTCGCCGCGGGATCGCGGGTCTTAAGGTGCACGTGGTTCAGGTTGAAGGCCATGTTCGTTCTCCCCTGTTTGGCGTCCGCGATTGGGCACGCATCCTGACGTTCGGTCAAGATCGTGTCATGATGCTCCCAACAAATGGAAGGAGGGTCCCAATGACCATCGCCCGCCAACTGGCCGCGTTTCTGACGGAAACCAAAGCCGCCGACCTGCCGGAACAAGCATTGGAATATGCGGCGATGGTCATCGCCAGCACATTCGCCAGCGCGGCCTGTGGGACGGGGATCGAGTCCGCTCAGATCATCCGGGCGATGGCCCAGGAGAGAGGCGGGCGAGGGGACGCGGCGGTTTGGTTCGACGCGGGGGAAAAACTACCTGTCGCCAGTGCGATTCAGGTCAACGCGGTGCTGAGCGATGCGGCCGCCTCGGACGACAGCGATTTGCGCAATATCGTTCATGCGGGCACGCCGCTGACCGCCGCCTCGCTGGCGTTCGCCGAACGTGAAGCCGCCAACGGCGAGGCGGTGCTGACGGCGATCGTACTGGGTTACGAGGCGGCGGGGCGCATCAGCGAGGCGATCACACCGGGATTTAAGGACCGGGGCTTCCATGGATGCCTTGGCGCGGCGTTCGCATCGGCGGTAGCGTCGGCGCGGATGTTGCAACTGGACGCGGAGCAGATGGCGCAAACAATCGCGCTGACGGCGGTCTCGATCGGTGGACTGGCGACCGCGGCGGATACCAGCGTCTCGCGCGAATACCATGCGGGCCTCGCGGCGATGCATGGCGCCAACGCGGCCCTGGCGGCACGCCGCGGCTTCGTGGGCGAAGCGCGGATCCTGGAGACACGCCGCGGCTTCTTTGAGGCGTTCGGTGGCGTCGACGGCGCGGCCGCGGGCGAAATCGCCATGCGCGGTCTGGGAAGAAGCTGGGACATCATGACCGACATGGCGATCAAGCTGGTGCCCGGCGGTCACCCGTATCATGCGATTGGCGAGGCCGCCGGCAACGCGACGCGGGAGGCTGGCATCACGCCGGAACAAATCGCCGGCATCACGATCCACCGGCCCGGCATGGTCACGCTGAGTGGACCGTTGCATCCGGCAAACCTGATCGACATGGCCCACAGCCCGGCTTACTTCGCGGCCGCCGGTGCCGCCGATCACGGCTTCTCATGGGCTCATGCGAGTGCGGCGAAGATCGCCGATCCGGTGATCCATGGCCTGATCGACAAGGTCCGCGTCGGCGCTGAGCCAACGGAGAATCTCGGCCGCTACCGGCAAGGGGCGACGGTTGTTATCCTCACCCAGGATGGGCGCACCGTTTCCAGCACCGTATTCGCGCCCAAAGGCTCCGCCGCGCTGGGTCTTTTGTGGAATGATCTGGATACGAAATATCGCACGCTGATGCCGGCGTCCGGTCTGCCGGAGCGTGAGATCGAAATGAGCCTGACGTTGATCCACGATTTCCGGCACCTCACGGAGGTGTCGCGGCTGACGAGCCTGCTGCGCGTGGCCGCGGACTGAATCCGCTTGTATGGTTGGTGTGGGCTTTCAACGAACAAAACCAAAAACAACGGCCAGGAGGAGACGTTCCATGACGCGACGCACTCCGATTTTGACGGCGATAACCCTGCTGCTGGCGAGTCTGTTCGCCGGCACGGCACCAGCGCAGAAAACGGGCGGCGTGCTGCGCGTGTATCACCGGGACAGCCCCGCCAGCATGTCGATCCACGAGGAAGGCACAGTCGGGGTCATCATGCCGATGATGGGCGTGATGAATAACCTCATCCTTTACGACCAGCATATCCCTCGTAACGAACCCGGCACCATCCTCCCCGAACTCGCCACCTCCTGGGCCTGGAGCGCGGACGGAACGGCGCTGACATTTCAGTTGCGTCAGGGCGTGCGCTGGCACGATGGCAAACCGTTCACCGCGGATGATGTTAAATGCACTTTCGATTTGCTGACCAACCAGAGCAAGGAGAAACTCCGCCTGAATTATCGGGAAAGCTGGTGGGTCAATGTAGCGGGCGCCTCGGTCAACGGCCGCTATGAGGCAACGATCCATCTGAAACGGCCGCAGCCCGCGATCCTGGCTCTGCTGGCATCGGGGGAGGCACCGATGTATCCCTGCCATGTCAGCCCACGCGACATGCGGCAGCATCCGATCGGCACCGGACCGTTCCGGTTCGTCGAGTACAAGCCAAATCAGAGCATCAAGGTCGAACGCAATCCGGATTATTGGAAACCTGGACGGCCTTATCTCGATGGTATCGAGTACACGATCATTCCGAACCGTTCGACGGCGCTGCTCGCATTTGTCGCCGGCAAGTTCGACATGACCTTTCCCAATGAGGTGACGGTGCCGCTATTGAGCGATGTGAAATCACAGGCGCCGCAGGTGCTGTGTCAGGTCACTCCAACCAGCGAAGCCGTCGGCGTGCTCGTCAATTGGACCCGGCCGCCGTTCGATAATCCGGAACTTCGGCGAGCAATGGCCCTCACGCTGGATCGCAAGGCGTTCATCGATATTCTGGCCCAGGGTGCGGCGGATATCGGCGGGGCGATGCAGCCGGGGCCAGATGGGATCTGGGGTTTACCGCCGGAGATGCTGGCGAAGGCGCCCGGCTATGCCGGCGACGTGGCACAAAATCGCGAGGAAGCGCGCACGATCATGCGGCGTCTGGGCTATGGTCCGGAGAATCGGCTGCCATTTAAGCTGTCAGTGCGCAACCTTAACGTCTACCGCGATCCGGGAACGATCCTGATTGACCAGTTGCGGGAGATTTACCTGGACGGGGAACTGGAGCTGACTGAAACCGCCACCTGGGTACCGAAGCTGATCAAGAAAGACTATGTCGTCGGCATCAGCGTTCTGGGCAGTGCGGCGGACGATCCTGATGTCGTATTCCTGCAGAATCATGTTTGCGGCTCGGCGCGGAACTATACGGGCCACTGCGACCACGAGCTGGACAAAAAAATGGAAGCGCAATCCATGGAAGCAGACCCGTTGCGCCGCCGTCAGCTGGTGTGGGAAATCGACCAAACATTGCAGGAGGCACTCGCGCGGCCCATCCTGTATCATCGGCGTGGCGGAACCTGCTGGCAGCCCTGGGTGAAAGGCCTGACGCTGATGGTGAACAGCCAGTATAATGGCTGGCGAATGGAGGATGTCTGGTTGGATCGCCAACCATGACCGCGCCGGGAAAACAGGAGACGACCATGGCCCGAATTTTGTTTCGTAACACGCGCGTTTGGGATGGCTCTGGCGCCGCCGCCTACCCGGCCGATGTCCTGATCGAGGGCGAACGCATCCGCGCCGTCGCCACCCAGCTCGGCCAGCTTGAAGCCGCGGGCGCCGACGTGATTGAGGCCAACGGCATGACGCTGATGCCCGGTCTTGTTGAGGGACACGCCCATATTACGTTCATCAACGGTGCCCGCCCCACCGACCTCGGCGATACGCCGCCCGAGGAACACACGCTGATCGCTGCTCGTAACGCGCGCCTTCTGCTCGATCACGGTTTTACCAGTGCCTATAGCGCCGCCAGCGCCAAGCTGCGGATCGACGTCGTTATCCGCAACGCGATCAATGCCGGCGAACTCCCTGGACCCCGTCTCCGCGCCTGCGGCCCGGAGATTACCGTGACCGGCGGTCTGGGCGATGAGCGTCGCGCCCATCAGTTCCGCGACAGTTTCGCCATGGTCGCCGACGGCCCGGTGGAGGTGCTGAAACTCGCCCGGCTTTGCGTGCGAGAGAATGTGGACAGTATCAAGCTCAACATTTCCGGCGATGATCATACGCGCACTGGCGTGCTGCCGCGCACGGTGATGACCGAGGAGGAAATCCGCGCCGGCGTCACCGCCGCGCACGACTACGACCGGCTGGTCAACGCGCATTGTCGCGCGTCGGAGTCGGTGAAGCGCGCGGTCCGTTGCGGCGTCGATGTCATTTATCACTGCGAGCACGCTGACGAAGAAGCATTGGACCTACTGGAATCCGTGAAGGACCGCGTGTTCGTCGGCCCGGCGATTGGTCTGTTGCACGCGGCCGTGCACGAAGCGCCGGAGGGTACGATCCACAAGGGCGTGCAACAGGGGATTTCTCTTGGCCTGGAAGCCGCGTCCCGTGCTTATCCTGAAATGAAAAAGCGCGGTGTCCGCGTGGTCATTGGTGGCGACTACGGCTTCGCCCGCACTCCTCAAGGTGAAAACGCCCGAGACATCGAGCACTTTGTCAACCACCTGGGCTATACTCCCAGTGAGGCTCTGGTTTGCGCGACCCGTTATGGTGCCGAACTCATGGGTCTGGACCAGGAAGCCGGACAGGTGAAGGAAGGTTTCCTCGCCGACCTGCTGTTGATCGATGGTGATCCGGTCGCGGATGTTCGCGTGCTGCAACGGACGGAGCGACTTGTGGCGATCCTCAAAGGCGGTGACTTCCATAAACTGGATCGCGCGACTTTGGAACGCCGGCGGATACGGGCGGCGGAGTGACGCGATTGCTTTGGCGAATATCGCGATATCATGTCGCGGTTGAATTCGGTTCCAGGCACTCTCACGGGACAACACGATGACCCCGTCAACCCATTTCCACCAGTTCGTTCCCGGCACCACGCCGGACAGAGTGCCGCTGGTGATGCTGCATGGGTCCGGCGGGGATGAGCATGACCTGGTGCCATTGGCCGCGGAACTGGCGCCGGGAGCGCCAATGCTCTCCCTCCGTGGCACCGTCGCGATCGACGGCGGGTTCGCGTTCTTTCACCGGCACCCTGACCGATCGATCGATGAAGTCGATATCGGTGCACGAATTCCGGAATTGGCTGCGTTCATCGGCGCCGACCGCGGTTTTGCCAAACCCCCTGTTGTCGTCGGTTTCTCAAACGGTGCGATCATGGCGGCGGCCCTGCTCCTGACACACCCGACCCTGTTCTCGGGGGCCATCCTGTTGCGGCCGCTGTCTCCGTTCCGGCAGGATCGGCCAGCCCGTCTGGACGGCACCCCTGTGCTTATTATCGATGGCGAGAAAGACAGTCGCCGGTCTCCGGGCGACGGTGCCCGGCTGGCAGAACGTCTGCACCGCGCCGGTGCGACGGTGACCCATCATGTGCTGCCGGTCGGGCACGCGATCACGGAGATGGACAGGCGGATTGCGCGGGACTGGATAGCAGGTCTGCGATAGCGCCGGCCGCCCCAATGACAGGCGCGTGCCTAACGTTACTGTATCGATACGAAAGCCCATTCACGCGCAATGTTCTTTCTTATGCTCGCAGTTCGCCTGGAAATGACGCCTTGTGACGGCGGCACACCGGACCAGGTGGCCCGGTCGATGACGATGCGGGCTGTCGAGAACCGGCCGGTCACCGCGCTCCCGCGTCCAACACCACCAGGTCGTCCCGATGGATGATCTCATCCCGGCCGCGCCAGCCCAGGATGGCTTCGATCTTGTCGGAGCGATGCCCGGCGATACGCGCGGCATCCTCGGAGGCGTAGGCGGACAATCCCCGCGCCAGAGCCACCCCGTCCGGACCGCGTACCAGCACGGGGTCGCCACGCTGGAACGTTCCTTCGACCGAGCGTACCCCCGCCGGCAGCAGCGAGCGGCCGTCGCGCAACGCACTCGCCGCGCCGGGATCGACAGTGAACACGCCGCGCGGCGCCAACGAGCCCGAAATCCAGCGCTTCCAAGCCGATGGTCCATCCGCCGCCGGCAGGAACCAGGTGCAGCGGGCCCCTTCCGCCAACGCCCGTAGCGGCCGTTCCACGTTACCCTGGGCGATCGCCATCGCGACTCCGGCCTGGGTCGCGATCCGCGCCGCCACCAACTTCGTCCGCATGCCACCAGAGGAGTAGCCGGGCGGCGGTTCTCCACCCATCGCCTCAACCTCTGGTGTCAGGGCTGCCACCACCGGCAAATGCTCGGCGGTGGGATCGCGCCTTGGGTCGGCGGTGTAGAGCCCGTCGATGTCGGACAGCAACACCAGCACGTCCGCATGTACCATCTCCGCCATCCGAGCGGCGAGGCGGTCGTTGTCGCCGAACCGGATCTCGGCCGTCGCCACGGTGTCGTTCTCGTTGATCACCGGGATGCAGCCCAGGGCCAGCAATGTACTGAGTGTCGCTCGGGCATTAAGATAGCGGCGGCGATCTTCCGTATCGTCCAGCGTCAACAGCAATTGGGCGGCGGTCAGTCCGCGGGCCGATAAGGCTTCGGTCCAGGCTTGCGCGAGCCGGATCTGCCCGACCGCGGCGGCGGCCTGCTTTTCCTCCAGCTTCAACCGCCTTCGGGTCAGGCCAAGGGTTCGCCGCGCCAGCGCGATGGCACCGGAAGAGACAACGATCACCTCGGTCCCGCGAGTCCGCAAAGCGGCGATGTCCTCGGCGATTCCGGCGAGCCAGGCGGTGCGCGGCGCGGCGGCTTTCTCGTCCACGACCAGCGCGCTGCCGATCTTGACGACCACGCGGCCGGCGGTGGAGAGCGACGGTATCATGCGGCCGCCTGCTGCCTCGCGTCGTGGATGATGTTCTGCAACGCCCGCAGCACCTCCGGCACACCCTGGCCGGTCACGCCGGACAGCAGCATCACCGGCCGGCCCGACGCCTTACGCAATGCCGCCGCCCGCGCCGCGGTTTCCCGGGGTGTCATCGCGTCGATCTTGTTCAGACCAATCAGTTCCGGCTTCTCCGCGAGGCCGCCGCCATAGGCCACGAGTTCCTCGCGCACCGTCCGCCAGGCGCGGACCACGTCGCCAGCGGCGCCGTCAACGAGGTGCAGCATGACCGCGCAACGCTCGACATGGCCGAGAAACCGGTCGCCCAGGCCGGCGCCTTCATGGGCACCCTCGATCAGGCCGGGGATGTCGGCGAGCACGAATTCCTCGGACATCGACAGCCGGATGACGCCGAGCTGCGGATGCAGCGTGGTGAACGGGTAGTCGGCGATCTTCGGCTTCGCGGCGGTGGTGGCGGCGAGAAACGTCGATTTCCCCGCGTTCGGCAGGCCAATCAACCCCGCGTCGGCGATCAGCTTCAGCCGCAACCAGACCCAACGTTCCTCGCCCGGCCAGCCTTTGGTCGCCTTACGCGGGGCACGGTTGGTCGATGTCTTGAAATGGGCGTTGCCGAACCCGCCATCGCCGCCGCGCAGCAGCACAACCCGTTTGCCGGGCCGGTCCAGGTCGGCCAGCATCGTCTCCTGATCCTCGGCGAACACCTGCGTGCCGATCGGGACTTTGACCACCACGTCGGCCGAGCCCGCGCCGGTGCGGTCGGCCCCCGAGCCGTTACCGCCCTTTTTCGCCCGGAAATGCTGGGTGTAGCGGAAGTCGATCAGCGTATTCAGGTTGGCCTGCGCCTCGAACACGATATCGCCGCCACGGCCGCCATTGCCGCCATCCGGGCCGCCGAACTCGATGTATTTCTCGCGCCGGAAGCCGACCACGCCATCGCCGCCGTCACCCGAGCGGAGATGGATCTTGCATTGGTCGAGGAACTTCATGGTGTCTCGCAAATGAAAATGGGGGCCGTGGCCCCCATGATCGTAGCACGCGGGAGGCCGCGCGGATTACTCGGCTGCCAGCGCCGGGGGCGGCACGACGGACACGTGAACCTTGTCGCCGGACCTGCGGCGGAACTCCACCGTGCCGTCGCATAGAGCGAAGATCGTGTGGTCGCGGCCCAGGCCGACATTGGTCCCGGGATACCACTGTGTGCCGCGCTGGCGGATCAGGATGTTGCCGGCGATGACGCTCTGGCCGCCGGACTTCTTGACGCCAAGGCGCCTTCCTTCGGTGTCGCGCCCGTTGCGGGATGAACCGCCTGCTTTTTTGTGTGCCATAGGGAGCTGCTCCTCAGGCCGCGTTGATGCCGGAGACCCGCAGCACGGTGACATGCTGGCGATGGCCGTTGCGGCGGCGGCTGTTCTGCCGGCGGCGCTTCTTGAAGATGATGACCTTGTCCAGCCGGTCCTGCGCGATCACCGTCGCGGTGACCGAGGCGCCGGGAACGGTGGGCCCGCCAATGGTCAGCCCGGCATCGCCGCCGACGCACAGGACATCGTTGAAGGTCACGGTGTCGCCGGCCGCGGCCTCCAGCTTCTCGACCTTCAGCACCATGTCGGGGGCGACGCGGTACTGTTTTCCGCCAGTGCGGATGACAGCGAACATGCGAACGACTTTCCAAGGCGGTAAGGGCCGGCGGGCGAACCCGGCGGCCTGGGAAGCGCGGGTTATAGCGATGGGCGTGGCGGAGTCAATAACGACGGTGCCGTGCACGCGACCGGGCGGCGGCCGCTTGCGTTGGGAGCGGTGGTTGAGATGGGTTACATGTAATCGCCGAAGGAGGCCATTCACGGCATCACAGAGCAACCCCAGGCCATCGCGCGATAAGGTGCGGGCGCATCGGCAGGGGCTTCGCCAACAAGGGCTGCGGCCGATCCAGATTTGGGTCCCCGATGTGCGCTCCCCCACCTTCGCCGCCGAGGCGCATCGTCAGTCCCTGGCCGCCGCCAACAGCCCGCATGCGCGGGAGGATCAGGAATTTGTCGACGCCATCTCCGTCTGGCCGGAGGGATGAGGCGGGGGGACATCTGGACCGCCGCCGGCGGGAAAGATTATGCCGGGAAACCCTGGCCGGTGGTCATCTTACAGGATGACCGGTTCGACATGACCGACTCGATCACGGTTTGCCCGTTCACGACGGACCCGGCGGATCTGCCGTTGTTTCGTCTCCCGATCCCGCCGGCCGAACGCAACGGATTGCGGGAGCCATGCCGGATCATGATCGACAAGATCACCACGGTCCCGAAAGCCAAACTGGGCGTGCGCATCGGATCGCTGGCGGACCGTGAAATCGTCCGGGTGAACCGCGCCGTTCTGGTGTTCCTCGGCATCGCGGGGGCGTCGGAGCAGCCGTCCGAGTGATCGGCGCGGTGTCGTGTCTCTCCCCGCGGCGTCGCCAGGCCGTTCGGCGTGGCACGCCGTGCTGGGCCTGTCGCGCCAGGCACCGGTGGTTGATGTCAGCCCGCCGCCGGGACCGCTCCGAATGGCTCTGGCCGCGGCATCCCGCTTCGCGCCCCGGCCGATGAGCGGCAAACGCCGGCGGAAGTGAGCCGCCTTCAGCCGGTGCGTTGCGCGGCAAGCGCCGCCGCGGCCAGGATCTCCTGCTTGAGCGCCGGTTCAATGCCGTCGAACAGGATTGCCTCGACCATTTCCGGCAGCACCAGGGGCGGGATCGGCGGCGCGTTCGCCGCCGCGGGCCGCTCCGGCGTGGCGGGGCCAGGCACGGACGCCGCGACGGCGCCGGTCGCCTGGGCTGGCGCATTTCGTTGGTGCATCGGGGGAGCGGCGGCGCCAGCGGCGGACGCGGGGACAGTGGCGGGGGCGGACGGCGTGGAGCGCGTGGACGGCGGATGTCCGGCCACCGGCTGGGGTGCGGCCGCCTGGGTGGGGGTGCCGGCAGCGCTGGAGCCTGGGTGGTTGCGCGCCGCGATGGGATGATCGTCATCCGCTGCATCCGGCGTTTGGGCTGGTGTCGCGGCCGGGGCCGGCGGCTCGGCCGGTGGGCGGGCGAAGGCGAGTTCCTCCTCGGCGCGGCCTTGCGTCCGGCGCAGCATCTGCATGGTCGAGAGGAACATCTTCCCGGTCGCGAGGATGCCCGGCCGGGCTTTGATTTTGATCTCCTCGGCCTGGCCGCGCAGCATGTCGCGCGCGCCGTCGCGCAGCATGTGGTCGTAGACGATGCAGTGGCCGGCCATGATCGTTTCGACCGGATCGCGCGGATTGTACGCCATCACGGAGCAAACCACCGTTTGCTGGGCGGCGCCTCGGCGCTCCGGCATCAGGCCGGGCTTGTCGGCGACGGTGTCGATGACGCCGCGGAGCAGCTCCATGACGATTTGTTGGTAGCCGAAAGTCAATCCAGGTAGCATTCGGGGCGCCTCATTGAGAGGAAAATACGCGGCCGTCGATAGAACATATGAGGAACATCGTCAAGGATAAAATTCTTGCCGGCTGGGCGCCTTCGCGAGTGCGAACGTGATGCGATTGGCCATGGCGGCGGGCTGGATGGAATGATCACCTTCCGATTTGTCAATCGCCAAGAGAAGAATCTTAATGAAATCAATAGGTTGGCTTACCCATGACAAAGGACGTTGAACTAAACCGCTTCGCGGTAATTCTGTGATTTGAGCTCCTCTTTTCCATTCATTACGACTTGTTTGAGTTGACCGTTCGTTACCGTGCTCTGGTCTGACAACTCAATCGCGA
>Ga0181536_10005870_pt1 | contig 12461 bp, 8 predicted proteins | sample PEATcosm2014_Bin_41_FD_121105 | JGI IMG/M metagenome (GOLD analysis project Ga0181536, IMG submission 121105) | Peatland microbial communities from MTU Mesocosm Facility, Houghton, MI, USA - PEATcosm2014_Bin17_60_metaG | ecosystem: Environmental > Terrestrial > Soil > Wetlands > Peat | place...
GAATTCATTCCCGGAGAATACGTCCTGCTGACCGTGAGCGACACCGGAGCGGGTATGAGTCAGGAAGTCCGGAAGAATATCTTCGAGCCTTTTTTTACCACCAAGGAACTGGGCAAGGGAACCGGGCTGGGATTGTCCACCGTTTACGGCATCGTTAAACAAAACGACGGTTTTATTTATGTTGCCAGCGAACCGGGGAAAGGAACCACGTTTAAAATCTACCTGCCGCGGTTCGATGTTGAAACTGCACAGGTCCCCTCTGAGGAGATTACCGTCAGGCGCCCGGCAGGCATTGAAACCATCCTGCTGGTCGAGGACGATGAAGCGATCCTGAACCTCAGCAAGATGATTCTCGAAAATCTGGGCTACACGGTCCTTGCGGCGCATACTCCGGTATACGCTTTACATCTTGTCGAGGATCATCCGGGAGATCTCGACCTGCTGATCACGGACGTGGTGATGCCGGAGATGAACGGCCGGGAACTGGCAGAACAGCTCCGCGCCATCCGCCCGAACCTCAAGTGCCTTTATATGTCGGGCTATACCGCCGACCTGATAGCATATCGCGGCATTCTGGACGAAGGAATAAATTTCATCCAGAAACCTTTCGGCAGCGATGAGCTTGCGGCAAGAGTCAGACAGGTGTTAGACCACTTGGAATAGATATTGAATACGATTTCGGGATGATTACTCTTTAGGAAAGAAAGCGAGGTGTACTATGAGGCTAATTTTCACAATGAGTTTGCTTTTTGTCCTGTTGTTCACATCGGCATTTTCTTATGCCGCTGGTAGCCAATCGCCGGCTGTGGCCGATGAATTCGCTAAAGTCTCTTGTCCAAACCCGGAGGTCATTACTGAAACTACCACAATCAGTTTTTTTGGCGGTCCGAAGCTTGGATGGCAAAAAGTCCCTGTAGAAAGAGAAAAAGTTATCTGTCGAGTTTTTGAGTAGCCTTGGAAGGCCTCCCGCGAACGCCCAAAGCGGATGACTTCCGCCTAAAGGCGGTAAGAGGAATGACCAGATTAGACACTTACTGCGGTCGCCTTCCGCGCTACGCGAAGTACATCGCAGAGTGTTAAGTACATCGTTAAGGGTTGTATATAAGTCTGTCATACGAGGATTTCTTTTTGCTCGGCGCACGCGAGCATTTGTTTTCAGGCCCGGGCACTAAGTTGCTTGGGTCTCTCCAACCAGAATGGCCTTCGTTTTTCAGGGCGACCTCTTCCACTATTATTCCGGGTGACAGGGGGCTGCATCCGGGCACGAAAATTATTCAATGTTTAGATCTATACTTCCGAATTAACATAGAGAATGACGCAGAGACAAACCAGTCGTCCGGCTGGCGGCGCTTTCACCACGTTCGGTGGACCCGCTGTCCGGAAACGATATGGTGAGAAGGGCCGGATCAACCATGCTCACCCGATGAATAGCAGCCGAAAAGCATGGGGCCCCCGGCTTCTAACAAACGTTTCTCGGATTCCCGGGGTTGCGGGAGACCCTTGGTTCCGTTTGGAGCTTGAAAGTGGCTACCGGCATTTCGGACAGATTGAAGTCGATTCAACCAGCGGCGCAGGCCGGAGCTCCCGGTTGCGATTCGGTGGACAACGATCCCGGCCCGTTGGCGCAAGAGGGGGGATTGTTGCGTGCGTGCGGCTCCTTCTCCGAGCGCCAGGACACCCCCATTGACGTGAGACTCTTATCTCAGGCGGTGATCGAGCTCAATATTCTGCGTAAGAACACCGTTCTTTACACATCCTCGCATGCGGGAGTGGCGTCCAACCTCGATCGTGCTCACGACACCCTCAGGAAGATAAATGCACTCTGTCCACGCCTGACTGTGGGGGTGGCGAAGGATTGCCTGCTCTTCGGCAGTGACTTGCTCGATCCGAAGAATCCCGTCAACAGGGAGTTTGCTCTCGTATTGAGTCGGCGAGCCATCGCCTCGGTAACTTTTCTGGAGGGTTTGCGAAAAGAGGAAATACTTGATTTCATTAATATCCTTACCACGAGTCCGCAGCAGATCATCGAGTCAGGCGGTGTTCCTCTTATGCTTGGGAAGTTCGGCGTGACCGGCGTTCAGGTGCAGGGCATCGATTATGGGACTTTCCACCTTACGGAAGAAGAGAAGATAGTACGGACAAAATCCCAAAGAGATCTCCAATCGACCAGCGACTTGTGGCGGGATTTCGTCACGCACCTGCTCTCAGGACAGCTCTCCGGCAATGGGCAAGGCGCCTCCGTGACCAGCCTGGGCGGTATTGATCCGACCGAGATGGCGGCGTTCCTTAAAGAGCACAGGTTTGGCTTGCAGCACCCCATGGAGAGCTATGATCAGTTTATTGCCAAGTGCCTGCCCGCGACGAGCGGCCACCAGCCAGACAATAAGTTCAACTCGCTTTTGAGAAATCTGGAGCCGCAGCTCAAACGTCAATTCCTGTCCGTGGCGCTCGATAGCCTTGCCCAGGGGCGGGAACAGGTGGTCGAAGGCTTTGAAGACGATATCGTTCTCGAGATGTTGCAGCAGGCAAGCGACGAGGGCAGAGAAATTTCCCCCGGCCTGCTTGCACTCGTTCAGAAGCTATCCCTGGCCGAAAGCGACAGCCCGGAGATCTCACCCGGAGAAAAAGCGCCCCCCTTGATCCTTCCCGTCAGCGAGACTGAATATCGTGCTAACATTGAAAAGCTGTTTGACCGGGAATGCTATGAAGACTATGTCGATGCGTCGTATCGGTCGATGCTTCATAAATCGAGCGGGAAAAACCCACCCGGCTTTTGCGGCCGGGAGCCGCAATCTCGGGAAGGGTATACGGAAGGTCCGAAGCGGCCGCAAACAGATTGCGAAGACTCGCCGGCCGGCCGGGATTGGGCCGGGGGCGTGCAAAAAAGCTTCCTGGACTCACGGATCATCGATATGGTTCTTGCTTTCATGGACCAGGAGATTGACAGGGAAGACTACGAAGATTTCTCCGCTAAATTGATGGGCGAAGTTCCATCACTCCTCGAAAGCGGTAATTTTGATCTCCTGATCGATATCTTAAAAGTACTCGAACGGCACAGCCGGGAAAAACCTGAAGACATATGCGAATTGGCCCTGGAGCATCTGGGGGCCTTTTGTGGAGCGGAAATCCTCTCAAAGGCCGTGGATGCCTTCAAACGCCGCACCGGCGCGGACATGGAAAAACCTTTCGCGTTCCTTTCCGCTCTGGGGTCCGCGTGCATTCCGGGCCTTTTGGAGATATACGCAAACGATGACTCCCTCAGTGAGAACGAAAAAATCACGGGGCTCCTTCTGAAGTTCAGGGAGGCAGCCCTCGGCAAGGCATATGAAAAGCTTCCCGATTCCGACCCGTCCACAATAAAAAACCTTTTGGGGTTCATAAGAAAATCGGGCGGCGCGGAATCAATTCCTCACGCCAGGCCTTTTCTCACACACGAGGATTTCCCCGTAAGGATGGCGGCCCTTGCAGTGTTGCTGGAATTTAAGGATCCCGAGGGCGTTTTTTTCCTTCGCAAAGCCCTGCAGTCGAAAATGCCGGAGGAAACGTTGTGGGCGATCCATCTTTGCGGGTCATACGGTGTGAAAGGCGTGGCTGACGACCTGCTGCGCCTCTCGATGACTCGGTTTTTCAGGCATTCTTATTATGAGCGTGAGGAGGCGATCGTCAAAGCGCTAGGGCAAATCGGCGACCCGCGCGCCCTGCCCATGCTCGAAAAAATTGCGCGATCATCATGGAGCCTCTCTCCGAGTAAACTGCGCCATCTGAAGCTTGTCGTGTTTGAGTCTCTCGGCGGCTATCCCAGGGACAGTATTGGCGCCCTTCTTAGACTGGGGGAGAGATCGGACGATCGGGTGTTGATGTTGATCGCCAGGGGATTTGCCGGCAGAGGCGCATGACCGCCAGGCGCCAGCATCCGGGAAACGGAGGACCGTTATGATGGAGGCATCCTGTTCTCGCGACAGATTCATCGGAATGCTCTCGCACTTCTGTGCCGCGGTCAGTAACGCACGCCTCTACGGAGCCAACCACCCCCTGGTATCCGAATATGTCAAAAAAACACACGATCTTCTTGGTGATTTGTTTAAGGCCAAGGATTTTCTGACCGTGTTTCTGGTGGGTGACGACATTATTCTGAAAGATCACCAGGTCCAGTCTCTGGGTCCCCTGGGGGAGAAATTCACCCGAATCCTGAAAGAAAAAGGTATCGAACGGGTGACGTTTTCCAGGGATTTGTCCTTTGCCGGGCTTCTTGTACTCGTGGAAAGTCTGGCCTCTGCCGATGCTGTTTCGGTGCAATCCCAACCGGGCATCCAACTGGGCAAAGTGGAGGTGCGGGTTGCCGGGAACGAAGAACAACCCCAGGAAGCCGTGGAAACGATCGAGGCGTTCCATGCACTCAGGGATTCCGAGCTGGATAGAATCAAACAACTCTATTGGGTGATGAAACGCAGCACCCAGGTCGATCCCCGGTGTTTGGACAACATCGTAAAGGGCTTCATCCGGGGATTTCGCAAGAACATCAATCCAATCGCCATGCTTGCCTCCGTGAAGTACGCAGACGAATATACCTTCACCCATGTGGTCAACGTAGGCATTCTGACTATCGCACAGGCCCAGAGACTGGGATTTTCGGGAAACCCCCTCCAACAGATAGGGGTGGCCTCCATGCTTCACGATGTCGGGAAAACATTCATTCCGGACGAAATCCTCAACAAGCCCGGCGCCTTGACAAAAGAAGAGCGTGCGGTGATAGAAACCCACACAGTCAAGGGGGGGCGCTGGCTGCTGGGGTTCCAGGGAATCCCCAGGATTGCGGTGTTTGCAGCCATGGAGCACCATCTAAAATACGATGGGAGCGGGTATCCTTTCATCAAGCCAGGGTGGAGACCAAACATTTTGTCCCAGATGATCGCCATAGCGGATGTTTTCGACGCCATGCGAAGCCGCCGTGTCTACAGCCAGCCCAAGCCATTGGATGTGATCGAGGAAATCCTGGTCAAAGAAAAGGGGACCACCTTCAACCCTGTCCTCGTGGACAACTTCCTTCGGTTGATAACGCCTGATAATTCGGAGCCGGTAGGCTGAAGCGGCGTAAACGATCACCACCGCACCCCTTCCAATGCGACGGGTAAGACACTATATTTATTCCCGTCTAAAAAGGTTCCTTTTCTGTCCCGTGTGATAACTTAGGCACCGCAGTTTTCTCGTTATGATGGAGCAGAGAACATGAGAATGAAATTGTTGACAATGCCCGCAATGCTGCTTTTTCTACTTTGCGTCTCGCAGTACCGGCTTCCAGCGCTGCTTGCGGATGACACCCCCGCCGAAGGCGACATCTTTCCCAAACTTGAGCTCTGCCTTCCTCAGGAACTGCATGGGAGGGAATATCTTAAAGTCGCCGAGGACCCGTTTCTCCTTTCCCAGGTTGATTCGGAAGTGCTGATCGTTCAAATTTTCAGCATGTACTGCCCCCATTGCCAGAAGGAAGCACCAAATGTTAATGCGCTCTACGAGGCAATTGCAGCCAAACCGGAGACAAAATCGCGCATCAAAGTGCTTGGAATCGGCGCAGGAAATTCCTGGTTCGAGGTAGACGCGTTCAGGGACTGCTTCAAGATTGGGTTTCCGCTCGTTCCCGACGAGGATATGACCGTTTACACGCGACTGGGCCGGGTAGGAACTCCTTATTTCTTTGTGCTTTGGAAGAAGCCCGGCGGCTGGCAGGTCGTATATTCGAAGGCGGGGACCATCGGAGACCCCAGCGCTTTTCTGGAACTGGTATGCGCCAGGACCGGCATCAACGATGGGAAATAGCTGCTTATAATTGAAAGGATATATTCGATGAGCAAAATATATGTAATTTTCTCAACTTTTCTCATTGCGCTCATTGTGTGCGCTACAGCTTTTGCCATATCCGAACAGTACCAGGGAAGGATATTTCAGCCTGGTAAACTTAAGGCTATTGACAGCAAGTCTACCCTGAAAGTGGGGGACGAGGCGCCCGATTTCACGTTGCCATCCCTTTCAGGTGGGCCTGTTTCACTTAGCTCTTTCGCCGGAAAGAAAAATGTCGTGATATCCTTTGTGCCCGCCGCGTGGACCCCCGTCTGCTCGGAGCAGTGGCCCGGGTACAATTTATTGCGGGCCTCTTTCGAAGCAAGAAACACTGTAATGCTCGGGATTACGGCGGACAATATTCCGACTCTTTTTGCCTGGACCACTAATATGGGAGGAGTCTGGTTTCCGGTGCTCTCTGATTTCTGGCCCCACGGCGAAGTAGCCCGCAAATACGGAGTGCTCCGTTCAAACGGCGTTTCCGAACGTGCACTTTTTGTAATCGACCGGAAGGGCATAATCAGGTACATCGACGTCCACGACATAAACGAGCGGCCGAAAATGGAAACGCTCATGTCTGAACTTGATAGACTGAATAAGTGACTATGAAAAGCATTTTAGCCCTATACGGAAGTCCCCGAAAAGGCGGCAACACTTCAGTCTTGCTCGAACGGGCCGTCAGAGGCGCACTGGAGGGCGGGGCTTCGGTAGAGGAGATATTCCTGCGGGACCTGTCGATCTCCCCCTGCCTTGAGATCTATGCGTGCAGGAAAACGGGCCGCTGCGGTATCCGGGATGATTTCGATCCACTACGCGATAAGCTGCTTTCATGTGATGCGCTTATGCTTGCATCGCCGATTTTCTTCTACAGCGTAAGCGCCCATACCAAAATTTTCATGGACCGCTGCCAGGAGTTCTGGGCAAAGAAGTATCTGATCGACCAAGCCCCTTTCGGCCTGCGCACGCCAACCCGGAAAGCTTTGTTCCTCTCTGCCGGCGCAACCCGCGGAAATAAGCTGTTTGAGGGGGTCCTGCTGTCAATGAGATATTTTCTGGACACGCTGGATATGGAACTATGGGAAAGCCTTCTCTACCGGGGGCTGGATGGGCCGTCTGATGTCCTGGAGCATCCCGAATACATGGATGAGGCCTACAGGACGGGGAAAGAACTGGCGGGGGCGATCTGATACCCCGAGTGAGAGGGGTCAGCCATTGAAAATGGAAATTGGCAAGAAAGTGGAAGAGGGATTCTTTGCCCGGGGTCGTTGGTCGGGGTCGCGTTGGTCGGGGTCGGGCCTGATCGGGCCAAGCTAATATTTTGATAATTCAAGATTAATTTTAAAACCCCAGCCGTTTTAGACGCGTAAAGGGCCATTTCGGGCTTAGAATTCATTGTTGTAAGAAGCTGGGAACGGCTACACGGCCGTAATTTCCCTTTCTTCCCCTTCGCGTGCTTCGCGCCTCTCCTTGACCCGTCCACGATCGGTGAAACTGCGTATTTCAGATAAGAGGGATTGAGGGATTGAGGCATTTGGGGATTGAGGGATTGAGGGATTGAGGGATTTAGGGATTGAGGGATTTAGGGATTGAGGGATTTAGGGATTTGGTTTCTCACTGCTCTCCGCTTCACTCCTCACTCTTCACTGCTCCTCGCTCCAATCTCTCTCGAAACAACATTTCCCTTTCTTCCTCTTCGCGTACTTCGCGTCTTCGCAAGATGGGTCCTGGGTCGGGGTCGGGCCGAAAGTGCCGAAATAAACGCGGTCATCCTCTCCTGCGTTATGCTCCGCTATCTTTGCGATCTCCCTCTTTTGACAACTTTCTCGCCCTCTTGGCAAGCATTCCACGTACGGTTGGGATTAGATCATTAGGTATCTCTATGAATGTCTGTGATGAATCATCCCATGCCGCTTCGTCTTCTGCAACCGCCTCTTCCCCTGATTGGCTCTCATAATGAGAGAGAACTCTTTTTACCCTGTCTTCGTCCCAGCCACTGGGAAATCTGCTCTTTTTCATGTTCTTTGCCTTCCTCGACGTCTGCGCCTATATGCTTTAAGTGGCCTGTAAATGTGAGGTAAACTTGTTTCCGGGTCAATGTAGAAGCGAATCTTCATCACTTGCACTCTGACATTCCGTCATTGTCAACACCAACTACTGAACCATACTTGTGGGGTAAGGGATTGCCAATGGCCGAGACAGGGTAGTGACATTAGGCTGTAGGGGTCGGACTTTATCGGGTCAGGTTAATATTCTCATAAATCAAGATTAATTAATCATGGGTAATCGCGGAATTGAGGAATTGGGGAATTGGGAATTGAGGAATTGGGGAATTGGGAATTGAGGAATTGAGGAATTGGGGGATTGAGGGATTTGGTTTCTCATTGCTCACTGCTCCTTGCTTCCCGCTTCCGTCCTCTGTCCTCCGTCTTCTGTCCTCCGTCTTCCGTCCTCCGTCTTCTGTCCTCCGTTTTCTGTACTCCGTCCTCTGTCCTCCGTCCTCCGTCCAATCTCTCTCGAAACAGCGCGGAACCGAGTCTTTCTCTATTGGAATCGAACAGCCGGCTGTTTGCCCTGCGCGCCTCTTTTGCTTCCGCAGCGAAACATTCCAGTATGCGCAGGTCCCCGGCTTCAAGCTCGCCCGCCCTCTGCTTTTGGTCCGCCTCGGAGAGCAGGGCAAGAAGCCCGAAAGTATAAAGAGAAAGGGTCGTGATGCGGCGAAGCAGAAATTCCCTGTTTGCCGTTCGGCCCCGGGCAATACTCCTGCCGTAGAGCAGCAGCCCGCTCAGAAGGAGGATTCTGGCGGCTTTGGCGCTTTTTTTCGCCTCGCGAAGCGTCTTTCGCATCACCCTGTTGTCAAAGGCGACGGGCCATTTGCCCCCTTTTACGAGAAGCTTCAACAGCTCGAAGGCAAGACCAAGGGGCGAGCGGCCCGATTCCTTGAGCCTTTTTTTGATCTGGCGCATGCCCAAAAGCGCCGGGTAAATCGAGTGCAGCTCGGTAGTGCCCTCGAAAACCGTCGCCGCCCGGAAATCACGCATCCGCTTCTCGTAGGGCAGGGTTTTCAGGTATCCCGCCCCGCCGGCCACCTGAAGAGCGTCATAGACGGCGTCCCATGCGAGCGTGGTGCCGAAGAGCTTGCAGTGAGAAGTTTCGATGGCAGCGCGAGAAAACGGCCCGCCCTGGAGAATTCCGGCAGCCAGACGGTTCATTGCCGAACTGACCGCCGCGCCAACCTCAGCACGCACGATCTTTTCCTGGACGAGCTGAAAGCTCAGGATCGGCGCCTGAAATTGAATTCTCGAAGAAGCCCTTTGCAGCATGTCCCTTACCGAGACGCTCATCAGGGCCGTCGAAGCGGCCCCCAGACCCAGTCGGCCGTAACTTAGCACTGCCATGGCTATTTTGAAGCCTTCGCCATTCCCGCCTATGAGGTTCTCTTTCGGAACGCGTACGTTATCGAACTGGATGGCGGCGGTGGAACTGGCCCTGAGACCCATTTTGGGCATTTCTTTTCCAACCCGCACACCCTCCCACCCGGTCTCGACGATAAATGCCCCCATGAACCCCGGCCGCTTCGGGTCGAGCTGCGCAAAAACCGTCATGCCGCCCGCATAATTGGCGTTTGTAATGTAGGTTTTCTGACCGTTCAGCAAATAATGGGTATCATCCCGGCTTGCCAGGGCGGTCGTTTCGATGTGCTGAGCGTCCGATCCAACGTGAGGTTCGGTCAGAGCGAAGGCAAAAATCATCTCTCCGGATGCCGCCGGGGTCAGGTATTTACGTCTCTGCTCTTCGGTCCCGAAAAGCTGGATTGCTTTTATTCCAATTGAAAGGTGTGCGAGAAATGTGAAAGCAATCGACATGTCGAGTTTGACCATCTCATCGACCACTCTCAAATATTCATGCAGGTTAAGACCCTGGCCACGATACTCCGTTTCGATACTCAGGCCGAAAAATCCGCTGCTCCCCATTTTCCGCAGGAGATCTTCGGGTAGAGCGCCGTCAGCTTCGAGCTTACAGGGTGGGTAATCTCTCAAAAGGTCCCCGAAGCGCTTGACAATCATGCCCACCTTCGCCTCGTCCACCCTGGGAGGGTTAACGCGGATAAGTTCGAGATCTAACTCGCCACTGTAGATTTTCTCCATCAACATGGTGTCCCTCTCACACAGCTATCTTTACCACGAAGAATACGAAGTCAAGTTGCTTGATGCCTTTGTTACGTCTTCGCGTTTTCGCCAGACCTTTTGTAAGCGTGCACCGCAGAGACCCTTTAAGCTCTGAGTGGAAAACTCCACCCCCAGCAAACTGGCACTCGACTCATTTAATTGCTGACAAAAACCTTGTTACCCACCCTCCGCATGCTTATCTTAGGTGAAATTCCGGCCCTCAGAGCATTAAGCGCCTTCGAATCGGTGTCAATCCCCTGGGGGCCGGTTGTTAAGTATATCGAGCTTTATCCCTGCAAAGGAGGGACACAAATGGCTAAAGCAGTAGGAATCGATCTGGGCACTACCAATTCTGTGGTGGCAATCTGGGAAGAAGGTAAAGCCACAGTTATTCTGAATTCCGAGGGATCGCGCCTGACCCCATCGGTGGTAGGCTACACGGAAGACGGCCAGCGGCTTGTCGGCCAGATCGCCAGGCGTCAGGCGATACTCAATCCGGCTGCCACCATCTATTCTGCAAAGCGGTTCGTAGGCCGTAAGTGGGGCGAAGTGGACGAAGAGTCCAAAATGGTGTCCTACAAGGTCGTGAGGGGGCCAAATGACGCAGTCCGCTTCGAAATTCGCGGCAAGCTCGTCTCGCCCGAAGAAGTCTCTGCCCAGGTGCTGCGAAAACTGGTGGATGATGCTTCCAAGTATCTTGGAGAGAAAATAAAGGAAGCGGTCATAACCTGCCCCGCCTATTTCAACGATGCCCAGCGCCAGGCGACGAAGAACGCCGGAGAGATTGCGGGCCTTAAGGTGCTTCGGGTCATCAACGAACCGACTGCGGCGGCGCTGGCATATGGGCTTGAAAAAAAGAAGAGTGAGACCATTATGGTTTTCGACCTGGGTGGCGGCACCTTCGATGTATCCATCCTGGATGTCGGAGACGGAGTGGCTGAAGTCCGATCCACATCGGGTGATACGCACCTTGGAGGCGACGATTTTGACAAGCGGATCGTAGACTATATTGCGGACGAGTTCCGCAAAGAACATGGGATAGATCTGCGAAATGACCGCCAGGCGCTTCAGCGGCTCTACGAGGCGGCGGAAAAGGCGAAGATCGAACTCTCAAGCACTTCCGAGACTCAAGTTAATCTACCCTTTATTACCGCTGACGCGACCGGACCGAAGCATCTCGTCCAGAAGTTGACGCGCGCAAAATTCGAGGATTTGACTCACGACCTCGTACAGCGCTGCATGGGACCTGTGCAACAAGCCCTTTCCGACGCGCGCCTCGGCTCAAAGGACCTCGATGAGGTGATCCTGGTCGGAGGATCGACTCGCATTCCAGCCGTACAGGAACTGGTCAAGAAGCTTACGGGCGGCAAAGAACCGAACATGAGCGTAAACCCCGATGAAGTGGTGGCCGTTGGCGCCGCAGTGCAGGCAGCGGTGCTGAAGGGCGAGGTCGAAGACGTGGTTCTTCTCGACGTCACCCCGCTTTCGGTTGGTGTCGAAACGCTCGGTGGGGTCATGACCAGGCTGATCGACAGAAACACGACAATACCGGCGAGGCGCGAAGAAATCTTCTCGACCGCCGAAGACAATCAAACCGCAGTCGATATCGTGGTGCTCCAGGGAGAGCGTGAGATGGCCAAAGACAACCGGGTGCTTGGAAGGTTCCGTCTCGAGGGAATCGGCCCGGGGCCCAGGGGAATGCCGCAGATCAAGGTAACGTTCGACATTGACGCAAACGGAATCCTAAGCGTCAGCGCGCGTGATGAGGAAACCGGAAAAGAGCAGGCCATTACGATTTCCGAGTCCACCAACCTCTCAAAACAGGACGTTGAGAAAATGGTCGGGGACGCTCAGGCTCACGCCGCCGAAGACAAGCGCCGCCGCGAAACGATCGAGGCGCGCAACATCGCGGACACTCAGGCTTACCAGCTTGAGCGCACCCTGCGCGATCTGGGCGATAAGGTTGCGGTAAATGAAAAAGCCCGGTCCGAAGCTCTGATCGAGGAGACCAGAAAGGCCGTTCAGGATGAGAGCACGGCCAGGGAGCGCTTCCAGCAGCTTGCAAGCGATCTCCAGCAGGCCTCTCAGATGATCGCATCCTCTGCCTATCGGCAGACCGGAGCAGGCGCCGGCCATGAGGCCGGGGCGGGGCAGGGGACTGATTACAGAGGGCAACACGGACCACCCCCACGCGGCGGCGAGGACGTAGTTGACGCTGAGTTCACCGAGCATTGAGCAAGCGTAAAACGGGAAGCGGGAAGCTTTTGCTCCCTGCTTCCTGCTCCCTGCTCCTTGCTCCGTGCTTTTTACTCCTTAGGGACATGACAATACCTTATGGCTGTTACATACAGGGACTACTACGAGATACTCGGAATTAAAAGGAGCGCCGGCCAGGACGAAGTGCAGCGGGCATACCGGAAACTTGCGCGCAAATACCATCCGGACGTCAGCAAGGCTTCC
>Ga0181536_10005871_pt1 | contig 12461 bp, 12 predicted proteins | sample PEATcosm2014_Bin_41_FD_121105 | JGI IMG/M metagenome (GOLD analysis project Ga0181536, IMG submission 121105) | Peatland microbial communities from MTU Mesocosm Facility, Houghton, MI, USA - PEATcosm2014_Bin17_60_metaG | ecosystem: Environmental > Terrestrial > Soil > Wetlands > Peat | place...
AGGGCTGGACAGGGCCGAAGATGGTCGATGGCCTCCAGGTTGAAGGGACCTTCCGTTCGCATCAGGTGCCGCTCTCCGACCCAGCCACCCATCCCGAACACCTCAAGCTGTTAGAAGACTGGCTGAGGAGCTACCGCCCCCAAGAACTCTTCGATGAGCGGGGCCGCCTGAAACCGGAACTCGCGGAACTGGCGCCCAAGGGCGAACGGCGCATGGGCGCGAATCCCCACGCCAATGGCGGGATTCTGCTCCGCGACCTGCGGATGCCGGATTTCCGCGACTATGCAGAGGACGCGCCCTCGCCAGGTGCGCCCGGCAGGGGAGACACGCATGTGCTCGGACACTTTCTACGCGACGTGGAGAAGCTGAACGGCGAGCAGCGGAATTTCCGCGTGTTTGGCCCTGACGAGACGCTCTCCAACGGTCTGGAAGCCTTGTTTGAAGTGACTAACCGGCAGTGGGACGCCGCGACCGTACCGAACGACGAATTCCTTGCACCCGCTGGGCGCGTAATGGAAATGCTCAGCGAGCACCAATGCGAGGGCTGGCTCGAGGGCTACCTGCTCACCGGGCGGCACGGACTCTTCAACTGCTACGAGGCGTTCATCCACATCGTCGATTCGATGTTCAACCAGCACGCCAAATGGCTGAAGGTCACGTCGTGCCTGCCGTGGCGGCGGAAGATCGCCTCGTTAAACTACCTGCTGGCCTCACATGTCTGGCGCCAGGACCACAACGGCTTCACACACCAAGATCCCGGGTTCATCGACCACGTCGTCAACAAGAAGGCCGAAGTCGTTCGTGTATATCTGCCGCCGGATGCAAACTGCCTGCTCTCGGTGATGGACCACTGTCTGCGCAGCCGCCATTACGTCAACGTCGTGGTCGCGGGCAAACATCCGGCACCACAGTGGCTGACGATGGACGCCGCCGTCAAGCACTGCACCGAGGGCATCGGCATCTGGCAGTGGGCCAGCAACGACCAGGGCGTTGCTCCGGACGTGGTCATGGCCTGCTGTGGCGACGTGCCCACGCTGGAGACGCTCGCGGCCGTCTCCATCATGCGCGAGCATCTGCCCGACCTGAAAATCCGGGTCATCAACGTGGTCGACCTCATGAAGTTGCAGCCGCAAACCGAGCACCCGCACGGGTTGAGCGACGTGGATTTCGACGAGCTGTTCACCAAGGGCAAGCCGGTCATCTTCGCCTTCCATGCCTACCCGTGGCTGATCCACCGGCTGACCTACCGCCGCACGAATCACGACAACATTCACGTTCGCGGCTACAAGGAAGAAGGCACCATCACGACACCCTTCGACATGACGGTGCTGAACGAATTGGACCGCTTTCACCTCGTGATGGACACCATCGACCGCCTGCCGCAAACCGGCGACAAGGGCATCTACCTGAAGCAGCAGCTTAAGGACAAGCTGATCGAGCACAAGCAATACATCGACAAGCACGGCGAGGATCTGCCGGAAATCCGGAACTGGAAATGGGGAGCGACCAACGCAGGTAAGTAGCCTTCCGCGCCCGCTGCTTTAATCTCTCCCCAGGTATTCCGAAGGCACATCGTCCTCTCGGACTTGTTTCGTGTGGACTTCAGCCACGTCCGGCTCCGGTGCGTCTTCTACGCCGCTGATCGCTTCGGCCTCGAAGGATTGCCCCTCCTCGATCAGTTCTTCGACGCTCTCTGAGGCTGCCTGCGCGAGGTCCGATAGTCCCTGAGTGTCGCCGGACTGGCCAGCTGAACCTGTACCCACACCCTTCTCTCTGTTCGAAACAGTACTGTACGTTCGGGTTCCTTCATCGAGATGCTTCTTCATACCCTTGCGTTTGCACGTCGCTTACCAATGCTGATATTGCAGGGTTTCACTTTGTATCGGCATTGAAGCGCGCGGCCACCATTGCACCCGGGTCCGTCTGGAAGGCCAGGATTTCCTTGCCGTCGTTGACTAGAAATCCACGCATGGTCATTGGCGGCGGTTCCGGCGGAAGCGTCAATGCGAAGTGCACGGAGCAGTCGGTCGCCACCTCAAAGCTGCCGTTCTCGGCTATGTCGAGCGTCCCCTTGGCGGACACCGTGCGCGAGACCTCGCCGGGCACCATCGGCGTTGTGCTACCGGAGACCGTGAAGTAGTATTTCTTCCGGAGATCCGCTGCCGAGCAGTTGTCGGACGTTTTCTGCATGATCCCGCGCTGGGCGCCACCTGGGTCAGTCTGTTTGAATTGCACCCTGGTTCCATCGGCTGAAAGCGTTCCGCTGAAATTCTGGAACGCGCCGGAATCGTCCTGCAGCTTCCAGATCACCGAACAATCCGCTTTCGCTTCGTAGCTCCCGACCACCGGGTTCCCCAGAAGCAATCCGGCGAAGGTGGCAGACACCGTCCCGCTCAGGATGCCGTGCCCATCAAAGGTGATTCGGCCCAGGCCGACAGTTGGTTCAGGCGTCCCGGAAATGTCCGTCAAACCCGATAACTGAAATGCGTACGGTCCGACGAGATCCGCAGGATTGCAGGCGTCAGCGGCCTGCGCGGCCAAACCGGGAAGCAAAAGCAGGAGCAGAAGCCAACTTGTCCGCATGATGCAATTTCTGAGCACATTCTGTGCCAAATAGTGCTTGGATCAATCAGTACTTATGCGATCCTGAGACGATTGAAGACGGGGACTTTGGCAAAGTCCACGACGAACGCAAAGACGGCAGCCGCCACGAGTACTCCTCCTACTGCGAGTATAGACAGAGGGTTCATGGCGATTCCACACGTTGCGAGCGTGGAGGCGATCAGCACATCAGCTACAGAAGACCCAACGAGCCACCGGCTTGGACGCGACGACCCCAAGCGCTGGCGTTCACGATTCGTATAGGTGGTTGCTTGATTGCCGAACACGATGGCCACGAAAGCGAGAGTTCTTAGCGTTTCGATTCCAAGGCCCAGGTGGAATTTGGCAATGGCCAAGACGGCGGTGCAAAAGACCAGCTCGGAGATCCCCATGAAGACACCTGCGATCGTCAATGCTCCAATTCGCCAGGCATTGGGCATAGGGGACGGTCGCACGTTGTCCGTCGTCAAGGACATGCCGAGGAGGTCGCCAGTGAGCATGATGATGACCATCAAAATTGGAGTCAGGATCGCGTGCCCGGTAATGACCAGACCTACCGCCAGAAATAGCACCTGGACAAGTTTCTTGGTGACCGAATTTAGCGTATAAGTCAGGATGCGCTGGAACGTCACGCGGCCTTCCTTCACCGAAGCGACGATACCGCCGAGTCCTGGCTTGGTCAGCACGATGCCGGCCGCTGACTTGGCAACATCGGTCGCCGTTGACACCGCGATCCCCATCTGCGCCTGGCGCAATGCCGGCGCATCGTTGGCGCCGTCGCCGCACATCCCAACAGTGTGGCCGCTCTTCTGAAACGCCTTGACGAGGTTGTATTTTCCCTCCGGAAGGACGCCTGCAAAGACAGCGAAATCCTCGGGGCGTACGCCGTCGGGGATGGGCCCGGGCGGACAGACCGCTCCATCAAGGCCTACCGCGTGAGCCACGATCGCTGCCGTCGCCGCGGCATCGCCCGTTACCATCACGGTGCGAACGCCCAACGTGTGCAACTCCGCAACGAGAGCCGCTGAATCCGTTCGAGGCGGGTCGCTGAGAGCGATGATTCCTGCAAGTTTCAGCGCCGTTGGTGGACCCACCGCAACAGCCAGAACGCGGAATCCTTGTGCCTCAAGCTCGCTCGCCGTCTTGGATGCATCAGGAGCTGATGGTGTAAGCCCGGCAACTGCGGCAACAGCTCCCTTCACTACCCGTACCGAGGCGCCGCCCGGATCGGCCGCAGTCGCCTCCGACATCTTCGTGCCCGGATCGAACGGAATGAACTTGATCTGTTTCGGCAGATCGGAGGCCACTTTTTTTGCCGCGGCGGCCCGGATGGCCTCGTCAACTGGATCTTGCCCACCGTCCGAACTCGCCAGGGCAGCCCATCCCAATACGTGCGGCTCGTCAAAGCCGGCCATGGCATGGACGGCCGTAACGGTCAGTGCGTTTTGGGTCAGCGTGCCGGTCTTATCCGCGCACAGCACGTCGATGCTCGCCGCTTCATCCACGGCGGAGAGCCGCGTCGGAAGGACGCCCAGATGTGCCAGAGCCCGCGCGCCGAGCGCCGCCGCAAGGGTGAAGGTCAGCGGCAGCGCAACTGGGATCGACGCCAGAACCGCCGTGAGCACCAGGGGAATGATCTCAGCAAGGGGTAGCTTGAGAGCGTAGGCATATGCCACCAGCATCACGATGATAGCGCCGTTGGACATGGCGAGATTACGCACCACACGCAGAACCGCCTTCTGCTGGGAACTTTCGACGTGCGCGGTGCGAACCAACTCCGCAGTGCGGCCAAACTTTGTGTGCGCTCCGGTTGCCGTGACTTCCGCAACCGCTTCACCGCGCCGCACCAACGCTCCGGCATAGGTTTCGAATCCGGCGCCAGCTTCGATCGGAACGGATTCGCCGGTGAGCATGGACTGGTCGAGCAGCACCGATCCATCAGTCAGACGCACGTCGGCGGCAACCACGGCGCCGAGTGATAGCTTCACAGTATCGCCAGGCACGAGTCCGGCAGCGGGCACGGTCGCCCAGGCATTATCGCGACAGACCGATGCGTTCAGCGCGAGCCGCGACTTCAGCGCGGCCAAAGTCGCCTGAGCGCGCCCTTCCTGTAAGAACCCGAGAGCAGCGTTGAAGGCCAAGAGAACCGCGATGATCGCAGCCTCGACGTACTTGCCGAGGACAATCTCGAGCACGATCGCAGCCTCGAGCATCCATGGAACCGGCGCCCAGAACTTGGTCAGCGCCCTGCGTAATGGATGCAGAGCCGTGTCGGGAATTGCGTTTGGACCGAACTTCTCGATCCGGCGGCGAGCTTCATCGCTGGTAAGGCCGGTTGGCGGCAGGATACCCGTGGCGGAAGACGGTGGAGTCATTGGGCAAGTCGCCATCGTCAAGTCCCCGTTGTGGCGGTTCCGAACAGTGCCCCGACGCCCGCGGTCAGCACCATGGCTGAAGCACCCCAAAACGTGACGCGCATTGCCCCCAGCGTCACGCCTGCGCCCCCAGCGCGCGCCGCCAACCCTCCCAGAAGCGCCAGGAATACCAGTGAAGTTCCAGAGACAAGGGGGATCATACCCGCCGCGGGAGCGATGGCTGTTACCAACAGAGGCATGACCGCCCCGACAGCGAAGCTGCCAGCCGAGGCTAACGCAGCCTGAATCGGACGCGCACTCAGAGCGGGGGAGATGCCGAGCTCGTCGCGGGCATGCGCGCCCAGCGCATCATGAGCCATCAGTTGCTTGGCAACCTGTTTGGCGAGCGTCGCGTTGAGCCCACGAGCGACGTAAATCGCCGCCAGTTCCTTGTGCTCGCCCTCGTCGTCTGTCTTCAGTTCCGTGCGTTCCAGCTTGAGGTCGGCCTCTTCGGTGTCTGCCTGTGAGTGCACCGAAACGTATTCACCTGCTGCCATAGACATCGCCCCGGCGACCAGGCCGGCGACACCCGCGACCAGCACGTTGCTGTGAGTCGCGTGCGCGGCTGCTACACCGAGCACCAGACTCGCCGTGGAAAGGATCCCGTCGTTCGCGCCCAATACCGCCGCGCGAAGCCAGCCGACGCGTCCGGCGCGGTGTCTTTCCCTTTGGTGTACAGGCATTCTTGGCGCCCTTGAACTTTGAGCCGGCCGGACAGCCTCCAAGAGGTCGCCCCCCACTTCCTCCGAGTCGCGGCGGCCTGAATCCTATGTGGCCGCCGCTCCTCAGCTACAGTGCGACAGTGATCGCCAGCCCCATGCGTGGATACCTGCGATCGTAAAGGTAGTACCCATTGTCAAAACCAATGTAAAGGTCATCGGTGTCGTACCAGTTTTCTGCCCAGGAACCGGGGTAAGGATCCACTAGCAGAAACGAAAAGCCGCCGTACGAGAAGCGCGGATACCCCATGTAGATTGTGGGGATGCCGTGCATCCGGAACCCGTGTCCAATCCCGAAATCGACATTGAATTGAGCCTCAGGAATGAAGTAACCGCCATAGCCTCCACGCTGCGCCCATGTGCGATGATCGCGGTCCCACCGTTGAGAACGATCCTGCTGCCAGGTACTATGCGCCTGCCAGCCGCCGCCCTGCTGCCATCCACGCTGTTGTTGCCACGCGACTGCCTGCTGGCGCGTATGTTGCGGTTGGCCTTGCTCGGAACGTTGTGCCTGTTGCGGTTGTTGCCGCTTAGTCTGTTGAGCGTGCTCCTGCTTCGGTTGTTGTTGCTTGGTCTGTTGAGCGCGTTCCTGTTTAGGTTTCTGTTGCTTGGCCTGTTGAGCGCGTTCCTGTTTAGGTTTCTGTTGCTTGGCCTGTTGAGCGCGTTCCTGTTTGGGTTTCTGTTGCTTGGCCTGTTGAGCGCGTTCCTGTTTGGGTTTCTGTTGCTTGGCCTGTTGGGCACGTTCCTGTTTGGGTTTCTGTTGCTTGGCCTGTTGAGCGCGTTCCTGTTTAGGTTTCTGTTGCTTGGCCTGTTGAGCACGTTCCTGTTTGGGTTTCTGTTGCTTGGCCTGTTGGGCGCGTTCTTGCTTAGGTTGTTGTTGCGCGGCCTGCTTTTCAGGCTTGGCCTCTTTTTCGTTCTCCTTTTCGTGCTGCGCGTACGCAGGGACAATCGCCCCGAAAAGCAGAAGCAAAGCAGCCGCAGTGGTAGCTCGAACAAATTGCATAATAATCGTCTCCTTCAATGTCGCCTTTGGATAGGCACGCAGACGGCCAGTCCGAAAACAATGTTCCACGGCATCCCTGTCTCGCGCCCCGACTTGTGCGGGCCGTCGAAGGCATCCGAGACCGTCGCGATGCAGCGTTACGGGGGTTAGCACAGCACGCTAAATGCAGAATTTGCTTTCGCAATGCACATTTAGCTGGGCGAAGAGGCCGGATGAGACAGTTCGCGGCGTCCTAGCCCCGTAAACCTCTCGCATTCGAACGGCGGCAAACGTGCCTGGTAATGGTAGGAAGACGACTACGCAAGCGGAACTCCGGGAGTAGTGTTGTTGGCGGTGATCGCATAGGTGTTGTTAGGACGTGTTTCCGCCTCTAAAGCGGGACCCGCAATTCGTTAATGGAGTGAATCGTCAGTAGGAGAAAACATGAATTGGGATCAAATCGAAGGCAAGTGGAAGCGGTTCACCGGCTCTGCCCGCGAGCGCTGGGGGAAACTCACGGACAATGACTGGGAAACGATCGCCGGCAAGAAGGATCAATTGGTCGGGCGAATTCAAGAGCGGTATGGCGTGGCGAAAGTGGAGGCCGAAAAGCAGGCCGATGAATGGTCGCGCGCACTGAACGAGTCAGAGCGCGAAAGTTACAAAGCCACCCGCCTTTAGAGTTCACCCGCCTGGGCAAGGAATATCGATGAAACCGAGCCAAGCGCAAATCGCGGATCTCTGGTGCAGGTTGATGCACCGAGAGCCCATGTGGCCCTCGCACGGCCAGTACGAGTGCCGGACGTGCGGGCGGCGGTATCAGGTGTGCTGGGAGCAACCTTCACGGGCCACGCCCCGCCTAAGGGTGTTGCCGTGCGAAGCGCAGGCCCAGAGCACTTTGGTGGCAAGTGAATCGAGGATCCCATGTTCGTAACAATAGGCTTGAGGGCTCTTGTCCTAAGGTTATCGCTCGACAGTCCCTTACACACAACCACCAGCTACTTCCTCGTGAGCAGGACCATATGAAATGGATTGATGAAATGTTCGCGAGCATGGCAACGGACAGAGACCTAGTACCGGCCAAGAAGAGCGCGGGCGGAACCAAGGCCAACTCGACAGAGCGTCTGAAAAAGCAAAGCCCGGGCTCACTTGGCGCGTGGAGCGCGCTAGTGTCCTCGATTGCGAGTGATGTCAATGACTTCAACAAGCACAAGAAGCGCGCCGGACAGACGGCGGTATGCGTGTCCCAAGGGCCTTCCCAATGCCAGGTGTACCTGCCTGGAATGCATAGCAAGCGGCTAGTCCTCACGTTAGACAACAACGGCCTCCACGTCTCGCTTCACCCGGATTTTCCAAAGCAGCAGTTGACTATCACCATCGAACTCGATAAGGAAGGCCAACACGGTTGGTGGGTCCTCGGCAAACTTACAAAAGAAAACGTAAACCTATCGGGCCAGGAATTATCTGAGTATCTGCTGAAGCCCATTCTCGCCTCCGCCGATATCAACAGAGACGCGTAACTCCGTCGCCGAGTCCAGAGTCCTGGATTTTATTCCGAGCGGCTGGGTACGGATTTGCGGGTTTGGTAGTGCCTGAGTGTTCTCATCCACGATCTCGACAAAACGCGGACTTCATCTCGGTGCCCCACCGGACAAAACGGTGGACATCTGTTCGCGGTGACAGGCATACGCCCGGGTGAATTCAGCGCCTAGATAAAACACTTGCGCCGAATAGTAGACCCACACCAGTACGATTATCAGCGAGCTCGCTGCTCCGTAGGTGTCCGTGAAACTCGCTTTGCCAAGATACACTCCCAACAACGACTTTCCAGCAGTGAACAGCAGCGAGGTGAGGACCGCGCCGACGGTGACATCACCCCACTTGAGCGGTACCTTTGGGAGAACTTTGAAAATGAAAGCGAACAGAACCGTGATGACCGCAAAGGAGACTACCCAATCGGCGGCCTGAATTAGGCCACGTGGCGGAGCTGCAACCGAGTTCAGGTACTGGTCCGCGGCAGAAAGCCACACGTTCACAATCAGCGAGGCGAGTAAGAACAAGCCGGCGCCGAGTACGAGCGCGAATGAAAGAAGCCGCTCTGTCACCACATTCAACATGCTGCGGACCCGGCTGCAAGTCGTGTCTTCCGGAACTTTCCAGATGGTGTTCAGTGCATCCTTCAACTCGCTGACTACGGCCGTGGCGCTGAAGAATAGAGTGGCCAGCCCAAGCACGGTAGCCGTGATCCCACTCGAAGGCCGGTGCGTCCCGTTGAGCAGGGCCTGAATTACCTTGGCGCCTTCGCGTCCCACTAGGCCTTGGATCTCCGAGACCAGGCGGCCCTCCGCCGCGTTAGCGCCGAATGCAAAACCAGAAATAGCGAGGAGAATCAACAAAGCCGGCGCCAGCGACAGGGCCATGTAGTAGGCCAGCGCAGCCCCTAGCCTTGGCGCTCTATCCTCCTGCCAATTATGAATCGTAATTGTGAATAGAGTTACGATTTCCTTGAGTGAAATAAACTTCATCTGCTACTCGAAGACTCGGCTCTCTGGTTTCGGATTGCGACACCAGTCGCGGTGTCAACCGCACCCGAGCACGAAAAGAGATGCTCGCTGTCACGATACATCAACAACCTCACAGACGATGAGCAAATTTGAGCAGACTACCAAGACTGTGTCTGTTAAAGTAACAGCGGCACCATGCATGACAGCTCTTTCGGGGACTGGAGCCCGGATTCATCTAACAACCGCGCCCATAGCGATGGCGTGACGCTCGCTAAAGAGCTGCGCGACGATTCGGGCATGGTATGAGCGTGTTGCGCCGGGGCCCAGCGCACTCAAGTATCGGGGCTGTGGTCCTGGTATTTGCAGTCGTCGCAGCGCTGTATTTCGCGCGCGACATTCTGATTCCGCTGGCATTCGCCTTAGTTTTGACGTTCCTGTTGACGCCTGCAGTCATATTCCTGGAAAAGTTGCACTTGGGCCGTGTTCTGCCCGTTATCGTGACAGTTCTGGTATCGATGGCGGCGGCAGGCTGGATTACCTGGATCATAGCGAATCAGCTCGTTGATGTCGCAAGCCAGTTGCCCACATATCGCCAAAACATCCATGCAAAAATTGAGGCGCTTCGCAACCGTGGAAAAGGACCATTAGGCCGGGCCGCCGATAGCGCTGAAGACATTGGACAGGAGCTCTCCAGGGCAGACGTTCCGGCCATTACCCCCACGCCTTCGGCGCGGAATCGGAAGGAGCGGACAGCACCCAAGACCCCGCCGCCTCCCGTGCCCGTACAGATCGTCCAGGCCCCGACAAACAGATTGGCCGACCTTCCCGACCTGCTGAAACCATTTCTTGCGCCCCTTGGGCGCGCTGGCATGGTCCTGATTTTTGCGATTTTCATGCTGCTCAAGAGGGAGGACCTGAGGAATCGTCTTCTCCGGCTTGTCGGGCTGGGCCAGATGAATATGATGACGCAGGCGCTCGACGATGCAGCGCACCGTGTCAGCCGTTATTTATTGATGCAGTTCTTGGTGGACGCCGGTTTTGGGACCTTGTTTGGGATCGGACTTTATTTCATTGGCGTGCCCAATCCCATATTGTGGGGAGCTTTGGCAGGTATCTTGCGCATTGTGCCCTACGTCGGAACACTTGTCGCAGCCGCCATGCCGATCCTCCTCTCGCTAGCGGTTTTCGGTGGGTGGCTGCCGCCGCTGCTCGTGTTCTCGCTATTCGCCGGCCTCGAACTGATCATCAGTAACTTCGTCGAGCCCATGTTATATGGCGCGCACACGGGGATTTCTTCGTTAGCACTATTGGTGACGGCTGTCTTTTGGACTGTCCTTTGGGGCCCCGCAGGCCTCATCTTGTCTACACCGCTCACAGTTTGCGTGGTTGTCCTCGGCCGCTATTTTCCTCAGCTCTCGTTCTTGCACACACTGCTGGGGGATGACGAGGCGCTGGAAGCGGAGGCGCAACTCTACCAGCGGTTGCTCGCCATGGATCAATCAGAAGCGCGGACCATTGTCGACTTATTTCTGAAGGGGCGGCCTTTGATCGAGTTATACGATTCGGTCCTCATACCTGCCTTAAGCCTGGCTGAGCAGGACCGGCATAATGGGACACTTGACACCACGCATGAGGACTTTCTTTTTCTGAGCATCAACGAAATGATGGCCGAGTTTTCGGAGTACCATCCGGTGCTCGGCTCGCCGGAGAAGGAAGACGACGGTCGAGAACCATGCCCGGCCGTGACTTTCAATGGCAGGATACTCTGCCTTCCCGCGCTCGATCAGGCCGATGAGATAACGGCCGCAATGCTAGCGCAACTCTTGGAGCAGAAGGGCTACGTGGCTCTATCCTTTCCCCACGGCACGTCGTCCCTTGAAATGCTTGCGTTGCTCAATCCAGGACCGCATGACGTGATCTGTATCTCCGCGTTACCTCCTTACGCATTTTCGCCTGCGCGCATGATCTGCAAGCAAATCCGGGGACGCTTTCCTGGAATCACGGTTGTTGCCTGTGTCTGGGGATTCACGGGCGATACAGAGAAGGCCAAGGCCCGCTTCGAACGAAATCAACCGGACCGACTGTTAACTAGCTTGGCGCAGGCCCTGGAACAAATCGACGAGCTAGTTACACGTCAGCGTAGTGGCTCCGCGGAACTGCAATCGGAAACGGTTGGTAGTAGCGCGTAACTGGTTTAATGCCGTTGGTAACGATGAACCCGATGACCTGAGCGCAATCGGCCGAGCCGATAGAGTCGTGGCTCAGTCCAAACGTGCGGTACATGGTGAACCACTTGCCGGTTAAGGGGATGCCGGGCCGACAAGTCCGGCATCCTTTCAAACAAAGCACTTCCTCCGGACTGCAAACTGTGGTACAGACGCGCTCCTGCTTCACCTCTCTAACAGCACGTTAGGACTTTTATTGGCCTCTGGCTACGCAGGTCGTCAACGTGCCCTACTTTAGCAAACACAGCGTTGATAGTTCTGTTCAAAAGTGATCACAGTTGTTGAGTCTATTGGCGCACTATTCAGTTAAGGCGAGGCGCGATTTCGCTGTGGAGTAGCGACAGCAGATCCCGCACGTCCCATGTGCAGATTCTGCACTATTGCCCAGGTACATTCCGCTGTCACGACGGCAATGACACCGGGGGGCGGCTTGGTCCGTCTCGTGCTCTAATCTAGAACGGCCTTCACATCATGTCCAAGTTGCGTGCAGAACAAACCGATACTCTGGCAGCTTTCGCTCCTGCTGCGCTGCCCGTTTTCAGCTTTTAGGTCGAGGAAACGCTGTACTCCTCGCCAGGAACCATATGATCGATAGCCCTAGGACGCCGACAGAACAGTCTCCCGAAACTCAAGAGCCTATAACAGTTCCATCCCCACCCATACCTGTCACGCCGGCCTCAGCGGGCAGTGCTCGTCCGGGGATGACCAAGCCTTCCCGCCGCCGGCGCTGGCTGTGGCTATCGCTATGCGTTTTTCTCGTGTTGGGCTTAAGCGGGTATTTTCTGTGGTCGAAAGTTACCGCCGCGAAAGCAGCTAGCGCTGCGGAGGCCGCCGCGAAGGGGCCACCGCCCATACCAGTGGTAGCGGCGACATCCCACAAAGGGGACATCGGCGTATATTATTCGGGGCTTGGTGCCGTTACGCCGCTCGCCACGGTTACAGTGAGGACCCGTGTCGACGGGCAGCTGATGAGCGTCCGCTATCGTGAGGGCGACACCGTCCACAAGGGCGATCTG
>Ga0181536_10005883_pt1 | contig 12446 bp, 8 predicted proteins | sample PEATcosm2014_Bin_41_FD_121105 | JGI IMG/M metagenome (GOLD analysis project Ga0181536, IMG submission 121105) | Peatland microbial communities from MTU Mesocosm Facility, Houghton, MI, USA - PEATcosm2014_Bin17_60_metaG | ecosystem: Environmental > Terrestrial > Soil > Wetlands > Peat | place...
AATAGGCCCGCTTGGTCTTCGGGATAACTGACGCCCGCGCAACGGCAGCTGCGGCACCCGGAGCTACCGCGATGAGCCCTCCCGGCCAGGCGGGCTGAGCAGGCCGTGCATGACCATGGAAAGGATCCGGTCGGCCTGAGCGGAGTCGCCCTGCGCCCAGTCCGAGGCGAGGATCATCCCGTGCATCAGCCGGAGCAGATCGGTGCCCTGCAGGTCCGCGCGCACGACGCCGGCCTGCTGGGCCCGCTCCAGCAGGCCCGCGGCGGCCTCGCGCATCATGGAGCCGCACCGCGACATGACCTCGGAGTCCTTGCCCAGCGTCTGGACCAGGGCCGCGCTCAGGTTCCGCTTGGTACTGCCGAAGGCCACGAGCGCGCGTAGCCACTCCGTCAGCGCCTCGGCAGGCGCCTCCGACGACATCAGCTCGCGCGCCCGGGCCGACAGTGCCTCCACCTGGCCCACGTAGACCGCTTCCAGCAGCGCCTGGCGGGCCGGGAAATGCCGGTAGAGCGTGCCGATGCCCACGCCTGCCCGGCGGGCGATCTCCTCCAGCGACACGTCATCGGCGCCGTGCTCCGCGAAGGCCGCCGCGGCGGCAGTCAGCAGCCGCTCGTAGTTCCGCCGCGCGTCCGCGCGCATGGCCGGAGCCGCTGACCCAGGAGCGGCCGACCCAGTCGCACCCATCGTTGCCCTCACCAATCAGCTTGCAAAGCGGAGGCAGCCTCCGTATAGTTAACGGAGGGATCCTCCGAATAAATCGTAGCTCACTCCAGCCCCGCTGGCGACGGTAACGCCGGCCAGGGCCCAGTTCAGCACTGCCTCGGGAAGGAACCGATGTCGTCACCCACCATCCAGTCAGCTCCGCCGGGCACCGGCCGCGCGACCGCGCCCGCCGGACGGCGGGGCCTCACCCTCGCCATCGTGCTCTGCGCCCAGCTGATGGTCGTCCTTGATATGACCGTCGTGAACATCGCCCTGCCGCATATCGCCCGCGGCCTGCACATGTCCGCGCCCAGCCTGTCCTGGGTGCTCAACGCCTATGCCCTCACCTTCGGCGGGCTGCTGCTGCTCGGCGGCCGGGCCGGCGACATCCTGGGCAGGCGCCGGGTCTTCATGATCGGCCTGGCCATCTTCACCGCCGCCTCGCTGGCCGGCGGCCTCGCTACCACCGCGGGCGAGCTGCTGGCCGCCAGGGCGATCCAGGGCGTCGGCGGCGCGATCGCCTCCCCCGCCGTGCTGGCCGTGATCATCGCCAGCTTCCCCGGCAGCCGGGAGCGCGCCCGGGCGCTCGGCATCTTCACCGCAGTGATCACCGGGGGCTCCTCCCTCGGCCTGGTGCTCGGCGGCATGATCACGCAGTGGGCGTCCTGGCGCTGGGTCTTCTTCATCAACGTCCCCGTCGGCATCGCCGTGATCCTGGCCGCCCCGCGGCTGCTGCCCGAGACGCCGCGGCAGCCCGGCAAGTTCGACCTCACCGGGGCCCTCACCTCGACAGCGGGGATGTCGGCACTGGTCTACGGCTTCATCCGGGCGGCGTCGAGCGGCTGGGGTAACCCGCTGACGGTGGGCTCCTTCGCGGTCGCCGCCGCGCTGCTCGCCGCGTTCATCGGCAACGAGGCCAGGACCGCGCAGCCGATCACGCCGCTGCGCCTGTTCGCTGACCGGAGCCGGTCTGCCTCCTACGTCGTGCGCCTGCTGCTGGTCGGCGGCATGTTCGGGATGTTCTTCTTCCTCACCCAGTTCGTGCAGGACGTGCTGGGCTTCAGCCCGCTGCGGGCCGGGGTGGCCTTCGTGCCGATGACCGTGGCACTGTTCGCGGTGTCCCGGCTCGCGCCGCGGCTGATGGCGCTGGTGCCCCCGAAGCCGCTGATGATCGCGGGCCTGCTGCCGGTGGTCGGCGGCATGGCCTGGCTCGGCCATATCTCCCCGTCCACCACCTACTTTCCCGGCGTGCTGATCCCGATGCTGCTGATGGGCATCGGCATGGGGGTGGCCTTCGTGCCGCTGACCATGGCGTCCCTGGCCGGGGTGCCGCCGCAGGACTCCGGTGCCGCTTCCAGCATGGTGAACGTGACCCAGCAGGTCGGCGGCGCCCTGGGCCTGGCCATCCTGGTCACCGTCTACGGCAGCGCGAGCCGCGCCGCGGCGCGGCATCCGCTGGCCCAGGCCGGGCCGCTCGCCCAGGCGCAGCACGTCCTGGTGCACGGCATGGCGACCTCCTTCACGGCGGCGGCGATCTTCGACGCCTGCGCCCTGCTGGTCGTGCTGATCGCGATCAGGATGCGGCAGGCCGCCGGTCCCGCCGTGCCGGCCGCCAGCCCGGCGACCGGGGCCATCCGCGAACCCGAGGCCATCCGGGCCAGCGCGGACGGCCGACCGTAACCAGCCAGCGGCCAAATACGATGGGAGGACTTAGCGCCAGCGCCTTGAGGATGTGCCGCGGATGCCCGAGTTCAGTTACACCGACCTGCTCCCCATCGGCCCCGACAGCACCGAGTACCGGCTGCTGACCAGTGACGGAGTGAGCACCTCCGAAGCGCTCGGGCATGAGTTCCTCGAGGTGCAGCCGGAGGCGCTGCGGCTGCTCGCGGCCGAGGCCATGCGGGACATCGCGCACCTGCTGCGACCCGGCCACCTGGCGCAGCTGCGGTCGATCCTGGATGACCCGGATGCATCGGGCAACGACCGCTTCGTGGCCAGCGACCTGCTCAAGAACGCGTGCATCGCGGCCGGCGGGGTGCTGCCCATGTGCCAGGACACCGGCACGGCGATCGTGATGGGCAAGCGCGGCCAGCATGTCCTGACCGACGGCCTGGATGAGCAGCACCTCGCCCATGGCATCTATGACGCCTATACGAAACTGAACCTCCGCTACTCCCAGCTGGCCCCGCTCACCATGTGGGAGGAGCGGAACACCGGATCCAACCTGCCCGCCCAGATCGAGCTCTACGCGACCGCGGGCGGCGAGTACAAGTTCCTGTTCATGGCCAAGGGCGGCGGGTCGGCGAACAAGTCGTACCTGTACCAGGAGACCAAGGCCGTGCTCAGCCCGCAGCGGATGGCGGCGTTCCTGGAGGAGAAGATCCGCTCGCTCGGGACCGCCGCCTGCCCGCCGTACCACCTGGCCATCGTGGTCGGCGGGACCAGCGCCGAGTACGCGCTGAAGACCGCCAAGTACGCGTCGGCCCGGTACCTGGACACCCTGCCGGCCAGCGGCTCGCCCGGCGGGCACGGCTTCCGCGACACTGACCTGGAGCAGCAGGTGCTGGAGATCACCCGGCGGTCCGGGATCGGCGCGCAGTTCGGCGGCAAGTACTTCTGCCACGACGTGCGGGTCATCCGGCTGCCGCGGCACGGCGCATCCTGCCCGGTCGCGATCGCGGTCTCCTGCTCCGCCGACCGCCAGGCGCTGGCGAAGATCACCCGTGACGGGGTCTTCCTGGAGCGGCTGGAGACCGACCCGGCGCAGTACCTGCCGGAGACCATGCCGGCCGAGGTCGATACCGACGTGGTGCGGATCGACCTGTCCAGGCCGATGAGCGAGGTCCGGGCCGAGCTGTCGCGGTACCCGATCAGGACCCGGCTGGCGCTGACCGGGCCGATGGTGGTGGCGCGCGACATCGCGCACGCGAAGATCGCCGAGCGGCTGGCCGCCGGCGAGCCGATGCCGCAGTACCTGCGCGACCATGCCGTGTACTACGCGGGCCCGGCCAAGACGCCTGAGGGTTACGCGTCCGGGTCATTCGGGCCGACGACAGCCGGCCGGATGGACTCCTACGTGGACCAGTTCCAGGCCGCCGGCGGGTCCCTGGTCATGCTGGCCAAGGGCAACCGGTCAGCGGCGGTCACCGCGGCCTGCCAGCAGCACGGCGGGTTCTACCTCGGATCCATCGGCGGGGCGGCGGCGAAGCTCGCGCAGGACTGCATCACCAAGGTCGAGGTGCTGGAGTACCCCGAGCTGGGTATGGAGGCGGTCTGGCGGATCGAGGTACGCGACTTCCCTGCCTTCATCGTGGTGGACGACAAGGGCAACGACTTCTTCGCCGACGTCACGGCCCCGAAGCAGCCGGTGCTGACCATCGGCACGGGGCCGAGCTAGACGGGGCCGAGCTGGACGGGGCCGAGCTGGACGGGGCCGAGCTGGACGGGGCCGAGCTGGACGGGGCCGAGCTGGACGGAGCTAGGGGCCGAGCTAGACGGCCGAGCTAGGAGGGATGCCCATGCCGGGCGGCGAGGACAAGTTCCGGATCGAGCACGACTCGATGGGCGAGGTGCAGGTCCCCGCCGATGCCCTGTGGGGCGCGCAGACCCAGCGGGCCGTGGGGAACTTCAGCGGCATCTCCGCTGAGCCGGTGCCGCTGGAGGTGATCGTCGCGCTGGCCCGGATCAAGTCGGCCGCCGCGGCGGTCAACGCCGAGCTGGAGGTCATCGACGCCGGCACGGCCGCGGCCATCCAGGCGGCCGCGGACGAGCTGGCCGCGATGAGCGAGAAGAGCGAGCACGCGGCCCACTTCCCGGTGCCGGTGTTCCAGACCGGATCCGGCACCTCGACCAACATGAACGTGAACGAGGTGATCGCGCGGCTGGCCAGCCAGCGGCTGGGCCGGCCGGTGCACCCGAACGATCAGGTCAACGCGTCCCAGTCGTCTAACGACGTCTTCCCCTCGGCCGTGCACCTGGCCGTCTGCGCGCTGCTCACCCACCCGCTGATTCCCTCGCTCCGCCATCTTGCCGAGGCCCTGGAGGCGAAGGCGGCGGAATTCGCCGACGTGGTCAAGAGCGGCCGGACTCACCTGATGGACGCGACCCCGGTCACGCTCGGCCAGGAGTTCGGCGGCTATGCCGCGGCGGTGCGCCACGGCATCCGGCGGATCGAGGCCGTGCTGCCGGACGTCGGCGAGCTGCCACTCGGCGGCACCGCCGTCGGCACCGGCCTGAACGCGCCGCCGGGCTTCGCCCGCCGGGTCATCGAGCGGCTGGCCACCGGCGACTACCCGCTGGCCGAGGCGCAGAACCACTTCGAGGCGGCAGGCGGCCGGGACGCCCTGGTGGCGGCCAGCGGGGTGCTGCGCACGGTGGCGGTCAGCCTCTACAAGATCTGCAACGACCTGCGGCTGATGGGGTCGGGCCCGCGGGCCGGCCTGGCTGAGATCAACATCCCTGACCTGCAGCCAGGCTCGTCCATCATGCCGGGCAAGGTCAACCCGGTGATCCCCGAGGTCGTCTGCCAGATCTGCGCGCAGGTGACCGGCAACGACGCCGCCGTGGCGTTCGCGGGCGCGGCCGGCAACTTCGAGCTGAACGTGATGATCCCGGTCATCGCCAGGAACCTGGTGGAGTCGATCGGGCTGCTGCAGGCCGGGGCCAGGGAACTCGCCGACGCGTGCGTGGCCGGGATCACGGCCAACGCCGCCCGGCTGCGCGGCTACGCCGAGTCCTCCCCCTCCATCGTCACCGCGCTGAACCGCTACATCGGCTACGAGGCCGCGGCGGCCGTGGCGCACGAGGCGCTAGCGGCCGGGAAGACCATCCGGGAGACCGTGATCGCGCGCGGGCACGTCGAGCGCGGCGAGATCACCGAGGAGCAGCTGGACAAGGCGCTGGACGTGCTGGCCATGGCCCGGCCGGGCGCCTGACCGCCCTGCTGATCGTCCCCAGCCGGCCAGCGGCCGTGATTCGCAATCGTGATGGCCGCATGGCCGAATTCCCATCCTTCTCACAGGAATGGCAGGGCTAGGGCCGATAGTGTCCCGCCATGCATGCACTGACGAGCGCGGGCCGCGCCATCTCCGGGCGCTACCGCCTGGACGGCCCGCTCGGCCGCGGCGCGATGGGCATTGTCTGGCGTGGCCGGGACCAGCTGCTCGACCGCGAGGTCGCGATCAAGGAAATCCAGATCACCTCGCTGGCGGCGCCTGCCGAGGCGGAGCGCATGTACCAGCGGACGCTGCGCGAGGCGCGCACCGCGGCGCGGCTCAGTCATCCGAGCGTCATCACCGTCTACGACGTGGTGGAAGAGAACGGATGCCCGTGGATCGTGATGGAGCTGGTGCACGGGCGCTCGCTGGATCAGGTCATCGCCGAGGACGGTCCGCTGCCGCCAGCGCAGGCCGCCGGGCTCGGCCGCAGTCTGCTGAGCGCGCTGGCGACCGCTCATGCCGCGGGCGTGCTGCACCGGGATGTCAAGCCGAGCAACGTGCTGCTGCAGGCCGACGGCCGCACGGTACTGACCGACTTCGGCATCGCGACGTTCGAGGGAGACCCCGGGCTGACCCAGGCGGGCATGGTCGTGGGTACTCCGGGGTTCACCGCCCCCGAGCGGGTGCGAGGCCAGGCCGCCACCCCCGCCTCCGATCTGTGGTCGCTGGGCGCCACGCTGTACGCGGCCGTGGAGGGGCGCGGACCGTTCGACCGGCCCGGCGGGTCGGCGGCCATCACGGCCGGGGTGATCACCGACGAGGCGCCGCCTGCACCGTCGGCTGGCCCGCTCGGGCCGGTGATCGGTGCGCTGCTCCGCCGCGATCCTGCCGCCCGCCCCGGTTCGGCGGCGGCCGCCCGGCTGCTGGCGGAGGCGTCGGAGCGGCCCGCTAGCGGCCCCCGGCCGCTGTCCGGCCCTGGCCAGGGCAGCTGGGGACGGCCAGGCGCCGAAGCCGGCGCGGCGGCTGCAGCGGACGGCACTACCGCCAGCCTGGCGGCCGGATCCGGCCTCGTCGCGCCCCCTGTCTTTGCCGAGCTGGTGATGCCGGGCACGGTCCTGTCGGAGTCGGCCGGGCCGGACAGCGCCGGCGGCCTTCCGGGCACAGCGCAGCTGCCGGCCTTTCTCGACAGCCCGATGCCGGCCAGTTCCGCTGCGCCGCCGGATCTGGGCGCGCCCTGGGGGCCTGCCGCAGCTCCCGTGAGCTGGGAATCAGTGGTGCCGCCCGGGCACCCGGGCCCCGCTGAGCACCCGGGCCCCGCTGAGCACCCGGGCCCCGCTGAGCACCCGGGCCACTCGGGCCCGTCCGGCAGCTGCGCGGGCTGCCAGCCGCCAGGCCAGGACGGTCCTGGCCTGGCGCCCTCGGCCCGGGCAGCCCAGCGGTCCCGGTCATCCGGGAACAGCTCATCCGGGCAGCGGTCATCCGGGCAGCGGTCATCCAGGCACTGGCGGACGGCCGCGGCTGCGCTCGGCGCCGCCGCCGTTGTTGTCGCGGCGATCGCGGGCTGGGAGATCTACTCCCGCTCGCCGGTGCCCGCCTCAGCCGCCGGGCGGGCCCCGGCCGGGTCTGCCGCGACCGCCGGCAGCAGCGGCACCGGCCCGCACCAGCCATCCGGCAGCGGATCGCGCGGGCGCAGCGGCGCCGGCCAGAAACAGCCCGGCGGGGCTCCGGGTGCCAGCAGTGCTGACGGCAAGACGACAGCGAGCCGCGGCGCCCCGGGCAGCCGCAACAGCCCGGGCACCGGCTCAGGAAAGAGCGGCTCCGGCAGCGGCTCCGGGCCGGCAGGCGCTCCGCCGCCTGCCGGGTACCGGTGGCAGTCGCTCACCGCGGCCGCCCTGGGCACGACAGCCGGCTTCACGATCGCCGCCCCGGACAGCTGGGCGCTGAGTACGCATGGCATGACGGCATACCTCGGGGCGCCGGGCGGCAGCACCTCCCTGGACGTCAGCCTCAGCCCGTTCGCCTACGCCGTCCCGGTCCGGGAAGCCAGGTACCTGCAGGCTCAGGCCATCGCCACGGACGAGTACGGCAATTACGCCCTGATCGCGATCAGGCCGGTGCTCTTCGATGGCTACCCGGCCGCCAGCTGGCGGTTCAGCTGGCGTCCGCAGGGTGCGGACCGCGTCACCGTGCAGGAGATCCTGGTCACCGAGGCAACGTCGGCCGGCAGCCAGTCCTACGCGCTGGCCGTCTCGGCGCCGACGGCGCAGTTCGCCGCAGCCAGCATCATCTTCCGCACCTCCCTGGCCACCTTCAGCCCGCTCGCGCCGGCCAGCTAGGCAGACGGCAGACGGCGGGCTTCCCTGCCATCAGGGAAGCCCGCCGTCTGATGCCGCACCGGCCGGGCTGTCAATGCCGGGCCGCCGGATGCCGCACACACCGGGCTGCCGATGCCGGGCCGCCGGATGCCGCACACACCGGGCTGCCGATGCCGGGCGGCCCGATGCCGCACCGGCCAGGCCGCCGGATCCTGCCCCGGCCAGTCAGCTCATCTGCTGGCTCGGCACTGGCCTGGCTTAGTACCAGCCTGCGGATTCCTCGTGTCCCCACGCGGCGCAGGGCGAGCCGTAGGTGCTCTGGATGTAGCTCAGGCCCCACTTGATCTGCGTCGCCGGGTTGGTCTGCCAGTCAGGGCCTGCGCTGGCCATCTTCGATCCCGGCAGGGCCTGCGGAATGCCGTAGGCACCTGAGCTGGGATTGCTGGCGTAGGTGTTCCAGCCGCTCTCGGCGTTCCAGAGCGAGTCCAGGCAGGAGAACTGACCCGACGACCAGCCGTACGAGCTGAGCATCGCCATCGCGATCTGCTGCGGCGAGCCCGACGCGGCCGTCGTGACCGCAGGCGGCGTGGGTGCCGTCGATGGGGTGGCCGCGGGAGTGGCCGCCAGCCGGGCGGCCTCCTCCTTGGCGCGCTGCGCGGCTGCCGCCCGCTGCGCCGCCGCCAGCCTCGCCTGAGCGGCGCTGACCTGGTGCAGCACGCTGGCGCGCTGGCCTGCCGCCACGTAACCGGCCAGGGTGCCCGGCGATGGCTCCGTGAGCCCCCAGGTGACCGGCAGGGCGGTCGCCGTGGCCTGGTGATGCCCGGCGGACTGCTGGGCAGACGCCGCGGTCGGCCAGACCGCCACCGCGAGCGAGGCGGCTGTCGCGGCGAGGACAGTCGAGCCTGCGACAGAAATCGTGAGCTTGGATGGTGGGAAACTACTGCTGATCTTGCGCATGCGAGTGAGTTGGCGATGCCGTGACAAGGTTTACCTTCGGTCAAGCGCGATGCGCGCTCGGCTTTCACCCAGGGGTCAGCCACCGGAACCAGCAAGGGGGGCCGGCAGCGGCGCACGGACGTTCACGCGGGGCAGGGCGACGGAGTTGCGCGGGGGGCAACCGTCACGCACGCAGGGTGCTATCGGGAATCCAGCTTGCCGGTCATCAGGCTGTGCAGGCGCTCAAGATGGCCTTTGGCACCATATGAGGTAGATCACAGGCAGCCTGCGATCGTCGTGTGCTATCGCCTTAATCTGCTCGCTCACCTGCGATTTCGACAACCGGATAAGCATCCGCCCTGGTTGGTGTGAGGCACCTCACATCATCACGTAATCGACCCCGTGAAACGACCCTGAGTGCCCGGAATCGCTCGGCCGGGAAAGGCGCGGCGGAGCCGCAGGCCCTTTTCCCACTATCCGAACGTAGCGGATTGACTACGGAAAGCATTACCAGCGGGGCGCTACCGATACCGGTCCGGCCATTGAACGGATGGCCAGTACACGCAAATGGCCCGGCCGGATCAGGACGATCTGTCCGATCCGGCCGGGCCAGTGGCGGCGCCGTCAGTACCAGCCGTTTGCCTGCCAGAATGCCCACGCGTTGCACGGCGTGCCGTACCGGCCCTGGATGTAGCCAAGGCCCCACTTGATCTGGGTGGTCGGGTCCGTCTGCCAGTCCGGCCCCGCGCTCGCCATCTTCGAGCCGGGAAGTGCCTGCGGGATGCCGTAGGCACCGCTCGCGTTCTCGGCCTCGTAGTTCCAGCCGCTCTCCCGGGTCCAGATGTTGTTCAGGCAGCCGTACTGAGTGGCGGCGTTGAACCCGAAGGAGGGGAGCATCTGGTACGCGATGGCCTGGGCAGTTCCCGGATCCGGTGGCGGCCCGGACGGCACCGACGGGCCAGCAGCGGCGGCCACGTCGGTCGAGGTCGAGGGCGAACTGGCCGCCGGGGCTGGCTGCGTGGCTAGCTTCGCGGGACTGACGACGCTGAACGTCAGGGCCGCCGCGTCCATCTGGATCATGTGCTGGCGGGCCTGTTCGAGCAGGCCGGCCGAATGGCTGGTCGAGATCCCGGCCACGTAAACGGCGACCGGATCCGCCCCGCGCTCATTCAGCCGGAGCCCGACCAGGGCTCCCGCGGTAATGGCCACGATCGCGGCCACGGAGGTAATCATGAAGACGCCGGTCCGCCTGCGCCGCTTCCGGCGGCTGGGTGGCCGTCTCCGGTGCTCTGACAATGCGGTCCTTCCGTCGGCCAGGCGTGCCGTGCGGAACGCCCGGCGCGCAGACCGCTGCGGTACAGGGCAGCGAGTCATATGACGGCAAGGACCCATCACTGCGGGCTGTTACTACCGGGAAGCTAGTGACCGCTGATCGGATCCAGCGCCGTCGCCGGATAACGTTGCCAGAACTGCGGGAGGGGACCAAGCACTTTCGCCGAAAAAGCTGTGTTGCCAAGCTGTTATTTGTGTCCCGCACATCACAGTTTGGCAATACGTACCGTAATAATTACTGGGCGTAATACCCATCAAGCTGTGATCACTGCATCGGCGCCGGGGCCCGCCACGACACGCCGTGACCTACCGCTGCGGCCCGGATACGGCTAGCTTTCAGCCATGGCCTGGCAAGCGAGCGGAGACGACGATGCCTGATCCACCGGTACCCGCCGAGGGCCGGCCAGTCGCACGACCAGCTCCCGGCCAGCGGCCTTCGGCTGGCCAGCGGCCTGCGGCCGGTCAGGGGCCTGCGGCCGGCCAGGGACCAGCGACGGCTCAGCAGCCGGCGGCCAGCCAGCGGCCAGCGACGGCTCAGCAGCCGGCGGCCAGCCAGCGGCCAGCGGCCAGCCGGGGGGCGGCCGGCCAGCGGGCGAGCGGCGGCCGGGTTCCGGGCGCACCGGTCCGGCGAAGGCCGGCGCACCGGGCCTGGGCCGTCGGAGCCGGGGACGCCGAGACGGTACTCGCCGAGGCCCGCAAGGCGCTATTCGTCATGGTGGGCGTGCTGGCGCTGCTGTGGATCATCCAGATCGCGAACTGGGCTGACCATTACCACCTCACTTACGACTACGGCATCAGGCCGCGCGACCTGGCCAGCCTCCCGGATATCTTGACCGCGCCCTTCCTGCACTTCAGCTGGACGCACATCGAGGGCAACTCCGGGCCGCTGTTCATCTTCGGCTTCCTCGCCGCCTACCGGGGCGTGGCCAAGTTCGCCGGGGTGACTGTGCTAGTCGTGCTGACCAGCGGCATAGCCGCCTGGTTCACCGAGAGCGCCGGCTCAGTCGGGGCCGGGGCCAGCGGCGTGGTCTTCGGCTACTTCGGCTACATCATGGTGCGCGGCTTCTTCGACCGGCACGCCATCGACATGCTCGTCGGCGCGGTCATGGCGCTGTGCTTCGCGTACCAGTTCACGGTGCTGCTGCCGCAGGCCGGCATCGGCTGGCAGGCGCACATCGGCGGACTGGCCGGAGGCGTCCTCGCAGGCTGGGTGTTCCGGGACCGCAGGGTGCCCAGGACCGCGGCAGGCGCCGGGCCGGGCTCCGGCTCGGGCTCGCCGCCCAGGTCAGGAACCGGGTCAGTGCTGAGCGGCCCGCGCGCGGAGCTGCATCAGCAGCTCGACGATCTCGGTCTCTGACCTGCGGCCTGGCAGCTGACCAGGACGGCCGGCCGGCGACACCAGCTCCCGGCAACACCGGCCCCGGGGCGATACCAGCCCCGGGCGACACCAGCCCCGGGCGACACCAGCCGGGCCAGGCGACACCAGCCGGGCCAGGCGACACCAGCCCGGCCGGGTGGCGCTCCTGGCGACGAGGTCAGCGCGCCGGGCGCCGGTTGGCCGCTGCCGGCCATGCGCCTAGAGTCACTGAAATGCCCCCCGCCGCCCCAGTCTCTCGGCCGTCCAGCCTCTGGCGGCACCGCGACTTCATGCTTCTGTGGACCGGCCAGTCGGTGAGCGAGCTCGGCTCGGCGGTGACGATCGTCGCGCTGCCGCTGACGGCCGTCGTCCTGCTGGGGGCATCTACCCTGCAGGTCGGCCTGCTGTCCGCGGCTGGCACCCTGCCGTTCCTGCTCATCGCGCTGCCGGCCGGGCTGATCGTCGACCGGACGGCCAAGCGGCGGCTGATGATCTGCTGCGACCTGGCCCGGATGCTGATCATCGGCTCGATCCCGGCCGCCTACGCGCTGGGCGTCCTCACCATCGCCCAGCTGTATGCCGCAGCGCTGCTCGCGGGCGTCCTGACGGTCTTCTTCGACGTGGCCTATCAGAGTTACGTACCGGGGCTGATCGGCAGCGAGCAGCTGGTGGACGGAAACGGCAAGCTCGGCGCCACCCAGTCATTCGCGCAGGTCGCCGGACCTGGCCTGGGCGGGGCGCTGTTCGGGTTCCTGCGGGCCGGCGCGATGAGTGCAGATGCCGTTTCGTATGGGGTCTCATCAGCGTCCATGCTGCTGATCAGGGCGCCGGAACCAGAGCGGACGACGGCCGCCGCCGCCGCCGCCG
>Ga0181536_10005887_pt1 | contig 12444 bp, 8 predicted proteins | sample PEATcosm2014_Bin_41_FD_121105 | JGI IMG/M metagenome (GOLD analysis project Ga0181536, IMG submission 121105) | Peatland microbial communities from MTU Mesocosm Facility, Houghton, MI, USA - PEATcosm2014_Bin17_60_metaG | ecosystem: Environmental > Terrestrial > Soil > Wetlands > Peat | place...
AAGCTGGGATACAACGGGGCCATCTGGGTGGTCGCGCACCGCCTGGCCCGGCTAGTCTGGAAGATCCTCCACGACCAAGTCAGCTACGTCGAGCAGGGTCAGGACAGCGACCCTCGCGCCCGGAAGCAGCGTGCCCGGAAGCTGACGCGGGCGCTACGGAAACTGGGGTATAGCGTCACTCTCACCGAAATCAACTCCCGACTGGTGGCGGAGGCCAGCACGTGATCTTCAACGCGATCGACCACCCATCACCATCGGAACCGGGGGGTGATTTTCAACGGAGCGTGCTGTGGCGAGCTTCAACTCGCGATCTTCGACTGCCTAAGTCGCGACAACGCAGAGCAAGGACAGGCGTCTCGTACGGGCCGATGCGAACGCCGGCGGAAATGGCCATGAGCCATCAGACGCCGTGCTTACGCTCGAAATCCGCCAGGGTCATGTCTCCGCGGCGAATGCCTTCGATGCTGTCCTGAATTTCTTCGATCTCGCCGGGGGAGAGCGGCTCGTCGGAGTCGAGAAGGGATTCCAGGTAGCGCTGGGCGGCATGCAAGTCGCTTGCCGGTAGAACTTCGGTCTTCATCTTAGCCTTGGCCGTCATGCGGACCTCCTACTCATTAGTAGAGCACGTTGCGGGCATGCTGCGAGTCGGCGATTACAATGATCGTTTGCCGATTCTGTTTTCCATCCTGTTCGGCGCTTTCTTCACGCTGGCGGTGGCGTGGATGCTCGGCAACATTTGCCTGCACCGGCTGCCGGTTCCGCCGGCCATCGCGCTGGCGGTGGGGGCAGCGGCGGAAAGCAGCATCGTGTTTCTGCTCCTCGCCTGCGGCGTGGGCAATCGTGTCAGCTTCATCATCTTGGGCGCGGTCTGCCTGGCGGTGTACTGGCGGCTGGGGCGCGGCGCGGCGCGGCTGGCGGACCCGGCCCAGGCGCCGGCGGATCGCGTGACCAGATACCTGGCAGGCGCGGCGCTGGCATTCTACGGAGCGCTGTACCTGATCAACGCACTGGCGCCGGAGCTGGAGCCGGATGCCCGCATGTATCACCTGGGACTCACGTCCGAATATGTGCGCTTGGGCGGGTTCCCCAGCCGGGTGGGCTTCTATGAAATGCTGCCGCAGGGTTTCGAAATGCTGTTTGTGCCGGCGTTCGCTTTCGGAAAGCACTCGGCGGCTAGGCTCGTGCATTGCGCGTTTCTGCTGGCGACCGTGCCTTTGATGTTGCGGATCGGGCGGCGGTTGGGTCTGCCGGAAGGCGCAGTGCTGGCCGCGGCGGTGCTGTACTTCTGTGCGCCGATCGTAGGGATCACCGGCACGTCCGCTTATACCGATGCGGGCGGAGTTTTCTTCACGCTCGCCACGTTCTATGTGCTGCTGGTGTGGCGCGACACGCGCGACGTGCGCTATCTGGCGGTGGCCGGGATCACCGCGGGATTCTGTTACGCCATCAAGTTTCCGGGCGGCCTGGTGGCGATTCTGGCGGTAGTATTCGTAGTGGCGACAGAACGCGGCATACACGCCCGCCGGTTAGCGCTGTTGACGGGTACGGCGCTGGCGGTGGCGGCGCCGTGGATACTGCGGGACGCGATCATGACCGGCAATCCGGTGGCGCCTCTGTTCAACCGGATCTTCCCCAATCCTTACTTCCATGCGTCGACGGAGAAGGATCTGGCGTCCGCGTTAGGCTCATTGTGGGGCGTGCCGCCGTGGCGGGTTCCGTACGAACTGATACTGGGCGGGACCTTCGGCGGCACGACCGGACCTGTGTTCTTCGCGCTGCCGCTGGGATTGCTGGCGCTACGGAAGCGAGCGGGCCGTTTGTGCTGGATGGCGGCGGCGCTGCTGGCTCTGCCATGGTTCTGGAACACGGGGGCGCGTTTTCTGATGCCCGCGTTACCCTTTCTGGCGTTGATTCTAGCCATGGCTCTGGCGCTGGCTCTGCCGCGACCGGCCCTGTGGGCGTGCGTGGCGGTGCAAGCGGTGGCCTGCTGGCCGCAGATCTTCGGGCTTTACCATCCCGCATACACATGGCGCCTGGAACGCATTCCGTGGCGGGCGGCGTTACGCATCCAACCGGAGCGGGATTATCTGGAGAGCGTGCTGCCCGCTTACCGGGTGGCGCGCTTGGTCGAGGACAACACGAAGCCCGGCGAGCGGATCTTCTCGCTGATTTCGGTGCCGGAGGCCTATACGGACCGCGAGGTTCTGGAGTTCTGGCATTCGGCGCAGGCGGAACAGTTGCTCGATACGTTGCGCGTAGCTGTGGCGCGGAACGATCCGATTTTCGACATCCGCGCGGACTGGGATCAGCGCCCGCTGTGGGGGCTTCGCATCCGCGTGCCGCAGGCGGCTCCGGTGGAGTGGCAAATTCACGAGATCACGCTGTTCTCCGGCGAGAATCCGATCTCCGGCGGCCCGCAGTGGGAACTGCGCGCGTGGCCCAATGTGTGGGAACTGCCGCTGGCCTTCGATGGAAACCGGGCGACGCGCTGGCGCACCTGGGAACCGACACGCGCCGGGATGTACGTGGAGGTGGATTTCGATCGCGCACTGGCGCTGAGCGGCGCGGTGATGACTTCGCCAACCGCGGCGTACTCTTTGCCGTTCGAATTCTACGGGCGCGAGCGCGATGGATGGCATCTGCTGACGAACCGGCCCGTGGTGACGCAAAAGCCTCTGGGGGACGTGCGCATGTCAGCCACGAGAGCGGTTCGCCGCGCGGGGTTCCGATACATCCTGGCGTACAACAGCAACGAGGGGAATGGCACGCTGGGCGCCGACATGGTGGGGCACGAGCTGGAGTGGGGTTTGGAGAAGACGGCCGAAATCGGCCCGGTGGTGCTATTCCGGATAGAGTAGATAGTTTGGAAGGAGGTCTTATGGACTGGCATTCTGCGGTACGATTTCCGGGCGAGAGCGCCGGCTATCGCGCTGCCCGGGACGAGCTGCTGGCGGCCGAACGCGATCTGCGCAAGCATGTGGAGCAAGTGGCTGAGTTGCGGCGCAAGCTGCCGCTGGGCGGAGAGTTGCCGGAAGATTATGCATTCGAGGAAGGGGCGGCCGACCTGGCGGATACGACGACCGTGGTTCCGGTGAAACTCTCGGACCTGTTTCGAGAGGGTATCCACACGCTGGCGCTCTATAACTTCATGTATGGCCCGGCGATGAAGCAGGCGTGCCCGATGTGCACGTCGTTTCTGGACAGCCTGAACGGTACGGCTCCGCACGCCGCGCAGCGGCTCAACCTGGCGGTGGTGGCGAAGTCGCCGATCGGGCGCATTCGCGAGTTTGCACGCGGGCGGGGGTGGCATAACCTGCGGCTGCTGTCGTCGGCGGGGAACACATACAACCGCGACTATCATGGAGAGACTGCCGATGGCGGCCAACTGCCGGTGCTTAGCCTATTTGTTCGGCGCGACGGCAAGATCTATCACTCATACAGTACGGAACTGGTGTTTGCGCCGCCGGAGCCCGGGCAGAACCAGCGGCACATCGACATGATGTGGCCGCTGTGGAACTTACTCGATCTTACTCCGGAAGGGCGCGGCGCGAATTGGTATCCGCGGCTCACTTATTCGTAGCCGGCGGCGCACGGGTGGTTAACCGTATTGGGGATTTCGGATTGACAGAAACCACTCCCTGACGGTCGCGGCTCAGTAACAGTCGCATTGATTTTGCAAGTCTTACTGAGCCGCGACCGTTAGGGAGCGGTTTCCCCAAAACGGCTATGCACCCGCGAGACCTGCGCCACTGCCCGCGTCTGTTACCATTTTTCTATGGGGGCTGTGCCCGCCGCTTTTGGCCGCTGGACGCGCCGCGCTTTCCTGATTTCCGGCCTGGCGCCTTGGGCACTCGCCGAGCAGAAGGGCGTTCTGCTTCCGTCCGCCTGGCATCGCTACTCCGACCCGGCCACCGAGTTCGAAGTGCTGCGGCTCACCGACCCTGCCCACTCCTGCTGGCTCCCCGCTTACTACAACCGGGTGCTTGCGCGGCGTGGTGGATTCCTGCTCTACTCGAGCGACGAGACCGGATCCCCGCAAGCCTGCCACATGGACTTGCGCAGTAGCGAATCGCGCCGGTTGACAGAAGCCGTGCACCTGGATGCTTCCTCCATCGCTATGCTGCCGGACGAACGCAGCTTCTGCTATTGGGATGGCTCCGCGTTGCATCAGATCGCGCTGACCAACCTGCGCGCGCGCCAAGTCTACGAGTTGGCCGACGGCTGGGAGCGCTGCCCCGGCGCAAGCGTCGCCGATGACGGCACCGCGCTGATCGGCGAAAGCCGCGCCGGCGCATCCCGCCTGCGGGTCATCGGATTGCAGAAAGGCGCAGCGCGTACCGTCACCGAGGCTCCCTGGATTTTGTCGCACCCGCAGGCCCGGCCCAGGCGCGCGCAGATCCTCTACCGGCAGGCGGACGAGGCGCTATGGCTGGTCAACTCCGATGGCGCCCAGAACCGCAAATTGCCGCTGGCCGACGGGCGCGTCGGCCCGGCGCGCTGGTCGCCGGACGGCCGCACCGTTCTGTATCTGAGCTTCCCGGACGACCCCACGCAGTTGCACGCCATCCGCGAATGCTCCCCGGACCAGAACACGGACAAGCTGGTGGCGCGCACCAGCCAGTACGCGCACTTCGGATGCAACACCAACACATCGGTCTTCGTGGGCGCCAGCCAGAGCCGCGCCGCGCCCTACATCCTGATCATGCTGCGGCTGACCCGCCGCGAGCTTTCGCTTTGCGAGCACCGCGCCAGCGATCCGGCCATGGTCGCGCCGATCTTTTCGGCCGACAGCCAGCATATCTTCTTTGAGAGCGACCGGGATGGCAAGCCGGCCATCTATCGGATTCACGTGGAGAAACTGGTGGAAGAGACCGAGCCGGAGACATAGACAGGCCAGGAGGCCTGTCCCTTGAGTTTCTACGTTTCAGGATGGTGTATTTTGTCCGCCACGTGGCGCACGCTTTAGCGTGCAGCGGCGAACTTCAGTTCGCCGTCGGCGCGAACCGACGTCCGCGCCAAGACAGGCCAGGAGGCCTGTCCTACCTCAAAACACGCGTGGCAGCAGCGCTCCCGGAGCGCTGCCCAGCGCGCCCGACCAGCGCCCCATATCCATCCGCAGGCGACGTCCGTCGCTGCGCACCGTGACCAGGCCATCCAGATCGGTGCGCAGCACGCAAGCCTGCCGCTCTTCGTAGCGCTCCAGCACCTCGGCATGCGGGTGCCCGTAGGAATTCTCAAAGCCCGCGGACATCACGGCGAACGCCGGCTGCAGCAGATCCAGAAACGCGGCCGTGCTGGACGTCTTGCTGCCGTGGTGCGGTACCTTGAGCACGTCCGTCTTGCGCACCAGACCTTCGGAGACCAGCTCGGCTTCGACTTGCCGCTCGATATCGCCGCTCAGCAGGAACGAGTGGCGCCCGAAGGTCACGCGAAAGGCCAGCGAATCGTTGTTGTGCGGCTCTTCTTTCGGCACATAGTTCAGCGAGGGCGCCAGCACCTCTAATGCGGCGCCACCGTAGTGGAAGCACTGGCCACGATGCAGCGGGACGATGCGCACACCATCCCTGCGTGCACGATCCCGCAAATTGCGCCACGCGGGGTTCTCCGAATTGGCGCCGGTCCAAAGCTCCCTAGCGTGGAAGTTTTCGAGCAGCGACGGCAGCCCGCCGATGTGATCCGCATGCGCGTGCGTACACACCATCACGTCGATGCGGCCTATGGAACGGTCCCACAAATATGGCGATACCACGTCTTCGCCGATGTCCATCTGCGCAGGCGCGTGCCGCCCGAAGGTGGGGATGCCGCCGCCATCCACCAGCATCAGCTTGCCGTCCGGGAAGGTGAGCAGGATGCTGTCGCCCTGGCCCACGTCCACCACGGTCATCTCCAGTTCGTTGCGCGCAACTTCGGGCGCGAACGGGTGCCAAAGCAGCAGAACGAACAACACCGCCAGCGCGCCGCCGGTAGCCGCGAACCACACACGGCTCGCACGGCTGGCCAACGCGACCAGGATCAGTCCCGCGCCGATGGCGATTCCCAGCCACAACGGCGGGTCCGGAATGCGCCAGTTCGGTTCCAGGTGCATGTGCCAGTTGACCGCCGCGTGTGACGCCGCGAGCAGCCATCCCGCGGCCTTCGCCACCCACGCCCAGCCGGTAAAGATGGCGATGAAGCCCACTGGAATCACGGCGCACATCAGCGGCACCACGATCGTATTGGCCGACACGCCAGAAAACCCGATCCGATGAAAGTACACCACCATCGGCAGCGCCAGCCCAAGCTGCACGATGGCCGAGACCACCGCAAGCTGGAATGCGTAAAGCAGCACGCGCGCCGGGATACCAATGGTCAGGCAACTGGCTCGCTCCGGGAGCCTAGTCCAGAGCCGCAGGGTTTCGGCCAGCAGCCGCATCTCCACGCGGAACTGGGCGGCCACGGGCGCCAGGTGGAGATCGCGCCCGGTATCCGGCAGGTCCGCCAAAGCTCGAGCGCGCGGGTACGCGGTGCGCTCTAACAGTGGCGTGGCAAACGCCCCGATGAAACCCACCGCCAGAAACGTGAGCTGGAAGCTGGCTTCGAATATCTGCTCCGGATCGAGCACCAGGAAGCCGATGGCCACCGCGGCCAGAATGTTCAGGATGCGCCGCTCGCGCGCGAAGTAGCTGGCGACGGCGAACAACGTAAAGCCGGCCGCGCAGCGCACGCACGGCGATCCCCATCCGGTCACCAGCGCATAGAGCCATAACAACGCCGAAGTGACGAACAGGGCCGCCTCGCGCCGTACGAAGCAGAGGCGCAGCACCAGCATCAGGAACAAGGCCAGCACTGCGGTGTGCGTTCCGGAAATCACTATGGCGTGGTAGGTGCCGGTGTTGCGGAACTGCTCCGTCCAAACGCGCTCGACCTGGTAGGTCTCGCCGATCATGATGGCCTGCATCATGCCGGTCTCATACGGCTTGCCTTTATAGAGCTGCGCGAGACGATCGAGGGCCACCACGCGCAAGCCCACGATGGCGGCCTGGAAGCGCGATCCGCACTGGCCGGGCAACACGGTCACCTCGGCGCCGGAACTCATGGAGGCGGTCCAATAGATGTCGCGGCGCGCCAGATAGCGCGCGTAGTCGAACGCGCCGGGATTGCCGAAATTGCGGGGCCGCCGCACGCGCGCTTCGAACTCCACGCGCTGGCCGTAGTTGAGCGAGGGCGGTGCCTGGCCTTCGCGCGCATACGCGGTGACTTGCACGCGCGCGCCAGGCTCCAGTTCCACGACGAAGCGTTCCCGGTCGCCGGAAAGCGCGGGCGGCTGGACCACGCAGCCGCTCAGGATCACGGACTCGCGCCCTTCGGCATCCAGCTCCGGGCGAGGGCCCGGGCGATGCGCCAGATCGACGAGCGCGCCGGCGAACAAGAATCCCAGCAGGCAGCATGCCCCGGCCAGCACGCGCGCCCGCCGCCAGAGCGTGATGGCGCACAGGATTGCGCATGCCGCGATGACGATGAATAGCTCGCGAATCTCGAACGACACAAATCGCGAAGCCAGAATGCCCGTAGCGATAGCAGCCAGAGGCGGGAGCAAGGGATTTTGCATGGGGCGGCTACCGTGGTTCGGTGATGAAACCGATGCGCGGCTTGCGTCGGGTGGGGATCCTCAGGTTCTTGAATCCCCGCTTCACCTTCCTTTCGAGATCCTGAACATCCTTGACGACAATGGAGAGGACGGCCGAATGGTCTTTTTGGGTGTGCTCCAGGCGCTCCATCTTGCGCGCCAACTCCCTATGCGTGGCCAACACTTCGCGCAGTTTCACGAAGGCGCGGACGATCAGGATGTTCATCTGCACCGCGCGTTCGCTGTTGAGCACCGACGAGAGCATAGCCACGCCATGCTCGGTGAACGCGTACGGCAGATAGCGGCGGCCGCCGCGGTTTTCGTTTGAGGTGCCATTTTGGCACCTCAAAGATTCGGCTTCGTCATCGGTAAGCTGAAACATGAAATCGGCAGGAAAGCGGGCGGAGTTACGCTTCACCGCTCGGTTTAGGGCTTTGGTTTCGACCCGATACAACTCGGCCAAGTCGGAGTCGAGCATGGCCTTCTGGCCGCGGAGGAGATAGATTCTTTGTCCGATGAGTTCTACAGCCGCCGGCAGACGCCTGGCTGGGGCAGTGATGCGCCTGTTTCCGGCAATGGCAGCCGCAGGCGCGGGGAGTAGATTTTGCATAGGCCAGCAGGTTAGTGGTCCCGCCGGCCCGGAGTTCTCAGTCCCGGTTGCTTTGGTTTTGCGCCGATCGGCGATCGGCGCGCAGGATGCCATCCTGCCCCACAATTATTTGTTCTGCAGTGACGCTTCGGTCAGGTCCAGCCGCGCTTTCCACGCATCGCGCTCCGCGACCGGGCCGGCATTGGTGAAGTTCATCAACTGGTCTTCATTGGCGCTGTACTGGGGCCAATGCGGACGGCCTTCGCCGTCGGGATTGCCGGTCTTCGCAAACGCCACCCAGTAAGCCAGGGCCGCTTTGGCGGTGCCCTCGTCGGGGGGCGCCAGGTCCTTGCCGTAGCGTGCGGCGACGGTATCGAAGACAAACGGAATCTCGGTCGCATGCGGCGCGCCGTTCCACTGCTTGCGCAGGGACTCCGCCACATAGGAGAAGCGATACTCATAGGCGCGCTGGCCCGTGGCGGCGACCGTCCGCACCACGAAGCGGGCGGGATCGACCATCATCCGGTCCGACGCCACCAGCATGCCGATTTTGCGGAATTCGGCCGAATGCTCCGGGTCGTAGATGGCTTGCGCTTTTTCCTTGTTTGCCCCGAATGGCGCGAACAGTTCGCCCAGGCTGCGCGCGACGCTGAAGCCAATGTCGCTGCTGTTGGCGCCCGCGATCACGGGAATCTTCATGGCGTGCCCGGCGAGGAGCGCCTGCTCGGGCGTCTCCGCCACGATCTTGCCGTCGATCATCGGACCGGCATAGGTCGGGTTCATCATGCTCCCCATATTCAGGCGATCGCAGACACGCTCGGCCGGCAACTCGCGCAACGTGGCCAGCGCCGCGGCGTCTTCGCCCTTGATGCCGGCCTTCTCGGCGAAGGCGATGCCCACCGCTTCGCCCGAAGGCAGGTTTGGAACGGATTCGCGGACCTGGCGCATCGGACCGATGCCGGCGCGTCCGCCGCCCGATTCGATGATGGCCTTGTGAAACAGCCCGCGCGCCAGCGGCGTGGTCATCATGGTGAGCACCGACATGCCGCCGGCGGATTCCCCAAACAGGGTGACGTCGCCGGGATTGCCGCTAAACTTCGCGATGTTCTTCCGCACCCACTGCAACGCCGCGATCTGATCGAGGAAACAGTAGTTGCCCAACAGAGCGTTCGGATCTTCCTTGGTGAGCGCGGGGTGTGCGAAGAATTCGAAGCGCCCGACGCGATAGTTGAAGCTGACGAACACGACCCCGCTCTCGGCGAAATGCGATCCGTCGTAGACGGCGGGCGAGCTTCCGCCATTGACGAAACCGCCGCCATAGATCCACACCATGACGGGCAGCTTGCGGGACGGTCGCTGGACAGGCGCCCACACGTTGAGATACAGGCAGTCCTCCGCGGGTTTGGTGCCGAGCGGCGCGGCGTCGCTGGGGAACGGAAGCTGCATACAATCGGATGCATAGGCGGCGGCGGATCGCACGCCTTTCCACGCCGCCACAGGCTGCGGCGCGCGCCAGCGATTCTGGCCGGTGGGAGGAGCGGCGTAGGGAACGCCTTTGAACGCGACCACGCCGCCCGAGATCGCGCCTCTCAGCGAGCCGCTTTCGATGCGCACTTCATCGACGCTTGCCGCGGCCGCACTCGCAGCGATGGCCGCAAATAGAATGATGCTGTGAATGCGAATCATGTGTGTGTGTGTCCGATCTTGTGGGGCAGCCAATCGTGGCTGCAGCCGGCTTTCAGCCGGCTCTGGACCCGCTGGACAGCGGATCCGCAGGCAGATTGCCTGCCCCACAAGTTGGGATTGGCTAAGTGTCTCATGACGGCTTCTTAGTCCACGTGCACCGAGCCGCGCAGGGGCAGGTCGCGCGACGACGCGCCGGCTTGGATGATATACTCGCCAGGCACCAGTTCCCAGGCGTCCTTGTCCACGCTGAAGATCGAGAGATAAAACGGATCGAGGCGCAATGTCACGGACTTCGATTCACCCGGCGCGAGCCGCACCTTCTCCCACGCCACCAGCCGCTTGAACGGCTCGCCCGCGGCTTGCGGCAAGGTGGCGTAGACCTCTGCGATCTCCGCGCCGGCGCGCGCGCCCGTGTTCGCCACCTGGAAAGTCACGCTGTCTTTCGATGCCTTCAGGTTCGAATACTTGAAAGTGGTGTAAGAGAGTCCGAAGCCGAACGGGAACAGAGGGTCTTTCTTCTCGGCGTCGTACCACTTATAACCGACCTTCAACCCTTCGTCGTACGCGACATCGAACTTTCTAGTGTTCTCCTTGAACCCGGGAATGAACTCGACCATATCCTTGTCGCTCGCCGGAGGCGGTTGCTCGGTGAGCTTCGGGTGGGGCAGGTCGGCTTCCGATTTGGCGAACGTCAGCGGCAGCTTGGCGGAAGGATTCACATCGCCGAAGAGGATATTGGCGATGGCTTCTGCGCCGCGAATCCCCGGATACCAGGATTCCATCGCCGCGCTTACCTGGCCGATCCACGGCATGGTGACCGCGCCGCCGGTTTCGAGCACCACGATGGTATGCGGATTGGCCGCGGCCACGGCGCTCACTAGCGCATCTTGATGGTTGGGCAGCGAAAGGCTGAGGTGGTCGATGCCCTCGCTCGAATGCTGGCTGACGAACACAATGGCCACGTCGGACGCCTTTGCCAAGCGGGCCGCCGCAGCCGGATCGGTTCCGCCGTCGTACTGCACGTCCGCATGCGGCGCCTTGGCGCGAATCGCTTTGAGCGGCGAAGAGCGGTGCCAGATCACGCGATCGAAGAACCCGGTGTCGGCCGGCTGCGGCACGGGATTGCCGCCCATCGGATCAACCTGGGCCGATCCGCCGCCCGAAAGGACGCCCACATCGGCATGCGATCCGATGACCGCGATGGTCTTCACGCGCGCGGCTGACAGGGGCAACTGTCCGTTCGCGTTCTTTAGCAGAACGATCGACTGTTCGGCGACGCGCTGCGCGACTTCGAGGCCGTAGAAGACGTCGGGCACCTGGCGTTCCGGCGGCTTGTCGAAGAGGCCCACTGCGAATTCACTGCGCAGGATGCGGTGGACCATGTTGTCGAGGCGCGCCATGGGCACCTGTCCGCTTTCCACCGCCTTCCTGAGCGCATCCGCGAAATAGGTGGATGTGGGCATCTCGATATCCAGGCCGGCCAGGGCGGCTTTGGCGCTCGAGTGCGTGCCGCCCCAATCCGACAATACGAATCCCTGGAAACCGAAGTCCTTTTTCAGGACGTCGGTGAGCAGATAGCTGTTTTCGCAAGCGTAGTCGCCGTTCAGCAGGTTGTAGGAGCACATCACGGCTCCGGCGCCGGACTCCTTGACGCCGATCTCAAACGCCAGCAAATCGCTCTCGCGGATGGCTCGCCTATCGGCCTTGACGTTGACATACGAACGGCCGCTCTCCTGGTCGTTCAGCGCGTAGTGCTTGATATCGCCGACGATGCCCTGTTCCTGAAGCGCCTTCATCTCCGCGCCCACCAGCTTGCCGGCCAGAATCGGATCTTCGCCTTTGTATTCGAAGATGCGGCCGTTGCGCGGCTCGCGCGCCAGGTTGACGCCGCCGCCCAGCGACATGTTGTAGCCCTGATCGCGGAGCTCCATCCCGATCAGCGTGCCGTATTCGCGCGCCAGGCCGAGGTCCCAGCTTGCGGCTTCCGCCACGCAGGAGGGCAGCGCGGTGGAGTAGCGGCCGAACACGGAGCTGTGCGTGACGCCGACGGCGGCATCCGCCATTTGCAGGTCGGGAATGCCGAGGCGCGGAATACCTGGAATGTAGCCGGCGTTGCCCAGCGATTTCGAAGGCGGCGCGTCGGGACTGCCGAAGAGCATCTCCCAACCAACGCCATGCAGCAGCGAGATCTTTTCGTCGAGGGTCATCTGCGCGACGATCAGGTCGGTGCGCTGATCGGCCGACAGGCTTTTGTTCATCCATGGACCGGTGGGTTTCGGCCGTGGCGGACCGAATTGGGCTCCGGCGGAACCGGTGAGGGCGGTGCAGAGGATGGCAGCAAGCGCGACTTGGCGCAGGCGGGGGAAGGTTCTGGTTTGCATAGGAAGTGAGAATAGTAACAGATCGCATTGTCCGGGGTGCGGCGTGTATCGGGACGCGGGCTAGCTAGTTTCTGTCGCGAAACAATTGAAAGTAAATGACTTACGGCAACCGTGGAGACGCACTTCTCCCTTGTCCGTTTCATTTATAAATGTGGAGTAATTATGGCGGGTTCGTCGGCCCC
>Ga0181536_10005891_pt1 | contig 12441 bp, 9 predicted proteins | sample PEATcosm2014_Bin_41_FD_121105 | JGI IMG/M metagenome (GOLD analysis project Ga0181536, IMG submission 121105) | Peatland microbial communities from MTU Mesocosm Facility, Houghton, MI, USA - PEATcosm2014_Bin17_60_metaG | ecosystem: Environmental > Terrestrial > Soil > Wetlands > Peat | place...
AAAACCTTTTGCTCGCAGCTGCTCAACCACCCGATCGGACAAGTACTCGTAACCTTCATCATGCGCGATAAAGAGGGTGTGCTTGCAAGGATCGATTTTGGGCTCGTCCTCGCTGCTCGTTGATATAACCTCATGCCCACAGAAAGAGCAGAATATCGGCAAATGGTAATGGGCGTTTCTCTCGGTCCTGTATAACTTTGGTAGGTTGTTGGCCATTGCTTCCTCCACCCGAAGGATACCCGTTACGCGACGCGGATCACGATCTTGCCGAAGTGCGGCCCGAAGCCATGTGCTTGTAGGCCGCTTGAACCTCGTCGAAGCCAAAAACCTTGTCGATCACCGGCTTGATCCCGTTCGCCCCGACGGCGCGGTTCATTGCCTCAAACATTTGCGTTTCGAGCCGACCGAAATGCCCTGCACGTTGGCGCGGCGGGCCAGGATCAGTCCTGGATTGAGTTCGGTCGCGGGACCTCAGCCACCCCTCAACCGACAAGCTGGAGGTTCGCAGCGGATTCCTTGCCACGATCAGCGGCGATCTCGTACTTCACCTTCTGACCTTCGTGGAGGCTGCCGAGGCCCGCGCGTTCGACGGCCGAGATATGTACGAACACGTCCTTGCCGCCGCTGTCGGGCTGGATGAAGCCATAGCCCTTTTGGGAATTGAACCATTTTACGGTACCGGTAGCCATCATCATCTCCGTTGTTGCATTGACGACGCCTCGCGGTTTCGCGGGCAGGCAGTTGTCGGCCTCATGGGATCTTGAAGAAACGCCCGTTGGGCGGATGCGGCAAGGCGCCGGAGGCGAAACTGACTTTTATTTTATGCCGTATCTCTCGCCGAGTTTCAACCGCCCTTCAGCGAGCCAGGCGTATGAGCCCGAACTCGGACCACGATAAATGCGCGGTTTGCGCAAACGGCACCGGTGGGCGGGCGCCGCCGCGGCGACAACGCGATGGTGAAGGCCGTCGCCCGAGCGTTTCAGTCGCAGAAGCCTCTCGAAAGTGAGACGTACGGTACCGTCGGCGAAATCGTCGAGGCGGAGAAGATCAACGTGTCATTCGTCGGCCAGATCCTGCGGCTGACGCTGCTTGCACCGGAGATCGTCGGGACAATTCTAGACCGGCGGCAGCCGGCCGAGGTGGCGCTGATGAATCCGTTCCCGGTAGCGTGGGTGAGCAACTACAAGCCATTTCTGAGTCGTAATGACGATCGATGCGACCGCATCTGAGGCGTTCAACCCGCTATGCCGCGGCTGCCCCAGCGGCGTAGCCCATTGCTAGGCCAAACGGCGCCACGCCATCGTGATCGCGGCTTCTTCCGCCCGAGCCCACGGCGTCGCCAGACCGCCGCCTGTCCTGCGAGCACGTCGCGAAACGGGGCGGTTGTCGCGCAACGTCGATTCGCCCGGGCGCTTACAAGCTGCTGAACGGGGCGGCGCGGGCGGGGGCGACGGAACGCTATTAGCCTTAGTAGGCGTTGACCCGACCGGGGCGTTCGGTAACGACCGGGCGTTAGCTAACGCCACTTTCTTCCGAGCTGCCTGCCGCGCTGATGAGCAGCGCGGTCGCCAGCGGCGTAGCCCACCGCTGAGGCCAATTGGCGCCACGCCATCGTGACCGCGGCTTCCTTCGGCCGAGCCCGCGGCATCGCTTGACCGCCGCCTGTCCGCGCATGACTGCAAGCACATCGCGAAACGGGGCGGATGTCGATCGGCGCCACGCCATCGCGGCTTCTCCCGGCCGAACCGTCGGCGTCGCCCGACCGCGCCCCTCCTCCGCCCGGGTTCGCGCTCCACGCTCGGCCGCGTCTTCGATCAGGGTGAACCGGCCCGAGACGAGGGGGTCACGGCTCCAGGGTTCAGATTCGTGCAACCTTACTCTTGCGTTTCTTTGGGGCCGGTACAGCCGCTTGCCCGGCTACCGAAGCGTCTGCTTCGATTAGCTTAGGCGATCGACGAAAATTCGCGATCAAGGCGTCAATGACATTATTGGCTAATCCTCCTGCATGATAAGTCGCATAGCGAATAAGCAAGTTTCGCAGCTGGTTTGTTTCTTCTTCTGTTAAAGGTTGGACATCGAAAACAGGCATGCGCACCCCCCAGAGTGTCAAAAAGCCGACTTTCGTTTTGATGCTTTAAAGCGGTGGGTCAATAGGCAACATCGGGCTTGGCTTGCCGGATGGACCTCCGGCAAGTTTTTGCAGCCAATCTTCGACGCGTTCGGCACGCGAAAGGCTTATCGCAGGAAGATCTCGCCTACGAGGCCGATGTGAACCGAACTTACGTGAGCAAGCTCGAAAGAGGCGCGAGCTATCCCGGCCTTGAGATTATCGGAAAGCTCGCAGCCGTTCTCGACGTCGAGCCAGCCGAGCTATTGAAGCTGCTTCCTAAAAGAGGGAAACGTAGCCGGTGAAGCTCCCGAACGGAATTGCCAGAGAGCCCCAAGTTAAGACACTGCTTAGAAGATCATGGGTTTACGATCCCCGGATGCGAATACGGGCCGAACGGCGACTCGTATTCATCCGCGACCCACAGCTCTCGCGGTACACGATGGTTACGCTTTCAAGTCGTCGAGAAATTCCGACGCGGGTGTGACGCCGGTCACCAACAGGTGGTCGCGGGCTCGCGTGCAGGCAACGTAGAGCAGGTGGCGCTCGGTGTTGTAGACCTCTTCTAGGTCGGCATCATCGGCCACGTTCTCGATGCGCTCCTGGAGCGGGATGACCTCATCGTCGCAGGCCATCACCGCGACGGCACGGAATTCCAAGCCCTTGGCGAGGTGCATCGTGCCGATCGCGATCTTGCCGGGCGTCACCTCCATCGTGTCCCCGAGCGTGATGCAAGGCGCCGCCGCTGCCATCACCGCCGCTTTCGCCCGTTCGATCCGCTGGTCGTCGCGGACGAAGATGCCGATCTCCTGCGGCAGGACGCCGTCTTTCTGTCGATCGGCAATCCAGGCCCCGACCGCTGCGGCTTCTGCACCCTCATCGTCGAAGACCGCTACCACTGGCGGCGGTCCGTTGAACACAGAGATCGTCCCTTTCCGGGATTCGACGTTGCCGTCCACGTCTGCGAGGGACGCCGGCAGAAGCCGATCTGCCTGCATCCTGATCTGATGCGAAGTCCGGTAGTTGATGCGGAGGGTATGTGACCGGCCGCGGATGTCGATGCCCATGGACTTCCACGAGAACGGCTGCTGAAAAATCCGCTGCCCGAGGTCCCCGGTGAAGTACAGGCTGCCGGGACGCGAGACGAGCGCCGACAGGAACCGCAGCTCCGCGATGCCGATGTCCTGCGCCTCGTCCACGACGGCGGAGCCGAACGGTTTTGTGCCTTCAGCGTCGAATTGTTCGCCAACACGGCCAAATAGCTCCGGCCAGGTCGTCATCTTCCGGCCCGCGAGGTCGGTGCGCAGCTGCGCGAAGATCGCCCACAGCATCTCACGCTGCTTAACTCCGATCCTCGTCTTACGCCCGAGACGAGAGGCATTCCGATAGGCTTCCCAGCCCCGCAATTGGCGGGCATCGACCACGTCGTTCCATTCGCCAACGAGGAATCGCGGCGTGAAGCGGTTCGCGGGTGCCACCGCCTTCGCCGCCTCGACCAGCAACGACCGAATCAGTTCTGGCGGCGCCATCTGCGGCTCGCCGAACCGTTCCCTGTAAAGGTCCAAGCCGATATCATGGATCGAGCCGACCGTAATCCGCTCGGTGATCTCCGGCTCGTTGCCGACGAGATGGCGCAGTTGAACTTTCAGCGCATTGGCCAATGCCGTCGAGAACGTCGTCAGCAGCACCCGCGCGCCTGGGTTCCGGCGGGCGAGGAATGCTGCACGGTGCAGGGCCACGATGGTCTTGCCGGTTCCCGCCGATCCCGAAATCCGCGCCGGCCCGGCATAATCACGCTCGACCAGTTGGCGCTGCGATGGATGCAGGAAGACCGTCCATTTCTCCCACGGGAAGTCGAGCGCGCGTTCCAGTTCCTTGGCGTTCGCGACAACGCGGAACCGCCGCTGCGCGTCGGGATGCAGGAAGGTGCTCGGATCGAGTAGTGGCGCCGCGCTCGGTGCTACCCCAGGTGGGATAAAGAGATCGGCTGATGGAGCCTCGCTGATGCTTGCTGCAACGCGCACCGGCGACACCGGAGGAACTGGAGGCGCGGCTCCGGTCGCTACGGCAAGCAGCGCTTCCGCGGCTTCCTGCGGCAGGTGCTCGGCGATGTCGAGAACCGTTTCGTCAGTTGCGGCACGCACGGCCGGGAGCCACTCGACCGGCACGCCGTACCCAAGCAATCGGTTGTCGGGCACGCCATCGAAGACCGGCGCCTTGATCGGCGTCGGCACGAGGATCGGCGCGGACGGCCGGGCCGGGGCCTGCTCGACCCGTATCTCTAACTCGACGAGTTGCGCCGCGCCCGTCACCGGATGGCGTTCGATCTTACGTCGCTCCGCCCATGCGTAGGCGCTGTCGTGGTGCCCCGCGTAGCACAGCATCAGGCTCGATGGCGTCTTGTGAACGATCAGCCGGAGGTCGGCATTGACCCGCACCGACCAGAAGTTCGGGTCGCGGCTCTTGTTCAGCTTATGGAACTGCATCCCTGGGTTGGCCGGGTCATGCTGGAGGTCGAAGGCTGTGATCTTCACCGCCTTTTGCTCCTGGCCGGTGAGCCGCGCGAGGCTGCCGGTGAAGGTGTCAGCGATCAGAAAGTCAGTCATGCCACCCGCGTCTCACGTCCCAGCGTGTGATTCCGAATCTTCACGCCAGCGCGTACGGACCAGAAGTTCGCGTCTTTGCATTTGTCCAGCTTGTGAAAATGCAGGCCGGGACTGATAGGATTGTGCTGCAGGTCGAAGGCGGTGATCTTGACCGCCTTCTGCTCCGCTCCTGCGAGCCGTGCGAGCCTGTTGGTGAAGGTGTCGGCGACGCGGAATTCCATCGCCTAGGTCAGCTCCTCCACGACCTCAACGATAATCACGATCACAGGTGGTTTACTTCGCTTTGATGGAGTCAGTCGCTTTGATGGAGCCATATCTGGCTGATGCTCAACGTGGTGAACTCGAACCCGGAATAGATTGAACTCCTTGTCGCAGACCACGACGGTGTCTCCAGGCGCCGGTACATATAAAAAAATCGTGTTCTGGCCAATGCCGAAAGCCTTCATGTTCTAGAAGACTGGCGCGAACAATACCCGTCATCACTTCACACCGAACACCTTCATCACCTCGTCGCCGAGATGGTTGATGACCTTGACGGCGATGCGGCCAGATTTGGGTTTGTCGAAGGGGCGCGATACGTCGCTGTGGAGGGATTGCCACGCGTCCTCGTCGATCTCGGCCTTGAGCGTGGTCTTGAGCGCCTTGTACGGGTCGTTCGAGCCGAGGAAGTAGGCGTGGCGGACGAAGAAGCTCTCCTCGTTGTAGTCGGTATCGATGAGCCAGAGCGCGATCGTGTCGGGGCCGCCGCTTTCGATCTCGCCGGTCTGCGGGTGGAAGATATCGACGCCGCGGATGCGGACCTGGATTTTGCCGGCACCGGCGTCCTCGATCGCAATGTCCGGCTCGCCGAACACGACGAACAAATTGCCCCCGCCGGTGTTCTTCAACTCGTCCGCCATGTGCAGGTCGGGGTTCATCCGCGCCTTCAGCACGGGAATGCGGCCCAATTTCTCGAATTCGGTGGAGCGTGCGTCGAAATTGAAGGCGCAGGCGATGAGCACATCGAACCCGGCGTCGCCTGCCTCGCGCGCCGCCGCAACGAGATCGGGCCGGGACACGGTGCCGAACTCCGGGCCAATGAAGACGCCGGCGCGGCGCTCCTTTTCGCCCTCCAGGAATCGACCCTCGGCACAAATGAAGTTGCCGGGCCAGCCGGTGACCGAGGTGAAGGCGATCCGGTCCTCCTTGTGCGCCTGCTGCACGCCGGAAGTCTTGAGGTGGTCGAGCACCACCTGCGCGAACTCCGGTTCGTCCGCACCGCGCTCGGTCGGGGCGCGCTTGCCCTCGGCGGCATCGAGCAGGTGAATCAGTTCGTCATCCTGATCGACGGCCAGCACGCGGTGCGGCGACAGGCTCTCGACCGTGAAGGGGCCGGCGACGCGGATGCGGGAATTGTCGGGATAGGGCTTGTCGAAGAGATACTCGAACTCGGCCTTGGCGGCGATCGAGGCGTCGATCTCCCTCTGCCGTTTGATGCGACAGTCCCACCATTCCTGGTGCAGCGCCTTGGTCTGCGGCGGCCATTTCGCATCCGGCTCGCGCGCGATTTCCCATTCCTCCCATTTCCGCCCGGCCGCGGCGTTGAGTTTCGCGCGCAGCGGCTCAAGCACCGCCTGCCACTTTTCCCAAATCACATCGATCTCGGCGTTGTTGGCGATTGATTTCAACGTAATGTGCGGCACGCGCTCATAGACGAAGCCCTGGCGAATGTCGCTGCGCGTCGGCGCCTCCTTCGGTGCCGTGCGCGTCACCTCGGCCTCCTTGATCTGCCCCTCGCGAGAATCGGCAAGCAGGTAATAAGGATAGCGGGCGCCCATGATCCGCGCGCGGGCGAGCGCCAGCGCCACACGCGACGTGTCAATCGTGACCCAACGCCGCCCCCATTGCTCGGCGACGTAGGCAGTCGTGCCGGAACCGCATGTCGGATCGAGAACCAAGTCGCCGGGATCGGTCGTCAACAGAACGCACCGTTGAACAACATCGGTTGTAGTCTGGACGACGTAAATCTTTGCTTCTCCGAATCCGCCTGCGCGTACGTCATCCCAATAGTTCGTAATTCGCACTATGGGATAATCGTCGCTGTACATGCGATATCGAAGGTAGTTCCCCACAACGCACAGCCGACTGGCCGTGGCGAGACGATCCAACCCGGACATCGTCGTTCGCCAAAAGTAACCCCGAAGCGGCTCATACGCTTTCTCTTGAAAGCTATATACGAAATTCGTCGTTTGACCGCCGCTGTCAGAATATATGCTGGAGGGCATGAAGCGCTGGACGCTCGACGAAAGTCGCGAAGGATCACGCAATTCTGCCTTCGATAGCCGTCGATATTCGCAGCGGTCTATCGAAGCCATATTGTATTGCTCTTCTAACGTCTGCTCCGATCGAACTCGAAACGCGGGGCGTACCTTTGACGCTTGGCGGTTTCGCGCGTACCACAGAATATAATCGCCGGAAGAATCAATAAACTCGCTACCCTTCCCTGTCGTTTTCAGGAAGTAGATCAGAGCTGCGAAATTCGATTCGCCAAACACCTCATCCATTAGCGCGCGCACGCGGTGTACATTCTCGTCTCCGATCTGCACGAAGATCGAGCCGCTATCCGCGAGCAGGTCTCGCGCCACCGTCAACCTGTCCCGAAGGTACGTGAGGTACGAGTGGATGCCGTCTCGCCAGGTATCGCGGAACGCCTTGACCTGCTCCGGCTCGCGCGTGATTTGGTCCTTGCTGCCATTTTTCACGTCGCGGCTGGTCGTGGACTATTGAAAATTCGAGTTGAATTTGATGCCGTAGGGCGGGTCGATGTAGATGCACTGCACCTGCCCGCGCAATCCCTCGCGCTCGGCGAGGCTCGCCATGACCTGCAAGCTGTCGCCGAGGATCATGCGGTTCGACCAGTTGGCGTCGTGCTGATAGAACTCGGTCCTGGCCTCTTTGTCCGGCAGGCCGTTGAAGTCGGCGAAGAGGTCCGGCACGTCCGGCGCCTTCTCCTTCGCCCGCTCCCTGGTTTGGCGGATCAGGTCGTCCACCAGCACCTTCGGTTGCACTTTTTCTTGGATGTAGAGTGGCGGCGCGGGCACCACGAGGTCGGACCAGTCCTGCTCATCCTTGCCGCGCCAGACGAGCTGCGGGTCGAGGTCGCGGTTGCGACGCTCATAGGCGATGCGGACCGGACTCTTCTCCGCCTCCTCCATGACGGACTCGAATTCGGCTGTTGGGATGTTCCGGCGCTTCGCCGCCTTGTGCTTCAGCGCCTCGACCTCGATGTTCTTCTTGGCCATGCCGTGGGTCCCCACTACTCCGCCGCCTTGGCGGTAACGAATGACTCGATCAGCTCGTTGAACTGTGCCTCGATCTCATAGACCGACTGGAACTCCGCAAATGCCCAGCGGCCGAACTTGCCGAGGTTGTTCACCCCCGGCACCCAATAGGCGCGCATCGTGTTCGCCTTCTCCTTGGCGTTCTCGCCGCGATAGCCCTTGATCTCGACGATGAGGTTCAGCGGTTCGGAATGGCCGTCGTCGATCCGCACGATGAAGTCGGGCAGGTATTTCCGCGGCGTCGCGCCCAAGAGATAGGGCACCTCGAGCCCAAGATTCTGGTTCTTGACATAAGCGCGCACGCGCGGATGCGCCTCCGCGACGCGGCAGAATTCGGCCTCCCAGTCGCTATCGCATACGACCCAATTGACGTGGCAGCGGCGCGGATCGGTCTGCCAGCGCGTCTCCTTCGATGTCGTGAAGTTGACGTAGGCGGTCGAGCCGGTGGGGTTGTAGGCATCGAGGATCGCCTTTACCGGCCGCTCGCCCGCCAGCGCCTCGGTGATCGCGGCCTTGATGCGCTCGCACGCCATGTCGGCGATCTCTTGGTAGATCAACTGCGCCGGATAGGTGCCGCCGGTGCAGCGGAGATAACCGCCGTCGAGCCACTGCCGCGTGATCCGCTTCAACTGCCCGAACAGGTGCAGCTTCGGCTCCTCGCCAGGATCGCGGAATTTCTGGTAGAGGAGATGCCGCGCCAGATGGAACAGGATGGTCGAGCGTCGCATGTCCTGGAGATGCGCGACCGTGAGATCGACGCCCTCGCCGACGATGCCCTGGTTCTTGGTGCTCGACGGACCGACGAGGGCGGGCGTCAGTTCGAGAACGGAATCCGGCGTGAAGTTGGCGGTGAGCTGCTCGTCCGGCAGTTCGACACGATATCCCTCGACGCGCGGAAATTTGATCTCCAGAGCGTCGCGCTCGGGCCGGACGGCATAGACGCGCACGGTCTCGCGCGGCTTCACGGGAGCGGAGACGACTGGCTTGGCCGCGAAGTCGAAGGGGACGCCGAGGACATCCGCATACTCGACGTTGAAAAGTCCCTCCTCGTTCAAATCGTAGGATTGCCGCCGCAACGCGCGGCCAACGACCTGCTCGCACAGGAGCTGCGTGCCAAAGGCACGGACGCCGAGCACATGGGTGACGGTGTTGGCGTCCCACCCCTCCGTCAGCATCGAGACCGAGACGACGCAGCGGATGGACTCGCCGAGCCGCCCCTTCTTGCCGACGGTGTTCATGACCTCGCGCAACAAGGCCTGGTCGGTGATGTTGTCGGCAGCGCGGATGTCGCCCGTGCGCTCGATGATCTCGCGGCGGAACTGCTCGATTTCGGGACCCGCCACCTCACGGAAGTCCTTGTCGAGCGCTTCGTCCGTTTCCAGTTGAGTGCTATCAATCAGCAGCGTGCGCGGCTTTGCCAGCCGGTTGCCGTAGTCGTCGAAATTTCGGAACAGCGCGAGCCTTCCGTTTTCAAGCACCGACGTGCCATCATCGCCCTCGCGGTAGAAGCCGGAGACGAAGTCATACACCAGCTTCGATGCCGAGGTGTTGTTGCAGACGATGATGAAAACGGGCGGCACGTCCATCCCATTCTCGTCCCATAAATCGAACGTCTGCTTGTAATGGCCATAGAGCGCTTCGAGCGCGGTCTGAAGCTCTGCGGGCAGGCTCAACGGGTCGAGGCTCTTGCCCGACGTGCCCCGGCCCTTCTTCGGCATCTTCTTGCCAATATGCTCCCAGAGATTGCGGAACTTCGGCATGTCGCCGCCGGGGATGTTGTCGGCCACCGGCACGCGCGGCAGCTTGACAATGCCGGACTCGATCGCGTCCATCAGCGAGAAGTCGCTGACGGTCCATGGGAACAGGGTTCCCTCGGCATAACCGGAACCGCGCAGGAAGAACGGCGTCGCCGAGAGGTCATAAACGGCCTGCAAGCCCAGCTTGCGCTTGACCATCTCGATGCCGCTGATCCACAGCCGCGCCGCCTCGTTGTTCTTCTTGGCCTCCTCCTTGTCCTCGCCCTTGAGCGCCTCGTCTTCCTCGTCCCGCTGCTTCTCGCGGTAGCAGTGGTGCGCCTCGTCGTTCAGCACGACGATGTTCTTGAGGCCCATCAGGTCGGACATGACGCGCTGGACCATCTGGCCTTCGGTCTCAGTCGTCTTGATATCGGGGCCATTCCCTTTCAGCAGCGCGCGCCCGACCCTCGACAGCTCCATGCGCTCGCGCAGCTTGAAGGCGTGGTAATTGGTGATGATGATCTTGGCGCGATCAATGTCGGCAAGCATGTCGCCCGGCACGATCTCGCGGTGGCGGTAATAGCTCTCCGGGTCGTTGGGATAGAGGACGCGCAGGCGATCCTTGATCGTGATGCCGGGCGTGATGATGACGAAGCCGCGCGAGAATTGGCGGCTGTTCGGGTGTCGCACTGAGTTGACCGTGTGCCACGCGATCAGCATCGACATGACCGTAGTCTTGCCCGCGCCGGTCGCGAGCTTCAGCGCGAGGCGGACGAGTTCCGGGTTGGCCTGCGCGTTGGCTCCCTCGACATGCGCCCGGAATTTCGCGGCGCGGGCGCCTAGCTTCGGCGCGACCTCGGTGAGCCAGATCACCGTCTCGACCGCCTCGACCTGGCAGAAGAAGGGGCGGATGCCCTGGAACTGGGGTCCCCGCCAATGCGTCAGGAGCCGCGCCGTTTCCGGCGTGACCTGCCACTGGTCGGGATTGGGCAGGCGACGCCAGGATTCGACGTAGGTCCTGATCTCGTTGATGATCGGCGTAGGATTGTATTCCTGCTCCGCCGTCGAGAGACCCTCGCCAGCGTCGAGCACCATCTCGGCCTGCCCTTGCGCCCGGCGGCGCTTCTTGGGCTTCGGCACGGGCGTAATGAGGTCGGAGCGCCGCCGCAGGTCGAGGATGCGGTCGGTCGGCTGTCCATCCGCATCGAGTTCCCAATGCCGCGCCGGGTACTCGTAGGGCGAGTTCAGGATCGGATGGTCGAAAAAGTGCTGGCTCATGCTCCCCCTAAGGGCAAGCAGGGTACCGGAACTCCGGACAAACCGTCAGCGAAATCCATTGTAGGGGCAGCGCGAACCGAGGACGTGCGCCATTTCAGGAGCGCGAATATTAAGAAGCAGGGCGCGGCCGATTATCAGAAATACTTCATTGATGTTTCGATTTGTACTTGACATTATTTGGGATTGATCTATATTTGAAATAGAGATGGCGTGTGGTGGAATAGAGTTCCACTTTAGTTTCAACCAGCTCTACGGTCCATCGCTGGCCGCAATGCTTCCCCCAATCATGGAGTTCGACGATGTACGGCTACGCCGCCGTGCTCGCGGCGCTCCGTCTCCACGCCCAATTCCTTCTGGCCAAAGCCCCACCCGCTGAGCGCGATCGGCTCGCCAAAGTGCACGCCGAACACATCCTGAGGAATCGCGCGAAGCTCCTGGTCGCGCGCCTCGGCCAGACGGACAGCGAAACGAAACGCCGCGAGATCCTGCGGCAGGCCCTCCTCGGGGCCTGAGCCGCCGCCTCACCTTGCAGCGCTGCGCGCGCTGCGGGGTCGAGGCGTCGGAGCAATCCCGCTCCGATGGAGATCACCCATGTCGACTCGTGCGTGTTACCGATTCATCGACCCGGAAACATCCGAGATCGTGACGGTTTACAAGCACGCGGACGGCTACCCGGAAGGGGCCGTCTGCTGGATCACCAGGGCTCTCGACTTCGCCTGGTGGGCTATGCAATCAGCAATTCGATCGACGCCAGGCTCACGGCCGCCGCGCTCAAAGCTGCTATCCGGGCGCGCAAGCCGCCTAAAGGCTGCGTGCACCATTCCGATCGTGGGTCGCAATACGCCTCCGAGATCTACCGGCAGCTCCTTGCCGATCATGAGCTCGTCGGCTCGATGGGCCGGCGCGGCAATCCCTACGACAATGCCAAGGCGGAGAGCTTCATGAAAACATTGAAGGTGGAAGCGGTCTACCAGATGGCCTACGAAACCTTCGAGGACGTCACAGCCGATCTTCCGCGCTTCATCGATGTTGTTTACAACGCCCGCAGGCTCCACTCCGCGCTCGGATATCTGAACCCGGTACAGTTCGAGGATCAACACGCCCAGCGGCCGGTCAAACCCGCAGCCTGAAACTATCCACCCTCACGGGCGCACTCCAATCGGCGTCCAACTTGGACCCACCGGCACAGGAATTTTCAAGTTGTCGATGAAGGACTTATGAGCCGGCACGCTGGGTCCGCTTTGCACGCCGATGGTGGGTCCAGGGCCATGCCGATTCACAGATCGGACTCTTTGCTTCGAATTAGCTCACGTAGCCATTGCACGCCGCGGAGACTGCCCAAGGCCTCGACTTGTTTAGGGCAGCACTGAGGGCGCGTTAGGGGGTGGGTGGGG